>Ga0157370_10008245_pt1 | contig 11251 bp, 9 predicted proteins | sample C35metaG_FD_113463 | JGI IMG/M metagenome (GOLD analysis project Ga0157370, IMG submission 113463) | Corn rhizosphere microbial communities from Kellogg Biological Station, Michigan, USA - C3-5 metaG | ecosystem: Host-associated > Plants > Roots > Rhizosphere > Soil | place: USA: Michigan... | reverse complement strand
TCTGTAGCAGTAGATCTGCTTACATCCCTTTTCCTTTAACGCTGCCTAATCCGATAGAGAATCGATAACCAAATTGCAGTTGAAAAAAAGAATCTTCGCTATCGCTCACGTCCATAAAAGTTCTCAAACGCAGAAAAATCGACTGCTTTTTTGTTGTTCCTGGATAGTAAAAAATCTCTGCTTCATTCCGAAAAACCCATATATTTTTAGGGTTTTCCATAAGATCTATCTTGTTCATGTGATTGTAATACGCAAACTCTGGGGAAAAATTAAAGCCAAAATTATTGAATCTTTTAAATTCGAAGCGCAAACCCGCTGCATGGCCTAGTGTCTTAAAATTAAGGTCGTCGGCCTCTTCCTTTTGGATAGTAGCAATTTGATAACGCAACGCATAATAGAGATTTATATTAAACGGAGATTCTTTGATAAAAGAAAAACTAAAAATATCCAATACGGCTCCCATATCTAGATATGATTTTTCAATGGCCTCGAGCGGCCTTTTAAGAATCTGCGTGCCGGGCATAGCAGGATTATCAATCAAGGTTAGTCCTTTGTGGTCATCATCAAGACGTGTATAATGTACATAAGGCGATATCTTTTTTAAGAAGTTCATAGGAGAATATCTCCCAATTTGAAATGGAACTACAAAAAAATCGGCCTTGCCTTCCACCTGTACAATACCGTTGGGAGTGTCATCAAACAGCCCTAAAAAGTCAGTATAGGTACGTAATTCCATGACATTCTGCAAATTGGTATCTTGGTTCAACAGATATAACCTGCGTTTATTTTCTTGCAGATTTTTTTCTTGTCCCGTAGGAAAAGTATATTCTATATCGTCTGGAACAAAGTTATTCCCTGGATTAGGCAGATAGGTCAGCACATCTGAAATGCGGATATAGTTATTTTTCACCCCGTCTTTTCCAGGCTGGAAAGCGCCCAGCATTACAGTGCTTCGATGTGACAGATAATTGCGTTTGGCCTCTCTTGGATAATTGAGCATAGAAATGGGTACCCTGTTTTCAAAATAATACTCCTTTGTCTGTAGAGAATCTGTCACTGTAACACGGATGTCGTAAATACTGCCGTCCCTGATAGAAAACTTCACTTGCTTAAAATAGACGAATTGATCGTTGGCAGTCTCAAAACTGGTATCATAAAGCTGTATCTTTTGTCTATCACCTGGTATTTCAAAATTGCCCAGACAGGTTTCGCTGTTGGCCGACAAGATTTCTTTAAAAATCATTTCTGCCTCCTTGTTCTTAAAGATGCTTTCGTCTGCTATCTTTTTATCGCCATACATTATATACACTGATTTTTTAGCCGTGCTATCTTGATCATTAGTCGCTGTTTCTGTCTCTTTTTCGGCATTGAGTGATTCTTCGCCTTGATTTTCATCAGATTGAACATAATTAACGGGAGGAGGGAAATATTTGTCTAATTTTTTTTCGGCTACCTTTCTTTGATGATATGCTTTTACGGTCAAGTATTGCCTATAAAGTTTGTCTAGCTCATTTTTGATGCTACGTACCTTTTTTGACTGTTCCGTAATTTCAGCTGGAGATTTCTGGGGAATGGTCATATCAGTAAGTTTCTTGAACTCGAGATTATAACTACCTTCTGTATAGGTAAATTCTTTATAAAGCTCACTGAGTTCTTTTTTAGCTGCTTTCTCAGCTGGGGTTTCTTTGTTCTGCGCATAGCAGCAAAAGCATGCTAAGAAGGTTATTAAGTTAATTATTATTGTTTTCATTTTTCTTGTTTTTAAGTTAGACTGGTACCACGAAGCTTGTTATATATGACTTACTGGTTCATTGTTTATTAATTTGTTTTCAAAGCTACTTATAGCCATAATTGATGTCAATAGTGGAAACCCTACCGCACATAAGGTTTTACCATAACTGATTGAAATAACAGCAAATAGGATAAATTATTAAGAAAAAAGTGATATTTTAGCTAGGCTGTGATGTAATAGGGAAATAACCTAAAAGTACTAGGAAAAACCCTATTGTATCAATGTTGAGAAGAAGCAAACTTTGTTACAAATTTAATTATGAACCTCTAATTTTTAGATTATGAAAACAAACGACAAAATTCAAGAGACAGGTAACACAAAAGTTATCTCAACTGACTGCCCAATCATTTCAGCTGATTGTTCAAAAGAACCTTTAATGAAATTTCTTGCAACATTAGGCTATACCGAACGTGCCCTTTGGTTGAGTGAATATGGGGAAGCGATATGTAAATATGATCTATACAGATGCATTGAAAACTCACATGCTATTTGCTCTTCAAAATTTGAAGATATGGCCAGAGAACATGATGAGAATAGGACCGCAACTATTGTTAAGCTATATTCATTATCTTGGAAAGAACTTGAAGATTTTATTAAAAATGAGAATCTTTATTGCTATATTGGTTATATAGCTTTTGATCTCAGTGGAAACACTGCAAAACCAAGAAAAACTCCATATACACTTAACGAAACCACTTACTCAGTTCCTCTATTTGAAGGAATAAAAAAAGTACAAGGAAACATTAACACAATTTACTTTGCAAAAGCAATAGTACCTTTTAAAGAAAAAGAAGGAATTGTAAATAGAGAAAGAATTATTTTTAAGATTGAAAATACATCTGGAAAATTTTTCCATTATGATATTAGCGATGACCCAGCTTATATGTAATAGGCATAAAAAACCATTTTGAACAACCTCAAAGGCTATAAAAAAGACAGCATGAACTTTTTTGAACTGATAACCCCTATACGAATTTATATTCTTTTTACTTTTATCATGGTCGCTATTAATCATGATAAAAGTAAAAAAGTTCATGTTGTCTTATTTTACCTCTTGCTTTTAAGTGTAGCCAACGAATCAATAACTGCAATTCTCAAATACAAAGGGATTCCTAGATTCCTTAATAATTCTATTTTTATTATTATTAACAATATAGTATGGTTTTTAATTCTCTATCTTATATCATCAATCAATAAATCTTTACTTTTAGCAGCAGTATTATTTTTTGCTGGCTTTACACTATATAATTTTTTCTTTTTAAATGGAATCAAAGAATTCAATTTTTACACTTTTGTAATCGGAGCCTTATTATATCTGGTTTTATTTATCCATAACAGTTTCTCTGAGCTAAAAGCCGAAAATTTAAATTATTTCTTATCTAACAACTTTATATTGATGGTGTCGCCAGTGCTATTTTTTATAGGGTTTAGCCTATTATTTGCGTTTAGTGATAAAAACATCCATAAGATATTTCTTTTTGAGCGTATTACACTTTATAATCTCATTAGCTATTTTGTAAATATAATATACTATTCGCTTGTTAATATCTATATTTATCGGGAAACAAAGATGGGCCATGTTAAATGAAATTGCTCTAGGAATCGTTATCGGACTGCTATTTATCAGTCTCCTCATCCTCTTTTGCGTGGTACTGGTAAAGCTGTATATCCGCAAAATCAAAAACTACACTAAGGTCATCTACCAAAAAGATATTGATTTCCAAAAGGCAATGAATGCGGCTATTATCGAAACACAGGAACAGGTATTGCAGAACATATCGCAAGACCTGCATGACGATGCCGGACAGCAGCTCACCTATATTAATTTCCAGATCGAAAATCTCAAGCTCGATTCGCCAGAACTGAACCAGACCCTGCAGCCGCTGTCGCAGTCTGTGAGCGGACTTTCGCAGTCCATTCGCAGCATCAGCCATTCCCTGAACAACCAAGTACTGCTGCAGCAGGATTTGACAAAAGCTATCGAATCGGAAATACTGCGTCTGCAGAAAGGGCCTATTCCTATTGAGCTTGTACAGAAAGGAAGCGCGAAAAGGATATTTTCAACGAATGAAAAGATCGTGATTTATAGAATCTTTCAGGAAATCATGAACAACTGTTTCAAGCATTCAAAAGCCGGACGTATCGAAATTCGCTTAAGGACAGGCCCGAGTTTTGAAATGGTTATTGCCGACAACGGCAAGGGATTCGACTATGAAAAAATAAAGGACACTACCACTACAATGGGACTACAAAACATCATCAGCCGTGCCGCTATTATTGATTATTCCGTAAACATTTATTCTGTAATCGGCGAAGGCACAAAGATTCGGCTATCAGAAAACAAAATCTCCTAGACATGGAAAAGACAACTATAGGCATCATCGACGACCATAAGATCGTCAGGCAGGGTTTAAAAGAACTGCTGGAAAAAATCAGCAATTATAAGATTACGGCAGAATTTGACAATGGTGCCGACTTTTTAGTGGCGCTCCCTTTAGAAAGTCCGCCAGATTTGTTTATACTCGACTATTCCATGCCCGGAATGAACGGCATAGAAGTACTGAAAGCGCTAGAAGAAATAGAAGGCGAATACAAAGTACTGCTGCTTACGCAGCATTTTGACGAGCAGATTATCGATGCAGCCTACCATCACGGAGCCAGAGGTTTTTTGCATAAAAACTGTACCGCACACGATTTGAAGTTTGCCATCGACAACATCGTAAAAATCGGCTACAACAACGTTTCCGAGATACTAAAGCGGATGCGGAATTATGACGAATCTCCGAGCAAAGACGCCAAAAGCCAGATCGTATTGTCAGATAGAGAGCTGGAATTCTTGAAGCTGGTGTGCGACGAAAGAGAACTGACCTATGACCAGATGGCCGACAGCATGGGATTATCTGTAAAATCTATAGAATCGTACCGGACAGCTTTGTTTGAACGGTTCGGCATCAAATCGAAGGTGGGACTGGTTTTATTTTCGTTTAAATACCAGATAACGCCGCCTTTTATATAATACTGCAGCAGTGCTTGTCTTGAGGTTGTAACTGGGTAACTATTTTTGTCGTCCAAAGCGCTAAAATCAACCTCTTACAAATGAAGAAACTGCTCGCGACTTCCCTACTGTTTATTGCTGCCTTTACAGCTGCTCCTGCCCAAAATTTTGAACGCAAGGTCGACAGCCTGATCTCGAACGTCTTTACCGACAGAAAAGGACCGGGTGCCGTGTTCTTAGTAGCAAAAGACGGAAAGCCAGTTTACCATAAAGCATTTGGCAAAGCAAATCTGGAATTGGATATCGATATGACCACAGACCAAGTCTTCCAGATAGGCTCGATTACCAAACAATTCACGGCTGTTGCCATACTGATGCTCGAACAAGAGGGCAAGGTTGACCTCAACAGCAGCATTTCTAAATACATTCCCGACTATCCTGCGGGCGACAAGATTACCTTGCACCATCTGCTGACGCATACTTCGGGCATTAAAGATTTCACGAAAATGAAGTCCCTGCAGCAGATTGCCCAGAAAGACCTAACGCCAAAAGAAATAATCGATTTCTTTAAGAATGAGCCTGTTGATTTTCTGCCAGGCACAAAATTCGAATACAACAATTCGGGTTATGTGATTTTGGGCCATATCATCGAGTTGGTTTCCGGAGAAACCTATGAGGCCTTTATCCAGAAGCATATTTTCGAAAAAGCCGGAATGTCTGATTCACGTTATGCCGATGATACCGCCATCATTAAAAACAGGGCTTACGGCTATCGCAAGAAAGACAATGCCTATGTCAACAAAGGGCGCATCAGCTTTACGATTCCGTTTTCTTCTGGCTCGCTGATGGCAACCGCAGTAGATATGCTGCATTGGCAGCATGCCCTAAATAACAATCTGTTGCTGGATAAAAAGACGGCAAAAAAGGCTTTCACTAAAAAAAGCTTGAACAATGGCGATCCCATTAAGTACGGTTATGGCTGGCATCTGACGGAATTGGACGGAACCGCAACGAGAGAGCATGGCGGGAGCATATTCGGCTTCAAGTCGATGGGAGTGTATATCCCAAGCGAGGATATTTATGTCATCGGATTCAGCAACTGCGACTGCAATTCGCCTACCCAACTCACCCGAGATATCGCATCGGAAGCATTGAAAGCATTTAAATCTAAATGATGATATTCCATCATTCTAAAGAATGATTATCTTTGTGGCAAACAACAACACAGCAATGAATTACTTCTCATCCGATTTCAAGCTCGGAATACTAGGAGGCGGACAGCTTGGCAAGATGCTGCTGGCCGACACCCGAAAATTTGATATACAGACATATGTCTTAGACCCAAGTGCAGAGGCTCCCAGCCGAATGGGATGCAACAAATTCTTTCAGGGCGACCTTATGGATTTTGATACTGTTTATGAATTCGGAAAAAAGGTAGATGTCCTGACTTTTGAAATCGAGCTCGTAAATCTGGAGGCTTTGGAGAAATTAGAATCCGAAGGGCTAAAAGTCTATCCTTCTCCAAAAACATTACGCAAGATCCAGAACAAAGGAAGGCAGAAAGATTTTTATACAGCAAACAGCCTGCCTACTTCCCCATTCAAAAGATTCAACACTTTAGGAGCATTAAAAGCGGCTGTAGAAAATACTACTGTTTCCTTTCCTTTTGTATGGAAAAGTGCCGAATTCGGTTATGATGGCAACGGAGTGAAAGTCGCAAGATCTATAACGGATTTGGCGAATCTTCCCGATGTGGAATGCATTGCCGAAGACATGGTGCCGTTTAAGAATGAATTGGCCGTAATCGTAGTCCGCAATCCAAAAGGCGACATCAAGACGTATCCTGTGGTAGAGATGGAGTTCCATCCAGAAGCCAATCAGGTAGAATATGTTATCTGTCCGGCGCGCATTGACGAAAAGGTAGCTGCAAAAGCAAGAGCCATTGCCTTGCAGGTTTCTGAAGCTTTTGGTCATGTAGGCTTGCTTGCAGTTGAAATGTTCCAGACAGAAGACGATACCATATTGATTAATGAAGTAGCACCGAGACCGCATAATTCTGGCCACTACAGTATTGAGGCCAGCTACACGTCGCAGTTTGAAAACCACTTAAGGGCCATCTTAGATTTGCCTTTAGGCAACACCGACAGCAAGGTTGCAGGAATCATGGTGAATCTTGTAGGCGAAGAAGGCCATTCCGGACAAGTCGTATACCAAAACATTGAAAAGATCTTAGCCATTGATGGCGTGACGCCGCATATTTACGGAAAACGCGAAACAAGACCGTTCAGAAAAATGGGCCATGTGACCATCGTAAATGAAAATATAGCCGAAGCAAGAAAGACCGCAGAGGAAGTAAAAAAGCTGATACGCGTGATCAGCAACTCATAAAGAATCTAAACCATTAAATCGTATACAATGAAAATCGCAATCGTAATGGGAAGTGTTTCAGACATGCCAGTCATGCAAGAAGCCATCGACATACTAAAAGAATTCGGAATCGAGACGGAAGTCGATATCGTTTCCGCACACCGCACGCCAGAGAAATTGTTCGATTTCAGCAAAAATGCCCATAACAGAGGCATTGCTGTTATCATTGCTGGAGCCGGCGGAGCAGCACATTTACCGGGAATGGTAGCCTCAATGTCGCCGCTTCCTGTAATTGGAGTTCCTGTAAAATCAAGCAATTCTATCGACGGCTGGGACAGCATTCTTTCTATCCTACAGATGCCAGGCGGCGTTCCTGTGGCAACAGTAGCTTTGAATGGCGCTAAAAACGCAGGCATATTGGCCGCACAGATTATCGGGAGTTCCGACAAATCTGTACTAGACAAAATCATCGCTTACAAAGAAAACCTAAGAGAAGGAGTCATCAAGGCTTCGGAAGGGCTGAAATAATAAGGCGACAGTATTTTAAAGGATCAGGTCCAGCTGTAAAGCAAGGGCCTGATTTTTTGTTTTAAACGGTAACGTTTTCATAACGGCATAGGTATTTATCCATCAATTTTATACTTTTGAAAACAGCATGCCGAGAGATAATTTTCGTGCCTAAAAAAACATATTCTCTATTCTCAAAATATTAAAAAGACCTTATATGTCAGTCCTTACAAAAAAATTTACGACAAAACACGATACAGCGCCTTTCTCCCAAATCAAGAATGATGATTTTCTTCCTGCCTTCCAAGAGGCTATTGCAGATGCCAAAAAAGAAATAGACGAGATTGTCAATAATCCAGAAGAGCCTACTTTTGAAAACACTATAGAAGCCATGGCTTTTAGCGGTGCTACGTTAGACAGGATATCGAATATTTTCTTTAACCTCCATTCGGCCGAAACCAACGACGAGCTTCAAAAGATAGCACAGGAAGTTTCTCCCCTATTATCTGAATTTGGGAATGACATCCGACTTAATGCCGACTTATTCAAAAAGGTCAAGGCCGTATATGACAATAAAAATAACCTCTCCCTCACGGCAGAACAGGATACCTTGCTCGACAAGCAGTACAAAAGCTTTTCGCGAAACGGGGCCAATCTATCTGAAGACAAAAAAAGCGAATTGCGTGAAATCGATAAGGAACTTTCGCGATTGAGCTTGGAGTTCGGAGAAAATGTACTGTCGGAAACACATGCTTTCCAGCTTCATATTACCGATGAAAAAGACCTTTCTGGATTACCAGAAGGAACGATAGAAGCCGCAAGAGAACTGGCCCAAAGCCAAGAAAAAGAAGGCTGGGTTTTTACGCTGGATTATCCGAGTTATGTGCCCTTTGTGACGTATGCAGATAACAGGGAGCTGCGCAAGAAGATGGCAGTTGCCTTCGGTTCTAAAGGTTTTCAGAAAAATGAATATGACAATCAGGAAATTGTTTTGCAGATTGCCAAGCTCCGCTATGAAAGAGCCAAGCTTTTAGGCTATGCTTCACATGCGCATTTCGTGCTCGAAGAAAGAATGGCAGAAAGTCCTGAAAAAGTAACTACCTTCCTTAACGACTTACTGGCAAAAGCACGACCTGCGGCCGAAAAAGAATTCAAACAGCTGACAAATTTTGCTAAGGAACTGGACGGCATTGAGCAGTTGGAAAAATGGGACGGCGCCTACTATTCTGAAAAGCTGAAACAGCAGTTGTTCAATCTGGACGATGAAAAGCTAAAACCTTATTTCAAACTAGAAAATGTATTGGAAGGCGCTTTTACCGTAGCCGGAAGATTATATGGGCTGACGTTTGTAGAAATAAATGATATCGAGAAATACCATGCTGATGTAAGAACGTATGAAGTAAAAGACGTTGCTGGCAATCTCGTTTCTATTTTTTATGCGGATTTCTTTCCGAGAAAAGGAAAAAGGAATGGCGCATGGATGACGTCTTTCAAATCGCAATATGTTTTGGGCGGCATCAACGAAAGACCGCATGTTTCTATCGTATGCAATTTTACAAAGCCTACAGAAACCAAGCCTTCTTTGCTGACTTTTAATGAGGTGACTACCTTATTCCATGAGTTCGGACATGCTGTGCACGGGATGCTGGCGGATACGGTTTATCCGAGCTTATCGGGTACCAGCGTGTATTGGGACTTTGTGGAATTGCCAAGTCAGATTTTCGAAAATTGGTGTTATGAGCCGGAAGCACTGGCTTTGTTCGCGCGCCATTATCAAACCGGAGAAGTTATTCCTACGGAATACATCCAGAAAATAAAAGAAAGCGCTAGTTTCCAAGAAGGCATAGCCACTATGAGACAGTTGAGCTTCGGCTTGCTTGACATGGGATGGCATGGGCAGGATCCTACGTTTATCAAAGATGTAAAGGAATTTGAGAATGAGCAGTTTGCCTCGACGAAGCTGTATCCGGATGTAAAAGAAAATGCTATGAGCACTGCTTTTTCACATATTTTCCAAGGCGGCTATTCCTCTGGATATTACAGCTACAAATGGGCTGAGGTATTGGATGCAGATGCTTTTGAGTATTTTAAAGAACAGGGAATATTTAGTCCGGAAGTGGCTACTAAGTTCAAAGAAAATGTCCTTTCGAAAGGCGGAACGGAGCATCCGATGATTTTATACAAGAGATTTAGGGGCAATGAGCCAAAACCAGACGCATTGCTCAAAAGAGCAGGACTGCTTTAGTTTTTAATTATTTGATTTTAAAATATTTGGGATTGCCAGTAAAATAAGGCAATCCCTTTTTTTATTCTATACTTTAACTTTTGGAATTATGGAAATCCATAATTTTTCTTACAGTTTTTCATATATTTGATACCTTTCTTAACTTCTTTTTATGAAAAAACTTTACCAGAACTTTATCTTTGCGTTAATTTTTTCCTTGAATGTAATCAGCTCCTACGGGCAGCTACCAGATTTCACTCTTACGGTCACATCAGCTGATGAGACTTGTAATAGAAACGGAATGCTTTCCTTTACAGTAAGCGGGACACATCCCAATGCTAACATTATCTATACTATTTACAAGCTGCCGAACACAACCTCTCCGTATGCAACAGTGAGCACAAATACCTTGTCGGGTCTTGTTGGAGGTACGTATAGGGTCATTGCTACCCAAACCTTGGGAACCGAAAGCAATAGCAAGCAGCAGGATGTCGTCATCAACAGCACGGTCACTGCATTACAATTCAACATGACATACAGTGATATTCCCTGCAGCCTTAATAGGAACATCAATGTTATTGTTACTTCAGGAAATCCCACAGGATATGAAATTATAGCAGGACCTATTATAAAGCCGCGACAGCCATCTAATGTTTTTACCAATCTCGTAGCCGGAAATTACCTTATCAAAGTATATGATTCTTGTGGCAATGCGGTAACCCGATCGTATACTTTAGTGACGCCTGAAAGTATATCAAATCCGCTTGCTATTTCGGAACATTTAGTTCCAGATTCAGAATTGTCTGCGTGCAGCTCAGTTGGAGTGAGACATGTATTAAGCATCGATCCAGACTATATTATCAATTATCCCCTTACCATTGTATATACTATTTATCCGCCGGGCGGCGGCGCACCGATCATAAGAACTTTTACTATCAACAGAATTGAAGATTTTACTTCATTCGACCTTACATCTAACCCAAATACTTATGTTTTTGAGGCCGACTTGCCTTATTACGATCAACCTTACAGCTATAATTTATTGATTACAGATGCCTGCGGCAATCAATTCCAAAAAGAAAGTAATCAAGTCACTGAAATGTATGAAGCATCCATACAAACGCAAATCAACAACTGTGGCATAAAAACATTTTCTGTCAAAGCATCAAATTTCGTCTACCCGATTACGGTGCAATTTCTTTCTGCTCCAGCTGGTTTTAATCCGAATCTCTATAACCCATCGCATCCTATTTTTTTTAGCGATCCGACGTATGGAAATACTATAAATATACTTCCCGAAGGCAGTTATCTGGTTAGGGTAACGGATGCCTGCGGAAGAACAGATACCGCTGAGGTAAATATTGTC
>Ga0157370_10008244_pt1 | contig 11251 bp, 9 predicted proteins | sample C35metaG_FD_113463 | JGI IMG/M metagenome (GOLD analysis project Ga0157370, IMG submission 113463) | Corn rhizosphere microbial communities from Kellogg Biological Station, Michigan, USA - C3-5 metaG | ecosystem: Host-associated > Plants > Roots > Rhizosphere > Soil | place: USA: Michigan... | reverse complement strand
TATCGCGTCGTGCATACCAGCCCTGAAGACGCCCTGCGCGGCTTCGTCGAGATGGGTGCCGACCGCATGGTGCCGATGCACTACGGAACATTCCAGCTAGGACGCGAGCCGATGGATGAGCCGGTGCGGCGACTGTTGGCGGAAGCCGAACGGCTCGGCATCAAACAACGGATCAAAGTACTGGAAGAAGGCACGACGATGCGGCTCCCCGCGAGATAGCGGCTCAGCTTACAAATCGCTGGGGAATCTCTGATTGAGTCATGGCTTTGAAGGGGCGTGGCTTCAGCCACGCCGTAACATCTCTCGATTCAATGAGGCTTTAGCCTCCGAGGGAATCTTCCAGGACTTAATCAGAGTCTCACTGCGTATTCGGTGAACCGAGATCGAGCGGCCTTTGGCTGCCATCCTGATCTGCCCACCCCGGCAACTCCTGCGATCCGGTAATTAACCGCACGCCATCGTTGAAGGTGAGATAGGTCCACGCCCACTGACGAAAGACGGCCATGCGGTTGCGGAAGCCGATAAGAAAAAAAATGTGGACGACGAGCCAGACAAACCACGCAGGAAACCCGCTCCAGTGGCCTTTGAAGGGCCATTTGATGTTGGCAACCGCCGCCTTGCGCCCGATAGTGGCCATATCGCCTTTGTCGAAGTAGCGAAAGGGCGCATTGATGCCGCTGCCATCGCTGCCAAATTCCGCCGCAACCAGCCTGGCGATGCGCTTCGCGGCATAGGCGCCCATCTGCATCGCCGGCTGCGCAACGCCGGGGACCTGCTTCCCGTCCTGCTCCACGTGCGCCAAGTCGCCGCAGATAAAAATCTCCGGGTGGTCCGGCGGGTTGAGATGCGCATCGACAAGCACGCAGCCCCTGCGGTCCGTCTCGAAGCCCAGCAGCTTGCCCAGCGGAGACGCCTGCACTCCTGCGGCCCACAGCGTAACCACCGCGTCAATTCGTTCGTCACCCAACATCACATAGCCAGGCTGCACATCCGTGACCTTCGCGTTCGTACGAACGTTGATTCCGAGGCCGCGAAGCTGTTCAAGCGCCTTCGCCTGCAGGTCTTCAGGGTAAGCGCCAAGAATGTGCGGCGAGCCCTCCAGAATCAGCACCTGCGCCATCTTTGGGTCGATATGGCGAAAATCCTTCGTCATATACAGCTTCGCAATGTCGCTGATGGCGCCTGCCAGCTCCACGCCTGTCGGGCCGCCGCCAATGATGACAAAGTTCAGCGGAGGATGGCTGCCGACCTCCTGCATCTGCCGCTCTGCAAGCTCGAAGGCAAGCAGCACACGGCGGCGAATCTCGGTCGCATCTTCGACCGTCTTCAGGCCCGGCGCAAGTTTCGCCCAGTCGTCGCGGCCGAAGTAGGAGTGCGTGGAGCCGGTAGCGACAATCAGATAGTCGTATTCAATCTCCGCGCCGGTCTTGAACTTCACATGCTGCTGCGCAAGGTCGAAGCCGACCGCCTCGTCCATCAAAACTTCAATATTCTGATGGTTGCGCAGAATCGAACGAATCGGCTGCGCAATCTCTCCGGGCGAAAGCACCGCCAGCGCCACCTGATAAAGCAGCGGCTGAAAGGTGTGATGATTGCGACGGTCAACCAGCGTGACATCCACCGGCAGGTTGCCGAGACGCATCGCCGCGTTGATTCCCCCGAACCCTCCCCCCAGAATGACGACTCGCTTACGCACACCCACATTCTCAGACGCCTGCGCCATAGCAGTCTCTCCAGATTCACTTGTATCTACCTCTATTGTGATGCCTGGCGCGGATTCCCGGCTTCTCTTTTCGCGCTCCTGTTACGGATGCTTCTGAATGGCGAGCGAAATGAACCCTTGCGTCCCTGTTGCTGCCACCATATTCGTGATCTCCGCAGCGCCCGCTGTCTGAATCGGAGTCACGGTAATGAGCCCGCTTGCATCGGAGACCATAGACAACTCCGATGAACCGTACACCGGAGGAACAGGGCACCGTCCCCTTGCCGGACAGGGCGCCTGCCAGGCGTTGATCGTTTGATGCACATCGACCGTGGCCCCAGCCACAGGATCGTTCGCAGTATCGACGACCTGAAGCACAATCGACGAGAGAGTGCTGTTCGCCGCAACCGACTGCCCCGCACCGCTGACAATCACCAGACGAAGGTCCGCCGCATCCACCGCCTGCGCTGCGAAGGTTGTACACACAGTCACCCACGCGCAGGCGCGAGCCACGGCCTGCGTTCCTGCGGATAGAGGACCCGCTGTGGCTGCGGTCTGCGCCGCTCCCAGTCCATTTGCTGCGGACTGGCCGGGTGAAACAGCGATGGGGCCAGCGACCGGCATCCAGCTAACGGCCACGCCTGTGGTAGAAGCGAGGCTATCCGTAAGATTGACCTCGGGCATCCACGTGACAACGGCTCCTGCAGCAATGTACTCCACCGGGCCGTAGGCGGTGACCGTTCTGACTTCATTCGCTGCCGTAAACGAGATTGTGACTGCACCGGAGACGCCTGTCGCGGTGAGCGTAACGCCACCCTGAGCAAGCGGCGTGATCGTTGTCGATGCTGTTCCAGAGGCATTCGTGGAAATCGTGCACGAACTCAAACCGCAGGCCCCGAACATCACGTTGCCTGTGCTTGCGGCAAAAGTGATGCTCTCACCGGCAATCGGCGTCACACCGTCGGCAGCAAGCGCACGCACGGTGAATGGTATCGACGCCTGTTGCCCACTCGCCACCATGCCCGAAGGAGCCGACACAAGGTTGAGCGATGGCGCAGGCGGCCCATAGGTAAGCGCCTGCGACATGACCGCGACGCCGCCAGTGACAAGATCGTTGACAGCCACGTCGGCCACGAGCCCTGTGCTCGAACCAAGATCGTGCAGGGAAGGCACGCTGGCCGTGATCGTATTCGCCGTCCAGTTCGTGACCGTCGCTGCTATGCCGTTCACCGTCACGGTGTTTCCCGGGCGAAAACCCATACCGGTGATGGTGACAACCCCGCCCGCAGCGCCGACGTTTGCAGGAGAGATCGAATCCGCATACAGCACGCGAGCCTGATAGTTATAGTCTGGACGGCCATCTCCGCGTTCATCCGCAATGGCCATCCGCAACTGCACAGGCTGCGCTGTCTCTGTCGTCAGCGAAGTAACTCCGGCAGCCGGACTATTGAACGGCTCCGTCTCAGAATCGAACGTAGGCAGTGTGCCGGTTGGGTCCGACGCCTGCCACAGGCCAATGACCGGCATGGCCTTCGCCCGCGTCGCAAATCCATGCTCGTCCTCGGCTGCGACTTCAACGGTAAACGTGCGCCCTCCCTTGATGGAGAGCGACGACCATGCAGTATGACCATTCCGGCAGAGCAACCCTGCCCACCAGCCAGACGAAGCCGCGACTACCGGTGCCGTTTCCGTCCCATCGTTTCCCGGGTTGCAAGCGCTCGCCGGTCCATTCGTTGACAGCCACATCTCCGTAGTGCGATCGCTGGGCAAAACGCCTGCCAACGACGCGGAGTTGGAACCCGACGGCTCCACCGTGTTATCGATGTAAGGCCCCACCGCATATTGTCCCGTATAGAGCGGATTGATCGGCTCCGTCTCCAGAAAAACATTCTGCCAGTCCCCCGGCAGCATCGGTATCCGTGTCAGGTCGTAGTAGCCCTCGTAATATCCGTCGGTTGTGCCCATGCTGCCGGCCATCGACGTGTCGGTTCCTGTCACGGCGGTCGGTGTCCTGCGCCGGTAAAGCGAGCCGGAGACGTAGGACGCGGTATACCAGCCCTCCTCCTTGGAGGCGTCGGTATATTGTTCCCAGCGGCGCGCCAGCACGTTGACGCCGCGCATTCCCTGCCAGGTCGGGAAGATGATATGGCCGAAGATGCGATTGGCATTCAGCAGGGTATCCGTCTTGCCGGCCGGAGCCTCCCCCTGATTGATGAAATACAGCCCGTCGAGTGCGGAAACATCGTCGGCCCGGAGCACGAACGGCTGCGGCATGCACTGATACGTGTAAGGCCCGCAGATAATGTCGATCGGGTGCATGACCGGCCAGTTCATCGCCTGCATGTAGGTAGGCTGCGGGCTGCCCGTAAAAACGTTGTCGTTGGTCTGCGACCAGCCCAGGCCAAGCACGCGGCCAAAGGCGCGCATCAACTGATACTGCATCTGCAACTGTTGCTCGGGAGCAGGCCCCGTGCAGCGTCCATTCAAGACAATGACAGCGTGTTGGATATAGCCTGCGGGCACAATCGAATCGACGCTCTCCGTCACCGCATTCTGGCGGCAACTGGAAGGCTCGCTCGCCCCGCTTCCCAGCAGCAGGTCCGTCACCGAACCGTCGTAGTCGTAAATAATGGCGATCTGTTTCGCAAGATAGTTCGTGCTCTCAACATCGGAAGGAAAAACCAGACCAGACGAAGTTGGATATACATTCGCTCCGCTGACATGCTCATCAAGCTGGCCGCCGTAGCCCAACATCAGGCTCGACGTAGGCACATTCCACACGCTCGCTGCCGCCGCAACCAGAGCATCCGCTGCCGCGTGATTCACATACGCACTCAGGTCGCCGGGATCGGTGAAGTAGAGCGGGTGGTCCGTGTACCAGACAACCGGAAGCCCCTGGGTCGTGAAGTATGGCTGACCTGTCACCCAGCGCGGCCCTCCCGCCCACAGAGGCGCGCCTGCGGCCACCCAGCAAAGCGCCAGCACCATCGCCCATCGAAGGCGTTGCCCCAAACATTCGTCAGCGCGCGGCATCGGGCACCTTCTGCCACGACATCAACATCGCAATCACACTCTGGACCGACGTCTGCTGCGCCGCAACAGACGTCGCGCTCGCATCTCTGCTCCCCTGCCATGCCTGGACAATGATCGGCGCGTCATCCGCACCGCGAGAAACCCCACGCGCCATCGCGTGCCCAGCGAGCGGCACAAGAGTGTCTCTACGATGATCCGTATGCGCGGATCGAACCCGGTACGCAACCAGGCGAAACACTTGCGTGCCCACCCAGCGCAGATCGGCCACCGGATACTCTGCCGCCGCACCGCTCACAACCAGCGGCGAACTGTCGCCATGAATCGGCACCGCGCCATCCATGCCATCGACTGGAGAACTCAGCCCCGACGCACTCGGAGCGCGAAGAAACATCAGCAGCCGCTCGCCAACGCGGTAGCGCCGCGCGCCTCCAGCCCACAATCCGGCCCACTCTCGCAGAAGATACGGCTCACCCGCTGTGCAACCCCGCACAGCCTGGTCTACGCGAAACTCGACTTCAACCACACCGGAGGCGCCATTCTTACCAGGCTGGCGACGCACCGCCATCACCTGCCCCGCAAAGATAACGCCTGCCTCGTCCGACATCCGGTGCAGCGCCTCGTCCACTGTGCGCGGAGGCGCGCTTTGGGCCGAGACCGTCGCCGCAACCAGTAGCAGGCAGGAAGCACCCAGAACGCAACCGCATCGAAATATCCGCGAAACCCCGGCCATCGTCTACATCCGTCCTCTCCTTTCTTTCGTCAGGAGAGGCGCGGCACAGCCGTGGTGCTCCGTTTCGGCACACCCGCCGGGCACATGACCGAAGGCTAAATCTCGGGATAAAAATCAAAGAAAGCGTCAAGGCTCATGCGCAACTGCGCCTCGATCTGCTCGCGGCTACCCTCCAGCAGATGCATGGTAACGTGTGCCTCGTTTCCGTTTTTGAGCGTGATCGGCGCTTCGCCAACTGCGGCCACCTCATCGGCGGGCAGCAGCCTCATCCCATAGACCAAAGTCAGATTTGCCATGCCCCCATTCTTTCACCAAACCGGGGCTTTGCATCCTTTTGCGCGCCCAGGCATTTACACTAAGAGAGTTCCTATGCCTGAAAACACGACACGCGACACTGTGATCCTTGGCTCCGGATGCTCCGGACTCACCGCCGCCATCTACGCCGCACGCTCGAACCTGAAACCGTTGGTGCTCGAAGGTCACGAGCCTGGCGGCCAGCTCTCCATCACCACGCTGGTCGAAAACTTCCCCGGCTGGCCTGACGGCATTCAAGGCCCGGAGCTGATCGAGAACATGAAGCGGCAGGCCGTGCGCTTCGGCGCCGAACTGCGCATGGCGGACCTGAACTCCGTAGACCTGTCCAAGCACCCGTTTGAATTGAACATCGGCAGCGAGACCATCTGCACCCGCACGCTCATCATCGCCTCGGGCGCCAGCGCGCGCTGGCTCAACCTGCCCAGCGAGCAATCGCTGATCGGCCACGGCGTCAGCTCCTGCGCCACCTGCGACGGCTTCTTCTTCTCAGGCAAGGAGATCGCCGTCATCGGCGGCGGCGACAGCGCCATGGAGGAGGCCCTGTTCCTCACCCGCTTCGCCACCAAAGTCACCCTCATCAACCGCAGCGAGCACTTCCGCGCCTCGAAGATCATGCTCGAGCGCGCCATCGCGCACCCTCAGATTAAGTTCCTCTCCAGCACCACAGTCGAAGAGGTGCTCGGCGTCGAAGAAAAAGACGTGAAGGGCCTGCGTCTCAAGAACAAAATCACAGGCGAGGAATCCATCCTGCCTGTCTCCGCAATGTTTCTCGGCATCGGCCACGAGCCGAACGCCAAAGCGTTCAAGGGCCTCCTCGACCTCGACAGCGACGGCTACATCCTGACCAAGAACAACGTCTTCACCACGCTGAACGGAGAGATCCTCCCCGGCGTCTTCGCGTGCGGCGACATTCAGGACCGCCGCTACCGTCAGGCCATCACCGCGGCCGGCTCCGGCTGCATGGCCGCGCTCGAAGTCGAAAAGTACCTCGAAGAACACGGACGATAACGCGCCTTCATAGCAGAGCAACGGCGATGCAGACCGCGGAAAAACTCGTCACCCTTGCTTTTCGGTGGGAGCGCAGGGCTTCAGCCCTGCGAAATCGCCAGCAAAATCAAGGGGCTTCAGCCCCGGGCTGTTCTCTACTTAGCCCGCAATTTTCCATTCCGCAGTTCTTGTATTTCCGTTCCGCAGCATTTTTGTATTTCCGTTCCGCAGTTTCTTGTATTTCCATTCCGCAGCGTAGCGGAGGAATCCGCTTTTCGCCTTTACATCCCGTGTCCGCGCAGGATTCTCCGTGCTGCCGCGAAACTTTTCACGCAAATCCGTATCTCATCCAATGACATCCTCCATCCCACAGGAATATCACGCCTTCCCCAACAAGGTCCCCAACTTGCAAATCGCCCTCTATACTCTGCTTCTGATCTCGACGCTCGCCGCCCCGGCGCAGCAGCTTGCTGAACTGCCCGACGCTCCGCAGCCCGCCCAAACCACCGCCAGCCAGCAGCAGGCTCCCACCATCTCCGCAAGAGATGCAAACCAGCAAAGCACACCGGCCGCGTCCAAACAGCAACCCAAGCGCATTCTCGGCATCATGCCGAACTACCGCGCCGTCAGCGCCGGTGCCATCCCGCCGCCGCCCACGCCCAAAGAGGCCTTCGGCATCGCCACACGCAACAGCTTCGACTACTCCTCCTACGTCTTTGTCGGCATTACCTCGCTCATCGCCGAAGGCGGAAACTCGCATCCGCAGCTTGGCAAAGGTGTCGCCGGCTTTGGCCGATACTACTGGCGCGGCTTCGTCGACAAAACCGACGGCAACTACCTCGTCATCTTCGCCCTCCCCTCGCTGCTGCACGAAGACGGACGGTACTTCGCCAAAGGCGAAGGCAGCACCTTCAAGCGCGCCCTCTATGCCTCCAGCCGGGTCGTCATCACCCGCACCTACAGCGGCAACGAGCGATTCAACAACTCCGAGATCTTCGGGCGCGGCATCGCCCAGGCCATCTCGACCACCTACTACCCGAGCAAGTCACGCACCGTCGGCCAGATCTCGGAGAAGTACGCCTACGCACTCGGCCGCGATGCCCTCACCAACACCTTCCGCGAGTTCTGGCCCGACATCGCCACACACCTGCTCCACCGCCATCCCTGAGAAAACTCTGATTGAGTTTTCGTTTTGAACGGCGCGACTTCAGACGGTACTGAATAAGTCTCTGCGGTTGCATTTGGGATTAGCGTGGGGCTTCAGCCCCACGAAAATCCAGCAAATTCAAGGGGCTTTAGCCCCGGAACGGCCTCCACTCTAAAATCAGAGTGCATGTCCATCGCAGAAAATCTCGCCTGCCTGCACGACCAAATCGCCGAAGCCTGCCGCCGCGCTCGCCGTGCCGAATCCGACGTAGCCCTGATGGCCGTCAGCAAAGTGCACCCTGTCGAGATGATCCTCGAAGCCCACGCAGCAGGGCAGCGCCTGTTCGGCGAAAATCGTGTGCAGGAGTTCCAGCAGAAGTCCTCACACCTCACCACCCTCAGCGATCTGCACGTTCACCTGATCGGCCCGCTGCAATCAAACAAAACCAACAAAGCTGCCGAACTCTTCGACGCAATCGACGCCGTCGATTCCCTGAAGATCGCCCAGCGGCTCAACTCCGCCGCCTCCGCGCTAGGAAAAAAGCTACCCGTGCTCATCGAAGTGAAGCTCAGCCGCGAAGAGTCCAAACACGGCGTCGCTCCCAACGAGTTGCCCGCGCTGCTCGAAGCCATTGCAGATTTGCGCGCAATCGAAGCCGTCGGGCTAATGACTGTCCCTCCGTGGTCCGAAGACGCCGAGACTGCCCGCCCCTACTTCCGTGAACTGCGCCGCCTCCGCGATGCCTCTCAAAATGCACACCCCGCGCTGACGCAGTTGTCCATGGGCATGACCAACGACTTCACCGTCGCCATCGAAGAGGGCAGCACCTGCGTCCGCGTGGGAACAGCAATTTTCGGCAAACGAAAGCCAGGAGCAGCATGAACTACGAGCCGCCCAGCTTCGCCGAAGACGTCGAAGACGGATGCACACTCCGCGTCCGCGTGCATCCAGGAGCGCGCCGTAACGACATCGCCGGACTCCATGCCGGAGCAGTCAAGATATCCATCGCCGCCCCGCCCGCCGACGGCCGCGCCAACGAAGCCTTGATCGCATTTCTCGCGGTACTGCTCCACGTACCCCGCGCTCGCATCTCGCTCGTCAGCGGAGCCACAGGCCGCAGCAAAGTCCTCCGCATCACAGGCAAAAGCGCGGCCGAAGTTCAGGCCGCGCTCTTCCCCATCCAGTCCTGCTGAGTTACTTGAACGTCGCAGTCGCGTTCGGCTCGACCGTGATTCCCTTTCCCTCTTCAGCAGTTATCTTCACATTCGTTCCGACCACGTTCGCATACGCAATCGTCATGCCCTTCTTCGCCTGAATATCAACATTCGTGAGCACGACACTCTTCACCGGCGATTCCGGCAGCCCAACAATCACCCCAGCCCAAGGGCTGTTCACCGACTTCACATTCTCAATCGTAATGTCGTGGAAAAACGGCGTCAGCCGCCCAATCGGCGCGGGAGCGACCTCACCCTCTGGCAGCACCTTCGGGTAGTACTCGCTGATCAAAATGGAGGTCTTCACGTTCTCCATCGTGATGTCTTTGAACGAAATATCGTAGACCTGATTGCCCCGGTCGCGGTTCGCCTTGATGCGAATACCCTGATCGGTTCCATTGAAGTGGATGCGCTCAGCATGAATGTGGTTTGCGCCGCCCGCCAGCTCACTGCCAATCGAAAGCCCATGCCCATGCATAAAATCGCAGTCGGTGATGGTGATGTTCCGGCTGGGCGAATCCGGCCCGGGTGAATCGATGATGCCGCTCTTAATCGCAACATTGTCATCACCCACATCGGCATACACATGGTCGATCACAATGTTCGACGAGCTGAACGGATCAATCGCGTCCGTATTCGGTGAGTGCTGCGGAGCCAGCACGCGGATATTCCGAATCACCATATCGTCCGTGTAATAAGGAACAATCTGCCAGCTAGGCGAGTTCTGCGCCGTAACATCAGTCATCTGCACATGTTTGCAGTGGTCGAAGACCACCAGCCTCGGGCGAAACTGAATCTTGCCTACGATGCCCGCGCCGCGCTCAGACCGTGCCTGCTTCCACCAGCTCTCACCGTTGCCGTCAATCGTGCCGCCGCCCGTGATCTTAATGTTCTCAGCGTTCGTTGCGCTCACCAGCGACTGCGTTCCCGGAGCGCGAAACTCCGTCTTCGCCGGATAGTCCGCGTGGTCAGGCGAGCCGAACAGTGTCGCGCCCTTGGCAATGTCCAGCGTGATATTGCTCTTGAGCACAATCGGCCCCGAGACAAACGTCCCGCCCGAGAGCATCACCGTGCCCCCTCCCGCACTCGCACAATCGTCAATCGCCGCCTGAATTGCTCTGGTGTCTTTAGTGACGCCATCGGGCTTCGCGCCATAGGTCCGCGCATTGCAGACCTTAACTGCCGCCACAGCAGGCAACGCCATCGCCGCTGCCATGCCTGCCGCCGCCAACCGGATAGAAAACTTAGTCATGCGTGTCTCCGAGTACCTTCCAAGTGCGCCGACTGCGCCTCAGAGCATCATATCCGGAATTGGTCGTACCACGCTCAACTATTCGCGGACGACTGCCTTGACCAGATTCCGCGGATTATCCACGTCGATGCCCCGCCCAATGGCCATAAAGTAGGCCAGAAGCTGCAAAGGCACCACCTCGTACAGCGGCGAGATGTACTCCACCGCCTGCGGAATGCGGATTGTATGTTGGACCAGTTGCGCGATCCGAGTGTCGCCTTCGTTGACGATGGCGACCACCTCGGCACCCTGCTCCTGCATATCGCGCAGCAGGTTCGCAGTCTTCTCGTAACGCAACAGCGAATCGGGAGCATGAGGGTCGCGCGTCGCCAGCGCAATCAGCGGGGTCTGCGGATTCACCAGCGCATTCGGGCCATGCTTCAGCTCGCCGGTCGGATAACCTTCAGCCTGAATATAGGCTGACTCCTTCAGCTTCAACGCGCCTTCCCTCGCGATGGCATAATGCACGCCGCGCCCCAGATACAGGAACGACTCCGCCTTGCGCAGATGCGGCTCAAGTGCGGCCACCTGCGCCTCCCACTCAGGAAGCATCCTCGCCATCTCAGCCGGAACGTCCAGCAGGCCACGCAGGTGCGACTCCACCACAGCGCGCGTCATGCGCCCGCGAATGCGCGCCGTAAACAAAGCGAGCAGCGAGAGCACCGTTAACTGCGTGGTGAAGCTCTTGGTGGCCGGGATGGCGCGCTCGACGCCCGCCAGCGTAGGCAGCGAGCAGCTTGCCAGCTTCGCCATGGTCGAGTCGGCCTTGTTCGTAATGGCGATGCTCGTCGTGCCGCGTGCCGTGGCCTCGCGCAGCGCCTCCGAGGTATCT
>Ga0157370_10008240_pt1 | contig 11255 bp, 10 predicted proteins | sample C35metaG_FD_113463 | JGI IMG/M metagenome (GOLD analysis project Ga0157370, IMG submission 113463) | Corn rhizosphere microbial communities from Kellogg Biological Station, Michigan, USA - C3-5 metaG | ecosystem: Host-associated > Plants > Roots > Rhizosphere > Soil | place: USA: Michigan... | reverse complement strand
CGCCGACGCCCGCGCCTTTGGATCACCCGTCCGCTCTGGTTGCCTTGATCCTGGGCATCGTCGAGGGTCTCACCGAATTCCTTCCCGTCTCGTCGACCGGCCATCTGATCGTCGCCGGCTCGCTGCTTGGTTACACCGGCGATCGCGCGAAGGTGTTCGAGATCGTGATCCAGGCCGGCGCGATCCTCGCCGTGTGCTGGGAGTTCCGCGCGCGGCTGGTGAGCACAGTCGCGGGACTCGGCAGCGATCATGTTGCGCAACGTTTCGTCGTCAACCTGATCGTCGCATTCATCCCCGCGGCCGTGCTCGGCCTTTTGTTCGCAAAGGCGATCAAGCGCTACCTGTTCGCGCCGCTGCCCGTTGCTCTTGCATTCATCGTCGGCGCGCTCGTCATTCTGTGGGTCGAGCGGCGCATGCGCGTCGCGCCGTCGAGCGTGCGCATCAACGACGTCGACGACATGCGCTGGACCGATGCGTTGAAAATCGGCTGCGCGCAGGCCTTCGCGCTGATTCCCGGCACGTCGCGCTCGGGCGCGACGATCATCGGCGGCATGCTGTTCGGCCTGTCGCGTCCGGCCGCGACGCGCTTCTCGTTCTTCCTCGCGATTCCGACGCTGCTCGCAGCGTGCGCGTACGACTTCCTGCGTAACCGCGCGTTGTTCTCCGCGCAGGACGTACAGGGCTTCGCGATCGGCTTCGTCGCCGCGTTCATCTCGGCCTTTCTGTGCGTGCGCTGGCTGATCCGCTACGTGAGCCGGCACGACTTCACGCCGTTCGCGTGGTACCGGATCGCGTTCGGCTTGCTGATCCTCGCGACCGCGTGGTCCGGTCTGGTCGACTGGACGTAGAAGCTTGGGCGCGTTGCTCGCCGTCCTGGGCGTCCTCGGGTTTTCGTTCAAGGCGATCCTGATCAAGCTTGCGTACCGCGCAGCGCCGGTCGATCCGGTCGTGCTCCTGACGCTGCGGATGCTCTACTCGGCGCCGCTCTTCATGCTGATGGCGTGGTGGAGTGGACGCGCGCGCGATGCGAAGCCGATCCCGCGGCGTGATTGGTTTCTGCTGACCGGCCTGGGCTTCATCGGCTACTACCTGTCGAGCCTGCTCGACTTCCTCGGCCTGCAGTACATCACCGCGTCGCTCGAGCGGCTCGTGCTGTTCCTCTATCCGACGATCGTCGTCGTGCTGTCGGCGATCTTCCTCGGGCAGCGGATCACGCGGCGCGCCGTTACCGCGCTTGCGCTGTCGTATGGGGGCATCGCGCTCGCCGTGTTCCACGACATCCGGATCACCGGCGATCCGCATGCGATCGCGGTCGGCAGCGGGCTCGTCTTCGCGAGCGCGATCGGCTACGCGATCTATCTCGTCGGCGCCGGGGGCATCATCGCGCGGCTCGGCTCGTCGCGCTTCATTGCGTGGGCGATGCTCGCGTCGACGCTGTTCATCTCGCTGCAGTTCGCGCTGACGAAGCCGCTCGCCGCGCTCGCCGTGCCGTCTTCGGTGCAGATGCTCGCGCTCGCGATGGCGCTGTTCTGCACGGTGCTGCCGACGTGGATGATCGCCGAGTCGATCCGCCGCATCGGCGCGAGCACCGCATCGCTCGTCGGCTCGCTCGGGCCGATGTTCACCATCGGGTTCGGCGCGCTGCTCCTCGGCGAGCCGGTCAATCTGCTGCAGATGATCGGCGTCGCGCTCGTTCTCGTCGGCGTGATGCTGGTGTCCCGGGGGTCGGGCAAGCCGCTCGCGGCCTCGATGCCGCGGAACGCCGTTCGCCGCAGCGCAGTCTGATCTCGATTCAACCGGATCAACCGCACGACAAGGAGACGCCATGGCACCCGATACGATCGAACGCTCGAGACTCGAACTCTCGGATCCTTCACTGCTGCGTCAGCAATGCTGCGTCGACGGCAAATGGGTCGACGCGGACGACCGCGGCTCGATGCCCGTCGTCGATCCGGCAACCGGCGACCTCGTGGGCACCGCCCCGATGTTCGGCGCAGCGGAAACCAAGCGCGCGATCGCGGCGGCCGAACGCGCCTTCCCGGCATGGCGCGCGAAGACGGCAAAGGAGCGCGGCGCAATTCTGCGCAAGTGGAACGACCTGATGCTCGCGAATCGCGACGACCTCGCGCGCATCCTCACCGCCGAGCAGGGCAAGCCGCTTGGCGAAGCGAAGGGCGAGATCACGATCGGCGCCGCCTACGTCGAGTGGTTCGCCGAGGAGGCGAAGCGCGTCTATGGCGACGTGATCCCGACGATCGGAAACGATCGCCGCCTCGTCGTCGTCAAGGAGCCGGTCGGCGTCTGCGCGGCGATCACGCCGTGGAATTTCCCGTCGTCGATGATCACGCGCAAGGTGTCGCCGGCGCTCGCCGCCGGCTGCACGGTCGTCATCAAGCCCGCGGAAGCGACGCCGTTCTCGGCGTTCGCGCTTGCCGAACTCGCGGATCGCGCGGGCTTCCCTCCGGGCGTTCTGAACGTGATCACCGGCGATGCGCCGGCGATCGGCGGCGAGATGTGCGCGAACCCGACGGTGCGCAAGCTTTCGTTCACGGGCTCGACCGAAGTGGGGCGGATCCTGATGCGCCAGGTCGCGCCGACGATCAAGAAGATCTCGCTCGAGCTCGGCGGCAATGCCCCGTTCATCGTGTTCGACGATGCCGACCTCGATGCGGCGGCGGAAGGCGCAATCGTCTCGAAGTACCGCAACGCCGGGCAAACCTGCGTTTGCGCGAATCGCTTCTTCGTGCACGAGAAGGTCTACGACGCATTCGCGCAAAAGCTCGCGGCGAGAGTTGGCGAGCTGAAAGTCGGCCGCGGGACCGAGGCCGGCGTGACGCAGGGTCCGCTGATCAATGCCGAGGCGCTCGCGAAGGTCGAGGAGCATCTCGCCGATGCAACGTCGCGCGGCGCGAAGGTCGCGATCGGCGGCAAACGGCACGCGCTCGGCGGAACGTTCTACGAGCCGACGGTGCTCACGAACGTGAGCCCGCAGATGCGGATCTTCCGCGAGGAAACCTTCGGCCCGGTCGCACCGCTGATCCCTTTTCGCACCGACGCCGAAGTCGTCGAGCTGGCCAATCGCAGCGAGTTCGGCCTCGCGTCGTACTTCTACAGCCGCGATCTCGGTCGCGTATGGCGCGTCGCCGAAGAGCTCGAGTACGGAATGGTCGGCGTCAACACGGGCCTCATCACGACCGAGGTCGCACCGTTCGGCGGCATGAAGCAGTCGGGACTCGGACGCGAAGGGTCGAAGTATGGCATCGACGAATTCGTCGAGGTGAAGTACATCTGCTTCGGCGGCATCGACCGCTGATCGTCGACGTTGCAATCGTGGGCGCTGTCCCGGTGCGCGTCCTGATGCGGGCGCTTCCCGGGACATGCGCCGGTGGAAGAAATCAGAACTGCGGCGGCAACTCTTCGATCGGCCCCTGGGGCACGGGGAAGCGATCGGGGAAATAGACCGACATGTCGGGCGCTGTCGTGATCGCCGTGGCGCTTGGTCGTGCAGCGCTCGTGTCGCTCGAATGCATCGGCCGCCATACCGCTGCAAGCGTGCCGACCACGACGGCGATCGTCGCGACGCGGATTCCGGTCGCGAGCCGGTTGCGCGATTCGTTTGGATTGCGTGGGTTCATCTTCGTCTCCTTGCCTTTCGCGGCATATGTCGGGCCGCGCAACGACAAGGTAGGCGCGAGAGGCGTCGCGCACGACGGACGAATCGGTAGCCGTGATGCGGAAAATTACGCGTCGCGCCGCTACCACCCCGTCGGCAGCTTGCGCAGGATCGTGATCGTGCGCTCCTCGACGGCGAGGTAGCCGCCGGCGACGAGGTCCTTCATCAGCTTGCCGATCATGTCGCGCGACGCGCCGACGCGGTCGGCGATGTCCTGTTGCGTGAGCTTCTCGGGCACGCTGAGGTGCCCTTCGACGTCCTGCGCGAGCGCATTCAGAAGACGCACGAGACGTCCGTACACGTCGGACAGCGCGAGGCTCTTGAGATTGCCGGTCGTCACACGCACGCGCCTGATCAGCCGCTCGATCAGGTGCATCGCGAAATCGGGATGCGCGAGGATGAACTCGCGGAATTGCGCGCGGCTCACGACCGCGCACGTCGTTGGCTCGACGGTGATGACCGACGCCGATCGCGGCTCGCCGTCGAGCATCATCTCGCCGACGTATTCGCCGGGACCCTGGAAGTCGATGACGAATTCGCGGCCGGCCTCGTTGCTCGAGAACACTTTCACGCGGCCGGACAGGATCACGTACAGCGTGTCGCCCCGGTCGCCCTCGTTGATGAGGATCGTATTGCGCGGGAACGCGCGCACGACGCCGCTCGCGGCGATCGCGCCGACGGTGTCGGGATGCAGCGGCGTGTCGCTGCGCATCGGTGCACTCGCGCTGTCGGCCCTGGTCGTCATTCGAGCTTCCGGAGGTCGTCGATCACCTTGCCGTCGTTCGGCAACTCGTCGATCGAGCGGAACAGAACGTCGCCGCGGAGCTTCGTGACGTCGCGAATCGACGCGACGATCGCATCGGCGAGTTGCGAATCGACGTTGCACACTTCGACGTGCAGGATCATCCGGTCGCTGCCCTCGGGGTTGTCGACGACGAGTCGGGCACGCCTGACTTCCGGGTGCCGCTTGACGATCGCATCGACCTGCCCCGGATGCACGAACATGCCCTTGACCTTCGTCGTCTGATCGGCGCGGCCGAGCCAGCCCTTGATGCGCACGTTCGTGCGGCCGCATGCCGATTCGCCCGGAAGCGTCGCCGACAAGTCGCCGGTGCCGAAGCGAACGAGCGGATAGTCGGCGTTCGCAAGCGGCGTCACGACGACCTCGCCGACTTCGCCCGCGTACGCGGGCTCGCCGGTGCCGGGCCGCACGATTTCGACGATGACGCCATCGTCGACGACGAGGCCCTCCCGCGCAGGTGTTTCGTAGGCGATCGCCCCGACGTCAGCGGTCGCGTACACCTGATAGCCTTGAATGCCGCGAGCGATCCACGCATCGCGCAGCGCCGGCGAAAACGGTTCCGCCGAGACGAGCGCCTTCCGGAGACTCGAGACATCGACGCCGAGGGCGTCTGCACGCTCGAGGATGATGCGCAGGAACGACGGCGTCCCGACGTAGCCGGCAGGACGCAGATCGCCGATCGCGGCGACCTGCAGATCCGTCTGGCCGGTGCCGCCGGGGAAGACCGTGCAGCCCAACGCATGCAATCCGGTTTCGAGCATCGAGCCCGCCGGCGTCAGGTGATACGCGAAGCAGTTGTGGACGAGATCGCGTTCGCGAAACCCGGCCGCGAACAGTGCGCGCGCAAGCCGCCAGTAGTCGGAACGTTCGCCTTCGGGCTCGTAGATTCCGCCGGGCGACGCGAACACGCGGCGCATTGCGCCCCATCGCGTCCCTGCCAATCCGCCGAGCGGCCGCGAGTGTTTCTGCAGATCGGCGAGCTCCGACTTGCGGATGACGGGCAATTGCGCGAGCGCCTGCGGCGTCGTGATCGACTGCGGATCGACGTGGGCAAGCGTGCGCGCAAACACCGGCGCGTGCGCCTTCGCGTAGGCAATCTGCCGCTGCAACTGCGCGTACTGCTCGCGCGCACGCACTTCGGGATCGCGCGTCTCGAGGCTGTCGTAGTGCTCCATCGTCAAGCGAGCCAGCGCTTCCGCCGCCGGTAATGCTTGACGTCGCGGAAGCTCCTGCGCCCCGACGTCGACAACCCGAGGTAGAACTCCTTGACGTCCTCGTTGTTCGCGAGCGTGGCGGCGGCACCGTCCATGACGACACGGCCGTTCTCGAGGATGTAGCCGTAGTTCGCATGGCGCAACGCGACCATCGTGTTCTGCTCGGCGAGCAGGAACGACACGCGCTCGTTGCGGTTGAGGTCACCGACGATCGCGAAGATCTCCTCGACGATCTGCGGTGCAAGGCCCATCGACGGCTCGTCGAGCAGGATCATCGACGGATGCGCCATCAGCGCGCGGCCGATCGCGGTCATCTGCTGCTCGCCGCCCGACGTGTAGCCGGCGAGGCTGCCGCGCCGCTCCTTCAAGCGGGGAAAGTAGTGATAGACGCGCTCGAGGGCGCCCGCGATGTCGCTGCGCGAGCCCTTGCGCGTGAATGCGCCGGCGAGCAGATTCTCCTCGACCGTCAGATGCGCGAAGCAATGCCGGCCTTCCATCACCTGGCAAACGCCGCGGCGCACGAGGTCGTTCGGCGTGAGCCGGTCGACGCGCTCGCCGCGATACTCGATCGTGCCCTTCGTGACTTCGCCGCGCTCGGCGCGCAGCAGATTGGAGATCGCTTTCAGCGTCGTCGTCTTGCCGGCGCCGTTCGCCCCGAGCAGCGCGACGATGCCGCCCTCCGGCACTTCGAGCGAAACGCCCTTCAGCACGAGGATCACATGGTTGTAGATGACCTCGATGCCGTTCAGCGTCAGCATCGGGGATCGCGCGACGAGCGGTCGCGTGCTCGCCAGGTCGGCGCTGGTCGTCATGGGGGACGCGACTCGGGGCCGGACACCGAATTGCGGCGCAATCCGGTATCCGACCCCGAAGTCATCGTGCGATTACGCGCCGTCTTCCTTGCTGCAATCGCGCGTCGGAAGCTTCTTCTCCGCCGCGTACTTCGCAGCCGACGCGCGGATCATCGGCTCGATGATCTTCATGTCGGACTCGTAGCGGCTGTTCGGCACGACGTTCCACTTCTTGCCGTCCCATGTCTCCACCATCGCGGCGTGCGCACCTTCGTGGTTCTCGCACGATGTGTGGACCGGCTCCATGAAGCCGGTCATGCCGAGTTTCTTGATCATCTCCGGCGTGATCTCGAGATGCTCGAGGCCCCAGCGCACCTGCTCGCCGGTCAGCGGCTTCTTGCCGAACTTCTCCTGCGCCTTGCGCACTGCCTCGACGCCGAACATCGCCGAGACCATGCCGCGGTTGTAGAGCACCTCGCCGATGTCGTCCTTCTTGCCGGTGCCCTGGCCCTTGTCGTAGACGTACTTGACGATGTCGGCGTGCACGGCACCCTTCCCGGCCGGCGCGAGGAACACGAGCGCGTTATAGCCCTTCGCGCCGTCACCCGCCGGCAAGACGTCGGGCTCGGCCCCCGACCACCAGACGCCGTACATCTTCTCGCGCGGATATCCGGTGGCGACGGCCTCCTTGATCGCCGTCGAATTCATCACGCCCCAGCCCCACAGGAACACGAAGTCGGGCCGCTGCTGGCGGATTTGCAGCCACGTCGCCTTCTGTTCGACGCCGGGGTGCGTGACCGGCAGCAGGATCAGGTCGTAGCCCAGCGTCTTCGCGCGCTCCTGCAGGAGGGCGATCGGCTCCTTGCCGTACGGCGAATCGTGATAGACGAGCGCGATTTTCTTGCCTTTCAGCTTGTCGAGGCCGCCGAGCTTCTTGCCGACGTGCTGGATCAGGATGTCGGCCGCGTCCCAATAGGTGCCGCCGATCGGGAAGTTCCAGCCGAAGACGCTGCCGTCGACCGAATCGGCGCGGCCGTAGCCGGCGGTGATCAGCGGAATGTGATCGGCGAAGGACTTGTCGGTGAGCGCGAACGTGATGCCGGTGGACAACGGCTGGAAGACGGTCGCCCCGGTCGGTCCCTTGCCCTTGAGCCGCTCGTAGCATTCGACGCCGCGGTCGGTCGCGTAGCCGGTCTCGCATTCCTCGAACGTCAGCTTCACGCCATTGACGCCGCCGTCGCGCGCGTCGACGAGCTTCAGGTAGTCGACGTAGCCATTGGCCCATGGCACGCCGTTCGGCGCGTAGGCGCCCGTCCGGTAGACCAGCACCGGGAAGAACTGCTCGTTCGCCTGGGCGAGCGCTGTGCCGCTCGTCGCTAGCGCCGCCGCCGCACACGCAGCCAGGGCAAGCGTCCCTTTCAATCTGCCTTTCATGGCCTTCCTCCTAATGAAAAACGACGCCTCGCCATCATAGTCCGAACCGAGGCCGACGCGAACCAGCCCAGGGCCTGTTCACGCCATATCCGCTGACGCGAGCCGCCCTAGTGCGGGAAGGGCCAGAGCCGGAGCTTCTCCTTCCCGATCGCCCAGAGCCGCGCGAGGCCATGCGGCTCGAGGACGAGGAACAGCACGATCAGCGAACCGAAGATCATGAACTCGACGTTCGATGCCATCGCCGTCGACAGCGGCATGCCCATCTTCCTGGGGACCTGGTTCAGCGCGATCGGCAGTACGACGATGAACGCAGCGCCGAGGTACGAGCCGAGGATCGACCCCATGCCGCCGATGATGATCATGAAGAGCAGCGAGAACGACAGGTTGAGATCGAAGGCGAGCGGCTCCCATGACCCCAGTTGCAGGAAGCCCCACAGCGCGCCCGCGACACCGCAATAGAACGAGCTCACGCCGAACGCGGTGAGCTTCGCATAGACGGGACGGATACCGATCACCTCGGCTGCGACATCCATGTCCCGTGTCGCCATCCATGCGCGACCGAGGTGGCCGCGCGTGAGGTTCTTCGCGATCAGCGTGAACACGATGAGCACGCCGAGCAGGAACAGGTACTTGTCGCGCGGCGTGTCGAGCGTCCAGCCGAAGAGGGTGACCGGCGCGGTCGACACCGAGCCGGAGTGCGCGTAGTTCGTGAACCACTTGACGCGCGCGAAGATCCAGTCGGTGAAGAACTGCGCGGCGAGTGTCGCGACGGCGAGGTAGAGGCCCTTGATGCGCAGGCTCGGAATGCCGAAGAACATCCCGACGAGCGCCGCGATGAGGCCGGCGAGCACCAGCACGACGAGGAAGTTCAGCATCGGCACGCGCTGCACGAGGTTGTACGCCGCGTATGCACCCCACGCCATGAACGCAGCGTGACCGATCGAGATCTGCCCGCAGTAGCCGACCAGCAGGTTGAGCCCGATCGCCGCGAGCGTCAGGATCAGGAACGGGTTGATGATCGACAGGAACAGGTAGTCGGTCGCGACGAAGGGCACCGCGACGAGCGCGACGGCGATCAGGCCCAGCATGAAGTAGCGGTCCTGCACGATCGGCAGCAACTGCATGTCGGCGCGATAGGTCGACTTGAACTGGCCGTTTTCGCGGAAGAACATCGGTTACACGCGATCGATGCGCCGCTCGCCGAACAGGCCCTCGGGCCGGACGAGCAGGAACAGAAGCGCCAGCACGTAGGCGAACCAGTTCTCGATGCCGCCGCCTGCGAGATCGAATGCCTTGACGAGCGGCGGCGCGAGAAACACTTCCGCCATCTTCTCCCCGACGCCGATGATGAGCCCGCCGACGATCGCGCCCGGCACCGATTCGAAGCCGCCGAGAATCACGACCGGCAGCGCCTTCAGCGCGACCTGCGAGATCGAGAACTGGACGCCGAGCTTGCCGCCCCAGATGACGCCGCCGACGATCGCGACGATACCCGCAACCGACCAGACGATCACCCAGATGCGATTGAGCGGAATGCCGATCGACTGCGCGGCCTGGTGATCGTCGGCGACCGCGCGCAATGCGCGACCCGTCGCCGTGTGCCGGAAAAAGAGGGCCAGCGCGCCGACGAGCAGCACGGCGGCGAGCGCCGCCGCGATGTCGTCGCGATTCACGAGCACGCCGCCGTCGAACACCTTGCCGAGCACCATCATCGGCTCGCGCGGAATGCCGAGATTGATCTCGTAGATGTCGCTGCCCCAGACCGCCTGCCCGAAACCGTTCAGGAAGAACGTGATGCCGAGCGTCGCCATCAGCAGCACGACGCCTTCCTGGTTGACGAGGGGGCGCAGCACGATGCGCTCGACGATGAACGCGAGCACCACCATGATCGCGACCGTCGCGAGCACCGCGGCCCAGACCGGCATTCTCTCGGCGAGGCGCGCGACGGCGAGCGCTGCGAACAGCACCATCGCGCCTTGCGCGAAGTTGAATACGCCGGACGCCTTGAAGATCAGCACGAAGCCCAACGCGACGAGCGAATAGAGCACGCCGGTCATCAGGCCGCCAATCAGCACCTCGACCCAGAAGCCGGGCGCCGTTTCGCCGGTCGCGAGCGGCGCAACCAGCCCGGCCGCGAGCAGGAGTCCGAGAATCGCGACGGGCGCGTAGCGCGGAATCGACATCAGTGGGTCGTCCCGAGATAGGCGTCGATCACCGCCTTGTCATGCCGCACCTGGTCGGGCGTGCCGTCGCTGATCTTCCTGCCGTAATCGAGGACGACGACACGATCCGAGATGTCCATCACGACGCTCATGTCGTGCTCGATCAGCACGATCGTCGTGCCGTACTGCTCGTTCACGTCGAGCACGAAGCGGCACATGTCCTGCTTTTCCTCGACGTTCATGCCAGCCATCGGCTCGTCGAGCAGCAGCACGTCGGGCTCGGACGCGAGCGCGCGGCCGAGGTCGACGCGCTTCTGCAAGCCATACGGCAGACGCCCCACCGGCGTCTTGCGATGGGCCTGGATCTCGAGGAAGTCGATGATCCGCTCGACCGCTTCGCGATGGCGGATCTCCTCGCGCTCCGCCGGACCGACGCGCAGCGCCTGCGCGAGGATCCCCGCCTTCATCCGCAGGTTGCGGCCGGTCATGATGTTGTCGACGACGGTCATGCCCTTGAAGAGGGCGAGGTTCTGGAACGTGCGCGCGATGCCCATCGACGCCGCGCGATGCGGCGTCATCAGGTCGAACGTCCGGTCGCGGAAGCGAATCGCTCCTTGTTGCGGCTGGTAGACGCCATTGATGACGTTCAGCATCGAGCTCTTGCCGGCGCCGTTCGGGCCGATGATCGCGAGGACCTCGTGCTCGCGCACTTCGAACGACACGTCCGAGATTGCCTTGACGCCGCCGAAGCGCAGCGAGACGTGCTCGACGGCGAGGATCACCGGCCCGACGCGGTGCCTCGACGCCGGCGCGTCGCGCTCGACGCTCGCGCGCGGTTCGGCCTGGACGGGGATCGACGCCATCGAGCGTTCAGTGGCGACGGGCCGCCCCGAGCCACTGACTGCGCCCCCTCGAGGGCAGCGAGCGCAGCGAGCGTGGGGGTTCTGTCATCTCATGCGGCCTTCACCGGATGAGCGGACAGTACTTTGGCGTCCTCGATGCGCAGGTCCGCCGATACGGTGCCGCTTCGTCCATCCTCGAACTTCACGAGGGTGTCGACGTGCTGCACCTTGCGGCCGTCGTAGAGCGCGTCGACGAGCGATTCGTACTTCTCGGCGATGAAGCGGCGGCGCACCTTGCGCGTGCGCGTCAGCTCGTCGTCGTCGGGATCGAGTTCCT
>Ga0157370_10008234_pt1 | contig 11257 bp, 10 predicted proteins | sample C35metaG_FD_113463 | JGI IMG/M metagenome (GOLD analysis project Ga0157370, IMG submission 113463) | Corn rhizosphere microbial communities from Kellogg Biological Station, Michigan, USA - C3-5 metaG | ecosystem: Host-associated > Plants > Roots > Rhizosphere > Soil | place: USA: Michigan... | reverse complement strand
CTGCGGTTCACCCCCACGCGCGTGGGGAGATTGAGTGCCCGGAACAGGGGGTAGACCGCGCGTTCGGTTCACCCCCACGCGCGTGGGGAGATTGGAATACCTACGTGATGCCGCTCATGCTGGGCTTCGGTTCACCCCCACGCGCGTGGGGAGATTAAAAACGAGAGGACATCGCCAAACGCCTGCACCGGTTCACCCCCACGCGCGTGGGGAGATTGCGTCGATCGTGAGGATCCGGGCCGGCGCGAGCGGTTCACCCCCACGCGCGTGGGGAGATTGGACCGGCGGGTGCCGTCGTGAGCGTGGACATCGGTTCACCCCCACGCGCGTGGGGAGATTGAAAAACCGGGCGCGGTCGCGTGCTGCAATCCGCGGTTCACCCCCACGCGCGTGGGGAGATTTTCGTAGTTCTCCTGCGCTTCCCCCTTTTTCTTCGGTTCACCCCCACGCGCGTGGGGAGATTCCGGACGAGTACACGGACCTGATCGTCTTGCGCGGTTCACCCCCACGCGCGTGGGGAGATTGACGAGGTCACGGTCCGCGCACTGAGCGCGCCGGGTTCACCCCCACGCGCGTGGGGAGATTCCCACCGACGCCACGAAGAACTACGACGCCTTCGGTTCACCCCCACGCGCGTGGGGAGATTATCACGGGTGCGATCGAGATTGATGGCGTGATCGGTTCACCCCCACGCGCGTGGGGAGATTGCCAGTGACGGCGTACAGGGAAGCGGTCATCGCGGTTCACCCCCACGCGCGTGGGGAGATTGCAGTCGCCTTCACTCTCGCGCGCGTTCTGCGCGGTTCACCCCCACGCGCGTGGGGAGATTCGGATAGACATCGCCGCGCGTGATGCCCGCCACGGTTCACCCCCACGCGCGTGGGGAGATTGCTCTCGGCATGACGGCCTTTCGGAAGGGCGCCGGTTCACCCCCACGCGCGTGGGGAGATTTTCGCAGCCGTGGGGTAGAACGTGAGCGGCGCCGGTTCACCCCCACGCGCGTGGGGAGATTGCCTATGCCAGCAACGAAGAGCGCCGTGTGCAACGGTTCACCCCCACGCGCGTGGGGAGATTAGCAGCCGGACCAGGAGATCGCGCCGCGTCTGCGGTTCACCCCCACGCGCGTGGGGAGATTACTAAGAAACGTTACAGTTCTCTGACTGACATCGGCCTATATCTCGCCTGAATTGGGCGATATGTCCGAGCCGCTCTTGGGCGACTCGCCGACGATGTACGGTGTGCGAATCAACTGGAGGCCGTCGAAATCGACAATCGAGCGGCCGGTAGACCCGTGCGTTCGCATCGTGAATCGTTGTTCGCCTTGCGCTGGGTAGACCAGGTAAGCGGCACCTTGCTTTGTCCGTTCGACGATACGTTCCCACAGGCGCTCACGAATATCCGCGGATACGGTTCCCGCAAATACTCCGGCCTTTAGTTCGATCAACCAGCGCGTCAGCTCTCCTCGCAACGGTGTCGGAACGCGCTCCAGGACGAATAGCACCATCAGACTTCTCTGTCATCGTCCCAGTTCAGCCCTCCAGCAATGCCGCCGTCCGGATCCCAGAGCTCTCCTGGTGGAACATCAAGCGCGTCGGGATCATCAGATGTGGAGAGCTCGCCCAGCGGGACATCGGTTACGTTGAGCAACCGCTGAATGTCGGGCACGATCCGCTTGAGGAGCTGCTTTTCAGTCACGACATCACGCACCGAACGACGTACCCGCCCTTCGACCTGTTCGTTGCCTGCAGCCACAATACTGAATGCTGTCGGAATCGTGATCTCAGTCTTGTAGAGATCGGCGACATCGTAGACGAACGACAATTGCCTCCCAGTGTGGATAAATCCAAGCGCCGGCGAACAGCCGATGGATAGAATCGCAGCGTGACAGACGCCATAAAGGCACGCGTTAGCTGCCGAGAGCGCCCGGTTAATCGGGTCTGCCTTAGCCCAATCACCTCGCCGGTAGAAGCGACCATCCCAGGGCACTCCGCTGCTCCGGCTGAAGTGTTGATATATTTGTCGAACGCGAATACCCTCGCGTCCGCGGATCTGTTGAAGCGTTTCCGAAGGAGATACGAGTTCGCCGAACCGAAGCTCATACATTCGTCGGACGACAGCTTCATGCGATTCACGATCCGACCAAAGACGCACTTGTCGTTGTAGCAGGCGAGAAGAGCGTGTCTCGCCAAGCCCTTGTGCATAGAGGCGAACGCCCGCCTCTCCGGTCCAGAGCACGAGACAGCCAACTTCTGCCAACGTCTTGATCGCGGCATGAGTAATGTTCGTTCCTGGCCCAAGAAGCAGCGTTGTCAGCGCGGCACATGGCACAGGCGTCTTTCCAGTCGCGTCGTAGATCGCAATTGCTTGGGCGTCTTGCTCGATTCGTGCGTGCTCGATATACAGGAACGAGAGACTATCGCGGACCTTGGGCAGGAGGTGCAGGTCACGCATGCATCGCACGCAGTGGGGCAACGCTGAGCAGGCCAAAGCCGAATGCCTTGGCCGATCCAATTCCACTCGCGAGAATCTCGGCAAAGCGCACCGGATCCCTCACTTGGAGAATCCCATCGAATCGAACGACGACATGCTCCGTGTGTTCATCTTTGCGTCGAGCCCTCAGTGCCCGGTTCTCAGTGATAGGGACTGCCTGTTCGACCGCGAAGCCTCCTGATTCAGCCTTTCGTGCGAGCCACGTAGCCTGCTCGGTCTCCTGATACAGGCCTCGACGTTTACCTTCGCGTCTCACGGTCGGATTTGCGCGAAGCCTGAATGCGAGAAGTTGGCCACGCGCAAAGATTGGCTCGAACGTTCGGGTTTCCGGGGGGCGAAGGAGGTAGCCGGGTGTCACCGTCAATCGCGTCCAATCAGGTACGCTGCGGCTCTGTACCAATGCTACCACCATACCGGGTTGCCGGCCGGGATCGATACGGAAAAGTGGCCGTGCTGTCGCGAGCGCTGAGCGGGCAATGCTCTCCGACGCTTCAACTGGCACAAACGCCTTGCTCAGCGTGCGGTGCATCTCGTACGGGCGCTGTATCTCGGCTCGCGCTTGCGCTGACGTGGGATCGAGAACGAGCCGCGAGAGATGAAGCGTCGCCATTACTCCTCCTCGGGAACCATGGGCGCCCTGATGAAGTATTCGCGTACGAAGCGCCGACCGAAGAACCCAGTGGGACCAGATAGCCGCTGATCGTCTCGAGGTCTGCCATCCTCAGACTCGACGACGACGCGCAGCTGTTGTGCCGGGCCGCGCTCGCCAGTACCTGATTCCGCATTGGTGGCGAGACATGACCATGGGTGCACCTCCAGTGCCTGTTCGATCGAGTCGTATGTGTCCGTCAAGCAATCCAGAACGGGCCGCGTTGGGACACACGCACGACGACCCAGGAAGAGAGGCCAGTGGGGTTGCAAGAGCGCCGCAACACAGCGTTCGAGCAGGTCAGGAGGAGCCGTTGACGTCCGTACTAGAGCCACGAGAAAGGACCCATCAGCAAGGTATCGCCGTCTCGACTGAATGGTGCTGGGTTCGACATCCGGATCCGCACTGAGCCCTGCGAGCGAGCTGGCCGTGCGGACGCCTGAATGCTTGTACCCGCCACGCGCGATCGGCAAGAAATTGGTCACGGTGTGATAGTCATCGAGGAGCATCGGCTCCCGCTCGACGCGCACACCCATTCGCAAGCCGACATCGAGCTCCTCGGCTATTCGCGGGTCATCGCGCGCGTACCCAAGAGCGGCCGCCACCAGTCCGACAACACCCGACTTGCTTGGCTCTCGCCCTGAGTCCCGAATGTCCCATCTCGCGCGCAGACCCCAGGACTGCAATGGCGCCTCGAGACGAAGGAACAGAACCGGTTCACCCATCCACGACCTCGCGCAATCGCCGCGTCAACGTATCGAGATCGGGAACACGTTCTGCTCCAGCTGCGTCGAATTCTTCGATCTCAGGGGCGAGAAAGAGTCGTGCATGCGCAGCCAGATTGAATGCTCGCGTAACCCTTTCGACGTGCACAGCCAGGCGTTGCACCGACTCCTCGACAAGGTCATTCCCGTTGCGTGGTATCACCGGGCCGACGAACGCGTTGGCGTAGCTGATTGGAGTATTCGCCGGTCGGACCTCGACAAGCACGAGCGACGGAACCTGATTCGCGGCGAACGTGTTCTGCTTGCCGGTGGGCGTGACGAGCACTGCGGCCCGAACGAACGCGTCCACTGTCGTCGCTGCAACAGCACGAGCGGTACGGCGGTCGCTCTCACTGGCTTCGCGCCGATATGGCCGTTCTCCCGTGAGGTTTCCCACCAGTTCGTCGACGTCAAGCGAAAAATACTTGTAGTAGCAAGCCGAGTTGAACTCGACGTCACCGATCATATCGGCGCTCGCGTCGTCATCTGCTACACGCCCTTGCAAGTCATCAACGGCTGTGAAGTAGTCGTATTCCTGTTCGACACGATGTGTCGAGATCGCGTGCGCTACTTGCATGGCTGCGTCGGCGTCGCGAAAGGCGTTAGAGGTGATCATTCGCCCAAAAAGGGCTGTGTCAACCGTCAGCGGACGAAACGCTTTCAGTCGCTCATCCTTCTGAAGATCAGCCGCACTCAGCTTCTTCACTTTCTTTGCGTCACTCTTCACGGCATCTATGTGCTGTGCGATGACTGCCGTTACCAGTTGAACGTCGGCGTCGCTCAGCAGCATTGTCTGCGCGGTGGAGTAGGTCTTTGTGTCACCCTCGACCTTTGGGGCGAACTCCTTACCGTCCCTGTTGCCGAAGCCACTGGCCTTCTGCGCACCGAGCTCCGCCAACTCGTCGGAATACCCAAGCGCTGCCAGACGCTCGCGCACAAGCTCGGGTAGCTGCCGAGTGCGCATGCCCAACTGGCCGGCAAGCGCCTGTCGGAAGAGATCCGAGCGCCGGATCGAGCGCTTGATACACTGGCTCGATATTCGCGCACGTGGTGCGCCACCGAACATGGCGCTCTTCGGGCTTCCAGTATCGTCCCTGTTCAGGTTTGATGGTGCGTGATTCTGGAGGATGTGGAGTTCGATAAGCATCGATGGAAATCTCCTTAGAAGGAGGCTATCGGCGTGGGGCCGGAATCAGCGGCGAGGGAGGCAGGTGCGAAGTGATAAAACGAGCGAGCCCAATTCCGTTGAACGGAGCGATCAGGATGGTTCCAGTGCAGTAGATCATCGAGAAGGCGTGCCCAGTCTACGACACCTCGCGATTCAGTCTGCTTGGCGCGCACTAGCGCGAGGCTCTGCCTGAGCCGCCACGGAAGCGATCCTGTGCCATCAGGGTATAAGCTCGAATCCAGAAGGGTGGCGAGGCGTCGTGCTAACGGTGATTCCGCGACACTCGCGGTTTGCACGAGAGAGCCGAGGGTCGCGCCAAAATTCACACTCCGCATTCTGGGGTTGCCTTCGGTGCCCATCGACGACCGATCGGCGACGATCTCTGCGGCATCGGACGTTCTTTCCGCCGTGTCATCTGGACTGCGGCGATACGCCCTTCGATCGTGTGCATAGAGTGTGGCGACTACAAACGCAACCTCAATGCGCCCGCGACGCTGCAAATCCGGGGAGGCATGCTCGATGAAGCGATACCACGAGACGAGAGTTCGAGATTGCGAGAGCGGTGTGCCAGCCTCGCGACGGAGTCGCGCGGCGAAACCGGTGTCGTTCGCCAGTACATGTCTGAGTCGCGGGATGAATGCAGGTCCGGGGGGAGTGCGATGTGCAGAAGAGCGCGTCATGAGTCTGACCTCTGGCTTGATCGCGTACGTGTCGTGCCACGCGCAGTTGATATCGGTTGGGAGCTACTGATAGAGGATCTGCTGTTCGACACGGTGCTCTCGGATTGCGGGGCGACACTCGGCGTTAATCGCCGTATAGCTCTCTGCAGGAGGTCGCGCCCTCGCTCGATGGCGATGAGGCTCATTGCATCCAGACGCAACTCGGCCGTTGCGACGTTGAATGCGTGGTTCGCAGCGTCTCCGAGCATCCGCCGCCAGGAGACTATCGCCGCGTCTGCCGGCGCGAATTCGGCTGGATTGGTGGTGCCAAGAGCGTTGGCAAGATCCAAGAACGGTTGCTCCATCGCTGCCCAAAATATCGTGCACGCGGCGAGGATGAGTGCCTTTGCTTCGCTCTTCGGTGTGTGATTGGCCGGAGTAACGGCGAGTTCCAGGGATCGCTTGATGTTCCACTGAATTCCTTCCGCTTGATCTTCCGCGGCGAGAAGGCGCAGGTGAATCTCGCTTCGGAGCACGAGCGGCACCGGCAGCTCCAGCGACTGACGATACCACTCGAAGATTTTCATTTTGAGATCGGTACGCATGCCGTACAGCCTTAGGCGCAACTCAGTACGGGCGAGCAAGCCGTCAGCCGCCATCCGCGCGAATTGAGAAACGATCGCAGGGCGGACATGTCGTATGTCACCACCGGACTGTTCCTCGAGCAATGCCAGAGCACCCACGTCTCTCCAGGGGTCCCTGTCCTCCCGAGGACGGAGCGGGTTCGTCTTGTCCTTCGAAATAACGTAGGCAACGTTCGGGTCGATCCACGTCGGGTAACCGAAATCGCATGCCTCACCGGCGGTGAAGTACATCGCGTGAACAAGCACAGGAGACTCCTCACCAGAGAGCGACGACCTTCCTCCGGCGCCAGGGATGAGCCGGATTCTCCTGGGCATCCACGTCAGGCCTTGGAGAAGGGAAGCGGATGACTGTCGAGTCTCTGTTTGTAAGGGAGTCGTGCGGCGCCATGCCGGTGCTCCGCGTTTGATGTTCGGGTGGTGGACCCAGAGATTCAGCGCTGTGGTTTCGAAGAGCGTTTCGGCGGCGATCATCACATACCATGGCGGGGCGCCGTTGATTGACGGGGAGAGCCCGGCGCCGCCGGCGGTCATGAAGGGAGCAATCGTTGTGAGCAGAAGCGCAGCTTCTCCAGGCGTTACGGCGAAGTCACTCTCGTGGCCGTGGTTCCAGTGCACCGCGTTGGTCCCACTCGGGCGAGATGGAAGTAGCGCCGCTATCGGTTTCTCCGCGCCGCCAGCCGCAGCATCTTGAAGGAAGGGCCGTGTCGAAGAGAACAGGCTGAAATGGTCCGCGTATCGGATGAAATACTCGTCGATGTCACTCGTATTGAAGCGGCCAAGCTTCAGAAGATCAGCGAGCTCAGACATTGTCTTTGGATGGAAAATGTCGAGGGCGAGAGCGATCATCAGCCGCTGCAGGCCGGCCTCTACGATTGGGATGTGATGCTCGATGGCGCGCAGCTCATGTGCCTCGACCAGGATGTCACGGAGGCTGAGACGGCGAGCCCTACCCGCCAGATCTCTACATGGAATCCAGTTGCTCAGAGAGAGGTCCATTGACTCGGTCGTCCCGGTTCGGTACGTTAGTGCATAAGCGGTCAGCGCCTCTAGCATACCAACATTTATCTCGCACGTCAACTGCACCGATATCCCTACTGACGTGGGGGTGTACCGCGGTCAGCGCCGCTCCTAGTGGCGTTCCTCACATGCGTGGGGACGGAATCCCTGACCACTGAGTGCGAACATCCTGGTATCCCGAATACCTTGTGCAAGTTGGCGCGGCCAAGTGATCAACCTGATTTGTCCACTTGTGCGAACCGGTGCGCTTTTCATTCTAGATAGACGCCGAGATCCGAATCGAAACGTACACGCACGTTTCCTCCTGATCTCACCGTCAGATCCAGAACTCGCATGATGCCAATCTTGCCGAGCTCCACGGGCAATTGGACCTGGTCTCGAAACCACCACTTGGGAATCGAGACTCGTGTGAGGAATAGCTGCCGAAGGAGCCACTTCGAGGAGGCGTTCGTTTGTAGCTCGTCCCACGCTGTGCGATCCTGTGGACGAGTCAGCAGAAAGATCCCTTCACTGTCGTTTCCGAGTCGTGTTTGCGCTCGGAAGTTGTCGCCCAGCTGTCCCTCTTCCGCATCATCCGCCAGCACGTCCTGACAGGGGTAATCAAACTGACGAGCATTCGGGGCACCAATCAGATGATGATTTGCTGCGGTCCGAGATTTCTCGTTATTCGTTGTGTCGTCTTGCGACGCCCGCTCAAGCTCCGTGAAAGGAATTGCTCCGCATGGCTCAGTTGAATTGGCATACACTGCCTCTACGAGCGGCCGGAAGTCATGCGGTAGTTGTATCGCATCTCGACTGCTTAACGCACCAAGGGTGCGGAGAAGGAGGAGTCGCGAGTAAATTTTTTCCGAACCGCCAAAATCGAGTGAATCGGCACTCGGCTCCAGAAGTATCAGCGTCGGGGTCGCAATGGGCCGACTCGCGCGCTCATGCCGCCAGAGCCGGCCGGCGCGCTGTAACACGAGGTCGACGGGCGCGAGCTCCGTAAACATGATGTCGAAATCCAGGTCCAGACTCTGCTCCACCACCTGCGTTGCGACAAGTACAGCGCGCGGAGGACGTCGCGAGCCCTCCTCTTTCCCAAACTGAGTTATCACTAACGCCTCGAGCTCCGCCCGGCGCCATGCGGGGAATCGCGCGTGGAAGAGACTCACTTCTGTATCCGGCGAGGCACCCGATTGGATCAACCGATAGATGGATTGCGCCGTACTCACCGTGTTGACAATCACAGCGGCGCATCCTCCGTCACGCACACTTTCCAACACGCGATCCGCCAGGGCTTGACGGCCAGCGTCATCCGCCAACCCACCAGGGCAATGATGGAGTCGAATTTCCTTTATATCATCAGCTGCCAGTGAGGTCCCCGATGCAAAGCGATGTTGCGACCCGGAGATCGCTCCGATGATCGTAACTAGCGGATAGGGATCGTTGGGCGGTTGCGCCTGCTCCGCAATGTGATCTTCATCCTCCTCATCTGCCTCGACACCAAGATAGGCTTGAACAAGCTCAGCTCGTTGCTTCCGTGGGAGTGTCGCGGACAGGAGTATGACGGGCGTGCCAAGGATGCGACACCAGCCAAGCACCCGATTCAGTCTTGCATGCATGTATGTGTCGCAAGCGTGCACCTCATCCACAATCAAGACCTTGTTGCTCAAACCAAGCAGCCGAAGAACGCCGAAACGCACAGCGAGTCCAGCGACTAGGATTTGGTCGATTGTGCCCACGGCGTAAGGCGCGAGCAGCGCGCGGCGCAGGTTGCGAAGCCAGGCAGATGCCGCATCTCGCTGCGATTCACTCTGCGTGGGCGAACCCGCGTCCAACTGCCGTGGCGGGGGGATCTCTGCACGTTCATCCATTAACCAGGACATTCCATGCACGAGTAGCGGTGTGGCGCCACGCCGTTTGAGATACTCCGCGTATCGCTTGTGCATCTGGTTGCTGGTAGCCTGAGTGGGTAGCGCGATATACGCTCCGACGAGGCCAAGTTGCGCGGCCCATGCCTCCGCGAGATGAATTGCCGCTTCGGTCTTGCCCACCCCCATTGGGGCTTCTATAATCGCGAGTCCCGGCTCCAGATTGCTTGCCGCGATCTGTGCGACGACGGGCTGAATGGCACGAGGTGCAAGCCCAGGCCATGAGTCCTGCCAGGTGGGAAGCGAACGAGGCTGACCAGCGGTACTTCCGTACGTTTGCAGCCCGAGGGCGCAGATCGCCTCGCGCGCATGGCCGCGCGCGACTTGGTAGTAAGCTGACGGGCCAACGGTAAGTGGAGCAGGTTTCACATAAAGTGCATCGTTCGAAGCGATCCAATCTGCAACTATGGTGAGTCCGAGGAGCCGCACACCCATCTTATCGGCGTGGGCGGGTTGGGCGGGCGGACTGCCTTGCACGCCGCATGCGTCCATTACGAGCCGCGCGAGGGCTATGCGATAACGGTCCCAGCGTTCAACGAGCGGATTCCTGAGGTCCTCTTTCGGCGTCATTGACCGTGGGTCCACCCGCCCATGGTGTCCCGCCAGAGCACGCGCAACGCAACGAGCAAATGGGGAGACTTCTCCTCCGTTATCTGCTTGCAAGATCAAACGAACGAGCAAGTCCGCCGACCGCGCCTCGTGCCGAAAGTGAGTCGAGTCCTCAACAGCTCCATCGAATAGCACCGCCGGAAGTTTGGCAGCCAGCTCGGGAGCCTTGCTCTGGAACCGCGGATCGGCTTTACCGATGTCGTGCAGACCCGCAAGCGCAGCAGCCCATTCCCCAGTAATCCCTTCGATCGGTCCGAAATAGGGCAGAAGCTCGAACGCTACGGCCGCTACATCGAGCAGATGGCACCATAGCGCGTGAGGTGGGCTGGACTTTGCCCACAGCGACTCGATGGCATCGGGCGATCCGATGTCAGCAGGCGACCTTGATGATGTGTCTTCCATACCTTCCCTATTATAGGTCCATCCTCTGACAGCTGGGTGTTCCTGGGCAGCTGCCGGCGCCTTGGCCGTGTAGCCACCAAATTGGAGCCGCGCAGCCCGACTTGCCCAGGCAAGTGAACGGCGCGCCAAGAGGCAAAGTATGGATCTCAAACGCAACACCCTCACCTTCCTCGCCGCGCTCCGCGACATCACGCCGCCCATCTGGCGCCGCATCGAAGTTCCAGCGTCGTACACCTTCTGGGATCTCCACGTCGCCATCCAGGACGCCATGCCCTGGCTCGACTCTCATCTGCACGCCTTCCGCATGCGCAACCCTCTAACCGGTGTCATTGACGAGATTGGCATTCCCGACGGAGACGCCTTCGAAGGTGAACCGATTGCGCTGGCCGGCTGGACGATTCCCCTCACGGCGTACTTCACCAGCACGCACGACGGAGCGCTCTACGAATACGACTTCGGCGACAGTTGGGAACACGACGTCGTGCTGGAGTCCATCGGCACCCGGCACCCGCGCACGAAGTATCCGCGCTGCCTGGCTGGCGCACGCGCGTGCCCGCCCGAGGACTGTGGTGGTGCAGCGGGTTACGAGGAGCTGCTCGACATCATGGCCCATCCGGAACACGAGGAGTACGAGAGCACCTTGGAATGGCTCGGCGGTTCCTTCGATCCGGAGAAGTTCGACGCGAGCACGGTCAGGTTCGACGATCCGAAGAAGCGCTGGCGCATCGCGTTCAGCGGGGAGTGAGGCGCACAGCTCTGTGTATCTCCGCGCTCGCTTTTTCCCTTCCTCGCGAACTCGAATGCATCCCCCACCTTCGCGTCACCGCCTACTTGTTCACGGACGCGGCTACCAGTCGGGTCTCGCGAGCCCCTCCGCCATGAAGCGCACGCCGCCGCGTGCTCAGCGCATGTTGGGACCCACGATGAATCCGTGCGCGATGG
>Ga0157370_10008233_pt1 | contig 11259 bp, 10 predicted proteins | sample C35metaG_FD_113463 | JGI IMG/M metagenome (GOLD analysis project Ga0157370, IMG submission 113463) | Corn rhizosphere microbial communities from Kellogg Biological Station, Michigan, USA - C3-5 metaG | ecosystem: Host-associated > Plants > Roots > Rhizosphere > Soil | place: USA: Michigan... | reverse complement strand
TTGAGCACCTCCTCCGTGCGCCGGTTCGCCTGTTGGTGGCGCTGGCGGATTTCGGATTCGATGTCGCCCCGCCGTCTGGCCCAACGCGCCCGGCAGCGGTTGTATAGGTCGCGGGAATCCGCGTCGGACTGGGCGACGTTCGGCACTAGCACCTCCTGGGGCCGGTGCGAACCGCTTTTCACCACCATGTGGCGCTTAGGTAGGTTCTTGAGCCTTTCACCGAGGCGTTTCCCGCCGTCAAGCGCCGAAGACATCTTGTCGGCGTCGCCGCTTGAAAGCTGAAAGAAGACGTGGGTGCCGACGGCCATGATCGCAGCGCGCATCTGCGGTGGATATTGTTCTGAGAATTGATTCGCGCTGACAACACTAATTCCGAACTTTCGCGCTTCAGAGAGAAGGGTGTCGAGCCCGGCATCGTAGGCCACCAGATTCTGGATTTCATCGCAGTAGAGCGTAAACAGTTGCCGGCGTTGGCGAGCGAAAAGAGCGTTCTTTAGTTTGGTCAGGAGCAGACTGCCGAGGGTCGAAGCCTGTTCGCCGAGTCGTCCCTTGTCGAGGTTCAGGATCACCCACCGGCCGCGGTCCATGGCATCGAGCAGCGAGAACGTGGATCGCTGCTGGCCAAGAATATGGCGGAACCGCTGATCGGTGGTAAACCCCGAAACCTTATTAAGGATGGCGTCGCGGTAAACACCCTGCATGGCCTCGCTGCGGGTATCAAAGCGAGCTTGAAAATAGCTGGCCACTTCCGTGTTCTGAACCCGGTTCAGGCAGGCGGCACGAAAGGCCGCGCTGGTGAGAAGAGGTGCAAGCTCAAGCAGGGTCAAACCGTTGTCAGCCAGTACGTGCAAGGCATTCCGCAGCAGTTCTTCCGTTCTTGCGCCCAGCGAGTCCAGGTGCCAGCGGGCTTTCAAGATTTGGGCAAACTCGGCGAGCTGTACATAGCCCTGCTGGCCCTCCTGAGCTTCCAGAACATTGAGCCCGGCCGAGAACCCCGGGTCGGCGGGCTCAATGACAATCAGCTGCTCACTCAAATCAATTCCGCGCCGGCGCTCTTCGGCGGCGACCAGCCCGAGCAGGAACGGCATGGTGTCACCATGCAGATCGAAAAACACGAAACCTCGTCTGTCGCGAACATCTTGGCTCGCAAGATGACGCAGAAAGAACGACTTGCCCTGTCCCGTCTTTCCGAGGATCGCCACGTGTTCACAGCGTTTAGAATCCGGAAGGTAGGCACGGGACCGTTGCACCTCGCCGTCGATGACCTGAAACCCCAGGTCAAGCCGCGAGCCGGTGTCATTATTTCGATCGCGCGGAGCGGCGAGCCGGTTCCAGGCTGAGATGATGAGTTTTTCAATCATGGCTTTCAGGGGTTAAGAACAAGCGTTAAGAATTGCTAGACAGGAGCTGTTGGCGGAGCCGCCACCAGAGCAGCACCCAGAAATTCTTGGCGATCATGCCGCCCTGGCCTTTGTTGTTGCCCTGAATGCGCGCGTAGATCGCCGGGCGCGAGACGCCTTCTTCTTTGGCGATGCTCGCGATCGACTGAGCGGCAAGCAGCTTGCGCCACGTCTCGGATTCGAGAGGGTTCAAATTAACGAAAAGTTTGGGTTGGGGTTCAATCTCCCGTGGCTCCGGCGCTGGGAGCGGGTCTTCGGAGAGCGGCCTGAGGAAGGCAGCCGGTTGGCCATTACGCCTCCCGATAGTCAAACTGACTGGATTGCCGTGAAGATCGCGGCAGCGCCGGAACCGAAGAAGATCGAAGCTGGACTCTCGCATGGGAGTTCCAGCTTGCAGTCAAAGGGGTCGTTCGAGAAGCGGCACCCCCCTCGGATTCTGTAACGGGCGGGGAGTCTTTAGCGAGCGCGGAAAGCGTTCTCGTAAAGGGTTCGGCGTACCCAGTCACGCCGCAATCGTGGATCGAGTCCCAGGTCTGGCGTCAGAACGAGCAGCTTGCGGATGGTGGCTTGGTGCCCAAAATGCGAGGCGGGCTCGGTAGCGGTATGTAGAAGTTCGAGGGCTTTATAAATCGCGGATAGGCTGTCCGTCGATAGGCCGCAGGCGGCGCCCCAATGGAGAGCCATGGACGCCTCAAGGCTGGTGTCTCCAAAGCTCTGCTTTGCAATCACGAGAATTTCTTGGGCCTTGTCCCAGTTCAGTCCGCCAAGGAGGCTCGTGTGTCTTGCCCCAGTCATCAGTAACTGTGCAGGGACGCGCGCCTCATTCAACCTTTCCATTGCCTCAGCCGCGTTGTGGAATTCGGCGACCGATCGTTCGTCCTCGCGAAGCTGGAACAACGCCACACCGCGTTGCCGGAAATGGTCGGAACCCGGACGAGCGCCAATCGCTCGAGCCGCATCCCTCACTACTTCGAGAAGCTGCCAGGCTTGTGACGGGCGGCGAGTCAGGAGTAAGGCTTGCGACCCGATAAGGGCCGACTGGATGAACCCTTCGGCGTACTCACGATCATTGGATTCGTGAAACGCGATCTTCCAGAGACTTCGCGCGTTTTGCGCCGCACGAGTTGCCGATTCGCAGCGCCCGCTGTGGACCAGGAACCAGGCTATATGTTGGTGCAGGCGGGCGAGAAGCGCAATGCGTCGCACGTCCCCCGCAAAACCAACTTGAGGCATTAGGCCGCGCAAGGAGCGAATTCCACTCAGGAAGTCGTACCGGCTAGTGTGCTCTTCTACTGTTTGCTCAATTTCGTTCCGGAGTTGATCCAGTTTCCTGGTTCTGATGGGCGTGCGAACGACTTCGTCTGGAGGTGGTCGGACCCCAATGGCTTCGACCCACCGGGAGTCTGTTTCTTGATCGAGGGGCGATTCTTGAGAATCGGCCGGATTGGTCTCGTGCCGGCCGCGAAATGCAATCACCCGGATATTCTCGGCTGTGGTGTGGAGAAGGGTAGCTAAACGCGCCGACGAAACATCTTTGGACAGTAGCCACGCGAGCGATGGGCCGAACTGCGAAAGGCGTGGCTCCATGCGCGGCATTTCTCCAGTTTACGGATCAAAATTAAGAATCAGTAACTCCTTGGTCCGGTTTCCCTTCACATCACGCTTGGCCGTGTAGGCGAGCTCGACCTGCTCGAGTCGGAAGTTCTTGAACAGTTCCCGAACTTCCGGACGGTCGTCGAGAGAAAGAATGAACTTTCCCTCAATGGCGCGGAGGCGTTGTTCGAGACCTCGGAAATCGGATTCGCTGAAGTTGAACTTGTAAAGAATGCGTTCCCAATACGGCGGGTCGAGATAGAAGCATGTTGTGGACCGATCATACTTCTCCAGAATCTTTTCGTACGGTAGCGATTCGATCTGCACTCGCTCGAGTCGTTTGTGCGTGCGCTCGATGATCTCGGGAATTCGCGCCGGATTGTAGTTTGATGGTTGCGTTACGCCGTAGTGGAACTTCTGCTTGAGGATGAGTCCTCCAAACGAATTCTTCTGCAGATAGAAGAACCGTCCGGCTCGCTGGATATCCGTCAGGGTCGCCGGGTTTGTCGCCAGATGCATCTCGTGCAGCTTCCGGCTGACCAGGCAAAATCTGAGGTATCGGACGAATTCCTCATAGTGCCATTGGCAAACACGGAAGAAGTTCACGATGTCGAAGTCGAGGTCGTTCAGCACTTCGACATTCGATGGCATCTTGTGAAACAGCACCTGCGCGCCGCCAGCGAAGGGCTCAACATAGGTCGTGTGCTCGGGCAGCATGGAGATGATCTTCGTAGCCAGGCGGTTCTTGCCGCCGATATAGGAGATGGGTCCAACCATGGGGTGGGTTTAGTTAATGATGAAGAGGCGCTCGGTCTGGACGTGGAGGCCCAGGACCGCCGCGTCCTGGACGAAGACCTTGGCGTGAGTCCCGGCGAGGGTGGGCCAGATTGTCGTGGCTATCTCACGGAGCTCGGATCGGGACTTTGCCGGCGGGTGGCCGTAACCCTCCAGCAGAACGGCTTTCGGGATCTCCCAGATCGACAGCATGTGGTCCCGGAGTGTCTGACTGATGGCATCGTGGAGCACGCGCCGCTGGAACTCGTGGCCGTTGGGGATCGATTCAAGTGCAGCCGATTCCGCTGTAAAGCGCGCCAACATCCAGCTGATGAATCCGACGGCGCTGGCAAGTGCTTTGTCGTGCTCGGAGGAAAGCTGCCGCGAATCAGCGTACTCCAGGTGGTCATCGCGGAACATGGCGACAGCTACCGCGCGGCGCTCCACCCGGATCGAAATCAGACTGGTGCGCCGACGCTGTTCGCCATTGTCGTGAGTCCGTTCCAGCTCCACGTGAAAGCGCCTGCCGCGATCCCCGTTCCCATTCGCACGTAGCGCGTGCCGGTAAGCGCAAAGCAGTTGCGCCTCTGAGTGGTGATCGGCGAGCGCAACGAAATGGCGGGCTGCCGCGCCTTCATCAAGTTTCTGCGCCAGCCGCAAGGCGAATACCTCGGTCGCCGTCTTGGGACGGAACGCGGCGGTAGCGGGAGTGAACCTATCGAGGAGCGATTGCATGTGAGCTTTTCGTTAATGCTTCAGAAGAGAGTCCGCTGGCCGATGCCGGCCAGGGATTCCTCCTGTTGGCGAATCTGCCGCTTCAGCTCGTCGTACATGTTCGGGAAAAGGAACGCTACCGGAACCCGGTAGACAATTTCCAGCCTCAAGGCCACCCCCAGGGGCGGCAACGCGCGGCCCTGTTCGTAGTGCGAGACCATCGACGTATCCCGCTGGCCCAAGAGGCGCGCAACCTGCTTCTGGGTGAAGCCCATCCTCTTTCGGTACAGAACGAGGTTATTTTGTTTTTGTTTGAGTGAATCCATATCCGTCTTGTACTGTGAGGTCAATGTAGCAGTCTGGTGGAATCGGTAAAGGCGGGAAAAGTTGGCGAAAATTACAAATCGCCGTTTTCTTCTGTGGACATCCTGTGACGGAGCCGGTTTCGCGTCCGCCGGTGGAGGCCAAGGATCACCCCGCGGTAGTCAGGCGCGCCACGCCCGGTGAGTAGGCGTCGCAGCCGTCGCCGGACATGCCCGGACAGCTCATCCACCAGGAGAGCGCGAAGGAGCTCCAGAACAAATTGGAGGAAGGAGTTTTCAAGCATGGTCGATGGATCATGCCGCTGACCCGCCACTATGAAAAGACGGGAAAAGCTGGACGCCGTCCAGCCGGAACAGCATTCGGTTTTTCCCGTCTTTGCGATTGCTCTCGAATCTCCTATGCTGACCCCCTATGTCAAACATCCGAAGGCCAACCCAACTTGCCGTGATCTGGGAAACAGTTCCCGATCCCGACCCGCACGCCTTGCTCAAGGCGGTCGCCATGCTGTTCCACCGGAGGGCCCCATTATCCACAGGAGCGGATTTGACTAAACGTGACGAAGAGCTAATGTGTAGACGCCTGCCTGAACCTTAAGTTTTCCTCTAAAATATGTCCGAAACCGCCGATGCCGGCCTGCGGCTGGCCATCTATGCCCGCGTTTCCACCGAAGAACAGCGGGAAGGGCAAACCATCGACTCCCAGATATCAGAGCTCGAACGTTTCGCCCGCGAAAAGGCCTGGCTGATCGCCGGGACCTACAAGGACGAGGGCTGGAGCGGCGGAGTCATGGAACGACCCGAACTCGACCGCCTGCGCGACGATGCGCAGAAGGGCGTATTCGAGGCTGTTCTTATAAATGATGTGGATCGCCTTGCGCGCGATGTCGCTCATCTAGGCGTCATCAAACGAGACCTGGAGAAGAAGGGTATCAGAGTCATTTTCCGCAAACTGCCTTCCGATGCCAGCCCGACCTACAATCTGATGGTCAACATTCTGGGCAGCTTCGCCGAGTTCGAGAGAGAGCTGATCTCTGACCGGACCCGGCGCGGGCGGCGTCACAAAGTGGAGGTACGGCAACAGTATCTGGGCTCGAATACGGCCTACGGATATCGGTACAAACCCATGGATGTATCGGGAACGGAAGGAATCCTCAAGATTGCTCGTGAGGAAGCGCACGTCGTACAGCAGATGTTTGAATGGGTGGACCAAGACGGCCTTTCAGCGAGGCGAGTGTTGAATCGTCTTAACGAACTCAAGATTCCGCCCCAAAAGGGCGCTGCCCAATGGGCCAAGTCGAGCGTATTACGCATTCTGCACTGCGAGACCTACGCCGGTATCTGGCACTACAACAAGTTTCAAGGTTGCGAGCCGAAAAACCCCGCTTCGAGTCCTCGTTACCGCAAGCGCACGAAATGCAGTGTCCGTCAGCGGCCCCGTAATGAGTGGATTCCACTTGCTCTGCCCGAGTCTTTGCAGATCATTCCCCGCGAACGTTGGCAGCGGGTTCAGCAACAGCTCGCCAAGAACCTAACTTTCTCACCTCGAAACGAAAAGCATGGCTATCTGCTCAAAGGCCTGGTTCGCTGCGGAGGCTGCGGAGCACGCTATACGGGCGATCCGTGTCATGGCAAGTATTACTACCGTTGTATCGAGCGGTGCAAAAGGATGCCTAGCATCACAGAAGGAATTTTGAACGACGCAGTACAGCACGCAGTGGAAAAGGCCATGCTGGACCCCGGCATGATTGTCGAACCCCTGCGGCTATTAAATGAGGCTGACTCTCGTGATCGCCAGCAACTGCAAAACACCGCTCAGGATATCGAGCGAGAAACCAAACAGCTGGATACCGAAGAGTACCGAATCCTGGACGCCTACCGGCAGGGGTTCATTTCGCCCACGCAGCTTGGACAGCAGCTTGAAAAGGTGACAGCCAGACGCACGGCGCTCGACCTCAAACGAGCCGAGATCGCACAGGAAGAAAAGATGCCGGCGGAACAGATGGAGAAAGCCGTCATCGACTACTGTGCGGAGGCCGCTAAAAATCTGGCGAACTTCACGTTCGACCAATGGCGGGAGTTCCTGCGCACGATCATCCAAACTATCACCTTTCACGGAGATCGCATCACAATTCAAGGGCGAATCCCGATAGGAGGAGTATCCTCCAGCGGCGAGATGAGGCTTGAGGTGCCATTCACCTCCGCTGCTGGGCGGTAATCTGCCCTGGGGCTCGGTAGGGCTCACTGACTTTGGCGAAGAAATGGCGGTCAACCCTCTGTCCTTCCGCCACTGTGGCGGAAGGACAGGTGCGCGCCTTGTGTGGCATCCGGCGCTGACGAGTCAGCCCCAGGACTCGGGTTCGGACGGCACGGAAGTGTCATAATACTTGACATCGCTATGGATATTTTGAAGATGCTTGCGGAGCTACGCGCCGAAAGGGACCGTATCGGCGAGGCGATTCTCGTGGTTGAGCGACTCGCTACCGGCTCGCGCGGTAAGCGCCGCGGACGGCCGCCGACGTGGATGTCGGCGGCAAACGCCGCGAACGCCACTGTGGTTGAAGAGCCGAGGAAAAGGCGTCGCTTCAGTGCAGCGACGCGAAGGAAAATGGCTGAGGCGCAGAAGCGTCGCTGGGCCGCTAAGAAAACACAGCAGACGGCGGCTTAGCCTCGTGCTCGGGTTCACTCGCTCAACCACTGGTAAAAACCTCGCTATTTACCGCGGACCTCGGATATCGCATCACCGCAAATCTAAGGCTGGCGCGCTTCTCGTACCACCGGAGGTCCTAGACTTGTTAAGATCTGATCGATTTCGTCTGTAATCTCCGAATCGTGAATGAACAGCATGGAGCCGTCGCCCAGATCGAGTTTGCACCCGAGTCGGCTTCCATTTGCCCCAAGTTCGACTTCGTATCCGCGGACCATCTTGGGATCAAAAGGCAAGCTCATGGGCTCATATTAACATCGAGCGGCCCGCGTATCCGTTTCCGTGTTACATCCCGAGAGAGAAGGATTGCGACCACGATAATAGACCGTCACGGTCGCAATCCAGCGGAGGGAAAACGTGAACGGAATCTCGGTCGGATACGGGACCCTCGTGGTTGCAATTCCGGGCAGCGAAAATGGGGCAGGTGACGCAGTCTTAAGTTAGCGTCACTGACACTTCAACATCGTAAAGCGCGTTGCCGTCCTAGTCGCCCGTAGTTCCGGCAGCCTCGAGCGTACCGGGCGTATGGGCCGTATCTTTGTCCTGGGTGGCCTGCTTCGCAGCATAGCGGATCGACTGAAGAGTTTCGCGAAACTTCGGAAAGTCTTCTACTGGATCAGTCATGTTCACCTCAATACTATGCTCCCTACGAGCTTGCTGGATGGCAAGCCGAACGGAATCGCTTTCGAGGCTGTCTGGGTCGAGAGCCGCGAGCATGTCTTCAAACAAAACGTGGGCCTGCTCACGCGACGCCGAACTTGGATGATCTTGGAGAAACGACTTTTTCGCCCGGTCAACTCGTTGAGATACTCGATCATTAGACTGTTCGCGTTCCGCGCTTCTGCTCATGGCGTTCAGTCGTCGAAACAAGATTTTCATTCTTGAATCGTAGATCTGCAGGGGGGCCATCAGATCTGGATTGGTGGTTGTGACGCGCCTTAACTCCGCAACGACTTCTACAAGCGCGCGAGCAAATCCTATTTTCGTAATATGAAGATCTTGACCCAGGGCTGTCAGCGCTGCCTCTATCGCCTCGAATAGTGAACTGCTTTTCGATAGCGCGTCTGAAAAAGCATCGGTAGTGAACCGCGTGGCTACATCGTCACCTGCCCCACAAATCTCCTTGATGTATCGCTGAACTGCTGCGAGTGCAAGCGGCGGAGGGACGAGGTCTTCGATTTCAACCAGGGAACCCGCAGGAGTTGGAAACCCATTTTCACTCTTAAGATCGGCAAGTTGAAGGATATACTCGCGCCTGAGCAGTTGACGTCCGTAGACTCCACCCTTCGCGAGCCTCTTAACCGCCTCATTTCCGGCCTCATCACTGTCAAGAAGCGTTATCAGCGCGGGTTGCTCGACGTCTCGACCCTTCGCCAGGTAAACGAGATACGGAACCTGTGAGGCCGAGCCCGCAGGAACAATTGTAAGGTGGTTCAAGTCCAAAGTATCAAGAGAACCAGCGCCATTAGACCGCAGGCCGGTTGCTGCGCCAGCAAGTAGGATTTGGTCTCCTGAGCCTTCAACCATCAGGTTGCAATTGCCGATGAACGTCATCTCACCAACAAATGCTCCAAATGCTGAACGCAGTGGCTCATAGTGATTTCGCGAAGCATCCTTGACAACACGCGTTCCCTCGTCACCAACTCCCTTATCCAAAACGCGAATCCTCTCTGAATGGTTCCGATCGATCAAGAAAGGCGAATGTGTAACGTACACAACTTGGATGGGCTTCGCTGCATCCTCGGGCTCGGCAATCGCACCGAAAATACGAAGTAAGTCTTGTTGAGCCTGGGCGGAAAGATATGTGTCAGGCTCGTCCATAAGGAGTATTTCCGAACGATCCTTCGCCGGTTCGTGTGCCCTGTACTGTATGTAGTAGCTCAAGAAGTACTTAAGGCCATCACTCCGTTCTTGAAAAGAATACTCTGTACCTGTACGGTCACGAATGGTAAATACAAGGTCGTGGTCCCGAGATGTAACCTCCAATCTAAAATCCTTGTCCTGTTTCCACCAGCGCTGAAAATTCAAGCTCGCAGCCAGGTGATCATTAACCTTCTGAATAAGACCGTTTGCGTGTCCATCTTTACCTTCTTTTAATGCCCGCTGGAGGTCCTCAATGGCAGACGGGTCGATACCCGCCACTTGAAAGATCAACTTGCGCGCCAATTCGACTTCCGCTTTTCGTCGAGTGCCGTCGCGCTGCGATTGACTTCCAGACGGTGCGAGAAACACACTCATAGCAGCGGCGATAGGACCGGCTTGCTGTTTGACGCTTTCTACATTACTGAACCATTCGGTATGGTTCAGTACACCGCCCACTTGTTCGAGAAAATCAAACCTGTCTCGCCGCTGCATAGCGCTGAAGCGATCGCCTCCCGAACTATTCCCGGTGAGGTAGCTACTTGGCACGCTCTCCGGCAGGGCAACATCGGAAGCAATACGGAAAAGCCTAGGAAGGATCGCGGCTATCTTTTCCGGCGATCTCACCTCGTGTTTGTCGAAGCCACCCTTCTCGGTTGGGATGTATACGGTTAGCGTTTCCCGGTTGGTTCGAAAGAGGAAGAAACGGGAGAAGCTCGTCGATACGCCGCAAGCTTCTTGCACGACCTGGCACTCCGTTTCTCCTAGATTGTTCCACTCAAAGCCGAAATCGGGCCATTCGCGCTTGCCCAGTTCAACCGAATGGAACTCGGAATATCGACAGAAGTCCTCCCTTTCGATGCCATTCCCCGTGATACCTTTCTCGATAGCGGTTAGAAGGTGCGATTTGCCAGACTCGTTAGCTCCCACGATGGTAGTGATCAGTCGATCAACTGGAACGCGCACATGCGGATACCAGAGATCAGCGCCAAGCAATTCCCACGGCTCCGGTTTCGAAGAGTCGTGAAATTTGCGGAGATAATCAAAGTTGAAAGACTTATAAAAGCGCACGAAGACCGTTTTAAGCAACATGATTGAGGGTGGCTCCGGCCCAGGCCGTTGGGCTAATAGCTGATACCGCTATATGTTAGCTCACTCGGACGCGTCCCACGCATGATGTAACGGAGCGACGGATCAGATCGAGCTCTGCCTTACTGTATGTCGACGCAGCCGAGGATCGCACCATCCGGTGCCCTTGGGTATTACGAGGCTCTCTGGCGATAACTCTAATGATCCGATTACTGGTTCAGCTGCGAGATTTTAGCTCGCGCGGCTGGTCTGTGAAGGGCGCTTCGAAACAGAGGTGGAACCGGGAGGACCTCACGAGTCTTTTCATTATCTCGGCGATCACTGATGCCTCGTTTCGCTCAGATTTGAGCGGACGCCCTGGCGGAGATGGCTCCAAACCGTCATGGTCGCAATCGGCCTGTCGCTGGAACTGATCGCGGCCTCCACGCTGATCGAGCACACGTCCAGAGAGTTGTCGTCGCGGCTGGTGGGTTACGGGCTGCCAAAACAGGCGCAGGCGTTAATCAACTCCCTTGTGCATGAGACGAAGCGGGTGTACCGGGAATACAAGCGGACGTTTCGCGTGTTGCGCATCAAGGGAAGGCCGGGAGTGGTGCGCGTGGAGACAACGGTCGCGTACCTCGTTGTCAATTATGGCCGCGCTCCTGAGAAATATCGACCAGCCTTGGATGAGTCCGACCGATACTCGCCGCACATCACGGCGCTTCAGTATGGAGAGCATGTCATCGACCTTCGCGAGTTGGCGCGCGATCCTCACGAACGCGGGGTGACGTTCATCCCCAAAAAGTGGGTGACGATAGCT
>Ga0157370_10008232_pt1 | contig 11260 bp, 8 predicted proteins | sample C35metaG_FD_113463 | JGI IMG/M metagenome (GOLD analysis project Ga0157370, IMG submission 113463) | Corn rhizosphere microbial communities from Kellogg Biological Station, Michigan, USA - C3-5 metaG | ecosystem: Host-associated > Plants > Roots > Rhizosphere > Soil | place: USA: Michigan... | reverse complement strand
GTATTTCCGGACCAGCAGGTCGAACGCCTTGTTGTCGCCCTTGCGCACGCGCGCCACCAGGGCACGATCGGTTTCCACATCGCCCATCCGGGCGGCACTCCCTACTGCGCCGGGGGCGATATGCACCCCCGTCTGACCGCGCTCAACGCGCGAAAGTTCATCCGGCTTGGCCATCCCGCAATCCTTGAAACGCAACCTTCGTCATCATGGTTGGGCCGAATCGTTTCGGGATCAAGCCTAGCGCGCAGCAACACCCCCAACCAAGTGCGGAATGTCAGCCCTGCGCCGCGCGGCGGCGGCCCTGCGCAGGCGGCGGCGCGTCAGCGGGACCCTCACCGCCATTCCGCGCTTTACGCCGCGAGGTCAGCAGCTTGGTGAAGGCACCGGCGGTCAACGGACGGCAGAACAGGTAACCCTGCGCGGCGTCGCAGCCGCGCTCGCGCAGGAATTCCAGTTGGCGCTCGGTTTCGACGCCTTCCGCGATCACACGCCTGCCCTGCCTGCGCGCCGCATCCAGGATGGACGTGACCACCGACTCGTCATCGGGATCGCTGCCGATATTGCATACGAAACTCTGGTCGATCTTGATGGCATCCACCGGCAATCGTCCGGCGAGTTCGGGCCCGGTATGCGTGGCGCCGGCGTGGTCTATCACGACGCGACACCCGGCATTGCGAAGCGCGTCGAGTGTCGACGCCAATTCCGCTTGCGGGTTCGCCAGCACGCCTTCCGGTGTTTCCAGATCCAGCACGTCCGGCGTCAGTTTGGCATCGCGGCACGCCGCCTCGATCATCGCGATCAGGTTCGGCTGCATCCATTGCAGCGCCGAGATATTCACCGCCAGCCGCAACGGCAAACCGGGACGACGCCGCCACACCGCCACGTCGGCGCAGGCGCGACGCAGCACCCATTCGCCGATCGAAATGATCTGACCGGTTTCCTCGGCCAACGGCATGAAGAAGGCCGGACTCAGCACGCCCAGCACCGGATGCCGCCAGCGCACCGACGCCTCGACGCCGATGATGTCTTCGGACGCGATGTCGATCTGCGGCTGGTAGTGCACCGACAACTCGCCGTTGTCCTCGGCTTCGCGCAAGCGCGACTCCATTTCCAAGCGCTGGCCATGCGCGTCTCCCGGCGCGTTGCCGTACGCCTGCACGTTGTTGCGGCCACGGCCCTTGGCGCTGTACATCGCCATGTCGGCATGCTTGACCAGCCCCTCGGCGTCGGCCGCATCGTCGGGATACACGCTGACGCCGATCGACGTGGTCACGTGCAGTTCGGAACCGTCTTCCAGCACCAGCGGAGCCTGCATGGCCTTCAGCAGCTTGGCCGCGACGTGCCGGATGTCGTCGCGATCCTTGACGTGGCGGATGATCAGCGTGAATTCGTCTCCGGCATAGCGCGCGACCGTGTCCGAGGCACGAACCGTGTCGCGCAGGCGATGCGCACCCGCCACCAGCACCTGGTCGCCCACGGCGTGACCCAGCGAATCATTGATGCCCTTGAAGCGGTCCATGTCCACGAACATCACCGCGAACACCTCGCCGGTGCGGCGCGCGTCGTGCAGGATGGATTCCAGCCGATCGTTGAACAGCATCCGGTTGGGCAGGCCGGTAAGTCCATCCAGCAGCGAACGGCTGCGGCCGCGTTCGCGCTCGGCGCGCAACTCCAGCAATGCGGCAAAGCGCGTCGCGACGATTTCCAGCAGCGGCTGCAAGGCTTCCGGCGCAATGGCATCCGGGCTGCGCGACGCGCACACCATCACCCCGAGCACGTTGCGCTGCCCGTCGAACAGCGGCAATGCCGCGTGCCATGCGCAACCCGTGGCACGAACAAACGGGTCATCCGGTGCGGCCGCATCGTCGGCGCGAACGACTGCTTCGCCATCCAGCGCCTGTTGCACGCAAGCCTGGGCGAGCGGATCAGGGGCGCCCTGTCCGGACAAGCGATCCACCCGCGCCAGTGGCTGCAGCGCGTCACCGGAGGGATTTCGCTCGGCAATCACCATAAGATCGATCCCCAACACCTGCATCGTGCGCTGCACCAGCCCCGGCAGGCCGGCGGCATCGCGTCCGGGCTGCAGCAAGTCGGCGATCGTGCGCAGCATCGTGTCGGGATGATTTTCCGCGGGCAGCGACCGCGTGGCCGGTGGACGGTCGTTGCGCCCCGCCACCGACGCCGCCGGTGCGCTGCCCCCCAGCGTTTCGCGCAATCGCATTGCGGCTTCGGCAGCATCGACGGGTACCCGCAGCCATGCTTTCACGTTTTCGCACGACGTCGGACAGGCATGTCCATCCTGCGGGTCGAAGTCCGCCCCGAACAGGCCAATCACCGGCACGCCCTCGAGTTCCTCGCACAGCTTCCGCGACTGCGTCGGGGCATGGGCAAAATCCAGGATCGCGAGGACCGGGCGCGGTGAACACTTGAGCAATGCGTGCGCATGGATGGCATCTCGCGCGCTCAGGATTTCGCCGGAATCCAGGTGGTCCAGCGCATCGAACAGCACGCGGCGGTCTTCACGCGAGGAAGCCACCACCAGCACGGGATGATTACTGTCGCGCATCAACGCACCCATTCACCGTGGCGCAGCCGCGGCCGCGCGCCGGCCGGTCTGCCCCACGCCAGTTCGCGCGCGGGCAACGCCGCGGGAAGATCCGCGAGCGTGCCCGGCAATATCAGACGGCGCGGCTGGCGCGGATCGATCTGCGCGATCCGACGCAGCAAGGCCAGCAAATCGGGGCTCCATTCCGGCGGGCGCTCGGCAAGGAAATACAAACCGAAATGCGGACTGCGTTCGATGAAACGCAGCACGTCGGCGAGATGCACGACGCCCGGCACTGCCTCGTCGCGGCCCGGCAGGCGGCACAAGCCGACCCGCGCGCGCCAGACATACAGCGCCTTCCCGCTGTGCTGTGCGAAGCGACGCAATGCATCGACCAGCGCGTCCACGTCGTCACAGCGCAACGCCACCAGCACGCTGTCCGCGGCGAGAATGCGGTCCAGCAGGTTGTCCTCTATCGTCTGCGTTGACGAATCGATTTCAGCCACGGATTCCTTCACCTGACGTTGACCACGATCCCTGCGCGATGAATGATGATGCGCAAGCATCGGTGAAGGGACTGAGAAGTGTTCGACGGTTTGCGATTCAGCCATTGGCAAGCTTCCATGGGCGCGGACGGCGTGCTGGTGCTGCGCATGGATCGCGCCGGCAGCAGCGTGAATGCACTGTCGCGCACGCTGCTGGACGAACTGGACGGGATGCTGGAACGCATCGCCATCGAGCGCCCCGCGGCGGTCGTGATCCATTCCGGCAAGCCAGGCGGTTTCGCGGTCGGCGCCGACCTGAAGGAATTCGAAAGCTACGATCGCAAGGGCACGGTGCGCGAGGAAATCGAGCACGGCCAGCGCGTGTTCGAACGCCTTGCGCGACTGCCGATGCCGACCGTCGCGGCGATCCACGGCGCCTGCATGGGCGGCGGCACCGAACTTGCGCTGGCCTGCCGGATGCGCATCGCCGCGCGCGCGCCGGAAACCCGCATCGCGCTGCCGGAGGTGCAACTCGGCATCCATCCGGGCTGGGGCGGCAGCGCGCGCCTGCCACGCCTGATCGGCGCGCCCAAGGCGCTGGCGATGATGCTGACCGGGCGTGCTGCTTCCGCTGAACGCGCATTGGCGGAAGGCCTGGTCGACCGGTTGGCCGCGCTCGATGCGTTGCTGGAAGAGGCGCGCAAGCTGGCATTGCGCCCCGTCACGCGCCCGCTCGCGCAACGCGCGATGGCATGGTTCACCAACTGCTGGCCCGTGCGCCAGATCCTCGCGCCGGCCATGCGCAAACAAGCTGCGGCGAAGGCTTCGCCGCGACATTATCCCGCGCCGTTCGCGTTGATCGAGGTGTGGCGACGCGGCGGCGGTGACATCACGCAACGGTTGAGGCTGGAAGCACGCTCGGTCGCGAAACTCGCGTCCACGCCGACCGCGCACAATTTGATTCGCATCTTTTTCCTGCGCGAGCGGTTGCGCGGGCTGGCCGGCGATGCCTCGCACGGCATCCGCCACGTGCATGTGGTCGGCGCCGGCGTGATGGGCGGCGACATCGCCGCATGGAGCGCGCTGCGCGGCTTCGAGGTGACGCTGCAGGACCGCGAAATGAAGTTCATCGAGCCGGCCCTTTCGCGCGCGCGCAAATTATTCGAGAAGAAACTGAAAACGCGCGAGCGCATCGAACCGGCGGAAGCGCGCCTGACGCCAGATGTCGATGGCATGGGGATCGCATCCTCGCAACTGGCGATCGAGGCGATCTACGAAAACCCGGAAGCCAAGGAAGCGGTGTATCGCTCACTGGAACCCAAGATCGCGGGCGACGCGTTGATCGCCACCAACACCTCATCGATTCCATTGGATGAACTGCGCGGCGCGTTCGTCGAACCAAGGCGATTCCTCGGCCTGCATTTCTTCAATCCGGTCGCGCAGATGCCGCTGGTGGAAGTGGTGCGCCATGACACGCTCGACCCGACGCTCGAAAAACGCGCGTGGGCATGGGTGAAGGCCATCGGCAAACTGCCGTTGCCGGTCAAGGGCACGCCGGGTTTCCTGGTCAACCGCATATTGATGCCGTACCTGCTGGAAGCCGTGCGCTGCCATACCGAAGGCATTCCCGACGCGGTAATCGATCGCGCGGGCAAACGCTTCGGCATGCCAATGGGGCCGATCGAACTCATCGACACCGTGGGGCTCGACGTTGCACTGTCCGTGGGTCGCGAACTCGGGCCGTTCCTCAACCTCGAATTGCCCCAAGGCATCGCCGACAAGGTCGAGGGCGGCAAGCGCGGCAAGAAGGACGGCCAGGGTTTCTACGTGTGGAAGGATGGCAAGCCGGAGAAGCCGAAGGTCGATTCGAGCTACCGCGCGCCGAACGACCTGGAAGATCGACTGATCCTGCCGATGATCAACGAAGCCGTGGCTTGCCTGCACGACGGTGTGATCGCGGATGCCGACCTCCTGGATGCCGGCGTGATTTTCGGCACCGGCTTCGCGCCGTTCCGCGGTGGCCCGATCCAGTACATCCGCGCCACCGGCGCGGGCGCGCTGCGCGAAAAGCTGGAAGCGCTGGCGCACACCCATGGCGCGCGCTTCGCACCCAAACAAGGCTGGTTCAATCCTGCCTTGGCGAAATAAAGCCAGCCCGATCCGCGCACCAGGAAAATCGTTTGCCGCCAGCATTCAGAAGAATGGGGGAGACGACCGTCGACGTCAGTGCATGACGGATGACGATGCCGCAGACCCAGCGTCATAGGTAACCGCGGGTTTGTACTTTGAGTACTGCTTCAGCAGCGCCTGGAAGCGCGGATCGTGGCGGATTGGGTCCCAGATCGGGTCGAGCCACAGCAGCACGGGCGAGTAAAGTTCGCCGAGGCCCGTAGTGGTCAGGGCCTTGGCCAGCATGGGTACGGCGAGGTCGGGGCGGCGCGCCTGGGCGTAGTACTGGGCGACGGTCAACATGACCTGGGGGCCGGTAACCTGATCCGGGTGGTCGGCAAGGATCTTCAGCGACTGGGAGAGCGCGTCCAGCCCCGCCGCGGTCTGGCCTGAGCCGATCTCCGCGTAACCGACCTGCTCCCATTGCTCTGCCAAACCGATGCCCTGCAGCATCTTGATCTGCGCGCGCAGCACCGGCAGCGACTGCGCGAACAGCGGCCGTGCACGGGCTTCGTCGCCCATCAGCCGGTACAGGCTGGCCTGCTGCTCGGCCTTGGGGCCATTGAGGGCAGGAGGAAAGTTGTCCGGCGTGTCCGGAACGCTCTCGAGCAATGCGAGCGCTTCGCCGAATTGGCGTTGGTACGTCAGCAAGGTCACCCGTTGCAGTTTCAGGAACGGGTCGTCGCCCTGCATGGCATCCAGTGCGCGCGGGATGTCGCCGGTGCTGTAGGCGATTGCATTGGCATAGAGGCTCTTGGCGTTGCGGTTGTCCGGATCGATCGCCAGCGCGCGCTGGAACCAATCCTGCGCTTCGGGGTAACGGCTGTCCAACATGCAGGTTGATCCCACCTCGTAGGCCAGTTCGGAATTGCGCGGATCGAGGGCAAAGGCCTTCTGCAGGGATGCGATCGAATCGTCGAAGCGGCCCTGGCGCCGCTGCACGTACCCTTGTGCCGCCAGCGCGTCGGCATCGTTGGGCTTCAGGGCCAGCGCCGCCGCGAAGGCTTTCAGCGCACCGGCGTAGTCGCCACGACCGTAGTAATCGCTGAAGCCGAGCGCGAGTTGCGAGGCGGAGGCATCCGGTGCCAGCTTCAGCGCCTGCTCGGCATCGCTGCGTGCATCCACGCGGAGTTGCTTAACATCCAGGCCGCCGCCCCCGAACCAGGCCAGCGCGCTCTCGACCCACGACACCCGCGCATAGGCCAGCCCGAAACCCGGATCCTGTTCGATGGCCTGCCGGTACAACGGGATCGCCGGGCGGAATTTGCTGCTGTCGTAATTGGTGCTGCCCTTGTTGGCCAGGAATTCGGCGCGAAGGAACAAGTCCATCGCGGCCTGATTGTGGGTGGGCACGGCGGCGAGATTGGCGGTTTCCGCACCGGACAGCTTGGTGTTCAGCGCCGTGGCAATCTTTTCGGCCACGTCGCCCTCGACGCCGAACACGTTGTCCAGCGTGCGCTGGTAGCTCTGCGCCCAGATGTGGCTGTCGCTGCGGGTGTCGATCAACTGCACGTTGACCAGTACCTCGTTGCCGGCCTTCTGCACCGAGCCTTCCAGGATCGTCGCGACGCCGAGTTGCTTTCCGACGGTTATCAGGTCGTCGGGATGGCTCTTGTATTTTTCGGTGGAGGTGCGCGAGATGACCTTGAGGTCGCCGATGTCGGCCAGCTTGGTCAGGATCAGGTCTTGCATACCGGCCACGAAGTAGGCGTCCTTCTGGTCGACGTTGAGGTTCTCGAACGGCAACACCGCGATAGATTTGGCCGGGGCCGACTGCGCAGGGGCGCTCGGTACCGGGGCGGCCACCGGCGCGGTGAAAGCCGGGGCGGGGTTCGCCGTGGCTGCGCTGTGCAGCTGCCGCACCGCGTACAGCCGCCAGCCCAGGAATGCCACGGCCAGCACCAGCATCGTGACGATGATCGCGTTGAGTTTCTGCCCGACCGAACGGTGCGCCTGCGGCGCGCGCGCTTCCGGCGAATCGGCCGGTGCGGTGCGGCGGATGCCTTCAGGCGTAAATTCGAACACCCATGCGAACGCCACCGCCACCGGAAAGCCGATCGCGATCAGCACGACGACGAGGCGCACCGACCAGTCGGGAATCCTGAAGAATGGAAAGACCTGCGTCGCCACCTGCACCAGCAGCCAGCCGGCGACAACGTACGCAATGGCCACGCGCACCACATGGCGGCGCTTCAGCTCTTCCAAGAAGCCGGGCTTGTCGGTGCTCACCGCGCCTTGGGGATTCCCCGCCGGCGACAGGCCGGCTTCCAGTCCGGCACAGTGTAACCAATCGTGACGCGGGGTGCAGGCCGGATGCCGGACGCGTCGTTACCACACCAGGTCGTCGGGCACGCCGTCGTCTTCCGCCGGCGCATCCGGATCGACCAGCAGCGCGATGGCTTCGGGTGCGATTGCCTGTACTTCAAGCGCAGTGTCGCGAGCGACGATCAATGCGCGTCCGCCGTGCATCACCACGCCGAGTTCGCCGATGTTGATCTGGCGTAGTTGCTCGGGCGTGACATAGACGCGGCGGATCTTGCCGGCGAATTCGAAGTTGCGAACCTGCTCCGCGTCGTCGCGATTGAGCGCCTTGCCGGCCAGCAGTTCCTGCAACTTGCGCTTGCGTTCCTTCTTCGCCGCAGCTTTTTCGCGAGCCTCGCGCTCGGCGGCTTCGCGTTCGGCGCGTTCGACCTTCGCGCGCAACGCAAATGCCCTGGCCAGATCGGGCTCGGCCGGTTCACGCGGCTTGTGCGGTTCCGGGTTGTGCCGCGGATGCTGCGGCTTCTTCGGGGATGCGGACGGCTTGAAACCGGCCTTCAGCAACTGGTCGCGAAGCGATTCACTCATGAGAAACAGGATGGTGGTGTAGCGGGATGTTGGGCTTCGCGTTGCTCAGCCCAACCTACGATTGCGGTTGAACGCAGTGTTATTGACGCTCCGATCGAAGCAGCTGTGGTCGAAAGTCAGGTCATGGATGAATGGCCGTTCTGGAGTCGGCGGAACCACGCATCTTGCAAGTTGCCTTGGACATCAACGAAGCAGCATTCATGGACGAATGCATCAATAATGCGGCGGAGGTTCATCATGCACATTCTCCGCAAGGCTCGTGCGCAACGACGCCAGTTCCCGGCGCAATTCCGCCAGCGCGCTTTCAAGCCGCAGCAATCGGCGCGATTGTTGCGCCTCACTGTCGCCTAGTGAAGACACCGCATCGTCGAGGAAGGTCAGGCGCAGCTCCATGTCGTCGAGACGCTCATCGGGGGGCGTGGGATTCATGCATGCTGCTCCGCTGCGACGGTACTGCGCCCACGGCCGATGCCGTAATAGGCCAGTCCCGCGGATTCGACCGTGGCGGGATCGTACAGGTTGCGGCCGTCAAAAATCACCGGGGTCTTCAGGACGGCCTTGATCCGCGCGAAGTCCGGGCTGCGGAAGACCTTCCATTCAGTCACGACCGCCAGCGCGTCGGCGCCATCCAATGCCGCCGCGGGATCCTCGCACAGCACCAAATCGTCACGCTGCCCGTAGATGCGTGCGGCCTCGCGGCGGGCCTGCGGGTCGTACGCACGCACCTTCGCGCCGGCCTGCCACAGTGCCTCCATCAATACGCGGCTGGGCGCTTCGCGCATGTCGTCGGTGTTGGGCTTGAAGGCCAGGCCCCAAAGCGCGACGGTCTTGCCGCGCAAGTCGCCGTCGAAATGCCGCGACAACAGGTCGAACAGCTTGCGTTTCTGGTCGTGGTTCACCGCTTCCACCGCGCCCAGCAGACGCGCCCCGTAGCCGTTCGCATGCGCGGTGCGTTCCAGCGCCTGCACGTCCTTGGGAAAACACGAGCCGCCGTAGCCGGTGCCGGGATAGATGAAGTGGTAGCCGATGCGCGGGTCGGAACCGATGCCGTGGCGCACCATCTCCACGTCGGCACCGACGCGCTCGGCGATGTTGGCGATTTCGTTCATGAAGCTGATCTTGGTAGCCAGCATCGCGTTGGCCGCATACTTGGTCAGCTCGGCCGAACGTTCGTCCATCACCACGAGGCGGTCGTGGTTGCGGTTGAACGGCGCGTACAACGATTTCAGCAAGTCGATGGCACGCGCCGAGGACGAGCCGATGAGGATGCGGTCGGGCTTCATGCAGTCGTCGACCGCATTGCCCTCCTTCAGGAACTCTGGGTTGGAAACCACGTCGAACGAGTTCTCCACGCCGCGCTTCTTCAATGCCGCGTCGATTTCGGCGCGCACCCGGTCGGCGGTGCCCACCGGCACGGTGGACTTGTCCACCACCACGACATACCCGCTGATGTGTTCGCCGATGCTGCGCGCGACCGCGAGCACGTAGGAAAGGTCGGCGCTGCCGTCCTCGTCGGGCGGCGTTCCGACCGCGATGAAAATCGTGTCGCCATACGCGACGGCCGCTTTCGGATCCGTGGTGAACGCCAGCCGCCCGGCCTCGTGATTGCGCTTGACCAGAGGCTCCAGACCCGGCTCGAAAATCGGGATTTCGCCACGCTCCAGCCGCGCGATCTTGTCCGCGTCCACATCCACGCACAACACGTGGTTGCCCATTTCCGCAAGGCAGGTTCCGGTGACAAGGCCGACATAGCCCGTTCCGAAGATGGTGACTTTCATGCGCGCATCCCGGCAAAAGACACGATTTTAACAGTCGGACGTGGCGGTCCGGTGAACGGCAATCGGCACTAAAGCCGGTCGAGCACCCTGCGCAGATCGTCCGGCAGCGGCGTGGAAAAACTGTAGGCACGTTCGCCCAATTCGAACTCGAAACGCGCAGCGTGGAGGAACAATCGCTTCAACCCGAGTTCGCGAAAGCGCTTGTTGCCTTCGCGCTCGCCGTACTTCGGATCGCCCGCAAGTGGATAGCCCGCGTGTGCGGCGTGCACGCGGATCTGATGCGTGCGCCCCGTCGCGAGCGTCGCCTCGACCAGGCTGCAATCGGCATAACGCTCGATTTCGCGAAAGAAGGTGAGCGCCGGTTTGCCCTCTTCGTCCACCCGCACCATCCGCTCGCCGCCCGACAACACGGATTTGCGCAGCGGCGCGTTGACGTCGAATTTGGCGCGCCGGAGTTTTCCGGTCATCAGGCACAGGTACTGTTTTTTCGTTTCGCCCGACCGGATCAAATCCTGCACGCCGACCAGCCCCCGTCGGCTGCGTGCGAACACCAGCACGCCCGAAGTATCGCGATCCAGGCGATGCACCAGTTCCAGATGATCCTTGGGCCGCGCCGCACGCAGCAGTTCGACCGCACCGAAGGCTATGCCGCTGCCGCCGTGGCTGGCAAGCCCGGCGGACTTGTCGATGGCGAGAAAGTCGCGATCTTCGAAAATCACGGCCTGGCGGATTCCATCCAGCATTGCCGCAGGCGGTGCGCCTGATTCGGCACGTTCGGCTGTCCGCACCGGCGGAATCCGCAATTGGTCTCCCGCCACGAGTCGGGTGTCCGGCTTGGCGCGCTTGCCGTTCACCCGCACCTGACCAGTCCGCAGCAACCGGTAGATATGTGTCTTCGGCACGCCTTTCAGCAGCGCTGCCAGACAGTTATCCACACGCTGGCCATCGCGCTCGGGGCCGACTTCCACGGTTCGCACCGAACTGAAGTCCTTGGCCGAAGTTGCCGTCCCCATTGGAAAAATTCCTTTGCGATGATAGGATTGCCCCGCGTCAAGCAGGCTCTGGCCCCCTCATGGGCGACCCTGCACTCGTTCGCCGCGCGGACAAGGCTTCCGCCTGCCATTCCTGACCGGGAGCAGCCGGCACCTCGCCATCGTAACGTTCGGGTCGATGTTTGCCCACTGTCGGCATGGCGGTGCGGGGACATCGGGACGCAGACAATCCCAATCATCACCAGCCGGGGCCATCGATCGGACCCGGCGACTGCCGCCAGGCGCGGCACGTCACCGGCCGGCCGCCCCCTGAAGGCGCCGCCGAAGACGCGCTCCGCGCCGGCGACTTCAAGGAATTCACAATGAAACGCATGTTGATCAACGCAACTCAGCGTGAGGAGTTGCGCGTGGCCATCGTCGATGGCCAAGCCCTGTACGACCTCG
>Ga0157370_10008227_pt1 | contig 11264 bp, 9 predicted proteins | sample C35metaG_FD_113463 | JGI IMG/M metagenome (GOLD analysis project Ga0157370, IMG submission 113463) | Corn rhizosphere microbial communities from Kellogg Biological Station, Michigan, USA - C3-5 metaG | ecosystem: Host-associated > Plants > Roots > Rhizosphere > Soil | place: USA: Michigan... | reverse complement strand
GCCCAGCGACCTGCAGGTCGGCCAGACCGGCAAGATCATCGCCCCCGAGCTGTACATGGCCATCGGCATCTCCGGCGCCATCCAGCACCTCACCGGCATCAAGGACGCCGGCACCATCGTGGCAATCAACAAGGATGGCGAGGCGCCAATCTTCGAAATTGCTGATTTCGGCTTGATCGGCGATCTATTCAAGTTGATTCCAGAACTGGAACAGGCGCTCTGACATCGAATGTTTTAAGCAGTCGCTGCCAGCTCATCACCAACTCCGTCGATGCCAAGACGCTAATGTATTTTAGACGAGTCGCCACGCAATTTATGCCAATAATTATCTAATCTGAGTCACGCTGATGCCCCCGCAAGTAAAAACTCCCGTAATTTCAGTCGTGTCCCCAGTCTACGGCTGCAAGGGCTGCTTAGAGGACCTTGTTGATCGCGTGTCTGCGGCCCTCCTTCCGCGCGGAGAAACTTTTGAGATCGTATTGGTCGACGATGCTAGTCCAGATGACTCCTGGTCGCGGATTTGTGAAATCGCGGCAACAAAGCCGTGGGTGCGCGGCTTGCGGCTGACACGCAATTTCGGCCAACACGCGGCAATATCTGCAGGTCTGCACCACGCGCGCGGGGTGCGTGTCGTGGTCATGGATTGCGATCTTCAAGACAGTCCTGAGGAACTTCCTCGTCTATTGGACGCATTAGGGAATGGCGTTGAAGTGGCGCTTGCGCAACGAGTCGATCGCCAAGACGGTGCACTGAAACGATTGAGCTCATGGAGCTTCTACAGGATACTTGGCTGGCTTACTGACAGCCCGCACGATCATACGACTGCCAACTTTGGTGCCTATGCCAGGAAAGTTATTGACACGATCAATGCGATGCCCGAATCAGAACGATTTTTCCCATTGCTGGTTCGTTGGACTGGGTTTCATACTGTACTAGTGCCTGTTACCCATGGACGTCGTGACCACGGGCGTAGCAGTTACAATCTACGCCGCTTACTCCAACTCGCGACAAATGTAGCAATCTCATTTTCCGATAAGCCACTGCGCCTAGTTGTGAAACTGGGCTTTGCATTCGCTATGTTTGCACTCTGCGTTGCCGCCTTCAGCATCTACAGATACGTTATAGGAGATATACGGATCGCTGGCTTTACTAGTGTCATTGCCTCTATCTGCCTAGTCGGCAGCGTCATCATGTCAAGCATTGGCATACTCGGCTTATATCTCGGCCGCCTGTTTAACGATATGAAGAAACGTCCACACTTTATCATTGCCGAGCACTCGGAAGATGCCTTATGAGTTTGGATGAAAGCTGGTTCATACCATCACCAAAAGACTCCGCTCGCTTCGGATTCCAGATTGTACGCGGTCGAATTGACCATGCTGTTCCAACACCAGGTGCCCTGCGTAGCGAGATCGTAACACTCGGCGCCGATATCGCCGTACTCCGCATTCCTGCTGGGATGACTGAACCACTGTGCGATCTCACGGAACACGGTTTAATGCCGTTGCACGCGGATACGTTAGTCTACTATGAGCGGCAACTGACATCCCCAATAGCTATTTCGAAACTACCACCCAATCTGTCTATAGAATCGGCAACGATAGAAGACCAGAGTTCCATCGCCGATATCGCACGCAGTGGATTTGGCTCCTACCGAAGTCATTACCACGCAAATCCATTACTTGATCCAGCTTTAATTTTGGAAGGCTATGCCGAATGGGCCGTTGATTATATATCGAACGGATCATCTAACCGAGAAACTTGGATAGTCCGGGACCATGGCAAGGTAATTGCTTTTGCGACCTGCTCATTAATTGTTAGCGACAAAATCGCGGAAGTTGTGCTGAACGCAGTTGATCCGATACATGCTCGACGTGGCATCTATGGACATCTGCTGCGCCACATGCTGCACACTTATCAACAGCACGGCTTAAGGGCAATGAGAATCTCGACCCAAGTGTGGAATTACACCGTCCAGCGCGCGTGGGCTCGCGAAGGTCTAGCAATCACACACGCATATGACACATATCACATCAATGCTTTGTTCGGAAGGAAAGCAAGGAGACTGCCGTGAACACCACTGTGAGTAACGCGGTCGCTTGGCTAATGGTGTTTTGCACCATCCTACTCACAGCATATGGCCAGCTGGTCTTGAAGTGGCAAGTTTCAACTCCAGCTCCGGCTCCGTTTGTATGGGCGGAAAAATGGCCGCCACTGTTGCTACTTTTCCTGCGCCCTTGGGTTTTATCCGCATTTATAGCCGCCTTCGCTGCCTCACTTTGCTGGATGTTGGCCTTATCAAAACTCGAACTCAACCGCGCCTATCCTTTCATGGCGTTAAACTTTTTGCTGGTCTGCTTACTCGCAGTTCCGTTATTTGGAGAAACAATGACACCAGCAAAATTTACCGGCCTGGGCTTGATAGTCGCCGGCCTTGTGGTTCTCAATCAAGGATGACTCTACAGTCATGTAGTCTGCTGGTTTCTTACTTTTCAGGAGCATAGCTGTGGTCCAAATTACCAGCGGCATCCGGGGAATATTGTCTAATCCATCGGTTTATGATTTTGTGCAGTCTGCATTGGGAGCAGGCCGTGCACGCAAACGATTAATACGCGATCACATTCGTCCAACGTCCAGCGACCATCTTCTCGATATCGGCTGTGGAACGGGTGAGCTACTGAATTACCTACCCGCTAATATCCATTACATAGGCTTTGATCTCTCCCCTAATTACATCGATGCTGCGCGAGAACGCTACGGCGACCGCGGCCGCTTCGAATGTTCCGATGTTGCAGACTTTAAATCGGCTGATCTTCTCGGTGTCGATCTCGTGCTTGCCATTGGCGTTCTGCATCACCTTGATGATGATCAGGCTAGACGTCTGTTTCAGACGGCATGGGACAAGCTCCGTCCCGGCGGACGATTTATTTCGATGGACGGTGCGTTGATTGAAGGGCAATCACGAATTGCGCGCGCCTTGATTCTCCGAGATCGCGGGCAAAATATTCGTTCGCCAAATGGCTATCAAGCACTCGCGGCATCGAAATTCTCCACTATCATATGTAAGATCCGCCACGACCTATTGCATGTCCCTTATACGCACTGCATCTTGGAATGCACACGTTGACTGCCATATCACACGGCGACGCCTAGTGAGGATCCATTAATGATTCCATTCAACAAACCTTACATGACTGGCCGCGAGCTGTCGCAGATTGCCCAAGCGCATGCCAATGGTCATCTGTCAGGCGATGGCCCACTTACTAAACAATGCCATGCCTGGCTTGAGACACGTACCGGTGCCAGCAAAGCGTTGCTTACACACAGCTGCACAGCTGCACTGGAAATCTGTGCACTACTGCTTGACCTGCAGCCCGGCGACGAAGTGATCATGCCTTCGTACACATTCGTCTCCACGGCAAATGCTTTCGTACTGCGCGGTGCGGTGCCCGTTTTCGTCGACGTGCGCGCAGACACCCTCAATCTTGACGAGCGTCTGATCGAGGGTGCTATCACATCACGCACCAAGGCGATCTGCGTCGTCCATTACGCCGGTGTTGCTTGCGAGATGAATGCAATCATGGATATCGCGCAGCGGCACGGATTGAAGGTTGTGGAAGATGCAGCGCAGGGAATCATGTCCACGTATCGCGGCCACCCGCTGGGGACCATCGGCGACCTCGGTGCGCTGAGCTTCCACGAGACCAAGAACATCATTGCTGGCGAAGGTGGCGCCTTGCTATGCCGTGATTCCGATATGGCGGAACGCGCCGAGATTATCCGAGAGAAGGGCACCAATCGCAGCAAATTCTTTCGCGGTCAGGTCGACAAGTACACATGGGTAGACATTGGCTCGTCATTTCTACCAGGCGAAATCACCGCCGCGTTCCTCGCGGCACAGATGGATGCCGCCGATGAGATCACAGCACGACGCATGACGTTGTGGAATCGCTATCATGCATGGGCTGCTTCACACGAAATCGCTGGGCGAGTGCGGCGCCCGACCATTCCCGTGCACTGCACACATAACGCGCACATGTACTACCTTCTCTTACCCTCACTGGAAGCGCGAACCGCGTTTATCGGGGCACTCAAGATTGCAGGGGTGCAGGCCGTGTTCCATTACATTCCTCTGCATTCCTCGCCAGCCGGACTGAATTACGGACGCGCACATGGCAAACTCTCAGTCACAAGTGACATCAGCGACCGCCTCGTACGCATGCCTCTCTGGATTGGACTTGACGATCTGTTTCAACAAGTGATAGATGCGGCCGACCATGCACTACTCAGGTCACAGACTGATTTAGCGATGATTCCTAGTCTCACAATCAGTTGACATGAACAGACGTACAAAACCCGAGCTGGCCCGATGACGAGTCCCGATAAGCCGACCCGTACGCTTTGCGATTACTGCTTGTATAGCGGTCAATACCGAAAAGCATCCTTCACTATTGATCAAACTGCCGGTCCACTGAGCCACGACAAGCAGCTCTAGTTGGATGAACTGCCTGTGCGATCGCAATGCCAAGCGACAAATTCTTGAATAAGACATATGTGATACCCAACAGCTTTTGGATTGGACAAAGGCGGCAAGCTCACATCGATCTGCTCAGACTTCATCGGGTCAATCGGCAAGGGGAAGTCGACTCGTCCGAGATCCTGATCGACAACACGGCCCTCGCTATCGACACTCTGAATTCCAAAACGTAATGGCATAGCACCAGCCGTGGCCAGAACACGCTTACCTGTATTGGTCGCCTCTACGGTAAATTTGCACGGCTCAGCTGATTTGCACGCCGGGAAAGTCGGTTGCGAGAGTCGAACCCCCAATTGATCGGCCGGGATCGCTGTATCCGCCTCATGTCCAACTCCCAGGACAAGCTTGGTGATGTCACGCTCGTAAACCCACACGTCGAATGGTCCAGATCTAAATCTATGCGCTGGATCTCCGAGCTGACCTTTTACGGTTGTCCATGTCGAAGATGTGACCTCATCATCGGACAAAACCACTGCCTGTCTATTGCCTGCAGTGCCGTAAAAAATCTCTCTCGGTACATGATGTGCAAACGGGTGCAGTATGTTATCTACACCGATCGGATAGGCATCCACTTCTCCGGACGATAAAACGGTCAGAACATGCGAGTGCCAATAAGTGGCGAGAACGGTCCCCACACCGTGATCCTTTAAAGACCTGATCAAGGCCATTCGCTCGCCGAAACTTTGCCGATCAGGGCTCCATACAGGCCGCCATGCAGCAATGGTCGCGACCGCGACAAACGATATCGCGATGAGCAATACGGTAGCACCCGTGGGGTGCTGATCTCCCAGGCGGTCGGCTAAAATCGCAATAATACACACGGACCCATAAATCGCGAACGTAGCGTATCGGATATCCACCATGCCGTGAAAAAGGGACTCCGCGACGACCAGCGCTCCAAAGCTAATCCCAAAGCTCGCCAAAACAATCCAAGACAAGGTAACTAACGCAATACCGTGCCGCCGAGGGGTACACACCACCCACAACGGTGCAAGAAGCAATGCCCCCGCAATCATCCATGCGAGACTCTGCAACAACCGAAGCATCGGGCTCAGCGACGACCATGCCTCGCCAACCAGAAAGTAGTTGAACCACGCGCTCGGCAACGAGGTGAGATGAAGCCACATCTCATCCCTTGATGCGAAGCCTACGCGAGCAGCCGCGTCGTAATTAAATGCACTAGGTAATAACCAATATAGATATAATATCGCGCCGACAATAGCGCCGAAAATGACACTATAGATGATCGGGTTGCCCAGACTCCCTATACGATCACGGAGGGTGCGTGTAGGCGATACAAGCATAGATGTAAACCAACCGACCATTAGCGGAGCTATGACGGTAACTCCGCCCCGCGTCGAGTTGCTCACACAAACCAAGCCAGCCGCAACGGCGGCCAATATCATTAGGACGACTTTGCCTTTCGGCGATAATGGTACGTTTTGACGTGATACCAGGCAAAACAGACCCAATGCCAGCCCAGTATACATGGAGTAGGCGCCCTGACCGACGGTGAATTCGAAGTTCAGGGCCGACAAGCAACCGGCGGCAAGTACGGTCGCGACAATTGCAGCACGCCTGCGTTCCGGCGCGACGATACGACATGAGCCATATACCATCAGCAGCAGATACAGGTATGCGATCCAATCTGAAAGGGCATTCGAAAGATAGCCTAGACCCAGCCAGGGGAAGCTGATGATCGAAAACGTTTGAGGTCCAACAAAAAGAAGGTCACCATTCGCGTAGATCCAATTGTGGGGTATCAACCGCCCCTCATCGAACGCAAGTCGCGCGAGAACCGTCTTGATCGCACCATCGCTATGGAAGCTAAAACGGTATTTCCCGAAAAGAGTGAGACTCGCAAAGAGAAAAGCGGCTCCCAAACTGAGCCAGTGCAACAAATATCCGAAATGCTTCTTCTCGCCAGTAGACATGGACGCTTCCAGAAAGATCATCAAAACATATAGGGGACATGTGTACCCCGCGTGCTACGTCAGCACTTGGCGCGAAGTGGCAGAATTGGTGAACGAGAGCAAGTCGCCTCAAGCAGATGGAACGACCCTTTAATCTTATGACAGCCGAGCCCAGCGGTCTGCGACCTCTACGTATCCACCAAGCTGAAGGTATGCGACTCAATGATTACTGACTGAGCAGCGCCTTACCACTGGCGTCGCATATCTGGCCTTGCGCTTTGGTACCACAGGCGGTGAACGGCCCCACCACAAGTGGCTTGGTTCCCCATTCATCAAACCAACCCACATTTTCCCGTACCGGCAGGATTTGTGCGCTGTAGCCTAACGTCTTATCCGCCGGCAAGCTGATGCTAATCAGGGCGTGATTTTTTGGTGCTATGGGGCTAGGCAAGGCAGCGCGCGCAAGATCATTACTTATCACCTTGCCATTGGCATCTATCGAATGCGCGCCAAGATTGATTGGATCAAGTCCCTTGGTTTCCATTACCGCAGAACCACTGTTGCTGAGATCGACCGTTACGACAATAAACTTACCATCAGCTGACACAATTGGAACGCCATGCAAGGCTACCTGGGCTCTGAATTGCTTAGCCGAAACGGCTGCATCCGCACCTTGACCAACTGACTCGGGACTGGCAGTTGCGGGTTCCACATGCTGGTCTTGCGATGAATTACAGGCTGAAAGCGCAATTATTGCGAACACAGATACGCTCAGGGATAAAATCTTGGTCATGTGCATAACGAGTCTCCCTAACTGCTGAAAAGAAATTGGTTAAGAGCTTGTGTAGTCCGGCATGCCGGTCACCTCGCCCAAGCTTGTTCAAACTTGCTGCAGTATCTGAACCCTGAATCTGTCGTTGGCGTTTCATCTGAATTATTTTGGTCCCGCAAGATAATCCCAATATTCCTGACGTGCCGAAGCCGCGATAAAGCCCTTTCGGTCCAGTCGCTCTCGGTGAATAGAGCAAACCGCGTATCCGTTTTCATCAAGAAAATCGTAAATATCGCCCGCATCGTAATCGTACGATTCAAGTGAGGCGTCGCCACATTCGAAACTTATCAGTGGCCGGTCGCGTTTCATTAAATTCCGGGCTCCACGCATTACACGAAGCTCCGCACCCTCGCAATCGATTTTTATGAACCTGATTGGAGGAAACCCTGTAGCAAGCTCGTCAAGCTGCCGTACGTCAACGCGAATGATCTCTGTGGTGACCTCGCCATCGTAGTGGCGCGGAAGCAAACCTGAGTATCCAGGCGCCTCATGAACGAGCACAAAATCGACGACCCCTTTCATGTCAGCAAGGGCACACTCGTGGAGTTCGATCCGTGCCGTTAACTTTTGTGCTGCACCACGGTCCTGTTCCGCTTTGATGGAGGCCCTCAGCTGCGCAGCTATGGCAGGAATGGGTTCAAACGCAAATACTCTCCCCTTGGAGCCGACGCAATGTGCCATGGGGAAGGTATGACGCCCTACATGTGCGCCAACATCTATGCATGCCTCACCTGGGCCAAGTACCTCGCGATAGTAATCTTCGAGCATCTGTTCGAAATCAGGCACAATTCACCCCCTGGATACGGTGGACCACGTCTTGCTGATTAGCCATTGTCAGCAAATTTCGTACTGTAACAGCATACGAATTTTCTTCTGCCCATGTGACGGCCTTCTGAGTCAATTCGCGGGCTACGGACGGATCACTGAGGATACCGTCGAGGGCTTTCACATACGCGTCTGGGCTATGCCGAGACGCTATGCGGATCACATCCGCAACAGGGCGAAAAATTGCCGATGGTGAGGCAACTATGGGGCGCCCTGCGGCAAGTGCCAGGTTAACAGCAGCGCTGGCGCCCTCTTCAGAGGGCTCATACGGCATCAACACGGCGTCAACTGTTTGCAAATGAGCAAGCAATTCCTCAATCGGCAGAAACCTTGTGTCGATTTCGATCGCGTCCCGAATCCCCAGCCTCTCCGCCTCTTCCATGCACTCTCTCAAATGACGCTGCGATTCGTCCCCGTTATAAAACGCATGCCAGCCTCGATAACGTAGTTCAGGGTAGGTATGCCGAAGAATTGCTAGAGTTTTCACAGCTATCATCAGTCCCTTGTAAGGCCGTAAGAACCCAAAGCCTCCGATAACTCGCCCCCCTTGGTGGGCAGTCACTGCATGCTCACGCCGCAATTTTGCACGCTGCACAGGGAGCGGCAGCACATGTACACGATTGATATACGAAATACGGATTCCGCGCTTTTCCTCCGCGTGATGCACTACCAATTGCGCTCCTGCAGCGCAAAGGAGATCACGGTGCTCTGTCGAAACATTTCGCGCATCATGCATCTCAACAATGACACGAACGTCCATGGAGAGAGCGGTCTTGACGATCGCCTCAACCTCGTAAAAGTGAACGTACGCCGTGTGGTGTTGAATGATCAGCAGATCCGGGCGCGCCAGACTCAGCACTGACTGCAACTTGTCCCAATCGACACCGCTATCACGCCAATGGCGGTTATCCCACTGCCATACCCGAGAGACAGCATTGTGCAGATCGCGCTCGAACCCGAGCGGCTGGTGCCCTGTCAGGCTGTTGCCCAGTACAATCGTATCGGCACCCGCTTCCGCAAACGCATCCGCAAGAAAAGCCGAGTGCTCACCGATTCCACAGGTCACATTCCAAGTGCTCATCAACGCAACGCGTAGCGCGCGCTTCGCACTTGCACGATGTCGGCGGAGTGCATTGATCAACAATACGCCGAGCTCTTTTGAAATCCGCTCCCAACTGTAACAACGGCGTACGGTCTCTCGAACAGCTTTGCGCAACCCCATATCAAGAGCTGCCGTTTCCATCAATGCTCGACAGCGTGCAGGAAAGGCTTCCAGTAGCTCAATGAAGACCCCTGCTGGAGCTGATGCAAAAGTGCCAATTCCGCGCGCACCGATTTCTGTCGTGAGCACAGGTAGACCGGCGGCCATATAGTCAAACATCTTTATATTGGTGCCGGAACCTGCATTCATGGGGTTGAGCGCCAGATCCGCGACCAGCAACAATTCATCTCGACGAAGATCATCAACACCGCCGGTGATTATGAGATTACCTACCGTAGGTTCATCGCTGAGTGTTTCTCCTACTCCACCTGCCACCACAAACAAAACCTCCGGGCAGATCGGTGCAAGCTGCCGCGCGATGAACTTCGCCGCTTCCGCATTTGGCCCGTAGTGGCTGCCAAGGAAAATGGCGATCGGACGATCCAACGGAAGGCCTAGTCGCTCTCTCAATGCAGCACGCGGCACGTCAGCTGGCTCGGGAAGCCGGTCGACGAAGGTGCCATTAGGCACGATACGGAGTTTTACCGGATCGGTATTGAAAATACGCTGAAATAAGTCGACATCCTCCTCGGAGCAAGCAAGGACGAGATCGGCACGCGATACAGCCGCCCGCTCGGTAAACGCGACCTGCTCCAGCAGCCCTTTTGCAGCTGTCAGATCACCAAGTAATTCACACCTGAGAAGCGCCTCGACGTTATGAGATTCGTAAACTACCAGTTGATCAGGACGCAACGAATCTTCGAGGGGTGGGAAGCACCAAGGGTGACTAAAAATCACGACATCGGCTTCGGCGATATGCTCGCGCGCGACCCGCAGGAATTCGGGAGACAGCATCGCCTGCCCTGCAAATGCTGTATCAATTACCGTACGGCCATCGAGTTGTTGTGACAACATCGCCGCCGCGTGGTGGTGCGCAGCGGACAACGGGACCACAATTTCACGCAGTCCAGGTGCGACTTGCTGGTCACGGTACGCTTCGCCAGGCCAGTCGTAACTACCGACGTAGGTACACTCGATATCCGAACCCAGCGCATGATACAGACCGAGCAATCGTAGCCGCCCACCCCCAACTGCCGGCGTTATCGGCTGCATGTCGATGACTGTTACGTGCGTTGGTGTCCCTTCCTTCATCTCGTCATCTCTTCAAGTATTTACCAACCGGGCGACGACCATTGCCCAGGATTGTTCATACACCCATTCACGACCTGTACGACCAAAAGCAGCAGCGCGCTCGCGATCATTCCAGAGCAAATCGATGTGCTTGCCGATGCTCGTCGGGTCAGGCGCACAGACAAAGCCCGACTTGCCATGCTGAACGATCGCGGCAGCCTCGCCCGAATCCGTGCAGGTAATCACCGGCTTGCCGCTGGCAAAGGCTTCCAGGGTCACGTAGCCGTAGTCTTCACGCTCGGGAGTGAATGGAACGGCGAAGGCCCCGGTGTAGAGTTCCACGAGCTCGGCATCCGAAACCCGGCCACGGAATTCGATGCGCGAGTCTCCGGCAGCCAAGGCGCGCAAATCGGCTTCGGCCTCTCCGGTACCCGTGATCACCAGACGCAGCGGCGCGGTGACATGGCGCATGGCACGGATCACCAGATCGACTCGCTTCCAGGGGTGCAGGCGCCCCGGCAATAACAGATAATTTCCCGAGGGTCCGGAATGGAAGGTGTTACTCCATATTGGCGGATGCAGAACACTCGCGCCCAGACCATTCCATTCACGCAATCGACGCGAAACCTCGCTGCCTATCGCGAAGACTGCACGGCATCGCGGAGCTGCCAGTGCGAGGTTGTCCATTCGATGGATCAGCTTCTGCTGCGCCCGCAGTTCTTCACCTGCGTCGGGGAATACGGTGTCGTACATGTCGTAAAACACCCGGATGGTGTGCACCAGATAGCACACATGCCGCGGATGCCTGACCAACCAGGTCGGTGC
>Ga0157370_10008225_pt1 | contig 11267 bp, 7 predicted proteins | sample C35metaG_FD_113463 | JGI IMG/M metagenome (GOLD analysis project Ga0157370, IMG submission 113463) | Corn rhizosphere microbial communities from Kellogg Biological Station, Michigan, USA - C3-5 metaG | ecosystem: Host-associated > Plants > Roots > Rhizosphere > Soil | place: USA: Michigan... | reverse complement strand
GTGATGGGCATCTCCGAGAGCTTCGGCAGCGCGTTCGCGAAGGCGCAGCTCGCGGCCGACAACGGGCTTCCGCTCAGCGGCGCCATTCTCGTCACCGTGAACGATTCGGACAAGGCGCACGTCGCGCCGATCGTGCGTCGATTTCAGGACATGGGCTTTCAGGTGCTCGCGACGCCCGGTACCGCGAAGTTCCTGCGCGCGCGGGGAATAGCGGCCGAGACGGTGTTCAAGGTGCACGAGGGTCGTCCGAACGGCGTCGACCTGATCGTGAATGGGCAGGTGCAGCTCCTCATCAACACGCCGCTCGGCAAGCATTCGCAGACGGACGATTACACGATGCGCCAGGCCGCCGTCGCGCACCGGATTCCGTACACGACCACGATGTCCGCGGCGAGCGCCGCCTGCGACGCCATTCTGTCCCTCCGCTTCCGGCCTCCTCAGGTGCGCTCGCTTCAGGAGTGGCACGAGGTGGCCCGCGCCGCCGCCGTGAGCGCGCGACGCGAACTCCCGGCACCCATCGGAACCTGATGCCCGTCCCGCTGCTCGACCTGCGCGCGCAACACGCGCGAATTCGCGAGAAGATCATTCCGGCGATGATGCGCATCGTCGAGGACCAGACGTTCATCCTCGGCCCTCCCGTGGAGAGCTTCGAGCGCGAGGTCGCGGCGCTGTCGCAAACGAAGCACGCGATCGGATGTGCGAACGGCTCGGACGCGCTCCTGCTCGCGCTGCGCGCGCTCGGCATCGGCGCGGGCGACGAGGTGATCACGACCCCGTTCACCTTCTTCGCCACTGCCGGAATGACGCACAACGCCGGCGCGAAGCCGGTGTTCGCGGACATCGATGCGGATACGTTCAGCATGAGCCCCGCGGCGGCCGCCGCCGCGGTCACGAGTCGCACCAGGGCCGTCATTCCCGTCGATCTTTTCGGCCAGATGTCGCCCGTCGAGCGCTATCGGTCCGCCATGCCGAATCTTCCGGTGATCGAGGATGCCGCGCAGTCCATCGGCGCCCGACGCAGCTTCGATGGCGAGTGGCGCATGGCTGGCGAGATGGCGACGATCGGCACGTTCAGCTTTTTCCCGTCGAAGAACCTCGGTGGTTACGGCGACGGCGGCATGATCGTGACACAGGACGATCAACTCGCGATGCGCCTGCGCCGCTTGCGCACGCACGGAGCGATCAAGACCTACGTGCACGAGGTGGTGGGGATGAACAGCCGGCTCGACACGCTGCAGGCCGCGGTGCTTTCGGCGAAGCTGGAATTCCTTTCCGAATGGAGCGAGGCCCGTCGCAGGCACGCGGCGTACTACGATGCGGCGTTCCGGGGCGTTCCCGAGATTCGCACGCCGGCCATCGACGAAGCGAACGAGTCCATCTATAATCAGTACACGATCCGCACCGACCGTCGGGACGCGCTGCAGGCGCATCTGAAGGCGCGCGAGATCGGCACTGCGATCTACTATCCGATTCCGCTCCACCTCCAGCAGTGTTTCGCCTACCTCGGCTACAAGCCGGGCGCATTCCCCGAATCAGAACGCGCAGCCAAGGAGGTTCTTTCGCTTCCGGTCTATCCCGAGCTTTCCCAGCCGCAGCAGGACGAAGTCATCGACGCGGTCCGCTCATTCTTCGGACGTTGAGGCCGCGCGCAGCCGCGCTGGCGCTCGCGCTCACTCTCGGCGCCGCGATTGCGAATCCGCAATCCGCGCTCGCGCAACACGCGCTCGTCGGCCTTCCGCTCACCGATCCGGCATATGCGCAGCTCGATGGTCTGATGCGCCAGGGGTGCGCCGCGGCGCGTGTGTCGCAGTTTCGCCCCTACTTCGTCGGTGACATTCGCAGCGCGATCAAGGCGGCCGAGAGCGACTCGAGCTGCACAGGGAAGCTCCTCTCGGCGCTTCGCGCGCGCTTTCCCGCGGACGCCGCACCACGCGACAGCTCGCGCAGCCGACTCTCCTTCGGCGCGGCGGGAACGCTCCAGGCCACGGGGCTCGAGAACGGCACGTTCTACCCGCTCTGGGAGGACGTCCGTCCAACGTCCGAAGGCGAGCCGGCCGTGGTGGGCATCGGGCGCATCCGCCTCACCTACGATGGCGGACCGCACGTGCTGCTCGTCACCGAGGCGTTCGGCGAGACCGACGTGCGCAACGATCCGCACATCCGCGAGTCGCCCTTTCGCAACACCTCCGGCGTGGTGGGATTCCAGGACGCGTACATCAGCGCCGAGGTCGGGAAGCTGATCGTCTCGCTCGGGCGCGCGCGCGAGGCGTGGCTGGGCGACGGCCAGGAATCGCTGGTGCTCTCGGCGAACGGGCCGGCGTTCGATCGCATCCTGCTCGCGCTCCGCTTCTCGAAATTCGAGCTCCGGGCATTCGCCGCGACGATCAACGACGTGGTGCTCGACTCCACTCGCGATGTCCTGCCCGCAGGCATCTCGCAGCAGCGGTGGCACCGATTCGCCTTTGGCCACGGGCTCACCTATCGACCGACGAAGAAGATCGAGCTCACGCTCGGCGAGACCGCGGTGGTTCAGCGGCAGGGGTTCACGGTCGATCTGGCGTACCTGAACCCGCTGATGATCTACCAGACCACGCAACACGACACGAGCCAGAGCGGGGCGGGGGACGCGAATCTCACCGGCTTCCTCGCAGCGCGTGCGACCGCCGGACGCGCGACCTTTTCCGGCGAGCTTCTCGTCGACGACATCCAGATCGATTCGAAGGATCGCGCGAACTATCCGAATCAGCTCGGGTGGAACGTCGAAGCGGCGTACGCGCTTCCGATCATCTACGTATCGTCGCTGGGCGTGCAGTATCGGCGGATCGACAGCTTCACGTACATCGGGCAAGTCGACTACTCGAAGGTCTTTCAGAACTTCGATGCGCCGCTCGGCTCGGAGCTCGGTCCGGATGCCGACATGGTGCGGGGCTACGCCGAGTACTGGGCGTCGGGCAAGCTGCGGTTCGTGGGCGGGATCGCGCGCTGGCGCCACGGTGCGTATCGGATCACGGATCGGCCGACGCTCAATCGCCTCGGCCACGCGAACGATCCCTACCCGGACACGACGGCGGACCGCCCCGACCCACAGCGGGCATGGATCGGCGACCTCTCAGCCGAGTGGCTGGACGGAATCATCCCGATCACCGCCAAGGTCGAGGTGGCACGCATCACGGACGTCAACAACGTGCCCACGCCGGCCCGGAATCTCGCCCGACTGCAGGTGATCGCGAGCTATCGGTTCCGGTACCCGTGACGCTCGCGGCCTCATTGCCCCTCTCCCGCAGTGCAGCTAACTTCAACGGCTGTATCGCGTTTCAGCTTTTCCCCTTGCTTTCCCAAACGAATCCTGCATGCGCATCACCGTCGTCGGAACCGGCTACGTCGGCCTGGTCGTGGGTGCCTGTCTCGCGGAGACGGGCAATGACGTTCACTGCGCGGACGTCGATGTCGCCAAGATCGAGGGGCTGAAGAAGAACGTCCTCCCCATCTACGAGCCGGGGCTCGACGCGCTCGTGGAGCGCAACCAGTCGCAGGGTCGCCTCGAGTTCACGACGAACGTGCCGGAGGCGATCGCGCAGGCCGAAGTCGTGTTCATCGCCGTCGGCACCCCACCCGATGAGGACGGATCGGCCGATCTCCGTCACGTGCTCGGGGTGGCGGAGCTCGTGGGCAAGCACATGACGCGCGAGGTGGTGGTCGTCACGAAGTCGACGGTTCCGGTGGGCACAGCGGAGAAGGTCGAGACCGCCGTCTCGAAGAACGCGAAGTACCCGTTCCATCTCTGCAGCAATCCGGAGTTTCTGAAGGAGGGAGCGGCAGTCGACGATTTCCTCAAGCCGGATCGCGTCGTCCTGGGCGTCGCCACCGATCATGCGCGCTCCGTGATGGCGGAGCTCTACGCGCCGTTCGTGCGCACCGGAAAGCCGATCATCTTCATGGACATTCCCTCGGCCGAGATGACGAAATACGCCGCCAATGCGATGCTCGCGACGCGCATCTCGTTCATGAACGAGGTCGCGAATCTGTGCGAGCGCGTCGGCGCGGATGTCGACATGGTGCGCAAGGGCATCGGCAGCGACGACCGGATCGGGTCGTCCTTTCTGTTCCCCGGCCCGGGCTACGGCGGCTCGTGCTTCCCGAAGGATGTGAAAGCGCTGCTTCGCACGTCGCAGGATCGCGGCGCGCAGATGTCCGTGCTGCACGCGGTCGAGGAAGCCAACGAGCGTCAGAAGCACGTGCTGTTCGCGAAGCTCGAGAGCGTTCTGGGCGATTCGATTCGCGGCGCCCGCATTGCGGTGTGGGGGCTCGCGTTCAAGCCGCAGACCGACGACATGCGCGAGTCGCCCGCGCTCACGTTGATCGATGAGCTGCTCGAGTGTGGCGCGACGGTCGTCGCACACGATCCCGTGGCGATGCACGAAGCCCGGCGCCGGCTGAACGACACGGTGACGTACGCGGCGACGAACTACGACGCGCTCGATGGCGCGGCCGCACTCGTCGTGGTCACCGACTGGAACGAATACCGGCATCCGGATTTCTCGCGCATCAAGAGCGCGCTCTCCCGGCCGATCGTGATCGACGGACGCAACCTGTACGATCCGCGCAAGATGAAGAACCTCGGCTTCACCTACCGGTCGATCGGCCGCGGAGACAGAGCGTGAGAGTCCTGATCACGGGAGCCGCGGGTTTTCTGGGCTCCCATCTCACCGATCGATTTCTGGCGGATGGCCACCAGGTCGTCGGGCTCGACAACTTCATCACCGGTCATCCGGACAACATCGCGCACCTGGCGAGCGAGCAGCGCTACGAGTTCATCCAGCACAACATCTCGACGTACACGTACGTGAAGGGCGCGCTCGACGGCGTGCTGCACTTCGCGAGTCCGGCGAGCCCGATCGACTATCTCGAGCTGCCGATTCCCACGCTCAAGGTGGGCGCGCTCGGAACGCACAACGCCCTCGGGCTGGCGAAGGAGAAGGGCGCGCGCTTCTTCCTGGCATCTACGAGCGAGGTGTACGGCGATCCGCTCGTGCATCCGCAGCCGGAGTCGTACTGGGGGAACGTGAATCCCGTGGGGCCGCGCGGCGTGTACGACGAGTCCAAGCGGTTCGCCGAGGCGCTGACGATGGCCTATCACCGCTACCACGGGCTGGATACGCGCATCGTCCGGATCTTCAACACGTACGGCCCGCGCATGCGTCCGCGCGATGGGCGCGTCGTGTCGAATTTCATCGTGCAGGCGCTGCGCAACGAGCCGATCACGATCTACGGCAACGGCTCGCAGACGCGAAGCTTCTGCTATGCCTCCGATGAGGTGGAGGGGATCTACCGGCTCTTCATGAAGGGCGATCACGATCCCACGAACATCGGGAATCCGGATGAGTACACGGTGCGCCAGCTGGCGGAGATGGTGCGCGAGCTGACGAAAACGCCGGCGCCGCTGGTCGAGCGCCCGCTCCCCGAGGACGATCCGAAGATCCGCAAGCCCGACATCACGCGTGCGCGCACGATGCTGGGCTGGGAGCCGAAGATCGGCATTCGCGAAGGGCTGCAGAAGACCATCGATTACTTCGCGAGCCTTCCTGCCGAACGGATGCAGCCTCGTGGCTGAGAAGGTCATCGTCACGGGCGCGGCGGGGTTCATCGGATCACACGTCGTCGAGGCGCTGCTCGCGCGCGGCGACATCGTGGTCGGGATCGACAACTTCGATTCGTTCTACGATCCGGACGTGAAGCGCGCGAACATCGCGGACGCGATGCTCCATCCCTCGTTCGAGCTGGTGGAAGGCGATGTGCGCGATGCCGCCGCGATGCGCCGCGTGATCGACGCGTTCCACCCCGATGCGATCGTGCATCTCGCCGCGCGCGCCGGGGTCCGTCCCTCGATTCAGGACCCTGCGCTCTACGCCGCCGTGAACGTGCTCGGCACGACCGTGCTGCTCGATGCCGCGCGTGCCGCGAAGATCTCGCGCCTGATCATTGCGTCGAGCTCGAGCGTGTACGGAAACGACGCCACGGTGCCTTTTCGCGAGGACGAGCCTGCGATCCACCCGATCAGCCCGTATGCCGCGACCAAGCGCGCCGCGGAGCTGATGTGCGAGACGTACGCGGAGCTCTGCGACTGGATGCGCATCATCTCGCTCCGCTTCTTCACCGTCTATGGTCCGCGCCAGCGCCCCGATCTCGCGATCCACTCGTTCACCCGAAGGATCCTGGCGGGTGAGCCGGTGCCGTTCTTCGGGGACGGCACGGCCGAGCGCGACTACACGTACATCACCGATACCGTGCAGGGCGTGCTGGGCGCGGTCGATCGCACGCGCACGCAGGACGCCGGTCACGAGATCTTCAATCTTGGCGAGTCGGCCGTGACGTCGCTCTCGGCGCTCGTCGGGCTGATCGAGCAGGCTGTGGGCAAGCCTGCGAAGCTCGAGCGCTTGCCAGCCCAGCCGGGGGACGTGCGCCGCACGCTCGCCGATATTTCCAGGGCGCGAGCGCACCTGGGGTACGCGCCGTCGGTGCAGGTGAGCGACGGCATTCCACGGTTCGTGGCTTGGTTCCGCGAGAGCGGCATCGGCGCCGCGTCAGCCACTACGGCCGCGCGCGGCTGAACCCGCCGCCCTCATCGGGGTAACACACCGCTCATGCACTTTCTCAGACGAACGCGTGCCAGCGCCGTCGTGGCCGCACTCCTGGTCGCCGGCTGTCACCACAACGGTTTTCAGCCGCTCAAGTTTCCCTCACACCAGGCACTGTACGACGCCTCGCTCGGTGAGCTGAAGAAGCACAAATGGGATCACGCGATCGCGGGCTTCGAGAAGCTCACGACGGACCTTCCCGCGCGCGATCCGCTCCTCCCCGAGGCGTACTACCACCTCGGTGAAGCGCACATGGGCAAGCACGAATACATCCTCGCCGCGCAGTCCTACTCCCGCGTCGCGGAGAATTTCCCCGAGGATACGCTCGCCGACCGGGCGACCTACAACACGGGAATCGCGTACAGCAAGCTCTGGCGGCGTCCCTCGCTCGACCCGCAATACGGCGAGACCGCGCTCTCGACCTTCCAGAGCTTCCTCGCCGCGTATCCCGATTCGCCGCTCCGCGACTCTGCCCAGAAGCAGATCGAGCGGCTCGACGAATGGTTCGGAATCAAGGGCTACAACAACGGCGTGACGTACTACAAGCGGAAGGCCTACGATTCCGGAATCATCTACTTCCGCGATGTCGTGAAGAACTATCCGAAGACGGACGCCGCTCGAAAGGCGCAGATCAAGCTCGTGCAGTCGTATCGCGCCATCAAATACAAGGAAGACGTCGCGGAGACCTGCGGTACGCTCGAGAAGAACTATCCGAAGGACAAGGACGTGCAGAAGGCGTGTGAGGGAGTGAAGCCCGTGATGGTGGCCGACAGCACGGTGAAACCGGCTCCGGGTGCGGCGACGGTGCCCGCCGCCGTGGCGAATCCGCCCGTGCCGGTTGCGCCGACGTCGCCAACGCCGGCGCCATCTCCGGGCGCGCCCGCGCCGGCCACGACACCTCCCAGAGGCTGAGCCGATCGTGCGCCTCGGCGTCCTGGGCGGGACGTTCGATCCTCCGCACGTCGGCCATCTGCTCGCCGCCAGCGATGCGTTCGAAGCCCTCTCGCTGGATACTCTGCTCTTCGTTCCCGCGAAGGTCCCGCCCTTCAAGTCGCGCACGGTCCAGGCGTCCGCCGATCAGCGACAGCGCATGCTCGAGCTCACCCTCGGCGACGATCCCCGCTTCCAGGCGAGTCGCATCGAACTGGATCGGGACGGGTTATCTTTCACGGTTGACACGCTCGAGGCGCTACAACGGGAGACGCCCGGGGGCTCGCTATTCATGCTCATCGGCGAAGACCTCGCCTCGCAGATTGCGAGCTGGCGAGACGCTGCACGTATCGCCGATCTGGCGACGATCGTCGTTCTGGTTCGCGCGACGCCGAACACGCAGAGCGCGCTCGAGTCCACGCTGCCAATGCTCAGGCTGGCGACGCGCCGGATCGAGCTCTCGTCCACGGAGATTCGGGAGAGGGTGAAGGCCGGGCGCCCGATTCATGGCTTTGTGACCGATGCCGTAGCCGCGTTCATCGACGCGACCGGCTTGTACCGATAGAGGCAACGGATGCTCAAGAAAATCGCCACATCATTGTTCGGCACGAGGCACGCGCGCGAGATGAAGCGCGTGCAGCCGATCGTCGATGCGATCAATCAGGAATACGAGCGGCTCCACTCGGTGTCCGAGGAAGAGCTCCGCGGACAGACCGCCAGGCTGCGCGCGATCGTCGCCGAGCGTGCGAAGCCGCTCGAGGACAAGATCGCGGCCCTTCGGGAGCAGAAACACTCCGCGCCGGATGCGGCCGAGCGCGAGCGCATCGATCGCGAGATCAGTGGCGCGGATGGCAAGGGAGGGCTCGAGGAGGAGCTTCGCGAGGCCATCGCGGAATCGCTCGACGAGATCCTTCCCGAGGCGTTCGCCACGGTGCGCGAGGGCGCGCGACGTCTCGTGGGCACCACCGCGATGGTGACGGGGCACGAGACGCCGTGGACGATGGTGCACTACGACGTGCAGCTGATCGGCGGCATCGAGCTGCACTTCGGCAAGATCGCGGAAATGGCGACGGGCGAAGGCAAGACGCTGGTGGCGACGCTGCCGCTCTACCTGAACGCGCTCGCCGGGCGCGGCGCGCATCTCGTCACGGTCAACTCGTACCTCGCCCGGCGCGACTCGCAGTGGATGGGGCACCTCTACAACTTTCTCGGCCTCACCGTCGGCTGCATCGACGACACCGAGCCGAACACGGATGAGCGCAAGACCGCGTACCTCTGCGACATCACCTACGGCACGAACAACGAGTTCGGCTTCGACTACCTGCGCGACAACATGGTCGTCTCACTCGACCAGCGCGTGCAGCGCCCGCACTGGTACGCGATCGTGGACGAGGTCGACTCCGTGCTCATCGATGAGGCGCGTACGCCGCTCATCATTTCGGGCCCCGTGGGGGACGAGAGCGATCTGCAGTACCGCGAATACAACTCGACCGTCGCGCGAGTCGTGCGCGCCCAGTCGGACGATGCGAATCGCCTCGTCGCGGAAGGCGAGGCGGCCATGGCGGCCGGCGACACGAACACCGCCGGCCTGCGTTTCTATCAGGCGCAGCTCGGCGCGCCGAAGAACAAGCGCCTGCTCAAGGCGCTGCAGGAGCCCGGCGTCAAGCAGCTCGTGCAGCGGATGGAGCTCGACCACATCTCCGACCGCAAGCAGCCCGCGGCCAAGCAGCAGTTCCGCGACATCGAGGAGCGGCTGCTCTTCGTGCTCGACGAGCGCGGCCACACCGTGCACCTCACCGATCGCGGCGCGGACCTCATGTCGCCGGGCGATCCCGATGCATTTCTCCTCCCGGACATCTCCGAGGAGGTGCACCGCATCGATCACGACCCGTCGCTCGGGCCGCAGGAGAAGCTCGACGCGCGCGCGGCGATCGAGCGTGCGTATGCGGAGCGCAGCGAGCGGCTGAACATCGTGCACCAGCTGCTGCGGGCGCACGCGCTGTACGAGAAGGATGTGAACTACGTCGTGCAGGACGGACAGGTGCTCATCGTCGATGAGTTCACGGGCCGCACGATGCCGGGGCGGCGCTGGTCCGAGGGGCTCCACCAGGCGGTCGAAGCCAAGGAAGGGGTGCAGGTGAAGGGCGAGACCCAGACCATGGCCACGATCACGATCCAGAACTACTTCCGCATGTACGAGAAGCTCTCGGGCATGACCGGTACGGCCGAAACCGAGGAGACGGAGTTCCACGACATCTACAAGCTCGACGTCGCGGTGATTCCGACGAACAAGCCCGTGATCCGCGATGACAGGCAGGACTGGATCTATCGCACGCGGCGCGAGAAGTACAACGCGATCCTCGAGGAGACGCAGCGCCTCCACGACCTGGGCTATCCCGTGCTCGTGGGAACGGTGAACGTCGACGTGTCGGAGACGCTCGCCCGCATGTTCCAGCGCGCCGGCATCCGCCACAACGTGCTCAATGCGAAATACCATCAGCGCGAGGCGGAGATCGTGGCCGAGGCGGGGCAGCCCGGCGCGGTGACGATCGCGACGAACATGGCCGGCCGCGGAACCGACATCAAGCTGGGCGCGGGCGTCACGGAGTCCAAGCCGTCGAAGATCAAGGATCCCGACGGAAAGGAGGTCGAGGTCATGGAGGACGGCGGCCTCCACATCATCGGCTCCGAGCGCCACGAATCGCGACGCATCGACCGCCAGCTGCGCGGACGCTCGGGACGCCAGGGGGATCCGGGCGCCACCCAGTTCTTCCTCTCGCTCGAGGACGATCTGATGCGCCTGTTCGGCTCCGAGCGCATCGCGAAGCTGATGGACCGGCTCGGCGCGCAGGAGGGCGAGGTGCTCGCGCATCCGCTCATCACGCGCTCGATCGAGCAGGCGCAGAAGCGTGTCGAGCTGCAGAACTTCCAGGCGCGCAAGCGACTGCTCGAATACGACGACGTGATGAACCAGCAGCGCGAGGTGATCTACTCGCTGCGCGCTTTCGCGCTCGAGGGCGGGGAAGAGCTCAAGGGCGAAGCGCTGAAGATGGTGGAGCGCGCGATCGAGCGTCGCGTCGAGCAGTCACTCGAAGGCTACGACGCCGAGAGTGAATGGGACTTTGCGGTGCTGCGCCAGGATCTTCTGATGCACTACCTGCTCTTCGTGCCCGAGCTCGAGGAAGGCGCGGCGGAGAAGCCCGGCACGATTGCGGAGGCCAAGGACAAGGCACGTGCGGCTGCGAACGCGGCGTTCACGGCGAAGCTCGCGTCGCTCGACATCTACTCCGACGCGCTGCTCTCGCGCGTGATGCTGCACGTGCTCGACGAGAAGTGGAAGGACCACCTCTACGATCTCGATCAGCTCCGCAACGCGATCCACTACCGGTCGTGGGGACAGAAGGACCCGCTCGTCGAGTACAAGCAGGAGGCGTACACGATGTTCGTGGACCTCATGTCCGACCTCTACAACACCTTCGCCGAGCGGTTCCTGCGTGCGCAGATCGTGATCGAGGGGCCGCAGGGACCCTCGGGCGATGGGGACTCGAATGGGCGTCGGGGACCGCGCGTGCCGGCTCCTACGGCTCCGACGCGCCGCTACAATGCCCTCGGTATTCTCGAGGATGTGCCCGCGAGCGATGGCGATTCCGCGCAGCCGGGCGAGCCGGAGGGGAACGTGGATATCGGCCCGGACGAGTCGCC
>Ga0157370_10008220_pt1 | contig 11270 bp, 10 predicted proteins | sample C35metaG_FD_113463 | JGI IMG/M metagenome (GOLD analysis project Ga0157370, IMG submission 113463) | Corn rhizosphere microbial communities from Kellogg Biological Station, Michigan, USA - C3-5 metaG | ecosystem: Host-associated > Plants > Roots > Rhizosphere > Soil | place: USA: Michigan... | reverse complement strand
GGGTTCTCCATGGTCTCTTCCTCTGAGACGACGAGGGTACCGGGACCGTCCTCGAAGCTGCTGCGGCAGTGGATCCGCACGCCGTGGTTGCGCGCGTACTCGACCGAGCGCAGCTGCAGCACCCCCGCCCCGGAGGCCGACATCTCGAGCATCTCCTCGAAGGAGACGCTGTCGAGCTTGTGGGCGTCGGGGACGATCCGCGGGTCGGCGCTGTAGACGCCGGAGACGTCGGTGTAGATCTCGCAGACGCCGGCGCGGAGCGCCGCGGCGAGGGCGACGGCGGTGGTGTCCGAGCCGCCGCGGCCGAGCGTGGTGACGTCGCGGCTCTGGGTCGAAACGCCCTGGAAGCCGGCGACGAGGACGATCCGGTCCTGGTCGAGCGCCTCGCTGATGCGGTCGGCGCGGACATCCATGATCCGCGCCTTGGTGTGGGAGGAGTCGGTGACGATCCCCGCCTGCGAGCCCGTCAGCGAGATCGCCTGGTGGCCCATGTCGTGGATCGCCATCGCGCAGAGCGCGCAGGAGATCCTCTCGCCGGTGGAGAGGAGCATGTCCATCTCACGCGCGACGGGCCGCTCGGAGATCTCGAGCGCCTGGGCGACCAGCTCGTCGGTCGTCTTGCCGCGGGCCGAGAGCACTGCGACGACCCGGTTGCCGGCTTCGCGGGCGGCGACGATCCGCCGCGCGGCGCGCTTGATCTGCTCGGCGCCGGCGACGGAAGTACCGCCGAACTTCATCACGACTATGTCGGAGCCGGAGCCGTTCATCGGGAAAGCCGAGGATAGTCGCGCCAAAGCAGGGGCGTCTCTTCACAAGATCTTTTCAACTTCGACACAAAGAATTCACGGTTGGCGGGGGCCGGTCGGACAGGGTGGCAATCAAATGCTGGTAGAACCGCCGGCTCCCCAGTCCCCGGACACGCCCCTTCGGATAGCGAACCTCGAGGTTCGCCCCGCCGAGCTGCAGGTGATCGCCGACGAACGCAGGGTGGGCTTCACCGTGCGTGAGTTCCAGCTCTTCTTCCTGCTGTACAACCGGATCGACAGCGTCGTGCAACGACCCGACATCTACGAGCTGATGTGGGGCGGCGAGATGCCGCGGCGCAACCGGTCGGTCGACGTCCTCGTGCGCAAGGTTCGGGCGAAGCTCGAGCAGGCCGCACCCGATTGGCGGTACGTTCACACCCATTTCGGGATCGGCTACCGGTTCAAGCCCGAACAAGCTCGCTGAGGCGGACGCCGGCGACGTAAAATGCGCCAGATGGCTCTCGGAAGTCGCGCCGCCAGAGAGGGTCGACGCCTTGCGGAGCGATCGCAAGCGGACCGTCCACGCGATCGCCGCCGACGGCGAGGAGGAAGCAGCTGATGTTCGACTCGCTCGCCCGCCTCGCCGACCGCCGCGCCCGCTGGATCGGGCTCGTCGCGATCGCCTTCTTCCTCCTCGCCGGCACCCTCGGCGGCTCGGTCGCCAAGCGACTCGACCCATACGGCGCCGACGACCCTGCCACCGAGGCGGTGAAGGCACGGCAGCAGCTCGAGGACGCCGGCCTGCGCGGGCCCGCGGTGATCGTCCTGCTGCGCGACGCGCCGGTTGCCAGGGCCTCCACTCGCGGCCGCGTCGCGGCGCTCGAACGCGAGCTGCGCCGCCGTGCAGATGTCGCATCGGTCAGCGACTACTACACCACCCACTCCAACGACTTCGTCTCCCGCGACGGCAGCTCGACCTATCTCGCCGTCTCGCTCGAGCCGGTCGACGACAAGGAGTACCAGGAAGCCGGCGGCCACATCGCCGACCAGCTCGCCGGCAGGCCTGGCGTCCTCGTCGGAGGCGCCGCGGTCGCCCAGGAGCAGGTCAACAAGCAGGTCGAGGAAGACCTTCGCAAAGCCGAGATGCTCGCCTTCCCGCTGCTCTTTCTGCTCTCCTTCGTCTTCTTCCGCAGCCTGGTCGCCTCGCTGCTGCCGGTGATGATCGGCCTGCTGGCGATCGTCGGCACCTTCCTCATCCTGCGCGTGGCGAGCGAGCTCGGCTCGATCTCGATCTTCGCCCTCAACCTCACCACCGGGCTCGGGCTGGGCCTGGCGATCGACTACAGCCTCTTCATCGTCTCCCGCTACCGCGAGGAGATCGCCAAGGACGGTCCCGGGCTGGCGGCGATGCGCCGCGTCCTCGCCACTGCCGGACGCACCGTCTTCTTCTCCTCTCTGACCGTCTCCGCGGCACTCGCCTCACTGCTCGTCTTCCCGCAGCGCTTCCTCTACTCGATGGGCCTCGGCGGCTCGCTGGTCGTGCTGCTCACGGCACTGATCTCGCTGACCGTGCTGCCCGCCGTGCTGACCCTGCTCGGCACCCGCATCAACTCGCCCTCGCCGCGCTTCCTGCAGCGGCGGGCCGAGGCCGACACGCGGCCCGACGAGCAGGGCTTCTGGTACCGGCTCTCGCGCTTCGTCATGCGCCGGCCGGTCCCGGTCGCGACGCTCAGCGCGCTGCTGCTGATCGTCCTCGGCCTGCCGTTCTTCCAGATCAAGTTCAACACGGTCGACCCGACCGTGTTGCCGAAGTCGGCCAGCGCCCGCCAAGCCTATGACAGCATCAGCTCGGAATTCCCGCCTTACCGGGAAACGCCGATCTGGGTCTCGGTCAAGGGCGCGACGCCGAAAGCGACCGCCGCGCTCGCGGCGCGGGTCCGGCGCACTCCCGGCGTGGCCGCGGTCGCCCCGCCGCAGCCGCTGCGCGGCGGCGTCGCCGCGATCCGGGCGACCTCGCGGAACCCGTTCAACTCCGATCCGAGCAAGACGACGGTGGAACGGATCCGGGACATCGCCGCGCCGCCGGGGGCGACCGTGTTGGTCGGCGGCGCGACCGCCGACTTCATCGACTTCCAGGGCAGCCTCGCCCGCCACCTGCCGATCGCCTTCGCGATCATCGTCATCGCCACCCTGGTCATCCTCTTCCTGATGACCGGCTCGGTGGTGTTGCCGATCAAGTCGCTGATCATGAACGTGCTCAACCTCAGCGCCGTCTTCGGCCTGATGGTGCTGATCTTCCAGGACGGACGGCTCGAAGGCCCGCTCGGCTATACCAGCAGCGGCGCGATCGAGCAGTCGATGCCGATCCTGCTCTTCGCAGTCGCCTTCGGCCTCTCGACCGACTACGCAGTGTTCCTGCTCTCGCGGATCAAGGAGGCACGGGACAAAGGCGCCTCGGACTCGGAGTGCGTCGCCATCGGGCTCGAGCGGACCGGGCGGATCGTCACCGCGGCGGCGTTGTTGTTCGCCGTCGCGATCGGCGCCTTCGCCACCTCGGAGATCATCTTCATCAAGCAGAACGGCGTCGGCACCGCGCTGGCTGTGCTGATCGACGCGAGCATCGTCCGCGCCCTGCTGGTCCCCTCGTTGATGGAGCTGCTCGGCAAATGGAACTGGTGGGCGCCCGCGCCGCTGCGGCGGCTGCATGACCGCTACGGGATCAGCGAGACGGCGCTGTCCGAAACGCCCCAGTAGGCTCGGGTCACTTGGCGCCCGAGCCGGATCCACACGCAGCGGAAGTGGCCGACGCGACCCGCCGCACGCGGCTGGCCAACGAGCGCACCGAGCTCGCCTGGTGGCGCACCGGCTTGACCGCCCTCGCCGTAGCGCTCGGAGTCGGGCGGGTGGTGCCCGAGCTGAACGAAACCGCCGTGCGCTGGCCCTACGTGGTCGCCGGGGCCGGCTTCGCCGTCTGGGGGATTCTCGCGATCGCCTACGGCAGCAGGCGCGGCGCGCGGGTCGAGCGCGTGCTCGACAGCAGCGGCAGCTTCCCCGACTCGGGGGGATGGATGCGCTCGGCGCTCGGCGTCGGGGGCATCGCGCTCGGAGCGCTGACGGCGATCCTCATCATTCTGGACTAGCGGTGGTCGATTCTTCCGGCGAGGCATCGAACAGCGACGGTTCGAAGCCAGTCAACGCCGGTTCGGCCGCGTAGCCGAGCGGTTCGAGGCCAAACAGCTCCTCGACACTGCGCAGGAAGGAGAAGTGGTTGTAGTAGGCGTCTTCTTCGACCGTGCCCGGGGCGAGATAGGGCGAGATCAGCAGCATCCCCACCTGGCCACCGCCGCCGGTCGGTTTGACCGGGCCGGTCGCGGGCGGCTCGGTGCTCGCCGGCGCGGGAGGCGGCGGCAGGTTCGGGTATTCGGGCGTCGCGCAGCAGGCGCTCGTGTCCGGTTCCGGGCTCGTCTGGGCCGCCTGGTCGAAGGTGATCGCGATCAGGCCGCCTTCGCTTTGGTAAGCGGGCGAGGCGGTGATCTCGGGTACGACGGCTTCGAGGAAGCTCTGGGTGGCGCCGAGGCCAGCGGGCTGTTCGGGGGCACAGGGAGTTTCGCTGCCGTCATGGCAGGCATTGGGCACGATGTAGGAGAAGGAAGGCGTGCTCTTCGGATCCTTCAGGTCGGTGGCGAGCTGGTCGAGGCCGCCTTCGTGCCGCGCGGCATCGGGGTCTTCGCCGAGCGCGGCGAAATAGACGAACGGCTTGCGCCAGGGCGCCACCGGTTCTGGTTCGACGTAGGCCTTCCAAGTCAGCCTTGCTTCAGCCAGCTGCCCTGGAAGCGTTTTGGTTTCGGCTGGATAGACGCACCCTTCTCCTTCCACCTGCCCTTCCAGGCTCACGGTACCCGGCGTGACCGGCGTGCTTTCGGGACAGTTCAGCGCCGTCTGCGGCGTCGGTCCCTGGCCGCTGAGCAGCGCGATCTCGTTGGCGAGGCCTCCCTGGGCGACGGCGTAGTAGTTGGGAAGCAACTTGCCTTCTCCGGCCAGCGTTTCCGCGAGGTACGGCGCGGTGGATTCCTTGCCGAACGTCTCTTCATAGCCATGGCCTTCGAGCACGATCAGGAAGACGTGTTTGATTTCCGGCAGCGGTTCTTCCCCTTCTTCGGGGTCGAAGGGCACCGGGTTTGCGGCGGGGGCCGGTTCGGCTTCGGACGATCCTTCTTCGAGCGGCGCCACCGGGGACGCTTCGGGCGTGGGTTCGAACGCAGTCGCTTCCGGCGCCGGGCTGGGGGCACTCGCGGCGACTTCCGGTTCGCTTTCCGGAGCTTCGGAGCCCCCCATTTCTTCGAGGATGATCGACGCCGCTCCCGCTCCCTGGGCGAGCGGGTTGGTGACCGAGCCGAGCACGACGCCGGCCGCCAGCAGAGCCATCACCGCGATCGCCGCGACCTGCGGCGAGGGCATGAAGCTCCAGCGGTCGTCCCTCTCGTCGCCGGCGTCGCCCGCACCCAGCAGATCGGCAGGCGCCGCCGGGCCGGCTGCGTCCTCGCCCTCGCCGCGGCCACGCTCCTTCAAGGCAGCCACGCGACTCGCCACGACGGCGGGCAGGGGGCCATTCCTGCTGCCGCACTCCAGGCAGTAGCGCCGGCCAGCCCCGATGGGCGCGCCGCAATCGTCGCAGCGCTCTGCCGCCGCCTTGTCAGAATCCGCGTCGTTGCCGGAAACAGTCACTCGAACCCAAGTCTCACCGCCTGACACACCAAAGGTGTGAACATTTGGAGTACGGCCGTTAACAACTCGATCCGGGGCGATTAACAACTCGGAAACATCCTGCGCGAGGCGACCGCGACAATCCATGCGAGTTGACCGACGTCTCGATGCCACCCGCGTCCCAGCCCGAGATCGCCGCCTCCCGGCCCCTGGCCGCCCCCGTGCCGTATGAGCCGGAGGCGCCCACGGTTCAGTCCGCGGCGGTCCAGAGCGGGGATCACTGCCCCTCGTGCGGGGCGGTCATGGCGAGCGACCAGCGCTACTGCCTGAATTGCGGCCAGCGGCGCGGCGACCCGAGGCTTCCCTTCATGGACGCCGTCGTCCTCATGGACGCCGTCAGCCGACCCGCTCAGGCGCCTTCTTCGCCGCCGAAGAAGAAAAGGCGGTCGGGCGTCTCCCCCAACGCCGCCTTGATCGCCGGCGTCGGGACGCTCCTGCTGGCGCTCGGCATCGGCGTCCTGATCGGGCGCTCCGGTCACCAGGAAGTCGCCCAGACGACTGCCGCCCCCCAGGTGATCAAGGTCGGCGGAAGCGGCGAAGAAGCGACCGCCAGCGCTTCGAAAGGGAAGACCACTACCGGCGGCGGCGCGGCGAACGCGAAGACCGAGAAGCAGAAAGAAGCCGCCGAAAAAGCGGCCGAAGCACACCCCGCGGCCGAAGAAGTCATCAAACCGACCAACGGCGTAAAGCTGGCGCCGCCGACGGTCAAGCCCGGCGACAAGTGCGAATCGGGTGCCGCCGGCTGCGAAGGCGGCGAATTCACCGGCAACTTCTTCGGCGAATGAGCATGCTGCCCAAATCCCTGCGCAACCCGCGCCGCGCCGCCAAGGCTGCTTCCAACGGCGCCGCGCCCGCCGCCGCGACCAATGGTCACGCGCCGACGCCGAAACCCGCGACGCCCCAGAGGCCGGCGAGCCCGGCGATCGGCCAGGAGCTGCTCGTCGACCTCGAACGCAGGCGCGACCAGCTGGTCGCCCGTGTGGCCGAGCTGCAGTGGGATCTCGGCGGGCTCGTCTACGAGATGGCGATCCGCAACCAGATCAAGGTCGAGGTCCTGGTCAAAAGGGCTGTCGCCCTACAGGACGCCGACGCGGAGCTGAGCGAGGTCGAACGGATCGTCCGCACCGAGGAGACCGGCACCGCCGGCACCTGCTCCAACTGCAGCGCCCCGCACTCGAGCGGCGCGACCTATTGCTGGCAGTGCGGGCAACCCCTGCTGGCGCAGGTTTCGAGCGACTCGATCCTGCGCCGCTGAGCGCACCACGGCCTTAGAACCTGTCCGCACCGCGAAGTGTGTCCGCCGCCACCAGGCGTGCGCGAGGGTTTTGAGACAGGTTCTTAGCCGAAGCGGCCGCTGACGTAGTCGCGAGTGCGCGGGTCGTCGGGCTGGCCGAAGATCTTCTCGGTGTCGGCGAACTCGATCAGCGTCCCCGAGGGCTCGCCGTGGCTCGAGTCGAGGCTGAAGAACGCGGTGCGGTCGGCGACACGGGCCGCCTGTTGCATGTTGTGGGTGACGATGACGATCGTGAAGCGGCCTTTGAGGCTGTGCATCAAGTCCTCGATCGAGGCGGTCGCGATCGGGTCGAGCGCCGAGGCCGGCTCGTCGAGCAGCAGGACGTCGGGTTCGATCGCGATCGCGCGGGCGATGCAGAGCCGCTGCTGCTGGCCGCCGGAGAGACCGAGGGCACTGTCCTTGAGCCGGTCCTTGACCTCGTCCCAGAGCGCGGCGCCGCGCAGCGCCTCCTCGACCCGCTCGTCGAGGCCGTGTCGCATGCCGAGGTTGCGCGGCGCCCAGGCGATGTTGTCGTAGATCGACTTCGCGAACGGGTTCGGTTTCTGGAAGACCATGCCGATCCTGCGGCGCACCTCGACCCGATCGACGTTGCTCGCGTACATGTCGTGGCCGTGGTAGAGGATCTGCCCCTCGATCCTGAAGCTGGGCACCGAGTCGTTCATACGGTTGAGGCTTCGCAGGAAGGTCGTCTTGCCGCAGCCTGAGGGCCCGATCAGGGCGGTGATCCGGTTGCGGGGGATGCGCAGGTTGACCGCCGCCAGCGCCCGCTTGCGCCCGTAGTAGACCGAGACCTCGCGGGCTTCGAAGACGGGCTCGAGGCCGAGCTCCCGGCTCGCCGAGCCGCTGGCGCCGGCGGGACCGACGATCGGCCCGCTCTGGATCCGCACACGGCCCGGCACCGGCGAGCTGCCCCCCTCGAAGCTGTCGAAGCCGGCGCTCATCGGGTCATCCTCGCACGGCTGCGCGCCAGCAGCGCCCGCGCGGCGAGGCTGGCGAAGAGGATCGCCGAGAGCAGGACCAGCGAGCAGCCCCAGGCGCGGGTGAAGCCTTCCGGGTTCGCTTCCTCGGAAAGGGTGAAGATCGTGAACGGGATGCTGGGGAGTTCTTCGAAGATGTTGAAGTTGAAGCTGGTTCCAACGGGGGCGGGGGTGAGAAGGAGCAGCGGCGCCGTCTCGCCGGCGGCGCGGGCGACGGCGAGCACGGTCGAGGTGACGATGCCGCCGAGCGCGGTGGGCAGGATTACGGTGAGCACCGAGCGCCAGCGGCTGACGCCGAGCGCGTCGGAGGCTTCGCGCAGGCTGTTGGGCACCAGCAGCAGCACCTCCTGGCTGCCGCGGGCGATCAGCGGCAGCTCGATGATCGCCAGCGCAAGCGCCCCGGCGAAACCGGACAGGGTCTGCGTCGGTTTGACCAGCAGCACGAACAGGAAGAGACCGACGATGATCGAGGGCAGCCCGTTCATCAGGTCGAGGGTCGAGCGGACGAATCCTGAGACCCGCGAGCCGGAGAACTCGGTCAGGTAGATCGCGGTGAGCACGCCGATCGGCATCGCGATCGCCGTAGCGAGCAGGACTATCAGGCCGGTGCCGAGGATCGCCGGGCCGATCCCGGTCGGTTCGCCGGTGAAGAGGAAGTCGAGGCTGATCGCCTTGGCGCCGCGGGCGACGACCGTGTAGGTGACGATGCCGAGCACGGCCACCGCCGCCACGGCGGCGGCGGTCGCGCCGCCCTCGGCGACGCGGCTGACGACGCGGCGGCGGCGCAGGTTGCCTGAGGCGGTCAGCGGCGCGGTGGGGTCGAAGCCGGCTTGGCTCACTTCGCCACCCGCGCGTAGTCGAAGCGGCGGCCGATCCACTGGGCGAGGAGGTTGGAGACCAGCCCGATCACGAGCAGGATCACGCCGAGGTAGTAGAGCGAGGCGATGTGCATCTGGGTGATCGCGCCGGGAAACTGGTTCGCGATCCGTGCGGCCAGCGTGTCGCCCGTTTCGAACAGGCTGGCGTTGATCCTCGAGCCGGCGCCGATCACCTGGGTCACCGCGATCGCCTCGCCGAGGGCGCGGCCGAGGCCGAGCAGGGAGGCGGCGGTGACGCCGGAGGCCGTGGTCGGCAGGACGATGCCCCGCACGACCTCCCAGCGCGTCGCGCCGAGGGCGCTGGCGCCCTCCTGCATCTCGCGCGGCACGGCGAGGAAGAGGTCGCGCGAGATCGAGGCGACGATCGGGATGATCATGATCGTCAGGATCAGGCTGGCGGTGAAGACGCTTGCGCCCGTGGTCTGCGGCGGCCCGAAGAGGGGGATGAAGCCGAACCAGTCGTGCAGCCACGGCTCCAGGGTCGACTGGACGAAGGGGGCGAGGATGAGGATGCCCCAGAAGCCTAGGATGACGCTGGGGATCGCCGCCAGCATCTCGACCAGCGGCGAGATCACGCCGCGCACCCCGCTCGGCGCCAGCAGGCTGAGGAAGAGACCGATCGAGATCGCGATCGGGGCGCCGATAGCGAGCGCGACGAAGGAGCTGACGACGGTGCCGAAGATGAGGGTGCCGGCGCCGTAGACGTTGAAGTTGGGCTGCCAGGTGGTGTGGACGAGGAAGCCGAGTCCGAACTTCGAGATCGAGGGACTGGCGCCGTGAATCATCTGGTAGGCGACCATGACCAGGACCACGGCACCGAGCAGCGAGGCGAGCGCGCAGAGCCCGAAGAGAAGGCCATCGCCGAGGCGATCGATCCGGCGGAGCCTGCTCGCTGCGCGCGCGTCTCGGCCGTCGTTTCCCGCCGTTATGTAGGCCGGATTCACCGTGTTGCCGCTCATCGGCGCGCAGCGTAGAGGAGATTCACCTCGGCGAAAGCCCTATTCCCCGATTTTCACAGCTTGTATACAAGTCAGTAACAACCTCGTAACAGAACGGTTCGCTTCGAAAACGGCCGTGCGATGCATCTCTTTCACGAGATTGAAACATGTGTGCGATTCCCCGACCCCATGCTGTGCCCTGCTCGGGCCGCTCCTGCGCCCGCGAGAGACATCGAAACGAGTCGAAAGGAATTCTCTTGAATCGCATCAGGTTGCTTGGTGTGGCCATCGGTGCCGTGCTGGTAATGGCGACGGGAGTGGCAAATGCATCCGCCGCCGGCCTCACCGGAGCCGGTTCGTCGCTGGTTGCGCCGCTGATGGCCAACTGGATCAGCGGCTTCGAAATCAAAGAAGGAATCCCCGTCAAATACGCCTCTGTGGGCTCCGGGGCCGGCATCGCCCAGATCACCGCCCGCACGGTCGACTTCGGCGCCTCCGACGCGCCGCTGACGCCCGAACAGGCCGGCGCCTGCAACAGCTGCGTTCAGATCCCGTGGGCGCTGACCGCCACCGGCATCGGCTTCCATCTCCAAGGGGTCAAGAAGCTCAACCTGACCGGCTCGGTCCTCGCCGGCATCTACTTCGGCAAGATCACGAAGTGGAACGACCCGAAGATCAAGGCGATCAACCCGGGCGTCAAACTGCCGGGCCTGACGATAACCCCGGTCTTCCGCAGCGACGGCTCCGGCGACACCTACGCCTTCACCAGCTACCTCTCCAAAGTCAGCGCAGCGTGGAAGAAGGAAGTGGGTTCCGCGACCAGCGTTCAGTTCCCCCCCGGCGGCGTTGGCGCCAAAGGCAACTCGGGCGTCACCTCGACGGTCACCTCGACCAACGGTTCGATCGGCTACATCTCGGCCTCCTACCTGATCGCCGCCGGCCTCGGTGCGGTCGCGCTTCAGAACAAGGCGGGCAAGTACGAGCTGCCGAACCTGAAGAACATCGAATCAGCGGCGTCCTACGTGACGCACGTCTCGAACGCCAACACGGTGAACATCACCAACCCGCCGGCGAAGGCCTCGATTGCATACCCGCTCTCGACCTTCACCTACGCGATCGTTCCGCACAACGCCCCGCAGAAGGGCTTCCTGCAGCAGTTCCTCAACTACGCGATCACGACGGGCCAGAAATACGGTGCGGCCCTCGACTTCGCGCCGCTGCCGAGCGTCGTCTCCACGGCAGCCAAAAAAGCGATCGGCTCCCTCTAGGAGCTGGACCCGACGCCGCGCCGGTCAGGCAAACGCCTGGCTGGCGCGGCGGCGCAGGTCGGCGTTGAGCATCCCGGTCACCTGACTGGGGCTCTCGCCGGCGGCGGGGATCGCATCCCCGATCAGGCCGCTGGCCCGGAAGCCGTAGAGCGGGGCATCGAAGCCCGCCGCGCGGATCTTGCGGACGAGCTGCACGGCGGAGGGCGTGTCGGCGCCCGGACCGCATAGCACGATCGCGGTCGGCTCGAGGGCGCCAAGGGCGCGCTCCATCCTCTCCTCGCCGAGCCCATCGGAAAGCATCAGCACGCGGAAGCCGGCGCGGCGCAGGGCGAGATCGAGCGCCTGGGCGTGAACCGCCTCGGCCTCGGAGCCGCGGCTCGAGTCGAGCAGCAGGATGCCGGCCGG
>Ga0157370_10008219_pt1 | contig 11271 bp, 12 predicted proteins | sample C35metaG_FD_113463 | JGI IMG/M metagenome (GOLD analysis project Ga0157370, IMG submission 113463) | Corn rhizosphere microbial communities from Kellogg Biological Station, Michigan, USA - C3-5 metaG | ecosystem: Host-associated > Plants > Roots > Rhizosphere > Soil | place: USA: Michigan... | reverse complement strand
GTGCGTGGAGTGCTTCAATAGGTTGATTTTTTCAACTTGATCAAGGAGAAATAGAAATGGCAACTGCAAAGAAAGCGCCGGCTAAGAAAGCCGCTGCAAAGAAGGCTCCGGCAAAGAAGGTCGCGGCCAAGAAGGCTCCGGCAAAGAAGGTAGCAGCGAAGAAGGCTCCGGCCAAGAAGGTTGCTGCCAAGAAGGTCGCCGCCAAGAAGGCTCCTGCCAAGAAGGTAGCAGCGAAGAAGGCAGCACCGGCCAAGAAGGCTGCTGCGAAGAAGGCTCCGGCGAAGAAGGCCGCTGCCAAGAAGGCGCCGGCCAAGAAGGCTGCGGCTAAGAAGGCTCCTGCCAAGAAGGCAGCTGCCAAGAAGGCCCCTGCAAAGAAGGCCGCCGCCAAGAAGGCTCCTGCGAAAAAGGCTGCGGCCAAGAAAGCCGCGAAAAAGCCCGCTGCCAAGCCTGCCGCTGCTGCCAAGAAGCCTGCTGCAAAGAAGGCTGCCAAGGCACCCGCCAAGGCTGCTGTAGCGCCTGCCCCTGCCGCGCAAACGACGCTGAATCCCCAGGCAGCTTGGCCGTTCCCCACGGCCAGCAAGCCCTGAGTTTTCTCAGCGCCCTTGACGGCAAAAAACCCGGCACCTCACGGTGTCGGGTTTTTTTATGGGCGCTCGAAAGAGGGGCGTCTTACAGGCCCAGCGCCTTCCGGTCGACTTGATAGTTCTGTGGACCGCGCTGCGCGATCTTGAGTGCGCCGATGCGGTTGCCCAGCGCCGCGCATTGCGCGAGCGGCCATTCCTTTTCCAGGCCGAACAGCAGCGCGCCGCGCCATGCGTCGCCGCAACCCGTGGGCTCGATCACGGCAGTGGGCGTCACGCCCGGCACGTGCTCGCGCTCGCCATCGATCCAGACTTCGCAGCCCTCGGCCGCCAGCGTGACCACCAGCCCGCGCACGCGCTTGGAGATCTCGGCCAGACTCCAGCCGGTGCGCTGCGACAGCATCTTGCCTTCGTAGTCGTTGACCACGACCCAGCTCGCGAGATCGACAAAATGCTTGAGCGCATCGCCGTCGAACATCGGCAGGCCCTGGCCCGGATCGAACACGAACGGAATGCCGGCGGCGGCGAACTGCTCCGCGTGCTGCAGCATCGCATCGCGGCCATCGGGCGCGATGATGCCGACCTTGATGTCCTCGCGCGCAGCCACCTTGGTGATGTGCGCCTGCTGCATCGCGCCGGGGTGGAACGCGGTGATCTGGTTGTTGTCGATGTCGTTCATGATCATCGCCTGGGCGGTGAAGGTGTCGTCGAGTTGGCGCACGAACTCGGTACTGATGCCCAGTGTCTGCATGCGCTCCAGGTAGTCGGCGCCGTCGCTGCCGAGCGTGGCCATCGGCAGCGCCGTGCCGCCCAGCGCGTTGAGGCTGTAGGCAATGTTGCCAGCGCAGCCGCCGAAGTCGCGACGCAGGCCCGGCACGAGGAACGACACATTCAGGATGTGCAGCTGGTCCGGAAGGATCTGATCGGCGAACCGTCCCTCGAAAGTCATGATGGTGTCGAACGCGAGGGAACCGCAAATCACTGCTGCCATGGGTGGACCGTTTTCGTTGGATGAAGATGGATGGGAGAAAGACGCTCGCGCACAGGCGTGCGACTAGGGATAGAAAGCTTCCACACGGTAGCCCGCGATGGGCGGCAGCGCGGCCGACTCCGTCGGCGACAGGGTCAGCGGCAACGAGGCCGCGCGCTCGGCGCGCGCCGCGAGCACCGACGGCGCACCGTAGTCCGCGGGCATCAGCACGCGCCGCACCACCGCACGCTCCTGCGTGTCGAGCAGCGACAGCTCGACAGCCGGCATCGCAAGCGGCACCGTGGCGGCGTTGCGCAAGGTGAAGCTCAGCCGGTAGTCGTTGCCGCCGCTCTTCTCTCGTGCGAAGGCCGCGCCCTCGATCATGATGTCGCCGATCTGGCGCAGGGCCGAGAGCTCGCAGCCGGTGTACTGGCACAGCGCCGCCAGCGCGGGGCGCAGGCCGGGCTGGCGCGCGACGATCCCGTCGCGCTCATGGCGAACGATCTGCAGGATGAGCAGCAGGACGGCAAGCACCGCCAGGACGACCAGCAGTCGCCGCACGCCCTTTCGCTGCCAGAAACCGGGCGCTTGAACGTCGTGCTCTTCGTCGTCGGAAAAACGGTGATCCTCTTCGCGCTCCGCGAACATCGGCGGCAGCGAGGCGGGACTCTCCGGCTCGCTCGCCTCCCGCACCACCGACGACGAGGATGACGACGCGGCCTTGGCCGCAGCCCTGGCCTCGCGCGACTTGTTGGCGCTCGCGATCTTGGCCGATTTGATGCGCGCACGCCGCAGCGCTTTCTGCATCTGGACCTGGTCGTGGTCTTCCTCTTTTTCTTCCTTCTCTTCGGCGCCGTCGTCGATGGCAGGCTCGACCAGTCCATGCGTCTTGATGCGAGGTTCGGGCAGCGGCGGCACCGGAGGAGGCGGCGATGGCGGCGGCGGCGCGAGATTCAGGTCGATGTTCGGGAACGGTGGCAGGGAGCTTGCCGGTGGCCGCCACGTGGGTTCGCTGACATCCAGGTCGGACCACGGCTCGTCCGCGATGATGCCGTGCACGGGCAGCGAGAGCGCCGGGGATTGCGGGGGCGATGCGGGTGGCGATGGTGGCGGAGCCGGCTCGGGCTGCGGCGCGACCGCCACTTCCGCAGCCTCGAAGGCTTCCGGGGCGGGCGGCGGATGCGCCACCTCGGCATGGGCCTGCGCCTCAGGCTCGTCGTCGAAGAAATCCGCGTCTTCGGAAGCCTGGGAAGGGGCCTGCGCCGCTGCCGGCGGCGCATCGGCCTGGTGCCCGGAGGAAGGTTCGACCAGCGAGGGCGAATAAGCGGCAGCCGGGGATGGTGCGGGGGGCGCTCCGGCCGGCGCTCCATCGGATGATTCGTGCAGGTCGAGCGTCGCATCGAACACATGGCTGCAGCGGCCGCAACGCACCCAACCATCCGAGATGCGAAGCTGGTCGCGCACCACCTTGAAGGTGGTGGTACAGGCGGGGCAACGCGTGACGAGGCTCATGACCGGGCGATTGTAGGGTTGGGCCCCCGCCACGCGAACGGTGCGCGGCAGTGCAAAAACCCGGCCGCGCTGCTCAGCAGCGTGCCGTCATGAGGATCCAGCCGTCCTCGCTGTCGCTGACCTCGAGGGTCGCATATGGCGCGTAGGCCTCTTTCAGCTCGTCGGCCTGGCGCTCGAGGATGCCGGCCATCACCAGCGATCCGCCCGGCGCCACATGGCTGCGCAGCAGCGGCGCGAGCAACCTGAGCGGCGTGGCCAGTATGTTGGCGAGCACCGTGTCGTAGGTGCCCTTGGCCGCGTCAGGCAAACCGGCGTTCAGGCTGGTGCCGTTGGCTTCTGCATTGAGCCGGGTCGAGGAGACCGCGGCTTCGTCGATGTCGACGGCATCGATGTCGCGCGCGCCGAACTTCGCCGCGCCGATCGCCAGGATGCCGGAGCCGCAGCCGTAATCGAGCACGCGCTGCTTGGCGAAGGCGCCCTCGCCCTGTCTGGCGATCCAGCGCAGGCACATGCGCGTGGTGGGATGCGTGCCGGTGCCGAAGGCCAGGCCCGGGTCGAGACGGATGACCTGCTTCGCCTGCTCGGGCGGCTCGTGCCAGGTCGGCACGATCCAGAACTCGGGCGTGATCTCGACCGGCGCGAACTGCGATTGGGTGAGCCGCACCCAGTCTTGCTCTGGCACGTTCGCCACGCCGAGTACCGTGCAGCCTTCGAAGAAGTCCTGCAGTGCAAGCAGCGATGCGGCTTCGTTCGCGAGTGCCTCTTCGGCGAAGAGTGCAATCACGCGCGAGCGCTGCCAGCCCTCCTTGGGTGGCGGCATGCCGGGTTCGCCGAACAGCGCCTGCTCGGCATCGGTCTGGGCATCGGCGTCCTCGACGGACACGCTCAGCGCATCGAGCGCATCGAGCGCGTCGCTGAGCATTTCGACCCGGTCTTCCGGTGCCATCAGGCGAAGTTCGAACATGGCGTCGTCTCGTGGATCAGCGCTTGTGCGCCGCGAGCCACTCTTCAAGATAGTGGATGTTCGTGCCGCCGCTCATGAACTTGGCGTCGACCATCAGCTCGCGGTGCAGCGGGATGTTGGTCTGGATGCCTTCGATCACGGTCTCGTTCAGCGCCGTGCGCATGCGGGCCATGGCCTGCTCGCGCGTGTCGCCGTACACGATGATCTTGCCGATCATCGAGTCGTAGTTCGGGGGCACGAAGTAGTTGGTGTAGGCGTGCGAATCGACGCGCACACCGGGGCCGCCCGGTGGGTGCCACATCGTGATGCGGCCCGGCGATGGCGTGAACTTCCAGGCATCTTCGGCGTTGATGCGCACCTCGATGGCGTGGCCGCGCATCTCGATCTGGCGCTGGGTGAACGGCAGCTTCTCGCCGGCGGCCACCATGATCTGCGTCTTCACGATGTCGATGCCGGTGGTGAACTCCGTCACCGGATGCTCCACCTGCACGCGCGTGTTCATCTCGATGAAGTAAAACTCGCCGTTCTCATAAAGGAACTCGAAGGTGCCGGCGCCGCGATAGCCGATCTTCTTGCAGGCCGTGGCGCAGCGCTCGCCGATCTTCTCGATCAGCTTGCGCGGAATGCCGGGGGCCGGCGATTCCTCGATCACCTTCTGGTGGCGGCGCTGCATGGAGCAGTCGCGCTCGCCCAGGTAGACCGCGTTCTTGTGCTTGTCGGCGAGGATCTGGATCTCGATGTGGCGCGGGTTCTGGAGAAACTTCTCCATGTACACGGCCGGATTGCTGAAGGCCGCGCCGGCCTCCGCCTTGGTCATCTGGATCGCGTTGACCAGCGCCGCCTCGGTGTGCACCACGCGCATGCCGCGGCCACCGCCGCCGCCCGCCGCCTTGATGATGACCGGGTAACCGATCGCGCGGGCAATGCGCTTGTTGGTGGCGGCGTCGTCCGAGAGCTCGCCCTCGGAGCCGGGCACGCAAGGCACGCCGGCCTTGATCATGGCCTGCTTGGCCGAGACCTTGTCGCCCATCGTGCGGATGTTCTCGGGCGTCGGACCGATGAACTGGAAGCCGCTCTGCTCCACGCGTTCGGCGAAGTTGGCGTTCTCGCTCAGGAAACCGTAGCCGGGGTGGATGGCTTCGGCATCGGTCACTTCAGCCGCCGAGATGATGGCCGGCATGTTGAGATAGCTCTGCCCCGAAGGCGCCGGGCCGATGCACACGGCTTCCTGCGCCAGCTTGACGTACTTGGCCTCGCGATCGGCTTCGGAATAGACCATCACGGCCTTGATGCCCATCTCGCTGCAGGCGCGCTGAATCCGGAGGGCAATCTCCCCCCGGTTGGCAACCAGGATCTTCTTGAACATGGTCACTCGATGATGAACAGCGGCTGGCCGTATTCGACCGCTTGCCCGTTTTCGCCGAGGATCTGGGTGATCGTGCCGGACTTGTCGGCTTCGATTTCGTTGAGGATCTTCATCGCTTCGATGATGCAGATCGTGTCGCCCTCATTCACCTTGCTGCCGACTTCGACAAAGGCCGGGGCGCCCGGGCTGGACGAACGGTAGAACGTGCCCACCATGGGCGACTTGACCGCATGGCCGGCGGGAGCGGCCTCGACCGCGGGGGCGCTTGCGGCGGCCGGGGCAGCAGGTGCACCTGCTGCCGGGGCGGCAGCGGGCGGTGCTGCGAGGGTTTGCACATACTGCACCGGAGCGGCGCCGCCGCCCTTGACGATGCGAACCTTGCCTTCGGTTTCGGTGATTTCCAGTTCGGAAATATTCGATTCGGACACCAGATCGATCAGTGTCTTGAGTTTGCGCAGATCCATGGGACTCCAGTGCCGGCTTTGCCGGTCATTCGGATATAACTGGGCTGAAAATCGGCGATTTTCAGCGTTTGGTGGCTAACGCCAGCTTGGGCGGCCGATTCTAACCATGAACAAGTTCACGCCGCCAAGTCTCCAGATCGGCGGTTTCGAGCTTGCCCATTTTACGAGCTGCAACAGAGCCGTTACCGTTCAGCACCAGCGTGAAGGGCAATCCACCACCGGTATTGCCCAGGTGCTTGACCAGTTCCGTGCCTTGCAGCCCCGCGAGGCCCGTGGGATAGGTGACCGGCGTGCGTTGCAGGAATTTGCGCACCGCGCTGGGTTGGTCAATGGCCAATCCAACCACTTGCCATCCGTTGGCGCCATTTTCACGAAAGAAGGCGTCGATCATGGGCATTTCTTCGACGCAAGGCGGACACCAGGTCGCCCAGAAGTTGAGCAGCAGCGGCTTGCCGCGAAGGCTCGAGAAAACGAGCTCACCACCCTCCGGCCGTTCGAATTTCTGGGCCCAGAAGCTCGCGTCCAGCTGCTCGCCACCCGCCGCATTGCTGCCGGCGCTGTGTTCCCGCCACCAGGCGCCACCCACCCCGGCAGCGGCGGCCACCGCCGCCACGCCGCCATAGAGCATGCCGCGTCGTGTCGGCGAAGAAGTCATTCACTTGTCCTTTTCTCTTTCAATCAGTCGGCGCAATGCGGGCAGATCGCCGCGTGGCGTGCGGCCCTGGGCGTCGGGCTTGAGGGCACCACGCAGGTCGTCCAGGTCATAGACCAGCAGGTGCACGCCGATTTCCTCGCCGAGCGCACGGCTCGGCGCATGCACGCTCAAGGCCTCGACCTGCTCACCATGAAAGCCGGTGACCATGCGCGGTTCGTAGTCCACGTGGTGGTCGATGAGGGCGATCTCGGCGGACTTGGAATCATCGCAGAACAGCTGGATATAAATGTCCGAGAGCCGTGTGGCCGTGCCATGCCAGACGGCACCGCCCACATGCGGGCGAAAGGCGGCCATGCGCTCCATCCATTCCAGCGCCAGCAGGCGCAGCGCATGCAATTCCTGCGGCTGGGTATCGGCGCAAAAGAGCGCGATGTAGTCCCGCACCTCGGCCTCGACTTCGTCGTTGTTCGGCAGCGAAGTGCGCGCCGACAGGCCCAGGTCGCGCAGGGCCCGGCGTTTGGCGGGGCCATATTCCAGCCCTTCCTCGACGACAAGGCGGGCTGCGGTGGCGGCGATTTCACGCTTGGACGTGTCCATCGGGGCATTTTGCCCGCAGTAGGCGTCACGCACACGAAATCAACATGAAGCTCGGGGCGAAGGCCGGGCTTGGTCGGCGCCCCTCGAATTCCGCCTCCCTAGAATCGCCCGATGCACATTCATATTCTGGGTATCTGCGGCACGTTCATGGGTGGCGTCGCCGCCCTGGCGCGCGAAGCGGGCCACCGGGTCACGGGCTGCGACGCCGGCGTGTACCCGCCGATGAGCGACCAGCTGCGCTCCCTGGGCATCGACCTGATCGAAGGCTTCGGCGCCGATCAACTCTCGCTCGCGCCCGACATGTTCGTGGTCGGCAACGTGGTTTCGAGGGCGCGCATGCCTGATGGCAGCCCCAAGTTCCCGCTGATGGAAGCCATCCTCGATGCCGGCAAGCCCTACACGAGCGGCCCGCAATGGTTGGCCGAGCACGTGCTGTTGGGCCGCCATGTGCTGGCGGTGGCCGGCACGCACGGCAAGACGACGACCACGTCGATGCTGGCCTGGGTGCTCGAACAGGGCGGCAAGGCGCCGGGCTTCCTGGTTGGCGGCGTGCCGCTGGACTTCGGCGTGTCGGCCCGGTTGGGCGACGGCGCCGCCTTCGTCATCGAGGCCGACGAGTACGACACCGCATTCTTCGACAAGCGCAGCAAGTTCGTTCACTACCGGCCGCGCACCGCCGTGCTCAACAACCTTGAGTTCGATCACGCCGACATCTTCGACGACCTCGCCGACATCGAGCGCCAGTTCCATCACCTCGTGCGCACCGTACCCGGCACCGGGCGGCTGGTGGTGAACGCGACAGAAGAGAGCCTGCAGCGCGTGCTAACCCAGGGCTGCTGGAGCGAGCTCGCGCGCTTCGGCACGGGCGGTGAATGGCAAGCCCGCGGCTCGCACGACGCCTTCGACGTGCTGCGGCAAGGCAAGGTGGTCGGCCGGGTCGAGTGGGAACTCTCGGGCCTGCACAACCAGATGAACGCGCTGGCCGCTATCGCGGCCGCCGACCACGTCGGCGTTGCGCCGGCCGATGCCGCGCGCGCACTCGGCAGCTTTCGCAACGTGCGCCGGCGCATGGAGCTGCGCGGCACGGTGGGCTCGGTCACCGTCTACGACGACTTCGCCCATCACCCCACCGCCATCCGCACCACGCTCGAGGGCCTCCGCAAGAAGCTCGACGACGCGGGCAAGCAAAGTGAGCGCATCCTCGCCGCCTTCGAGCCGCGCAGCAACACGATGAAGCTCGGCGTCATGGCCGCCCAGTTGCCGTGGAGCCTGGAGTCGGCAGATCTTTCGTTCTGCCACACGGCCGGACTCGACTGGGATGCCGCTGCCGCCCTGGCGCCGATGGGCGACCGCGCGCAAGTCGCCGGGGCCGTCGAGCCGCTGGTCGCGCAAATCGTCGCGGCCGCGCGGCCGGGCGATCACATCGTCTGCATGAGCAACGGCGGCTTCGGTGGCGTGCACGACAAACTGCTTGCGGCCCTGCGCGCCGCGACGGCATCATGAGCGCCATGCGCGCCCGGGAACTGATCGACAGCCTGAAACTGCAGCCCCATCCGGAGGGCGGCTGGTACAGCGAGGTGTTCCGTTCGGCGGCCACGGTCATGCCAGCCGACGGCCGTGGGCCACGCGGCGCGCTCACCAGCATCTATTTCCTGCTCGAGGCGGGTCAGCATTCGCGCTGGCACCGGGTGCTGTCGGACGAAGTCTGGGTGCATCTCGAAGGCGTGCCGCTGGCCCTCTGGACCTGCGATGCCGCAATGCGAACGGCGCCAGCCCATGTGCGGCTGGGCCCGGTCGATGCGCACGGCACACGCCCCCAGCACGTGGTGCCGGCCGGCCAGTGGCAGGCGGCCCGGCCGATCCAGGGCCATTCGTCGGGCGACTACACGCTGGTCGCCTGCATGGTCGGCCCGGGCTTCGACTTTGCCGACTTCTCCATGGTGCCGCCCGACAGCGACGAAGCGGCATCGATGCGGCACCACTGGCCCGAACTGGCCGGAATGCTCTGACCCTTTTCAGCCGCGGCGGGCCTTCACGGCCTGCGACAGCGTCTCGAGCACCTGCGTCGAATCGTCCCAGCCGATGCATGCATCGGTGATGCTCTTGCCGTATTCGAGGCCCGAGAGCTTGTCCTTGCCCGGCGTGAATTTCTGGGCGCCGGCCTGCAGGTGGCTCTCGACCATCACGCCGAACACGCGGTTGGAGCCGTTGGCGATCTGGCCCGCGATGTCCTTGGCCACGTCGATCTGCTTCTGGTGCTGCTTGGAGCTGTTCGCATGGCTGCAGTCGACCATCAGCGTGGGCGGCAGCTTGGCGGCTTCGAGGTCCTTGCAGGCGGCTTCGACGCTGGCGGCGTCGTAGTTCGGCGCCTTGCCGCCGCGCAGGATCACGTGGCAGTCGCGGTTGCCGTTGGTCTGCACGATCGCGACCTGGCCGTTCTTGTGCACCGAGAGAAAGTGATGGCCGCGGGCCGCGGCCTGGATGGCGTCGGTCGCGATGCGGATGTTCCCGTCGGTGCCGTTCTTGAAGCCGATAGGGGCCGAAAGACCCGAGGCCAGCTCGCGGTGCACCTGGCTTTCGGTGGTGCGCGCGCCGATGGCGCCCCAGGAGATCAGGTCGCCGATGTACTGGGGCGAGATCACGTCGAGGAATTCGCTGCCCGCCGGCAGGCCGATGCGGTTGATGTCGATCAGCAACTGGCGCGCGATGCGCAGGCCTTCGTCGATGCGGAAGCTCTCGTCCAGGTACGGGTCGTTGATCAGGCCCTTCCAGCCGACGGTGGTGCGCGGCTTCTCGAAGTACACGCGCATCACGATCTCGAGCGTCCCGGCGTATTTTTCGCGCTCGACCTTCAGGCGCTTGGCGTATTCAATGGCGGCGGCCGGGTCGTGGATCGAACAGGGGCCCATGATCACCAGCAGCCGGTCGTCCTTGCCGGCCATGATGTTGTGGATGTTGCGGCGGGTGCCCTCGATCAGCGTTTCGACCGGCGTGCCGCGGATCGGGAAAAAGCGGATCAGATGTTCAGGAGGGGGCAGCACGTTGATGTCCTTGATGCGTTCGTCGTCGGTCTTGCTGGTTTTTTCGACGCTCGCATACCAGCTGTCGCTGGCCGGGGCAGTGTTCGTGCTCATGGTGCTGTTCCTTGTTGGAGTGAATATCGTCAGGGCATAAAAAAACCGCCGGGGCTTGGGGCGCCGGCGGTTTTGGGAGGGTGTTCGTTTGCTTTACGCGCTCGCCTCTCGTCCGCCGGAAACCGGGAACCAAAAGTAGGCAAAAAAGTAAGCGCGGAGGGCGGACATAGGGGCGAAATGTAGCACGGAAAACAAAGACCCGGTCAAGCGGCCGGGTCCAAGGGGTGGTTTACCGGTAGCCCGATTCGTTGGCGTTGTGAATGATCCAGATCAGGTTGCCGCTGGTGTATTCACCCATGCCGCCGCCCGCGAAGATCAGCCGTCCCTGGCCCTTGTAGGTCATCTCGAAACGATGGCGATCGCTGCCGAAATAGAACGGAATGAAGGCCTTGCCCGTCACGTAGGCGCCCTGGTCGGTGGGCGGGCCGGCGAGGTCGGTGACCTGCTTGGCGCTCATGCCGATCTGCAGGCGGGTGAACTTGCTGTTGCGCGCAGGATTGCCGGTGATCTCGCCTTCGTAGCCGTTCAGGCCCTTGACGGTGCGGCCGCTGCCGGCTTCGACCTTGGACGAATCGATCACGTTGCCCCGAGCATCCATGCCGGCACCGGAGCCGCTGCGCGCAGGCGCTGCCGGAGCGGCCGCCGCGGGCGCTGGCGCAGCCTGGGGCTGACTGCCCGAACCGCCGCGCGATGCGCAGCCGGAACTGGCCAGCGCGACCAGCGCGGTCATGGCCCAGAAGGCCGCGGGCGAAGTGATCCTGTTCCCCATGAAATGCTCCTTGAATGCGTCGTGCGCAAAAGGGCGCAGCTTAGCAACCGGAGGAAACGCTCGGCAAGTGACGAAAGTCCTAAGCCGTTCCACCTACCGTGAGCCCGTCGATGCGCAGCGTGGGCTGGCCGACGCCAACCGGCACGCTCTGGCCTTCCTTGCCGCAGGTGCCCACGCCGGAGTCGAGCGCCATGTCGTTGCCGATCATGGTCACGCGGGTGAGCGCGTCGGGGCCGTTGCCCACGATGGTCGCGCCCTT
>Ga0157370_10008217_pt1 | contig 11272 bp, 12 predicted proteins | sample C35metaG_FD_113463 | JGI IMG/M metagenome (GOLD analysis project Ga0157370, IMG submission 113463) | Corn rhizosphere microbial communities from Kellogg Biological Station, Michigan, USA - C3-5 metaG | ecosystem: Host-associated > Plants > Roots > Rhizosphere > Soil | place: USA: Michigan... | reverse complement strand
GGTCTTGAAAACCGTTGACGGGGAAACTCGTCCGGGGGTTCGAATCCCTCTTCCTCCGCCATCCATCCGCCGCCTGAATAATCGGGGCGTCCTCTCCGTCGGTGACAGCAGGTTTCGGCGGTATGCCTACACTCTGCCGGTCAAAAATAACACTAGGACGACAAGCAGAACCAAGCCCAATCCGCCGCTCGGATAGTAGCCCCAGGCTGAGCTATATGGCCACGTAGGAAGTACAGCCAGCAAGAGCACGAACAATAGCACCAGGAACAGCATGTCATGTCCTCCCGCCTTTCTGAAGCAAGTAACGGACCAAAAGGCGTCTCACATCTGCGTCATTTTTTAAATGCAGGCATATGGAGCTATTTACCACAGCAGGTGCAGGTTTTTCTGCGAGTCGCAGTGAGCTCGGTCCGATCGAAACAAACCGACGCGTAAGAGCGTCTCACCAGCGGAGTCCGTAGGCCCACGAGCAGGCCGAAGACTTACACGGTCATATCTAGATCAAAGGAAATCGTATGCCAGACACGAATTACGGTTATGAAAATGAAACGACTCACCTCGCCGACCAAGCGTCGGACTTGGCCCAGAGAACGGATTCCGCCAAAACGATGAAGGATAAAACTCAAGAGTTCGGGCGCGCGGCTGTCAGCAAAATCGAAGAGAACCGCGTGATGGCAGCGGGTGCGCTGCACAATGCGGCTAACGGCCTTCACCAAAGCGCTGCAAAATTGCCGAACGTTCCCGACATGGCGCACTCCGCGGCGGAGAAGGTTGATGCGGTGGCGAGCTATATGGAGGGACACAACACGCGACAAATGATGGCGGATGTGGAGAGTGTCGTCACGAGAAACCCCGGGCCCTCGCTACTAATCGCTGCCGCTTTTGGGTTCCTGATGGGTCGGGCGTTGCGTAACGGCTAAGGGAAGCAGAATGCCCCGAAATGACGACCGTACGGTTTCTGACGTTCTGCAGGACATTTTTGGGAACGTCCAGGATATCGTTCGTTCCGAAATCCGCTTAGCGACCGCCGAGATTAAGTCGGAAGCGGGAAATTTCGCTAGAGCCGGCAAGCCTCTGGTGACGGGGGCGGTGTTATTGCTCTATGCCTGTGGACTTCTGCTGTTGTCCGTGGTTTACGCTCTGTCACTGGTGCTGCAGCCATGGATTGCGGCTTTATTAGTTTGCGCGGTGGTAGCGATAATCGCGGCTATTTTCCTGAGTGTCGGGCGTGGCCGCTTGAGAATCGTGCATTCAACACCAGAACGAACGATCCAGAATATTAAGGAGAATGTGCGATGGTTGAAAGACCAGACCAGATAGAGAGACACATTGCGTCGACCAGAAGCGAACTGGGAGGCCACTTGCAGGAACTGGAAGAAAAAGTCAAACAGGCGGCCGACTGGAAGACGTACTTCGCGCGAAGACCGATGACGATTATGGGATTGGCGTTCGGAGGGGGAGTCTTACTCGCGAGCATGATGGGCCCGAGGAGGGAGAGGGTCCCGGAGCGTGCAGAGGTCCCCATGATGAGGCCGGAGCGTGGAGACTCATCTGCAGGAATCCCACGAAGGCAGATGGGAGATACCTGGGACACGTTGAAAAGCGCTCTGATCGGTTTCACTGCTTTGAAAGTGCGCAACGCGTTAGATGAAGTCCTACCTGGCTTCGGTGATCAATTTGAAAGAGCCGAGCGTGAAAATTCCGCCTACCGTATGTCTCATCCGCTAAACCACGAGCACGAGTTCGGTTCTGCTCACAAGATGTAAAGCTGGCTCGAAATCCGCAGTCGACGCTGGTGGCGAGCGGATGGGCTCTGGCGTGCAGCAGTACTTTCCGGAGGGAACCTCTTGGTTCAGCCCATCTTCGCCACCAAGCGAGCACGATTTTCGCCGACGATCGCTGTCCTCGTGGCGATTTCGGTTCTCTATCTGGCTCGCGAAATCTTCGTACCTTTAGCTCTCGCCCTGTTATTCGGCTTTCTGCTTTCACCCCTGGTGAAGCGCCTAGAAAGCTGGCATGTGGGCCGTGGTTTTGCGGTAGCTCTTGTGATTGTGGTTTCTCTGGTGGGCATTGGGTTGATTGGTTGGTTGGTGAGCAATCAGCTGATTGATGTGATCAATCAAATTCCCGCATATAAAGACAATATCCGCCACAAGCTCGCCACCCTCTCGAGTGGCAGAGGCAGGGGTTTAGTTAAGGTCAAAGATAGCGTCCAGGAATTAGGTAAGGAACTGGCCGCCAGCACAGCGGATTCAACGCCAGGGGCCAGCCCGCCGGCACGCGCATCGAAAGCCGAGCCAATCTCAAAAGGCGCAGTGCCGGTTCCGGTTGAAGTGATCGAGCCTCCTGCAACCGTGCTGCAAGCGGCTCGCGCGGTCGTCGGTCCCCTCATTGTTCCTCTGGGAACTGCTCTGGTCGTCATCGTATTTACCGCATTCATGCTATTGCATCAAGCCGACTTGCGAAATCGCTTGATTCGCTTGACAGCGCCCCGCGAGCTGAATGTAATGACACAGGCATTGGATGACGCCACCGAGCGGGTAAGCAAATTTCTATTGACCCAGTTCATCGTGAATAGCAGCTTCGGTGTCTTGGTGGCAACTGGGCTTTACTTCATCGGACTTCCCAATGCACTCCTCTGGGGAGTCTTGGCTGGCTTGCTTAGGTTCATTCCTTACCTTGGGCCCCTGCTCGGCGGATCGCTGCCGTTGATTCTGGCTCTGGCGGTATTCCCCGGCTGGAAACAACCGTTCCTCACTTTTGGTCTCTTCCTGGTGATTGAATTGGTGACATTTAACGTGATCGAACCCTGGGCATACGGAGCGCGCACCGGGATTTCACCGTTCGCGATTCTGGTGGCAGCGGTATTCTGGACTACTTTGTGGGGACCTCTGGGCCTTATCTTGTCAACCCCGTTGACCGTCTGTGTCATGGTTCTAGGACGGTATGTTCCACAACTGGAGTTTCTGTATGTCCTGCTGGGAGACGAACCCGTAATGCCGCCGGAGGCGCAATTCTATCAGCGTCTTCTCGCTCTGGATCACCAGGAGGCCCGCACCGTTTTGGTCGATTATCTAAAGGAGCACGGTCAGCTGGCGCTCTATGATGTGGTGATTCTTCCGGCTGTGGCCATGGCCGAGGAGGATCGCCACAAGGACGCACTCGATCCAACTCGCGAAAACTTTATTGTTCAAAGCGTGAATGAATTTATATTGGAGGTTCCACAGATTATCGCGGAATCCGCCTTGACCGAAGACGCCTCAGCACAACCGCCGGAAACATCGGCTCGACCATCCCGCGGTATCCTGTGTCTCGCCGCCGCAGATCAAGCGGACGAGATCGCCGCGACAATGTTGGCTCAAGTCTTCGAACAGTCCGGGCACACAGTGACTTGCCTATCGGTCGCGGAGTCACGATCCGTCACTCTCGATAGCGTTCCGATCGCGGCTCATCGGTCGATAGAAGTCGTCGTGATTTCGGCGATGCCGCCTCTCGCGCTGTTAAGCGCCCGGACTTTAAGCAAAAGAGCCCATACGGAGTTCCGACAGGCCGAAATCATTGTCGGACTCTGGCATTTCTCCAGCGACGCCAAAGGAGCAGCTGAGCGTCTGGGGAAGGCCTTTACCGACCCCTTAGTGACCACTTTCGCCGACGCACTAGCATATGTCGAAGGAAGCGATAGGGGCGGTGGGCCGGTGATCGAACAGCAAGATCGAGGATCGAATCGCAACCTATCAGTAGCATAGTAAGGAACTTTGCTGCGATCAATTCAACAGGAAGGCCGATTCTTCGCAATTTGCACGGTGGGCCGGGCCTTTGCCCCAGCCCTGATCCTGCCCATTTGCCTTACATTCCGCGACTGAGTCGTGGAACGAAGCGACGCGGCCGTCGTCGATCTTGCGCATTAGTTTTTTGATTTGACGCGCATATTGCGGATTCGGATTGTACATGCGAACCTTTTCCTCGAGTGTTTTGTTTTTGTAGTAGCGGCCTTCTGATAACTGCCGCGCAATATACTCAAGGCCTGCTCGGAACGACGAGAATCCTCTGCGAGCCGAATCCCAGCCCCATCGATTGTTCAGCCGTTGATGAACCCCGCAGGTGCTCTCCAATACCGAAATCGCCGGGAGCAAACGGTAGTCGATTGCATAGGTATCGGCTGCGCCCAGGTACTCGGACACGTGAAGCGGCGCCGGGCATCCAAAAGAGTGAAAGAACGCTTCCAGTTTTACTTGCCTTTGATCCTGAGCGGGACTATCCGCTTCGGTGATCGCAAACGCATGTAAGGAAAATCCAACTAAGCCCAACCAAAGGACTGGTATGCGCAACAGCACGGTATGTTTTTGACGAGGGGTATTGTGCATAAGTGTGGGTCCGTTAGAGTCCCTGGCGAATCGCCGGCCTGGAAGGCCTTAAGGGCACTCAAAACGTTAGATGGGACCCACGCGCTAGGCGTAACGCCGAACGATACTGAAACCTGCCGAATTGCTATAAAAACTTTTACTTTCAGGAGCTTGCGAATCAACTTTTTGGGGGTCGGCTCGTCGACGCGCCTCGGCGGTTATTGTAAGAGGCGGGCTGAAGTGACTGAAGGCGCTTTGAGGTATCGATTCTGATGTAGAGCTTTAGGTCCGCCGGGCGTGATAGCCCGCTGCCACAAGTAAGTCGCGCCGGCGAGCCCCTGCGTTAGAATGGAACACCGGGGCCGCCGCAACCGCCCTAAAATATGGCCAAGCCGACAATCAGGTCTCTCCTTTGGCTATTGCTGGCGATCGTTGCGTTCTATTGGAATATTGTTTTTACCAGACAGTATTCAATGCTGACGGATCCGGAAACCGTCACCCAAGCTTACACTTGGTTTCATTTTTGGACTGAGAGTATCCGCCGCGCAAGTTGGCCTCTATGGGATCCTTACGCGTTCGGCGGGCGCAGCTACATCGGCGAGATGCAGACCGCCGCATTCTATCCGCTGCATCTGCTGTTGGCGTTGTTTCCGGCTAACCATGTCGGATTACTGGCGCCTCAACTGTACCATCTGTACTTCGTGTTCGCGCACGTGCTGGCCGCGTATTTCATGTTCGCGCTAATACGTGAAATGGGTCTCAATCTCTTCCCGGCGGTGCTGGCCGGCGTGGTTTATTCATTGGGTGGTTTCGTGGGCGTGGTTCCCTGGCCCCATTTGCTTGAAAGCTCGGTGTGGCTGCCGATCCAGTTTCTGCTGCTGCTGCGGGCGCTCAGCGCGCCCGAATCCCGACGTTCACTGATCTACGCCGCGCTGGCGGGATTAACTCTGGGGATGTCGATCCTCGCCGGCGGCTTACACATGGTCATGATGCAGGCGATCGTGTTGATCACTGCGGGCGCCTACTCCGCGATTCGCAATCGAACCGGCTTGCGGCGCCCGCTGGCGGCTTGTGCAGTGGTGATCGTCATGGGCTTGGCTGCGGGCGCGGTGCAACTGATACCATCCGCGGAGTACAGCGCGCGAGCGGTGCGATTTGTCTCCGGCGCTGCCTTGCCCGCCACCCAAAAAATCCCGCTCGCCTACATGGTCGATTCAACTTTGCCGCGAACGCTGGCCGGTTATGTGTTCTCGTGGAATTTCCAAGGCAAGTTTGGACCCGGCGAAGTGCTCAGCCCCTACCTCGGCGTCTTCCCGCTGCTGCTAGCCGTGATTGGATTCTGGAAATGCCGCAATCAAACGTGGGTGCGCTATTCCGCAAGTCTTACACTGGCCGCATTTCTGTTCTCATTGGGAGCGTCGTCCGTGCTCTATGGATTGATTTACGCGCTAGTGCCCTTGCTATGGATGGCGCGCGAAGCCAGCCGCTTCCTCTATCTGGCCCACTTCGGCTTGGTGATTTTAGCCGCCTATGGTACGCAAACTTTATTTTGCGGCAGCGAGACACTGCTTGCCTGGCGCCCGCTGAATCGTATATTGCTGTGGCTGGCTATAGCCGCTGCGGCCGTGCTGGCGTCGCCCTTGGTTTTCGGACGGATAGAGTTGAAATCCTGGACGGAGTGGTCGTTGCTATTCATCATCCTCACCTATCCGTTGTTCCGCTATGTCGCTGGCGGCGGCCGCAGCGGCATCGGGCGATTCCTGGTGATCGCCTTTATCGTTTTCGATCTGCACTCGTTCACGGCTATTTTTCAGAACAAGATTGAGGTGGCGCGCCAAGGCACCGACCAACTCGAGCGGCTGATCAGCATGCGTGGCGCGGCCGATTTTCTGAAAGCCCTGCCGGGGCCATTCCGGGTTCAAGTGGTGGCGGATCCGCCGCTGAACTTTGGCGACGCCTATGGGATCGAGACGCTAAACGGCGGCGCGGTAACGCTGGCTGCCAATTATATGGACTTGATGAGTAAAGGCGGCTCCGGAATCGATCTCCTGAACGTGCGCTATTTTCTGAAGCCGGCATCGACACCGGACCCCAATCCGATTTACTCGGATGCGAACTGGAAGATTTATCTGAATCCGGGCGCGCGTCCGCGAGCGTGGATCGAACCCGGTGGCATGGAGGCCAGCGTTCAGGAGCATTCGGCCCGGCACATCGCCGTCAGAGTAAGGACTGCCGGTCCCGGCATGCTGGTACTCAGCGAAATGTTTTATCCGGGTTGGGGAGCTCGCGTCAATGGAAAATCGGAGTCCATACGACAGGTCGACGGTGGCCTGCGCGGCATTCCAATCCCGCCAGGAGAAAGCCAAGTCATCGTCGACTATGCACCTCAATCCGTGACACTTGGCGCCATTCTCAGTGGTCTGGCTTTCGCGTGCGGACTGCTCGCTGCTGCCTTCGGGCTATCCTAGTTGCAAGTCACTTGCAATAACTACTTGAAATCGTGCGCCCATGGAGACATAATGTAAGAAGAATGCAAATGCGTTTCAATAAGAACATTCCGGTCGGCCCGCGGAACTTGACTGCGTTGAAGAAGGGTGAATCGGGTATTCTCGAACGTATCGACATGTCCGAAGTCGACGCCCACCGCCTGATGGAACTTGGCTTTCTGCCCGGCCACAGCGTTACGCGGGCGCATTCGGCGCCCGGCGGCGATCCGCGGGTATTCCGCGTCGACGGCTCGGAAGTAGCATTACGTCGCGAAACCGCCGTACACTTGATTTTGCGTTAGAAAAATCCATGGACGATTGCCACGGCCCCGCTATCGCTACCTTGCCGCCGCCGGGAACTGCCGGTAAGCAGCATGTCGTGGCTATTGTCGGACCACCGAACTCCGGCAAATCGACGCTATTCAACCGGCTCACCGGCTTGCGGCAAAAAGTCGCGAATTTCCCAGGCGTAACCGTTGAACATCGCATGGGCCGCGCGAAACTCGGCCACCTCCGCGAAGTCTTTGTAGTGGATCTACCAGGCGTTTACAGCCTGCAGCCGCGCACTGAAGACGAGCGCGTCACCCACGACGTTCTGGCGGGGTCCATGAAAGGCTTGCCCCGACCGGATGCGGTGATGCTGATCCTCGATTCGACCAACCTCAGCCGCCACCTGTCACTGGCCGCGCCCATCCTCAGCCTGGGGCTGCCAACGCTCGTGATCCTTAACATGGCCGATGACCTACACGGCCGCGGCGGCGAAGTGGATGCAGCGGAATTGTCGAAGCAACTTAACGCACCGGTCGTCCTGATCAGCGCATCGAAGGGCACCGGGGTCGAGAAGGTGTTTGAGTTCCTCAATGGGGCGCCCCAACACCTGCCTCCCAAACCGCCGCTGTTGCAACTGCCGGTACTCCAGGACGTGCCCAAAGTTCGCGACTGGGCCGCCAACATGAGCCGCCGGACTAACTTTCGGGCTCCCGCTCCACCGCTGTGGACCCGGCGCCTGGATGGAATTTTCCTGCATCCGGTAATTGGACCGCTGGTTTTCCTGATGGTAGTGATCGGCGTTTTCCAAACCATCTTCGCCGGCGCGCGCCCCATGATGGACGCGGTGGCCGCCGCCATCCAGACCTCCGGCAAATGGATCGAAGCGACTATGCCCGATTCTCCGCTGCGCTCGCTCATCGTCGATGGCGTGTGGAGCGGCGTCGGATCGGTGATTGTGTTCCTGCCGCAGATCCTGTTGCTGTTCCTGTTTATCGGCGTGCTCGAAGATTCCGGCTACCTGGCTCGCGCGGCACTGATCGCAGATCGCACCATGGCCCGCATCGGCCTTCAGGGAAAAAGTTTTATCCCGCTGCTCTCGGCCTACGCTTGTGCGGTGCCGGCCATCATGGCGACGCGCACTATCGAGAACAAACGCGATCGTATTGCCACCATTCTGATTGCCCCCTTTATGACCTGCTCGGCGCGTCTGCCGGTTTATACGCTGGTCATTTCGGCCTTTATTCCTGAAAAACCACTACTGGGCCTGTTCTTCGGAACTCGTGCGGCGGCGTTACTGGGATTGTATCTGCTGGGTTTTCTGGCGGCGATCGCCACCGCGCGCCTGCTGAAATCGACGGTGCTCAAGAGCACGCGCGCTCCTTTTATCCTCGAAATGCCACCCTACCGTTGGCCCACCGTGACCTCGCTGGTGCTGCGGCTCATTGACCGGTCCAGGGTATTTTTGCGCCGCGCGGGCACGGTGATTTTGGCCGTCGCTATCGTGCTGTGGGTGCTCGCGCATTTGCCGCTGCATGCCGGCAAAGCTCCGGCCATTGGCCAAAGCATTGCCGGTATGATCGGCCACGCTGTCGAGCCCGCCATCCGTCCGCTGGGATTCAACTGGAAGATCGGCATTGGCCTGATTACATCGCTGGCGGCGCGCGAGGTGATCGTCGGCACGCTCGGCACTATCTATGGAATCGAGGGCACCACGCAGTCTATGGGCCTGCAGGCCGCGTTGCGTCACGATCTGACGCCCGGCGGCGCCGCAGCATTGTTGGTATTCTTCGCGTTCGCGATGCAGTGCATGTCGACCGTTGCCGTCGTCCGCCGCGAAACCGCTGGCTGGCGCTGGCCCATCATTCAATTCGCCTACATGACCGTCTTCGCCTACGTCTTTGCGTTCCTGGCTAACCGCATCGTCTCGCTGTGGTTCTGAGTTGAATCGGAACGGTGGCGTCGAGCATCTATTGCGAATGGGGACGTTACACGATTGTGGTGCTCTAGCTGTACCGTCCCTATTTTTCTATTTTTGAGCCCTTGGTAACATAAATCGTGCATAACGTCATCATTCTTGGATCGGGCTGCGCCGGAAGCACGGCCGCGATCTACACCGGCCGCGCCGGCTTGAATCCGCTGGTGGTTATCGGGCATGAGCCCGGGGGGCAGCTTTCGCTCACCACCGAAGTCGAGAACTTCCCCGGGTTTCCGGACGGCATCAACGGCCCCGACTTGGTCGCCAATATGCAAAAGCAGGCCGAGCGCTTCGGCGCCGTGTACCTCCATGGCAAGGTGCTGGAGGCGGATCTCTCGAAGCGCCCCTTCCGCCTGAACATCGACGGCGATTGGCAGGAGACCAGCACACTAATCATTGCGACCGGCGCATCGGCACGCTGGCTGGGTCTGCCCAACGAGCAGAAGCTGATCGGCCGCGGCGTCAGTTCCTGCGCCACCTGCGACGGAGCTTTCTATAAAGGCGGCAGGATCGTGGTGATCGGCGGCGGAGATTCCGCGATGGAAGAGGCCAATTTTCTGACGCGTTTTGGAGACACCATCACACTGGTGCATCGCAGCGAAAACTTCCGCGCATCGAAGATCATGCTGGACCGCGCGCGGGCCAACAGCAAGATCAAATTCCTGCCTAACACCGTGGTCGAGGACATCTACGACGTCTCGAAGAATATCGTCACAGGCGTGAAGCTGCACGACCTCAAGACCGGCCGTGTCTGGGATCAGGACGCGGACGGATACTTTGTCGCAATCGGCCACATCCCCAATACCCAGCCGTTTGTGGGCCAAATCGATCTGGACCCTGACGGCTACATTATCTCCAAGGGCGGCGCGCGCACGAACATCACCGGCGTGTTCCACGCGGGCGATGTGCAGGACCGCACCTACCGCCAAGCCGTCACCGCCGCGGGCGCCGGCTGCATGGCTGCTATTGAAGCCGAACGGTTTTTAGCGGAAGGGCATTGAGCGGTTCGCCCGTGAGGGCGGTGTTATCTTACGCCCATTGATCACCTGCAGCGCAAACCAGTGCGGCCCGTCGTGCTCGCCAACTTTACACGCTCCCCCGACACCCCCTACAATCGCTAAGTAGAAGTTCCCGTTCGCGCGACCCGCATGAACATTTCCGTGAAAAGCGAATACGCTCTGCTGGCGGTCTTCGACCTCTCATTGCAACCGCTGGGCGAACCGGTCAAGATCGCCGACGTCGCGCGCCGCCAAAAAATTCCGCAAAAGTTTCTGGAGTTGATTCTCGCTAGCCTCAAGCAGGGAGGCTTCGTCGAATCCCGGCGCGGGGCCGAAGGCGGTTATCGCCTGGCGAAGGCCGCTAACGAAATCACCGTCGGCGAGGTGCTCCGTTTCGTCGAAGACGGCAAGCAAACCAAGCGCGTGGCATCCAACCCCTTCTACCCGGTTTGGAAGCAGGTGGACGCGGCGGTGGCCGCGATCCTCGATCACACAACTTTCGCGGAGCTAGCGCGCAACTGGCAGAAATCGCAAACTCACTACGTGGCAAACTGGGACATCTGACCCGCGCGCACGTGACAAAGAAAATCCATGATTTTTCCTGACAACTCATTCAGCATTGGCCGCACACCCCTAGTGCGCCTGAACCGCGTTACCGACGGGGCGCCGGCCAGCGTCATCGCCAAAATCGAGGGCCGCAACCCGGCCTATTCGGTAAAGTGCCGCATCGGCGCTGCCATGATCTGGGATGCAGAGCGCCGCGGCCTCCTCAAGCCCGGCCGTGAGCTGATTGAACCGACCAGCGGCAACACCGGCATCGCGCTGGCCTTCGTCGGCGCCGCGCGTGGCTATCCCGTCACGCTTCTCATGCCGGAGACTATGTCGCTCGAACGCCGCACCGTGCTGAAGCTTCTGGGCGCGAAGATCATCTTGACCGACGGCGCCCTGGGCATGGGCGCGTCGATCGAACGCGCCGAGCAAATGGTGGCGGCCGAGCCCAACCGCTGGGTCCTGCTGCAGCAGTTCCAGAATCCGGCCAATCCCGACATCCATTTCAAGACCACGGGCCCCGAAATCTGGGACGACACCCAGGGCCAGATCGATGCCTTTGTTGCCGGCATCGGCACCGGCGGCACCATTACCGGCGTTTCGCGCTACATCAAGCTCGAAAAGAAGAAGCCGATTTTATCGGTAGGCGTC
>Ga0157370_10008213_pt1 | contig 11278 bp, 7 predicted proteins | sample C35metaG_FD_113463 | JGI IMG/M metagenome (GOLD analysis project Ga0157370, IMG submission 113463) | Corn rhizosphere microbial communities from Kellogg Biological Station, Michigan, USA - C3-5 metaG | ecosystem: Host-associated > Plants > Roots > Rhizosphere > Soil | place: USA: Michigan... | reverse complement strand
TCGCATTCGATCATCGCAATCAGTTCTTCAAGCTCGCGCAGCAGACGGGCGCCGACGAGTCGCGCATTCCGAAGCTCAAGCAGCTCTTCGTGTCGGCCGTCGCCGATGTCGATCGCCATCCGGGCATGAAAGGGCGTGTCGGCTTGCTGTGCGACGATCGCTATGGTCAGGACGCGCTGAACGAGGCGACGGGCCGCGGCTGGTGGATCGGCCGGCCTGTCGAGTTGCCCGGGTCGAATCCGCTCGTCTTCGATCGCGGTCGCTCGATCGGCACGACGCTGATCGGCTGGCCTTCGGAGCACGTCGCCAAGTGCCTCGTTCAATATCATCCCGACGACGCGATCGACAATCGCCTCGAGCAGGAGGCGCAGCTTCGCGCGCTCTACGACGCGGTGCAGGCGAGCGGTCACGAGTTGTTGCTCGAGATCGTGCCGCCGAAGGCGATGCCGCGCGAGCGCGACACGGTTTATCGTGCACTGAAGCGGCTCTATAACCTCGGCATCCATCCCGAATGGTGGAAGCTCGAGCCGATGGATGCCGAGCAGTGGGGTGGCATCGATGCGCTGATCGCCGAGCGCGATCCGTATTGCCGCGGCGTGCTGATTCTCGGCCAGAGCGCGAGCATCGACTCGCTGTCGAAAGCGTTCCGCGACGCACGCGGCAGCGCGACCTGTCGCGGCTTCGCCGTCGGTCGCACGATCTTCGAGGCGCCCACGCGGCAATGGTTCGAAGGCGCGATCGACGACGCGGTGCTCGTGCGCGACGTGCGCGCGCGGTTCGAATCGCTGGTCGAGGCGTGGCGGCAAGCGCGCGCGCCGAAAACCCAAGTGGGCTCGGAGACGAATTTCCTCGGGGCGCCTTCGCGATGACCGACGACAGAACGCGAAATTCGTCTCTGACCCCAATTTCGCCTGCCACCGCCGCGACCGGGTCGCAACGCCGCGGATGAACAAGATCGTTCGTCTGACGATGGCGCAGGCGCTCGTCCGCTACCTCGCGGCGCTTCGCGCCGACGACGACGATGCGCAGAAGCCGCTCTTCGCGGGTGTGTGGGCGATCTTCGGGCACGGCAACGTCGCGGGCGTCGGCGAGGCGCTGTTCGCGCATCGCGACGTATTGCCGACCTACCGCGCGCACAACGAGCAGGCGATGGCGCACGCGGCGATAGCGTTCGCGAAGGCGAACATGCGCCGCCGGATGATGGCGTGCACGACGTCGATCGGGCCGGGCGCAACGAATCTCGTTACCGCGGCGGCCCTCGCGCATGCGAACCGCCTGCCCGTGCTGTTCCTCCCCGGCGACATCTTCGTCACGCGCGCTCCCGACCCGGTGCTGCAGCAGATCGAGGATTTCCAGGACGGAACGGTGTCGGCAAACGACTGCTTCAAGCCGGTGTCGCGCTACTTCGACCGCATCGTGCATCCGGCGCAGCTGCTGACCGCGCTGCCGCGCGCGATTCGCGTGCTGACCGATCCCGCGCTGTGCGGGCCCGTCACGCTCGCGCTGCCGCAGGACGTGCAGGCGATGGCGCACGACTATCCCGCGGACTTCTTCGAGCCCCCGCCGGTGCGCTTCGCTGCACCGGCGCCCGATGCCTTCGAAATCGACGAGGCCGTTACACTTTTGCGCACGTCGAAGCGGCCGCTGATCGTTGCTGGCGGCGGGGTCCTGTACGCGCGCGCGAGCGGCGCATTGAAAAGCTTTGCCGAGCGGCACGGCATCCCCGTCGCCGAAACGCAGGGCGGGAAAGGCGCGCTCGCGTGGGACGATCCGATGCAGCAGGGGTCGATCGGCGTCACCGGCTCGCCGGCGGCGAATGTGCTCGCGCAGGATGCCGATGTCGTCATCGCGATCGGCACGCGCGTTTCGGATTTCACGACCGGCTCGCATTCGATGTTCGGCCGCGCGCAATTGCTGTCGATCAACGTCGCCGGGTTCGATGCGCAGAAGTGGCGCGCGCTCGGCGTGCGCGCGGATGCGCGCGAAGCACTCGACCGACTGCCACGCTCGCTCGGCGATTGGCGTGCCGATGCCGCGTGGACCGCGCGCGCGAAGGAAACGGGCGCCGCGTGGCGGGATGAGCTTGCGCGCATCACCGGCCAGCGCGATGTCGCGCTGCCGTACGAGGGCGACGTGATCGGCGCCGTGCAGCGCTCGGCCGCCGACTCGACGACGCGCGATATCGTCGTCTGCGCGGCGGGGTCGCTGCCCGGGGAATTGCACAAGCTCTGGCGCACGTCGACCCCGGGCGGCTACCACGTCGAGTACGGGTACTCGTGCATGGGCTACGAGATCGCCGGCGCCGTCGGCGTCAAGATGGCGCATCCGGAGCGCGAAGTGATCGTGCTCGTCGGCGACGGCAGCTACCTGATGATGAACTCGGAGATCGCGACGTCGGTGATGCTGGGGCTGAAGCTCGTCGTCGTCGTGCTCGACAACCGCGGCTTCGGCTGCATCAACCGGCTGCAGCAGGCGTGCGGCGGGGCGCCGTTCAACAACCTGCTCGAAGACTGCATTCGCGCAATGCCCGAGCCGCCGAAAGTCGACTTCGCGGCGCATGCGGCGGCGCTCGGCGCGCGCGCGGAAAACGTCGCGAACATCGCTGAACTCGAGCAGGCGCTCGCGCGTGCGCGGGCAGCCGATCGCACCTGCGTCGTCGCGATCGAGACCGATCCGAACCGCGCGACGCAGGAGGGCGGCTGGTGGTGGGACGTCGCCGTGGCGGAAGTGTCGCCGCGCGCGAAAGTGCGCGAGGCGCGTGCGCGCTACGACGAGGAGAAGAAGGAGCAGCGGCCGTGAGCCTCGAGGTGCGCATCGGGATCAACCCCATTTCGTGGAGCAACGACGACCTGCCCTCGCTCGGCGGCGAGACGCCGCTGGACGTGGCGCTGTCCGAAGGCGCGCGGATCGGCTACCAGGGCTTCGAACTCGGCAACAAGTTTCCGCGCGAGCCGCGCGCGTTGCGCGCGGTGCTCGAGCCGTACGGTCTCGCGCTCGTGTCGGGCTGGTATTCGGGACGGCTCGCGAAGCGGTCGGCCGCCGACGAAATGGTGGCGGTCGGTTCGCATCTGGCTCTGCTCGCCGAGGGCGGCGCGAACGTGATGGTCTACGGCGAGGTGGCCGACAGCATCCAGGGCGCGAGCGCGCCGCTGTACAAGCGGCCCCGCTTCACGAACGCGCAACAGTGGCTCGACTACGGCAGGCGCGTGACGCAATTCGCGCGCTACACGCTCGACCGTGGCGTACGCCTCGCCTACCACCATCACATGGGCGCGTACGTCGAGACGCCCGACGACGTCGATCGACTGATCGAGAACACCGGCGACGAGGTAGGACTCCTGTTCGACAGCGGCCACATGACGTTCGCCGGCGGCGACGCCGTCGCGATGATCGACAAGCACATCGCGCGGGTGTGTCACGTCCATTGCAAGGATGTGCGCCTCGATGTGCTCCGCCTCGCGCGCAATCGCGACTGGAGCTTTCTCGACGCCGTCGTGAACGGCGCGTTCACCGTGCCGGGCGACGGCGCAGTCGACTTCCCGTCGTTGATCGACATCCTGCGGCGCAATGACTATCGCGGATGGCTCGTCGTCGAGGCGGAGCAGGATCCCGTCGTCGCGCCGGCGTATCGGTACGCGGAGATGGGGTATCGCCACCTTCGCGATCTCGTTAACGGGACCCATTGAAATGAGCTTGCTCGTAAAGGCTCGCCGCGAAGGCCGCGACATCGTCCGCGTCACGCCGCAATCGGCCGGCTGGCGCTACGTCGGCTTTGCGGCGCATCGGTTGCAGGACGGTGAAAGGATCGCGATCGACCAGCCCGGCGACGAGCTCTGCATCGTCGTCCTCGGCGGCATCGTCAGCGTCGGGCAGCGCGGCGGTGAAAGCTTCTCGCGCATCGGCGCGCGCCGCGACGTGTTCGACGATGCGGCACCTTATGCCGTGTATCTTGCGAACGGACGCTCAGTCGAGGTGATCGCGCATGGCGCTGCCGAGATCGGCGTTGCAAGCGCACCCGGACCGGGCAACGCGCGCACGCGACTGATCGAGCCATCGCAGATGAAGCGCTTCGCTCGCGGCAGCGGGCTCAACACCCGGCATGTGTGCGATATCCTGCCCGAGAGCGAGCCGGCGTCGCATCTGCTGGTCGTCGAGGTCCGCACACCGAGCGGGCACTCGTCCTCCTATCCGCCGCACAAGCACGACGCCGACAACCTGCCACAGGAAAGCGCACTCGAGGAGACGTACTACCATCGGCTGTCGCCGGCGCAGGGCTTCGCGTTCCAGCGCGTCTACACCGACGATCGCTCGCTCGACGAATCGCTTGCCGTCGAAGATCACGACGTCGTGATGGTGCCGCGCGGCTATCACCCGGTCGTCGTGCCCTACGGCTACGAATCGTATTACCTCAACGTGATGGCGGGTCCGCGGCGCGAGTGGCACTTTCAAAACGACCCCGCGCATGAATGGATGCTTGCTCCGGGAGCAATCAAATGAGTGAAGTCGCGCTGCTGGGCGCCGGCCGCATAGGCAACATCCACGCCGGCAATATCGCGCGCCAGCCCGGCGCGCATCTGCAATACATCGTCGATGTCGACCGCGCGGCGGCGCAAGCGCTGGCGCAGAAGTACGGCGCGCAGGTCGTCGACGCCGATCGGGTGTTCGCCGACGAGCGCGTCGCCGCCGTTGTCATCGCATCGTCGACCGACACTCATGCCGAATACATCCTGCGCGCGGCGAAGGCGAAAAAGGCGATCTTCTGCGAGAAGCCGGTCGATCTTTCGCTCGATCGCGCCCGTGCCTGCGCCGAAGCGGTGCGCGCGGCCGGCGTGTCCTGCATGATCGGCTTCCAGCGCCGCTACGATCCGACGTTCGCATCGCTCAAGTCGCGGATCGACGACGGCGAGATCGGCATGCCCGAGATGCTCATCGTCACGAGCCGCGATCCCGGCGCGCCGCCGGTCGATTACATCAAGCGCTCGGGCGGCATCTTCAAGGACATGCTGATCCACGACTTCGACATCTTCCGCTGGATTCTCGGCGACGAGGCGGCGAGCGTCTACGCGACCGGCAGCTGCCTCACCGATCCGGCAATCGAGGGCGCGGGCGACATCGACGCAGCGGCGGTCACGATCCGCACGCGGCACGGCCGGCTCGCGCAGATCAACACGATTCGTCGCGCGGCGTACGGTTACGACCAGCGGTTCGAAGTGATCGGCAGCAAGGGCATGCTGCAGGCCGGCAATCACCGGCCGACCGAAGTGGTACTGTGGTCGTCGGGCGCGATCACCGCCGACAAGCCGGAGCATTTCTTCCTCGAGCGCTATCGCGCGGCATACGCGAGCGAAATGGCGCATTTCTTCGAGGTGCTGGCCGGACGCGAGCGCCCGCGCACGTCGATCGACGACGGCGTCGCCGCGCTGGCGCTCGCCGAAGCGGCGACCACATCCTGGCGCGAGAAGCGCATCGTCGAACTCTAAGACCCAATGACGAATCCCCGTTTGCGAATCGGCATCGTCGGCCTCGGCCGCATGGGCCGCCGGCATGCCGAGAACCTGGCGCACAAGATTGCGGAGAGCGAGCTCGTCGCCGCCTGCAGTCCGGTTGCCGACGAGCTCGAATGGGCAAAGCGCGAGCTCGGCGTCGCGCAGACGTACACCGAGTATGGCGAGATGCTCGCGCGGGCCGAGGTCGACGCCGTATTCATCGTCTCGCCGACGACGCTGCATGCGCCGCAGATCGTCGATGCGCTTCGTGCGCGCAAGCACGTGTTTTCCGAAAAGCCTCTGTCGCTCGATGTCGCCGAATGCCGCCGCGTCGAGGCGGAAGCGGCGCTGCAACCCGACCTCAAGGTGATGATCGGCTTCGTGCGCCGCTTCGACGGGAGCTACCGCCACGCGCACGCGCTGATTCGCGACGGCCGCATCGGACGGCCGTTGATGGTGCGCTCGCACACGCTCGACATGGACGATCCGGGCGGCTTCTTCGTCCGCTATTCGGAGGCGAGCGGCGGCATCTTCGTCGACATGAGCGTGCACGACGTGGACGCCGCGCGCTGGCTTCTCGGCGTGTCCGACGTCGCGCGCGTGTTCGCGAGCGGCCTCGTCGGCGTCCACGAGGGCCTGCGCGAATGGAACGACGTCGACAACGGCGTCGCGACGTGCCAATTCGCGAGCGGCGAGATCGCCACGATCTATGCATCGAGGACGATGGCGCATGGCTTCGAGTGCATGACGGAGGTGCTCGGCACCAAGGGCCGCATTCTCGTCGGCGGCGACGCGCGCCGCGACCACGTGGTGATCTCGGACGCGCACGGCGTGCGCCATGAATGCACGCCGACGTTCTACGAGCGCTTCGAGGACGCGTTCCTGTGCGAGGACACCGAGTTCGTGCGGGCGGTGATCGAGGACCGGCCGCCGCCGCTCACGCTGCGCGACGCGACCGAGGCGACGCGGATCACGCTCGCGCTTCGCCAGTCGCTGCTCGAGCGGCGCGTCGTTACGCTGTAGCTTTCGCTCGATGATCGAGGAGCGCTACGCATTCGCGCGCGACGTCGCGCGCCGGGCCGGTGCGCTCGCGCTCGACTATTTCGGGAACCGCGAGCGCCTGACGGTCGAGCTCAAGGGGCCGCAGGATTTCGTGAGCCGCGCCGACCGCGACGTCGAGGCGCTGTTACGCCGTGAGATCGCCGCGGCGTTTCCCGGCGACCGTTTTTTGGGCGAGGAAACGGCGGCGAGCTTCGAAGGCCCGATCGACGGTTGCTGGGTCGTCGATCCGATCGACGGCACGCATAACTTCCTGCGTGGCGTGCCGTACTGGAATGTCGCGATCGCTTACGTGGAGGAAGGCCGTGCGCGCATCGGCATCGTCTTCGATCCGGTGAGCGGCGAGCTTTATCGCGCCGCGCGCGGCGACGGCGCATGGTGCGACGAGGGCTCGCGCACGACGCGCCTGCATGCGGCGTCGACGCAATCGCTCACCGGCGCATACGTCGCGCTCGGCCATCACGATCGCGCGCCGAGCGCGGAGTACCTGGAGATCCGGCACCGGATGATGGCGGCCGGCGTCGCGATGCGCAACTTCGGCTCGGGTGCGCTGCAACTCGCGCATGTTGCGCAGGGGCGGCTCGACGCGTTCATCGAGCTGTCGCTGTCGATCTGGGATGCGATCGGCGGATTGCTGCTGGTCGAGGAAGCCGGCGGTTACGTCGCTCCGTTCGCACCGCCGACGGCCACGGCCAAGGCGGCGTGTCTGGCATGTGCGCCAGGCATCGCGCAGCGGTTGGGAGAACTGGTGCGCGGTTGACGCGCGCGTCCTGAGCCTATTTCTTCCTGAAATCCCCTGCATACGCGAACGCGATATCCGCCGGTATCACGTACTTGCGCAGCGCCGCGGTCGCCGACTCGGACGTCACCGCCTCGATCTGATGATCGATCTTCTCCGACTCGGCCCATGTCCTGCCGAGGAACGCCTGTGACACGAGCGCCCCGGCGACGGCGGGATCCTGTGCGCGCGTGATGCGGCGCTCCTCGAGCAACGCCTTCTTCGCCGCCGCGATCTCCTGCGCCGTGAACCCGCCTTCGAGCGCGCGCCTGATTTCGTCGGCGGTCGCGTTGCGTACGTTGTCGAGATTCTGCGGCGCGAAGATCGCATAGAGGGTCAGCGTGCTGTTCGGATCGATCGCCGCCGGCTGGAACACCGTGCCGACCGCATACGAGAAGCCGCCCTTGACGCGCACGCGCTGGAAGATCCGCGAATCGGTGTCGCCGCCGAGCACGCGGTTCGCAACGAGCAGCGACGCGTAGTCGGGCGACTGATCGGTGAGCTGCATCGACAGGCGGCCGAACATCGCGGCGTTCGCCTTGTCGGGCGTGTCGAACGTCATCGGCGCGGCCTTCGTCGAGTAGAACGGCTGCGGCACCCGCGTGTACGACGCCGGGCTTGCGAAGCTGCCGAAGAGCTGCTCGAGCAGCGGCTTCACCGTGGCGACGTCGAAATCGCCGACGATCGCCAGTTCAGCATGCGACGCGCCGTAGAACTTCGTGTAGAACGCCTTCACGGCATCGAGATCGGCGGCGCGCACGCGCGCGATTTCCTCGTCGATCGTCGGCGTGTAGCGCACGTCCTGCCGCGGATATGGATTGCCGGCGCGCGCCGCGGCGCGTCGCGCAAGCGCGCTCGGATCGGTGCGGCCTTGCTCGAGGTGCGTCAACAACTCGCTCTTGAGCTGCGCGAATTCGGCGGGAGGAAATACGGGCTCCCGCAGCGCCTCGGCCGCGAGGCGCAACACGTCGGGCACGCTTGCGCGTACCGTCGTGGACGCGACGGTCACCGTCGCACCGCCGCCCGAGATGTCGAGCTTCGCGCGGAGCTTGTCGAGGGCATCCTGGAACGCCTGGCGGTCGTGCTTCGCGGTGCCTCGCTCGAGCATCTCGGCCGTCAGGCTCGACACCGGCGAAGTGTTCTCGAGCGACGTGACGTCGCCCATGTCGAGCCGGATCTCGAGCTGCGCGGTTTCGCCGCGCGTCTTCTTCGGCAGCAACGCCACCTTCATGCCGCTCGACAACGTGAAGCGCTGCGTGCGCGACTCGAGATTCGCCGGCGTCGGATCGAACGCCTCGCCGGCGGCGACGGGCGGCTCACCCTTGTAGTTCGCAACGAGCGCGGGAATGTTCACCGGCGCGGCGAGCGGCGCGCGGTCGGGCTTCGCTTCCGGCTCGAAGATGCCGATCGTCAGGTTCGACGCCTTCAGGTACTCGGTGCCCACGCGCGTTACATCGGCCGGCTTCAAGTCGTGCCATTGATCGCGATGAATGAAGAAGAGCCGCCAGTCGCCTTCGGCGATCGAATCGGCGAGCGCGACCGCCATCTGCTGTGGGTCGTTGATCGTGTCGTCGAAATCCTTCTGCGCCTTGATCTTGACGCGCTCGAGCTCCGGCTCGGTGATCGGATGCGCGGCGACGTCATAAAGCGTCGCGAGCATCGTGTCGCGCGCCGCATCGATCGACTGCCCGGGCGGCACCTGTGCCCAGAAGATCACGAAGCCCGGATCGTGCAACGGGAACATCCAGTTCTCGACCGTCGATGCCTTCTTGCCTTCGACGAGCGCCTTGTACAGGCGTCCCGCCGGCTCGACGGTCATGATCTCGGCGAGCGCCTCGAATGCAGTCGTGTCGGGATTGGCGCCTTGCGGCAGATGGAAGAGCGCGCCGACCCACTGCGTGCTCGCGACGCGGCGCACGGTGACCGTGCGTTCGCCGTCCTGCACCGGCTCGACGGTGTAGAACTTCGGCAGCACGCGCGTGGGTTTCGGGATCGCGCCGAAATACTTCGCGATCGCGGCCAGCGTCGCATCCGGGTCGAACTTGCCGGCCACGGTGAGGACGGCGTTGTCGGGCTGGTAGTACTCGGTATAGAACGCGCGCAGCTTCGCGAACGGCACGTTCTCAATATCCGAGCGGGCGCCGATCGTCGGCTTGCCGTAGCTCTGCCAGTCGAACGCGACGGCCGCCATCCGTTTCCAGAGCACGCTTTGCGGCTTGTTCTCGCCGCTCTCGTATTCGTTGCGCACGACCGTCATCTCGGAATCGAGTTCGGCCTTCGTGAAGGTCGAGCGCGTCATTCGCTCCGATTCCATCATCAGCACCCAGTCGAGCGACGAAGGCGACGCGGTGAACGTCTCGAAGTACGTCGTGCGGTCGTACGACGTGTTGCCATTGAATTCCATGCCCCGCCGACCAAGCTCTGCGAACACGCTCGGAATCGACGGCGTGCCCTTGAACAGCATGTGCTCGAGCAGATGCGCCATGCCGGTCTCACCGTAGTTCTCCATTCGCGAGCCGACCTTGTACGTCACGTCGACGGTCGTCGTCGGCTTCGTCGCATCGGGGAAGAGCAGGATCGTGAGCCCGTTCGACAGGCTGTACTCATGGACGCCTTCGACGCTCGGACCCTGCGTGATGCCGGGCGGCAACGCCGCGAGAACCGTCGCGGGAAGGAAGGCGAGCACGAGGACGAGCCGGCGAATCGTCGGAAGGAGAGGCATGACGGGCTGAGTTCGGAGAGGGGCGAAGGTCGCGCGCATGGGACAGCGAAGAAGCGCGAAAAGTGCCGCGTGAATTGACGTTTACGTAAACGTAATGTAGCGTTCGCAAAATGAGCCGGAAGCGAAGCCGGCAAGGCCGCCCCGGCCCGCTTCGGCTAAGCTTCCGTGGAGGCTGTCACACTGCAGGCAGCTCGTTTTCGCGATGACCGATCTGTCGACTACGAAACCGCTCGTCTACGCGCCGCATCGGAAGGTGCGTTTCGTCACCGCGGCGAGCCTTTTCGACGGCCACGACGCATCGATCAACATCATGCGCCGGATCCTGCAGGCGAGCGGCTGCGAGGTGATCCATCTCGGCCACAACCGGTCGGTCGAGGAAATCGTGACGTGCGCGATCGAGGAGGATGCGCACGGCATCGCCGTTTCGTCGTACCAGGGCGGCCACGTCGAGTTCTTCACGTACATGCTCGACCTGCTGCGCGAGCGCGGCGCGTCGCACATCAAGGTGTTCGGCGGCGGCGGCGGCGTAATCGTTCCTTCCGAAATCGACGCGCTGCACGCGTACGGCGTGGCGCGGATCTTCTCGCCGGAGGACGGACAGAAACTCGGCCTGCAGGGGATGATCAACGAGATCGTCGCCGCGGCCGACGTCGACCTGACGCAACGCATGCCGTCGTCGGTCGATGCGTTGCGAAATGGCGATCGCCATGCACGCGCCGGCGCGCTGGCGCGGACGATCAGCGCGCTGGAAGCGGGTGTCGCGCCGGCCGCTTTTCGCAAGGCCGTACTGGACATGGCGGGCGCAACGAAAACGCCCGTCCTCGGGATCACCGGCACCGGCGGCGCAGGCAAGAGTTCGCTGACCGACGAGCTCGTGCGCCGCTTCAGGCTCGACCAGCGTGATCGGCTGCGCATCGCGATCCTGTCGATCGACCCGTCGCGGCGCAAGACCGGCGGAGCGCTGCTCGGCGACCGCATCCGCATGAATGCGCTCGGCACGCCTTCGATCTACATGCGCTCGCTCGCAACGCGCGACGCGCAAAGCGAGATTTCGAAGGCGCTGCCCGATGCGATCGCCGCGTGCAAGGCCGCTGGCTTCGACCTCGTGATCGTCGAGACATCGGGCATCGGTCAGGGCGACGCGGCGATCGTGCCGCACGTCGACGTGTCGCTGTACGTGATGACGCCCGAGTTCGGCGCCGCGTCGCAGCTCGAGAAGATCGACATGCTCGA
>Ga0157370_10008210_pt1 | contig 11283 bp, 11 predicted proteins | sample C35metaG_FD_113463 | JGI IMG/M metagenome (GOLD analysis project Ga0157370, IMG submission 113463) | Corn rhizosphere microbial communities from Kellogg Biological Station, Michigan, USA - C3-5 metaG | ecosystem: Host-associated > Plants > Roots > Rhizosphere > Soil | place: USA: Michigan... | reverse complement strand
GCACTGCGGATGGACGTTCATGCATTGATCGCCCAGCGCGCAAACGGGACGCGGCTGGTAAAGACACACAATTTCTGCGGAAGCCTCGACGGCCATCCTTTGGTCAACTGGCAAGTGACCGCCGGCGCGATCTACGTCATTCGCAATCCGCTCGACGTGGCAGTCAGCATGACCCACCACTTCGGCCTCACGCAAGACCAGGCGATCGAGCGGCTGGGCGACGACAGGGTCGCGTCGGGAAATGACGAATCGTTCGTCAGCGATTTCATCGGCTCCTGGTCGACGCACGCGAAGAGCTGGGCCGATGCGGCCGAGCGCGTGCATGGCAAGGTGATCATTCTCCGTTACGAAGACCTGCTGGAAAAACCCGCCAAGCACTTCGCCAAGGCGGCCAAGCTGATCGGGTTGGGCCAGGACAAGGCGCGGATCGAACGCGCGGCAAGGCATGCGTCATTCCAGACGTTGTCGTCGCTCGAACAGAAACACGGCTTCGTGGAAGCGGTGGACGAGAAGACGCGATTCTTCTTCAGGGGCCGCGCCAACCAATGGCGTGAGGCGCTGAGTCGTGAACAGGTGCAGCGCGTCGTCGATGACCATCGCGAGCAGATGCAGCGGTTCAAATACGTGCCTGCGGGATATTGATGTTGACCGCTTGGATCACCCAGCCTTGTTGTGTGCCCGCAGCGTGCGCTGCCTTTCGATGTTCCACTCGCGTTCCTTCTCGCTGGCCCGCTTGTCGTGTGCCTGCTTGCCGCGCGCGATGCCTATTTCCACCTTGGCGCGGTTGCGCTTCCAGTACATCGCCAATGGCACCAGCGTCAGGCCCTTGCGTTCGACTGCACCAATCAGTTTGTCGATTTCGGCGCGGTGCAGCAGCAGCTTGCGGGTGCGGCGGTCCTCCGCGATCACGTGTGTGGACGCTGACAACAGCGGCGGAATCGACGCACCGAACAGGAACAACTCGCCGCCCTTGACCAGCGCGTAGGCGTCGGAAAGATTGACGCGCCCCGCGCGCAGGCTTTTTACTTCCCAGCCTTCCAGCGCAATGCCGGCCTCGTAGCGCTCGTCGATGTGGTATTCGTGGCGTGCGCGCTTGTTCAGCGCGATCGTGGAGGAACCGTTGCCGTCTTTTTCTTTCTTCTTCGCCATGCTCGTTACAATAAGCTGCGTTTCGATGCCGCCGCTGCGGCGGCAAACCAGGAGTATTCGTGCAGATCCATCGCCAGGCGCTGGTCCGCTTCACGCCGGAACAGATGTTCGATCTCGTCAATGAGGTGGAAGCTTACCCTAGGCGCTTCGCGTGGTGCCTCGGCGCGAATGTTTCCGAACACGATGGCCAGCATCTGGTGGGGAGGCTCGACCTGCGCTTCGCCGGCGTCACCCAGCATTTTTCCACCCGCAATACCCTGGATCGCCCCCGCAGCATCAAGATGCAATTCGTCGATGGCCCCTTCGATTGGTTGCACGGCGTGTGGACTTTTACGCCGCTGGGCAACGATGGGTGCAAGGTGGCGCTGGACCTCGACTTCGAAGTCAGCAATCCCGTGACCGGCTTTGCCTTCCGCATCGGTTTCCAGAAACTCGCCGACCGCATGGTGGACGACTTTTGCGCCGAAGCAAAACGCGCGTATGTCTGACACATCGCGCATCGCGGTGTCGGTGATCTACGCCGAGCCGGAACATACGTTCGATGTCGCGCTTTCCCTGCCAAGTGGCGCCACGGTCGCGGATGCGATCGCGCGATCCGGCATCCGCAACACGAGGCCGGATATCGAAATTCGCGATGAATGCCTCGGCATCTTCGCCCGCAAGGTTTCGCTCGAAACTACCCTGCGCAACGGCGATCGTATCGAAATCTATCGGTCGCTCAGGATCGATCCGAAGGAAGCACGCAGGATGCGAGCCCGAAAGGCTTGATCAGCCGCCACTATCTCCGCCGCCCTGCTGTTGTTTCTTCTCGAGTTCCTTCTGCTGCTCTTTGGTCAGGTTGGTCGGATACAGGGGCCCGTACTTGTGGCTTTCCTGCAGCAATTCCTGCGGCGTTTCCTTCATGAAATTGCCGTCGGTGCGCACCAGCGTATCGTTGTCGAAATACAGCGTGAGGGTACGCTTCTGGACGGTGCCGCCACGGCGCTGGAGGGTGGCAACGTAGTTCCACTGGTTCTGGTCGAACGGGCTGATCACCGACGGTGTGCCCAGCAACGCCACCACTTGCTGCTTGGTTAGGCCCGGCTTCAACTCATTGACGTTCTTGCCGATCAGCAGATTGCCCTGCTGGACGTCGGGCCTGTAGATCACGTGGCAGGCGCCGAGCGTCAACACGCTGGCCGCGGCGAGCAGAAGGGTGGGGATCGTCTTGCGCATCGTCTTTGAAAGGGCGGTGGACGGTGAATGATACACTAGCGCAGTCATTGGCCGGATCGTCAGACATCACGCCGCCACCGGAGTTCAGCCATGGAATCCCAGGATTTGCGCAACGCGGGGTTGAAGGTGACCCATCCGCGCATCCGTGTGCTGGAAATCCTAGAGCACAGCCACGACCACCTCACCGCCGAGAACATCTACAAGCTGCTGCTGGAGGAGTCCGAAGACATCGGCCTCGCCACGGTCTACCGGGTGCTGACCCAGTTCGAGGCGGCCGGCCTCGTCGTCAAGCACAACTTCGAGGGTGGTCAGGCGGTTTACGAACTGGATCGCGGCCAGCACCACGACCACATGATCGACGTGACCACCGGCAAGGTGATCGAGTTCGTCAACGAAGACATCGAGAAGCTTCAGCGCGAGATTGCAGCGAAGCACGGCTACGAGATCGCCGACCATTCGCTGGTGCTTTATGTGCGGCCGAGGAAGAAGGGCACTTCAAAGTAACCTGCGACATCAGGACTGCGCCTTTTCCAGCATCCGTTTTGCATGCGCGCGGGTTTCCCGGTCGATTTCCACACCCCCGAGCATGCGTGCAAGTTCCTCGCTGCGGGCCTTGCCGTCCAGCACACTGATGTGCGTGCGGGTGGCGTTGTCCTCCATGGCCTTGGCAACTGACAGGTGTGCGTGTCCCTGCGCCGCCACCTGCGGCAGGTGGGTGACGCACAACACCTGACAACGCGAGCCCAGCGCGCGCAGTTTGGCGCCCACGGTTTCCGCCACCGCGCCGCCAATGCCGGCGTCGACCTCGTCGAACACCATCGTGCCAACCGAATCGGCGCCCAGTGCAGCGACTTCGATGGCCAGCCCGATGCGCGACAACTCGCCGCCCGAGGCGACCTTGCGCAACGGGCGCAACGGCATGCCGGGGTTGGCGCTGACCGTGAACTCGCAGCGCTCGCGGCCTTGCGGGTCGGGCTCGCCGGAGAACTGTGGTTGCAGGTCCACGGCGAACGACCCGCCGGACATGCCGAGCTCATCCATCAGTCCCGTGACCGCTTTTCCGAGTTTCCTCGCGGCAGCGGTCCGGTGTTTCGACAAATCCGATGCCGCCGCGCCGTAGTCGGTGAAGCATTGCTTGCGTTCGGCGGCCAGTTTGGCCAGCGCTTCGCCGGCGCCTTCCAGCGATTGCAGTTCGTCGCGCAACACTGCGGCGCGTGTGTGCAATTCCACTGCCGGCATGCGATGGCGGCGCGCAAGGTCGTGCAACGCCGTGAGGTGGGCATCGGCCTCGGTGTAACGTTCGGGATCGATGTCGAGATCCTGTGCGTAGCGCGACAGGGCGTCGGACGCTTCGCCCAACTGGATGCGCGCGCCGTCCAGCATCTCCACGGTGGATTGCAAAATCGGGTCGAGTTCCGCCAGCCGCTCGAGCTCGGATTGTGCGCGCGCGACGATCCGCGCCGCGGCGACCTCGCCGTCGCCGTCCAGCAATTCCTGAAGCCCCGACGCGCCTTCAGCCAGCTTGCCCGCGTTGGCGAGGCGCTTGTGCTGGGCTTCCAGTTCCGCGAGTGCGTCGGCCGGCAACGCCCAGCGTTCCAGCTCGGCGGCTTCGTGGCGCAGCATTTCGATGCGCGCAGCGCGATCGTCGCCACCCGATAATTCGCGTTCGCGCGCGACGATTTCGCGAAAGCGTAGTGCCAGTTCATGCGTTTTCGCGACGGCCGCATCGTTGCCTCCGAACGCGTCCAGCATCTGCAATTGCTGCGTGCGATCGAGTAACGCCTGATGCTCGTGCTGGCCGTGGATTTCGATGAGCGATGCGGTGAGTTCCGACAATTGGGCCAGGGAAGCCGTGCGTCCATTGATCCACGTGCGCGAACCGCCCTCGGCCGCGATCACGCGACGTACCCGGCAGCTGCCGTCTTCGTCATCGAACGCCTGATCCACCAACCACGCGCGCGCAGGGGATGCTTTCCCGAGATCGAATTCCGCCGAGATCTCCGCACGCTCGCAACCCGCGCGCACCATGCCCGCGTCGGCACGGGCGCCGGACAGCAGCAGCAGCGCGTCGACCAGCAGCGACTTGCCGGCCCCGGTCTCGCCGGTGACCACGGTAAGACCGGGGCCGAATTCGATCCCGGCGGCTTCGACCACGGCGAAGTTGCGGACGGATAGCTGGGTGAGCATGGGCGGATTGTATGGGCGCCATTGGCGCGGTTGCACTGTTCCATTGGCGAAATCCGGCAATCGAAATGGATCCGGATCACAGTCCGGAGTCCCGCATCTATTGCATTCCATCGCCGCCACCCGTATTAGAGACGTGTCCCCGCCACAGCAACCGTTCGTGTCCCAACCTCAGCGTCTCGATGCCCGTGCCCGCCAGTTGTTGCGTACCTTGATCGCGCAATACTTGGAGGAGGGCCAGCCGGTCGGTTCCCGCACGCTGGCGCGCTCGGCAGGGCTGGATGTCAGCCCTGCGACGGTGCGCAACATCATGGCCGATCTGGAAGAACTCGGCCTGATCGCTTCGCCGCACACTTCGGCCGGGCGCGTGCCGACCGTCAGCGGATTGCGTTTGTTCGTGGACAGTCTGCTGGAATTGAGGCCGCTGCCGCGTGGAGCAGTGATGCAGATCCAGCGCGAGTTGCCACGCGAATCGATCACGCCGCGCGAATTGCTGGGTAATGCTTCCAGCCTGCTTTCGGCGATGACGCATTTCGTGGGGCTGGTTACCGTGCCCGGTGCGGCCGATGCGCCGCTGAAACAGATCGAGTTCGTCTCGATCGAGCCGCGTCGGGTGCTGGCGATCCTGGTATTTGCGGACGGGCAGGTGCAGAACCGGGTGCTGAACTTGAGCCAGCGTTTCGACGCGCATGCACTCGAATTGGCGGCCAATTACTTGAACGGGCACTATGCCGGCCTGCGCCTGGACGACATCAGGTTTCGGGTGCTGACCGACTTGCGCGCCGCGGGCAGCGAATTGAATCGGCTGCTGGACACGGCGGTCGAAGTGGCGGCCGAAACCTTCGCACCCGAGCCGGAATCCGACATGCTGGTTTCCGGTCAGACCAACCTGATGTCGGGCGATGAAAGCCTGCAGATGGAACGTCTACGCGAATTGTTCGAAGCGTTCCAGCGCAAGCGCGAGTTGCTGGCGTTGCTGGAAGGCTGCGCGCGTTCGCCGGGTGTGCGGTTGTTCATCGGTGAGGAATCCGGTTTCGAGCCACTCAAGGGCTACAGTCTGGTCAGTGCGCCTTATGGGGCTGGAGGCCACGTGCTGGGCGCGATCGGCGTGATTGGCCCCACCCGGATGGCTTACCATTCCGTGATTCCAGTCGTGCAGGCGACGGCAAAGCTCCTCACTGATGCCTTGCGTTCGCCTGAGTGATCTCGGGGAAATCGCCGCTTTCTCTTGAATCGGGGACCGCCGACCGCATAGATTTGTCTGTTGCGCCTTGGTTTCCGCGTCTGGGATGCGAACCGAAGCGGGCTGTTGTGAAAAGTCAGCCATGGATGGCTGTCGTTTGATTCTCGCGATCAGGGATGATCGCAAAAATTCCGCCGCGAGGAATGAGCATGATGAACCCAAAGGAATCGCCCGAATCGACGCCGCAGGATGATCGGCAGCCGATGGATGCCGGCGGTGCGGACGAACTGGAAACCTTGAGCCGGCAATTGGCCGAGGCCGAAACCAATCTGGCCGGCATGCGCGAAACGCTGCTGCGCGAGCGCGCCGATCTGGACAACCAGCGCAAGCGCATGCAGCGTGATCTCGAGCAAAGCCTCAAGTTCGCCAACGAGAAACTGCTGCGTGATCTGCTGCCTGTGTACGACGGCCTGGAGAGCGGACTGGCGGTCGAGACCGCCGACGTGGCCTCCATGCGGGAAGGCCTGAGCTTGACCCTGAAGTCACTGCTCAAGATTGCCGAGAACAATGGCTTGCAACAGATTGATCCTGTTGGCCAACCTCTCGATCCGGAGCGCCATCATGCGGTCAGCATGGTCGAGGCGTCGGGCAGTGCGCCCGGCACCGTGGTGAGCGTGATGCAGAAAGGTTACGTATTGAATGGTCGCCTGCTTCGGCCGGCCTTGGTGGCGGTGGCCAAAGGCGAGGCCGAATGAACAGAGCTTCGTGGAGTGCTGTGCGAGCAGCCCTCCATGGTGCGTGGCACCGGCCCAGCCATCCCTGGCTGGGCGCTCAGCCGGACACGCGATGCGCTTCAACGCATCGCGTAAACGTCCGGCTTCTCCCTTGAGATAACGCCGCCAACCCCCAGTTTGTGTTCAAGATTCGACGGTCCCTCGACCGCAAACATTCAGGAGCTGAAACATGAGCAAGATCATCGGTATTGACCTCGGCACGACCAACTCGTGCGTCGCGGTCATGGAAGGCACCAAGACACGGGTGATCGAGAATTCCGAAGGCGATCGCACCACGCCATCCATCGTGGCGTTTTCCAAGGACGGCGAGGTGCTGGTCGGCGCGCCTGCCAAGCGCCAGGCCGTCACCAACCCCAAGAACACCTTCTACGCGGTGAAGCGCCTGATCGGCCGCAAGTTCACCGACGCCGAGGTGCAGAAGGATCTGGACATCGTCCCCTACAAGATCCTCGCGCATTCGAATGGCGACGCGTGGCTGGAAACCTCCGACGGCAAGCAGATGGCGCCGCCGGAAATTTCAGCCAAGGTGCTGATGAAGATGAAGAAGACCGCCGAGGATTTCCTTGGCGAAACCATCACCGACGCCGTGATCACGGTGCCGGCGTACTTCAATGACTCGCAGCGCCAGGCCACCAAGGATGCCGGCAAGATCGCGGGCCTCAACGTCAAGCGCATCATCAACGAGCCGACCGCGGCCGCGTTGGCCTACGGCCTGGACAAGGAAAAGGGCAGCGCCGATCGCAAGATCGCGGTGTACGATCTTGGCGGCGGCACCTTCGACGTGTCGTTGATAGAGATCGCGGAGGTCGACGGCGAGAAGCAGTTCGAAGTGCTGGCCACCAACGGCGACACCTTCCTTGGCGGCGAGGACTTCGACAAGCGCGTCATCGATTACCTCGTCGACGAGTTCAAGAAGGACCAGGGCGTGGATCTGCGCAACGATCCGCTCGCGCTGCAGCGTCTGAAGGACGCCGCGGAGCGCGCCAAGATCGAACTGTCTTCAGCGCACCAGACCGAGGTCAATCTGCCGTACGTCACGGCCGACGCCTCGGGTCCCAAGCACCTCAACATCAAGCTGACCCGTGCAAAACTCGAAGCGCTGGTCGAGGACCTGATCAAGCGCACCATCGAGCCGTGCCGCACGGCGCTGAACGACGCCAACCTGCGCGTGTCCGACATCTCGGAAGTGATCCTGGTCGGCGGCCAGACCCGCATGCCGAAGGTGCAGGAAGCCGTCAAGGATTTCTTCGGCAAGGAACCGCGCAAGGACGTGAATCCCGACGAGGCCGTCGCGGTGGGCGCGGCGATCCAGGGTGGCGTGCTTTCGGGCACCGTCAAGGACGTGTTGCTGCTCGACGTCACTCCTCTGTCTCTCGGCATTGAAACGCTGGGCGGGGTGATGACCAAGCTGATCGACAAGAACACCACGATCCCGACCAAGGCGTCGCAGGTCTTCTCGACCGCCGAGGACAACCAGAGTGCCGTGACCGTGCACGTGCTGCAGGGCGAACGCGACCAGGCCCGTTTCAACAAGTCGCTGGCCAAGTTCGATCTCGCCGGCATCCAGGCTGCGCCGCGCGGCATGCCGCAGATCGAGGTGTCGTTCGACATCGACGCCAACGGCATCCTGCACGTTACCGCCAAGGACAAGAATACCGGCAAGGAGCAGCGCATCGAAATCAAGGCGGGTTCCGGTCTGTCCGAAGAAGAAATCCAGCGGATGGTCACCGATGCGGAAACGCACCGCGAGGAAGACAAGAAGTTCCAGGAACTGGTGCAGGTCCACAACAAGGCCGACCAGTTGGTGCACGCGGCGCGGTCGGCGATCAAGGAGCACGGCGGCAAGGTCGGCGGTGACGTGATCGGCCGTGTCGAGGAAGCGCTGTCCGAACTCGAAAAGGTGATGAAGGGCGATGACAAGGACGCCATCGAATCGCGTATCACGAAGTTGGAGGAGGCTGCGCAATCGTTGTTCGCTGCGGCCCAGGCGGGCGGCCAGACCGGTCCGCAGCCCGGTGCGCAGCAGGCGCCGGGTGGCGGCAGCGCGTCGCCGGATGACGTGGTCGACGCCGAGTTCACGGAAGTGAAGGACAAGGACGACAAGTAAGTGTTATCCACCAGCGCGGAGCGCTGGTGGATAAACTGTCCGCGTTCGACCGGCGCTGGGAAGCGCGCTGTTCAACGCGGACATCTTCCATGTAGAGGCGGGGAACCTCGGACATGCACAAGGGCCGGATGGAGGCGTTCACCGACGGGGTGATCGCCGTCATCATCACCATCATGGTGCTGGAACTGAAATTGCCGCACGAGGCCACGTGGCGTGCGTTGCTCGCGGACGTCCCCGTGTTCCTGAGCTACGTGCTCAGTTTCGCTTACGTCGGCATCTACTGGAACAACCACCATCACATGCTGCAGATGGTCACGCATGTCAGCGGCAAGGTGCTGTGGGCGAACCTGTTCTTCCTTTTCTGGCTGTCGTTGTTTCCGTTCACCACCAGTTGGTTGAACGAATCGCGCCCGGTGCCGGCGCCGGTGCCCACCGCGATTTACGGCATCGTGTTGTTGCTTGCAGCGCTCTCATGGATTCCGTTGCTGCGTGCGCTGATCGCAGCCAATGGCGGCGAGAAAAGCGGGCTCGGCGAAGCGCTGAAGGGTGACTGGAAGATCGTCGTTTCCCCGGTTGGCTACGTGATTGCCATTGTGATGGCGTTTTTCGCGCCCATATTCTCGTGCGTGATCTACGGCGCGATCGCGGCCATCTGGTTCATTCCCGACCGCCGACTCGAGACAAGAATGCGCACATGAAACGTTGCTACTACGAAGTCCTCGGTGTTGCGCGCAGCGCGAACGACGAGGAATTGAAAAAGGCGTTTCGCCGATTGGCGATGAAGAATCATCCCGACCGCTGCCCCGGCGACCCCGAAGCGCAGGAACGTTTCAAGGAAGCCAAGGAAGCGTACGAGATCCTCGGGGATCCGCAACGCCGCGCGATGTACGACCAGTATGGCCACGCCGCGTTCGAGAACGGCGCAGGACGCCGCGGCGGTGCGCCATTCGGCGACGTGGGCGACATCTTCGGCGACATCTTTTCCGACATCTTCGGCGGCGGGCGGCGCGCCGCCCGTGGTTCGGATTTGCGCTACGTGCTGGAACTCGATCTTGAGGAAGCGGTCGCCGGCATCGACAAGCAAATCCACGTGCCGACGATGGTCAACTGCCATCATTGCAACGGCACCGGTTCCGAAGACGGCAAGCTTGCAACCTGTTCCACCTGCCGCGGGCACGGCCGCGTGCGGATGCAGAACGGCATCTTCTCGATCCAACAGACCTGCCCGCACTGCGGCGGTGTCGGGCGCATGGTGGTGACGCCGTGCAAGCACTGTCACGGCGAAGGCCGGCTGGAAGACGAACGCAGTCTGGAAGTCAAAGTGCCCGCGGGCGTGGACGACGGGGATCGCATCCGCTTGAGCGGTCAAGGGGAGGCCGGGCCATCCGGGTCTACCCCCGGCGACCTGTACGTTGAAATCCACGTGCGCGAGCATCCCATCTTCAAACGCCACGGCGACGACCTGCGTTGCGAGGTGCCGATCCGTTTCGCGCAGGCGGCGCTCGGCGCCAATATCGAAGTGCCGATCCTTGGCGGTTCGACCAGCATCACCGTGCCACCCGAAACACAGACGGGGCAGGAATTCCGTCTGCGCGGCCAGGGCGTGAAATCCGTCCGCAGCCGTCATACCGGCGACCTGTTCTGCACCGTGGTCGTCGAAACACCGGTACGGCTCGACAAACACCAGCGCGAATTGCTGGAGCAGTTCGAGGCGACCTTCGCCGACGCCGAGGAAGCGAAGAAGCATTCGCCGCGCAACAGCGGCTTTGTGGAAGGCGTGAAGCAGTTCTGGGCGAAGATGACGGGTTGATGCGGCGCCGGGCGCTGCATGTATCGCCTGCGTCATGCGAGAATCGCGAGCCTCCCTTGGAAGTCGACATCCCCGACGCGGGGGCGTATCGGAGCGCAGCATGACTCAAACTCGACGGGCGTCGTGTTCCTGTGGCCAGTTGAGCATCGAAGTCCAGGGTGAACCGCTGGGAGTCGGCGTTTGCCATTGTTTGGCGTGCCAGCGCCGTACCGGCAGCGTGTTTGCCGCCTTGGCCGCGTTCGCAACCCCGTATTCGGTTTCGGGCACTGCTACCGAATATGTTCGAACCGGCGACCACGGGTCACGATTCCGGTTCAGATTCTGTCCCGTATGCGGAACCAGCCTCTTCCATACCGAGGAAGGCTGCTCCGGGCCGGTGTCCATTGCGGTGGGAGCCTTTGCGGATCCGTCGTTTCCCGCGCCCGAGGATTCGGTCTACGACTGCCGCAGGCACCCATGGGTTCGGCTTCCGCCAGGAATCCGGACGTACGACAAAGATCCTGAAGGATGATCGGATGACCAGCAAGATTCTCCTGGGTATCACCGGTGCCAACGGCCGCATGGGCGGTGCGTTCCAGGCGCTGTTGCGCGACGACGCGCGCTTCGCATTGACCGCGAAGATCGCACGCAGCGACGACTGGCACGCTGCGCCGAAGCTCGATGTCGTGATCGACTTCAGCACACCCGAAGGCTTTGACGCAGCACTGGCGCATTGCGAGGCGCACGGTGTGGCGCTGGTTGCCGGAACGACCGGCATCGACGCCGCACAGCATGTGCACTTCGCGGCTGCCGCCGCGAAAATTCCAGTGCTTTACGCGGCAAATTTCAGTCTGGGCATTGC
>Ga0157370_10008202_pt1 | contig 11287 bp, 11 predicted proteins | sample C35metaG_FD_113463 | JGI IMG/M metagenome (GOLD analysis project Ga0157370, IMG submission 113463) | Corn rhizosphere microbial communities from Kellogg Biological Station, Michigan, USA - C3-5 metaG | ecosystem: Host-associated > Plants > Roots > Rhizosphere > Soil | place: USA: Michigan... | reverse complement strand
GGGTGTTCCATGATGAAGGTCGGCTGCCAGAGCTTCTCTTCGACGGTCTCCTCGAAGTACATCACCTGCAGGCTGGCGAGGCTGCGCTGCGAGAGCTTGTCCTTTTCTTCGCTCAGGCCGATCTTGCGCAACGCGTTGATGAGCCAGGCCGTGTCGTCGACCCCATCGCCGGCGTCGGTGTACTTCAGGATCGCTTCACGGATCGTCAGGCGCTCGAAGGGCTGGGTCAGGTCGACGGGCTTGCCTTGGTAGGTGAGCTGCTGCGTGCCGACTGCCTTGTCGGCGATGGTGCGGATCAGAGTCTCGGTGAAGTCCATCAGGTCGCGGTAGTTCCAGTAGGCCGCGTAGAACTCCATCATCGTGAACTCGGGGTTGTGCCGCACCGAGATGCCCTCGTTGCGGTAGCTCCGGTTGATCTCGAACACGCGCTCGAAGCCGCCGACGATCAGGCGCTTCAGATACAGCTCGGGCGCGATGCGCAGGAACATCTCCTGGTCGAGCGCGTTGTGGTGCGTCTTGAAGGGCTTGGCGTTCGCACCGCCCGGAATGGGGTGCAGCATGGGGGTCTCGACTTCGAGGAAGTCATTGGCGACCATGAATTCGCGCAGGGCGCTTACGGCCTTGCTGCGTGCGGTGAAGCGCACGCGGGCCGCTTCGTCGGTGATGAGGTCGACATAGCGCTGGCGGTACTTCTGCTCCTGGTCGGCCATGCCGTAGAAATCGCCGGGCAGCGGGCGCAGGCTCTTGGTGAGAAGACGCAGCTTCGTCACCTTGACCGAGAGCTCGCCGGTCTTGGTCTTCATCAGCGTGCCTTCGGCACCGAGGATGTCGCCGAGGTCCCAGCGCTTGAACTCTGCGTACGCTTCTTCGCCGACGGCATCGCGCGTCACGTAGAGTTGGATGCGGCCCGTGGCGTCCTGCAAGGTCGCGAAGCTGGCCTTGCCCATCACGCGCTTGAGCATCATCCGGCCCGCCACGCTGACGGCAATGGCCTGCGCCTCGAGGGCTTCGGCTTCGATCGCATCGTGCGCTGCAACGAGCGCCGCGGCGCGATGGCCCGGCTTGAAGTCGTTGGGGAACGCCACGCCCTTGCCCTCGACCTGCGCGGTGCGCAGCAGCTTGAGTTTTTCGCGGCGTTCGGCGATGAGCTTGTTGTCGTCGACGGGAGACGGGGAAGAAGGAGGGGGAAGTTGATCGGACATGGGAAGCGGGTGAGGCGCAACAGAAGCGTGCGCGGCCCGGCATTTTAGCCGATCGGAATCAAACGAAACTGGGGCCCAGCGCCCACCAATTCTGCGCAATGCGCTATTAAAAGAAGAGCATATCGTTGAGTCGCACCTGTCCTTTCAAACGCAATCGCGCGGTCTACTTCACGCGCTTGAGATACCCGTCCGGCGCGACGCTGATCATCAGCTTGTTGTCGATGGCACGGTCGATCTCGAACTCCGGGTGCGTCTTGAGATATTCGTGGACGGCCGTCTTCGGGTTGTCACCGGGCCCCCAGGGGCGGTCCGGGAACATGTCCATGGGCAGGTGCTCCACAATGGTGTCGAACACCACGCAATAGCTTCCCACTGTTGCGAGCGGCGCATAGGCTTGCAACTCCGCCAGCACATGGGCGTGGGTGTGGTTGCTGTCGAGACAGACGAGAACGCTCTTTTTCCCGGCGGCTTTCTGTTGCACCTGGGCGATGACTTCGGCAGCGATGCTCGAGCCTTCGATCATCGTGATGCGCCTGGACATCGGGTGTGCCTCGATGGCCTTGCGGTTGTGAGCGCGGATGTCGATGTCGAGTCCCAGCACCTGCGCATCGGCCGGTCCGCCGCAGGCGGCGTTCAGTTCCAGCATGGCGGCCGAGAAGATCAGCGATCCGCCGTGGGCGATGCCAGTTTCCAGGATCAGGTCGGGCTGCACGCGCCAGATGATCTCCTGCATCGCAATCATGTCTTGCGGGTACTGGATGATGGGGCGCCCCATCCAGGAGAAGTTGTAGGAGTACCCGGCCCTGAAGGACGAAGTCATCAGGCTTTGCGCGTCGCGGCTCAGCGCCTGATCGGTTCCGTTGTTTGCGATGCGTTGCGCGACTTCGGCTTCAAAAGTCATGTTGGCCTACCTTAAAGAGACGGATTTGATGATGGGACTGCCTGGCGATTTCATCGACGTAGTTGGAGTTCATGACGAACACCAGCGAATTCACGGGCAAGGCTTCGAGCACTTGCTGCGGGGATGGAACTTCCAGGCCCGCTCCCGCACTGTACCGGCCTCGTGGTGCGGTCTTGAACCAGGTCCACGTTTCCTCTCGGCGAAGACCGGGCCGCCGAGGCATTTGCATAGACCTTGTTCTGCAGCACGGGCACGTTGTCGATGCGAAGGAGTTCGCGATGCATCAGGAGTTCTCCAGCAGTTGCGCAAGCTTGACGTTGCTTCCCCAGAACTCCATGGGCTCGTACGCAGGATAAGGGTAGTGCCCGAGGGCCAGCGTCATCGGCCAGGAATGAGTGGCAAGCCATCCTTCCACGAGCGAGCGTACCGAGGTCGGGTGCCCCGCGCAGACATTGACGATTCCCGCATCGGTCGGCTTGCAAGCCAGTGTGGCCAACGCCTGGGCGACCTGTGAAACATGCAAATAGTCCCGCAGTTGTTCCCCGCCGGACATCCTGAAGACCTTGTCGCCACGAGCGCCTGCGGCGACGAATTGGCTATAGAGCGAAGAGGGCGCCTGCCCCTCTCCATGCATGTAGAAAAGTCGTGCCCAGGTCAATTGGAAGTGGCTGCTGCCGCGCAGGAATTCGAGTTCGCGTCGCAAGGCGTCCTTGGCGAAGCCGTAAGGGTTGCCCGGATTCGTCGGCAGCGACTCGTGCAGCTCGCCGGATTGCATTCCGTATTCGAAGCAGGTGCCCGCGCACAGCAGCGACGGGAGCCCGGCATCGACCAACCCACGCAAGAACCGGTACTGAACATGGAGCTCGGATTCGAAATGATGCCGCGCCTGGTAGTTCGGCAGTCCATGCCAGGCGAGATGAACGACAACATCGGGCAGGCCCAGTTTCGAGAAATCGTCTGGCGACGGTGCGGCGAGGTCGAGCACCACATGGCGGATTCCTTCGGGCAACCAGTCGTCGCCGGCGGGCCGACGGGATGCAGCGATCACTTCGACATCCTCGGCCCGGGCAAGGGCCTGCAGGACATGGCGTCCGACGAACCCGCTGGCGCCAGTGACTGCGATCTTCACAAGACCTCGATCGCCGGCACGGCGGTTGCAAATCTCCCGCCCCATTCCCGGATGTAGGCGAGCTGCTCCATCACCTCCGTCCGGAGATTCCAGGGCAACACCAGGACGTAGTCGGGCCGCTCGCGCTTCAGGTGCACCTCGTCGACGATCGGGATCCTGCTTCCGGGCATGAAGAGATTCTGCTTGGCGGGGTTGCGGTCCACCACCCAGGGCAGCAGGCCGCTGCGCACGCCCGCGTAGTTGAGCAGCGTGTTGCCCTTGGCCGCGGCCCCATAGGCGCCGACGCGCTTGCCGCTTCGACGGGCATCGATCAGGAACGCCATCAGGCCGTCGCGGACGTCGTCCGCACGCTGCTGGAAGCCCTGGTAGTAGGCGGCGGTGGCAACACCCGCCACATCTTCCGCGGCCAGCACGCGCGCCACGGCGGCTTCGACCGGGCGTACGCCGGTGTCCTGCCGCTGGGCAAAAACACGCAGGCTGCCGCCGTGGGTTTCGAGCTGCTCGACATCGAACACGCGCAACCCGTTCGCTTCGAACAGCCGGATCACCGATGTGAGCGACAGATAGGAAAAGTGCTCGTGGTAGATGGTGTCGAACTGGCATTCGGCCACCATCCGCATCAGGTGCGGAAATTCGAAAGTGGCAACGCCCGCCGGCTTGAGCAGGTGCGCAAAGCCTGCGACGAAGTCGTTGATGTCGGGCACATGGGCCAGCACGTTGTTGGCGGCCGTCAGGTCGGCGCTCTTGCCGGCGGCCACGAGTTGCCGGGCCAACGCCACGCCGAAGAATTGCTCGACGATCTCGATCCCTTTTGCGCGCGCGGCGCGCGCGGTGCTGGCGGTCGGCTCAATGCCCAGGCAAGGGATTCCCGCCTCCTTCACGTACTGCAACAGGTAGCCATCATTGGCCGCGACCTCGACCACGTGCGATGCCGAGCCCAGCGCGAAGCGGTTTGCGGACTCGCTCACGTAGCGCCTGGAATGGGCCAGCCAGCTCGTGGAGAAGGAACTGAAATACGCGTAGTCGCCGGAGAACAGATCGGCGTGATGCGCATAGTCTTCGGTCTGGACGAGCCAGCAGTACGTGCATGTGAAGACGCGCAGCGGATACCACTTTTCAGGTGCCGCCAGCTGCTCGGCGCGCAGGTAGGCATTGGACGGCGGTGCCGTGGCGAGGTCGATGAACGGCAAGCTCAGCTCGGCGTGGCAATGGCGGCACTTCATGCGGCAAGACCTGTGAAATCGGAAGAGAGAAAGGGATGGCCGGCATCCCGCTCGGACACGTCGGCAAACGCAAGCGGCCACGCGATGGCGAGCGCCGGGTCGCGGGCGTTCAATGCGCCTTCGGCTGCGGCGGCGTAGGGGGTCGAATGCAGGTAGAGCAACTCGGCGTCGTCGCTGAGTGCCTGGAAACCATGCGCAAAGCCCTTGGGAATGAGCAGGCTGCGTGCGTTCCCCGCGCTCAGCACTTCGCCATGCCAGTGAAGAAAGGTCGGGGAGCCCTGGCGCAGGTCGATGGCCACGTCGAAGATCTCGCCGTGCAGGCAACTCACCAGCTTGTCCTCGGCGTGCGGCGGATGCTGGAAGTGCAGGCCGCGCACCGAGCCGCGCCGTTGCGTCAGCGTGTGATTGATCTGCGCCACGGGCCCGGCGAAGCCGGCTGCGGCAAGTTCTTCGGCACAGAAGAAGCGGCTGAAGAAGCCGCGCGCATCTTCGAGCTTCTGGCGCTGCACGCAGACAAGGCCAGCCAATGGCGTGGTGTCAATGCCGAACCGGGCCATGAGCGGCGTCCTGGTAAGCCTGTATCTGTGCTTCGCACACCTGCTGCACGTCCGTGCCGGCGCGCCATGCCCGGTGCCATTCGACGGTCTTGTCGAGCGCGGTATCGAGGCTCCAGCGCGGCTGCCAGCCCAGCGTGCTGCGCGCCTTGCTGCTGTCGAGCTTGAGGAAGTTGGCTTCATGGACCGTGTGGTCGGGCGTTTCGTGCCAGCGGCTTTCGGGCAGCTTGCGGACCAGCGCATCGAGCAGTGTGCGAACCGGCACAGCATCGTCGTCGGCCGGGCCGAAATTCCAGGCCTGTGTGAAGGCCGGATCGCCGCCGGCCAGATGTTCGGCCAGCAGCAGGTAGCCGCCGAGCGGCTCCAGCACGTGCTGCCACGGACGCGTGGCCCCGACATGGCGGACCTCGAGCGGCAGAGCCGCATCGGCGGCACGAAAGAAATCGGGCACCAGGCGATCGACGGCCCAGTCGCCACCGCCAATCACATTGCCGGCACGCGCCGTGGCCACCGCCACGCCGGCCTGAGCCAGGAACGATGCCCGGTAGGCGGCCGTCACCAGTTCGGCACAGGCTTTGCTGCTGGCATAGGGGTCCAGCCCGCCGAGCGGCTCGTTCTCGCGATAGCCCCAGGCCCATTCGCGGTTCTCGTAGACCTTGTCGGTCGTCACGCTGACAAGCGCGCGCACGCTGGGGCATGTGCGCACGGCTTCCAGCAGATGAACCGTGCCCATGACATTGGTCGCATAGCTTTGCACCGGCTGGCGGTAGGACTCGCGCACCAGCGATTGCGCGGCAAGATGGAACACGACATTGGGCGCCGCCTTCTTGACCGCGTCCTGCAGCGCGGCAAAGTCGTTCAGGTCGCCCAGTGTGTGCCCGGCCAGCGCATCGGCCACGCGGGCTTCGGTGAAGAGATTGGTCTGCGTCGGCGGGGGCAAGGCGTAGCCGTGGACTTCGGCGCCGGCACTTCGCAGCCAGAGCGCGAGCCAGCTGCCCTTGAAGCCCGTGTGGCCGGTGACCAGCACCCGCTTGCCACGCCAGAACGCGGTATTCATGTCCATACCTTCCAGGGCGCGGTGTGGGTTGCCCACAGCTGCTCCAGGTGCATCTTGTCGCGCAGCGTGTCCATCGGCTGCCAGAATCCGCCGTGCTCGAAGGCTCGCAACTGATCGTCCGACGCGATCTTCGCCAACGGCTCGCCTTCCCAGCTGGCCTGGTCGCCATCGATGTAGTCGATGCATTTCGGCGACAGCACGAAGAAGCCGCCGTTGATCCAGCCGCCGTCGCCACGCGGCTTCTCGATAAAGCCGCGCACCGCATCGCCGTCACGCTCCAGCGCACCATAGCGCCCGGCGGGCTGGACGGCCGTGACCGTGGCCAGCCGGCCATGCAAGCGGTGAAACGCGATCAGCTTGCCGATGTCGATGTCCGCCACGCCGTCGCCGTAGGTGAAGCAGAACGCATCGTCATCCTGCAGGTACTTTTCCACGCGCTTGAGGCGGCCGCCCGTCAACGTGTCCTCTCCGGTATCGACGAGTGTCACCTTCCAGGGCTCCGCCTTGCGCTGGTGAACGTGCATCTCGTTGCTGCGCATGTCGAAGGTCACGTCGGACATGTGGAGAAAGTAGTTGGCGAAATACTCCTTGATCACATAGCCCTTGTAGCCGCAGCAGATGACGAAGTCGTTGATGCCGTGGGCCGAGTAGAGCTTCATGATGTGCCAGAGCACCGGCTTGGCACCGATCTCGATCATGGGCTTGGGCTTCAGGTGCGTCTCTTCCGAAATGCGCGTGCCCAGGCCGCCCGCAAGGATGACTGCTTTCATGCTGGAAGTCCCTCTCCAGGGTGGCCGAATACGCGGTACTGGCTGTTTTCGCTCAGCGTGCACATGTAGCCGATGTTCTGCGCAGGCAGCTCGCAGGCCGTGCCGTCGGGGTTGACGCCCGAAACGGGCCATCCGAGCTCCTTGAGCAGCAGATAGCTGGTGAGGCGCTCCGTGAAGAAAGACAGTGCGCGTCGTTGATACCCGTCATGCGGGTCGACCGGAGCGTGCCGGGTCAGGAATTCATCCACGACCGGACGCAGGCGCTCCAGGATGCCGATGTAGAGATGGCAGGGAAAGACACCGAATTCGATTCCGCCCGGAATGAAGATCCCCGCGCCGAAGAAGGTCGTGATTTCGGACTCGTGCAGCACCTGCCGGTCGATGGCGATGCGCGACAGCAGGAGAAAGTCCGCGACATGGTGGCAGGCGGCGTACTGGGCCAGTATCCCTTCGCTCATGATGAAGGGATGCGGCATCAGCAGATCTGTCGCGTAGCTCGCGAAAAGCTCGGATACCTGCTCCTTGCCAAAGGGCATGCCCAGCATGCGCATGAACGGGTAGTTGATGGAAGGCTCGCCAATAGGGGTCGGCGAAATGAGCTTGCGGTACTGAAAGACACAGACCGATCGACCCTCCGTCGGGCGGCCCTGGAGCAATTCGCTGATGTACAGCGACCCCGCGGTCCCGGTGAGATAGGGATAGAAGTTGTCGCCGTTCAGGCTGCCCGTACCAATGGTGCGCTGCGAGTCGCGGATGTTCAGACGACCGTCGGCCTGGTACTTGCCCGTGGCAACGACTTCGACGTGGTCCGGCAGATCGAACCATGGTGGTTCGTGCGCGATGCAAAAGAAGTAGTCAGGACCTGGCATGGCGGATTTTCATGGTCACGGCTCGTCGGGGCGGCGCATCGTGCACCGGAATCCCGAGCTTAACGTTGCGCGGCGCGCTTCCGGCGCAGGAGGTCAGCTGGAAATCCCTGTACGCGCCAACAAATCACTCACCAGTTCGAGCCGCATCAGCGGGCTGTCGAGCTCCATCAACCGCTGCCGCAGTTCGAGCTGCATCGGCACCAGCTCGCACCAGCGATTGGCCACCCAGCCGCAGTCGTCGAACCGGTAGGGCTCGCCGATGGGCAGCCGCACCGTCTCGGCGCCCTGGGCCCTGCGGCGTTCTTCGAGCGTGTCGACCAGGCGCCGCAGCGCGGCGGCCGTGTGCCGGAGGTCGTCGGGAATTTCGAGCGCGACGTCTTCGATCACGGCTTCCACCTCGGCAACCCACAGGCCGTGCTTCTGCAGTTCGGTGCTGCGAACGCGAAAGCGCTGGGTGCCGATGCATTCGATCTGGAGCAGGCCGCTTTGCGGCGATTCGAATTCGCGGATGACGGCCAGCGTGCCGATGGCGGCAAAGCTTTCCGCATCGGCGCCGGCTTTGCGGACCTCGCTGCCGCTTGTGAGGCTGACCACGCCGAACGGCGCGTCGGCCTTGCGGCATTTGCCGATCATGTCGAGATAGCGCACCTCGAAGATGCGCAAAGGAAGCAGGCCGCCCGGGAACAGGACCGTACCGAGCGGGAACAATGGCAGTGAATGCAAAAGGGGCTGTGTCGTCATCGAAAAACCTTGCATGGCTATCATCGCATTCCGCTCACGACCGCGCCCCATGCTCTACCAGATTCCTTCGTTCCTTCTCGACGTGATCGTCGGCCTGCTCGGCGGCGCCTGCCTGCTGCGTCTCTACATGCAGTACCACCGGGTGCCGTTCGGCAATCCGCTCGGGCGCTTCATCTTCGCGATCACAGACTGGATCGTGCTGCCGCTGCGGCGCATCGTGCCCTCGGTCAAGCGCTGGGACCTGGCGAGCCTGATCGCCGCCTGGCTGTTGGTGCTGCTGAAGTTCCTGCTGCTGTGGCTCCTGATCGGTAACCTCGGCCGCATCGCCACCTTGCCGCTGGTCTCGTTGGTGGGATTGCTGCAGCTCGCGATTTCGGGGTTGACCGCGCTCCTGGTGGTCTATGCCGTGCTGTCCTGGGTGCCGGGCGCTTCGCCGATGCTGCTCGACCTGATTTCTCGGCTGGCCGAGCCGCTGGTTCGACCGTTTCGCCGCTTCATCCCGCTGATCGGCGGCGTGGACCTGTCGCCCCTCGCCGCCATCGTGGTGCTGCAGGTGATTGCGATCGTGCTGAGCAATTTGCTGGTGTTTGCCTACCAGCTGACTTTCTGAGTCGCAGCAGGCAAGCAAGCAAGCAAACAAACAAAAAAAAGGGCCCGGGTGCATTGCACCCGGGCCCTATTGTTTTGGCTTGTCGCGTTCAGCTCACTGCGTCGGCGGGCTGGCGCAGCAGCATTGCCAGCGTACTGGCGATGGTCTTGCGCAGTTCGCGGCGGTCGCTGATGAAGTCGATTGCGCCCTTGGTCTGCAGGAACTCGGCGCGCTGGAAGCCTTCGGGCAGCGTCACGCGCACGGTCGATTCGATCACGCGCGGGCCGGCAAAGCCGATCAGCGCCTTGGGTTCTGCAATGACCACGTCGCCCACGAAGGCGAAGCCGGCGCTCACCCCGCCCATGGTCGGGTCGGTCAGCACGCTGATGTAGGGCAGGCCCTTCTTTGCCAGGCGCGTGAGCGCGGCGTTGGTCTTGGCCATCTGCATCAGCGAGAGGAGGCCCTCCTGCATGCGCGCGCCGCCGGTAGCGGTGAAGCAGATGAACGGCACCTTCTGTTCGATGGCGGTCTCGACGCCACGCACGAAGCGCTCGCCGACCACGCTGCCCATGCTGCCGCCCATGAATTCGAATTCGAAGCAGGCAACGACCACGTTGATGCTGTGCACCGAGCCGCCGATGACGACCAGGGCGTCGGTCTCGCCGGTGTTCTCCAGCGCTTCCTTGAGCCGTTCGGGGTACTTGCGACTGTCCTTGAACTTCAGGGCGTCGACCGGGAGCACTTCCTGGCCGACTTCGTAGCGGCCTTCGGCATCGAGAAAAGCGTCGAGCCGCGCGCGGGCGCCGATGCGGTGATGGTGGCTGCAGCTCGGGCAGACGTTCTGGTTGTGTTCCAGGTCGGTCTTGTAGAGCACCGTTTCGCAGGCCGGGCATTTGATCCACAGGCCCTCGGGCACCTGGCGGCGCTCGGCAGGGTCGGTTTGTGCGATCTTGGCGGGTAGCAGTTTTTCAAGCCAGCTCATAGGACTCCGGAATTAGCTCCCCTCTCCTTGGGGGAGAGGGGCTGGGGTGAGGGCAACCGAGATTATCGGCCAGCCGCATTCTTGGGGGTAGCCGCCGGCAGGGCATCCAGCGCCTCGCGGATGCCGGCGAGGAATTCACGCACCGCGGGCACCACCTTCTCGCGCGGTTGCCCGTCGATCAGCTGGATGATCTTGGTGCCGATCACGACGGCGTCCGCGGCCGAGCCGACCGCCTGCGCCGTGCGTGCGTCGCGGATGCCGAAGCCCACGCCGACCGGGATGCTCACATGCTGGCGGATGCGCGGGATCATCTGGCCGACCGCCTCGGTGTCCAGGTGGCCCGCGCCCGTCACGCCCTTGAGCGACACGTAGTAGACATAACCGCTCGCGATGCGCGCGACCTGCGCCATGCGCTCGTCGGTGCTCGTGGGCGCCAGCAGGAAGATCAGGTCGATGTTCGCCGCCTTCAGGTCCGCGGCGAAGGCCTCGCACTCCTCGGGCGGGTAGTCGACCACCAGCAGCCCGTCGACGCCGGCTGCCGACGCATCGCGGATGAAGGCCTTCTTGCCGTGCACGAGGTCATAGCGCTCGACCGGATTCGCATAGCCCATCAGCACCACGGGCGTGGTCGCGTCCTTCTGGCGGAAAGTGGCGACGATGGCGAGCACCTGCTTCATGCCGACGCCCAGTGCCAGTGCGGCTTCGCCGGCCTTCTGGATCACGGGGCCGTCGGCCATCGGGTCGGAGAAGGGCACGCCCAGCTCGATCACGTCGGCACCCGCTTCGACCATGCCGTGCATCAGCTCGGGCGTGATGTCGGCGAAGGGGAAGCCGGCGGTGACGTACGGAATCAGCGCCTTGCGGCCCTGCGCTTCGAGTGCCTTGAAGGTAGCGGCAATACGGCTCATCACTTGCCTCCCTTCACGCTCAGGCCGCGCATCGAGGGGCGGTCGTAGAAATCGACGCCCGACAGGTCGGCGACGGTGCCGATGTCCTTGTCGCCGCGGCCCGAGAGGTTCACCAGGATCGACTGGTCGGGGCGCATGGTCTTGGCGAGCTTCATTGCATGGGCCAGGGCATGGCTGGATTCGAGCGCGGGGATGATGCCCTCCGTTCGGCACAGGTAGTGGAAGGCTTCGAGCGCTTCGGTGTCGGTGATGCCGACGTATTCGGCGCGGCCGATGTCGGCCAGGTACGCGTGCTCGGGGCCCACGCCTGGGTAGTCGAGGCCCGCGCTGATGCTGTGGGTCTCGGTGATCTGCCCGTCCTC
>Ga0157370_10008196_pt1 | contig 11290 bp, 11 predicted proteins | sample C35metaG_FD_113463 | JGI IMG/M metagenome (GOLD analysis project Ga0157370, IMG submission 113463) | Corn rhizosphere microbial communities from Kellogg Biological Station, Michigan, USA - C3-5 metaG | ecosystem: Host-associated > Plants > Roots > Rhizosphere > Soil | place: USA: Michigan... | reverse complement strand
GAAACGCTCCTGCCGAAATGGCTCGCGCTGCCGATTTTCTCGTCCGACCCGATCTCGTCGGTCGCATACGCGACCGAGGCCGCTCTCGCCGTGCTGATCGCGACGTCGCTGTCTGCGCGCCACATCGTCCTGCCGATCTCGTTCGCGATTGCAGGGCTGCTGGCGATCGTCGTCTTCTCGTACGCGCAGGGTGTGCGTGCATATGCGTCGAGCGGCGGTTCGTACGTCTTCGCGAAGGAAAACATCGGCACCCTCGCCGGCCTGATCGCGGGCGCGGCACTCCTCGTCGACTACGTGCTCACCGTTGCGGTCTCGATTGCCGCGGGCATCTTCGCAATCACCTCTGCGGCTCCGTCCCTCGCCCCGTATCTGCTTCCGCTCTCGCTCGTCTCGGTGCTGCTCCTCACTGTCGCAAACCTGCGGGGAGTACGCGAGTCCGGGCTCCTGTTCGCGTTTCCGACGTACGGCTTCCTGATCACGCTCTACGCAGCGGTCGGCGTCGGAATCGTCAAGTGCACGGTCGGGGCTTGCCCGCAGGCGACCGTCCCCCATCCGCTTGCGGCCGGAACCGGAAGCCTCGGCCTCTTCGTCTTGCTGAAGGCGTTTTCGTCCGGCGCGGTCGCGCTCACGGGCGTCGAGTCGATCTCGAACGGCGTCACGGCGTTTCGCCACCCACAGGCCCAGAACGCCGCACGAACGCTGCTCGTGATGGCCGCGATCGCAATCAGCTTGTTCATCTCGGTGTCCTTCCTTGCGGTGCACATGGGCGCACGGCCGAGCTCGACCGTTTCGGTGCTCTCGCAGATTGCCCGCGGCGCGTTTCCCGCCGGTTCGCCCGGCTCGCTCGTCTACTACCTCGTGCAGGGATTCACGTTCGCGATCCTCGTGCTCGCCGCGAACACCTCCTACCAGGGCTTCCCGCGCTTGGCCGCCCTGCTCGCGCGAGATCGCTTCTTCCCGCGACAGTTCGTGAACCTCGGCGACCGGCTCGTGTACTCGAACGGGATCCTGATCCTCTCGGGGCTCGCCGCGGCGCTGCTGCTCGCGTTTCGCGCAAACGTCAACTCGTTGATCCATCTCTACGTGATCGGCGTGTTCACCGCATTCACGCTCGCGCAGGCCGGCATGGTCCGCTACTGGTTTCGCACAAAGGCGGCGGGTTGGCGCTGGCGGGCGTTGATGAACGGGACGGGCGCGACGGTCACAGGCCTCGTCGACGTGATCGTGATCTGGACGAAGTTCACGTCCGGCGCTTGGATGGTGACAATCGCGATCCCGGCGCTGATCGCGATGTTCTACGCAATCCACCGCCATTACAAAGGCGTTGCGCGACGGCTTCGTGCAAAAGCGAAAGCAGTGCTCGCGCGACCGCAGCCCACCAACACCGTGATCCTGTACGTCGAGCGACTCGATGCCGCTACACGCGAGGCGTTCTGGTTCGCACGCACGATCTCGCAGGGCTCATTCCGTGCGATCCACGTGCCCTTTTCCGGCTCGGATGCGGGGATCCGCCCACGCTTCTTCCGCTGGTCCCAGGGGGAGCCCCACCTGGAGGTGCTGTCGCCGGAGGAGGAGCCACTCGACGCCGTCCTCGAATACATCTGGGCGTTCCCGCATGGCGAGGGCAACTTCGTCACGGTGGTCGTCCCCGAGCTCTTCCGCAAGCGATCGCTGCTCGCGGCCGTCCTGCGGCGCTCGACGTTCTCGCTCAAGGTGGGCCTGTTGCGGGAGCCGGGCATCGTCGTCTCGGATGTCCCGAGGCTCGCAAGCCCCGAGATCGATTGGGTGGAACCGACGCAGGCAACCTGCGTCGTCCCGGTCTCGGACGTCCACGCAGCATCGTTGCGGGCACTCGTGTACGCCCGCTCACTCGGCCTGCCCGACACGCGGGCGGTGTTCTTCGCCTTCGACGACGATGATGCCGCCAGGATGCGGCGCGACTGGGCGCGGTTCTCCCTCGACGTGCCGCTCGAAGTGATCGAGGCGCCCTTCCGCGACCTCGGCAAGCCGCTGCTCTCGTACCTCGGCCGGATCACGGCGGATCCCGGCGCAATCGCCGTCGTCGTCATGCCGGAGCTGATCGTGCGTGGCACCGACCGTCTCCTCCACAACCAGCGGGCGCTCTACCTGAAGCGGCTGTTGCTGTTCGAGCCGCAGGTGATCCTCACCAGCGTCCCCTACCAGCTCCTATGAGCGGCGTAACCTGTGCTTGCGACCGCCAGAACCCCCGCCCGTCTCCTCTTCAGCCTGCTCTCGGTCGCCACCGTGACGGGAGCGGTGTTCGCCCTGCGGCCGGTGGCCCCGGTGCTGAGCCTCGGCGTGCTCTACGTCTTCGCAGTGCTTCCGGTGGCCGTGCTCTGGGGCCTCGCATACGCGCTCCCGGTCTCGTTGCTGTCGATGATCACGTTCAACTTTCTCTTCCTGCCGCCGTTGCACACACTGGCGCTTCGGGATTCGGAGAACTGGGTGGCGCTCGCGGTCTACCTCGTTACCGCGGTTGTGGTGAGTGAGCTCGCAACGCGCTCGCGGCGACGAGGCGCCGCAGCGCTCGAGGCGGAAACGCTGCGCCGAAGCGACGCGGTGAAGACCGCCGTGCTGCGCGCGGTCAGCCATGATCTCCGTTCACCGCTGACGGCAATCGCCGCGGCAAGCGAAGTGCTCGAAGGCGGCGCGGAGCGGCTGACCAAGGCCGAGCGGGCGGAGCTCGTCGGCAGCGTCCGGCTCGAGACGCGCAGACTCGTCCGCCTCGTCGGCAACCTGCTCGACCTGTCGCGGCTCGAAGCGGGCGCAGCAGCGCCGACCCGCGAGCTCTGGACGATCGACGGACTCGTTGCGCGCTCGCTCGAGGCAATCGGTCCCGACGCCGACCGAATCGAGGTCTCGCTCCCGGCCGACTCGCCTCTGCTGCACATCGATGCGGGACAGATCGAGCGAGTGCTCGTCAACTTGCTCGAAAACGCGCTGAAGGTTTCCGCGGATCCCGTCGAGCTCACAACTGAGGTCGACAACGGGATGGTCGTCCTGCGGGTGCTCGACCACGGCCCCGGCCTCGAACCAGGCGCGGCCGAGAGGATCTTTGAGCCGTTCGAGCGAGGCGTCGGTGCCGGTGACGGCGCCGGTCTCGGGCTGGCAATCGCGAAGGGATTCGCGCAGGCGAACGGCGGTCGCGTGTGGGCCGAGCCTCGAAACGGCCGAGGCGCCGCATTTGCACTGGCGCTACCCACGAGGGTAGAAAGGTGACCGGCGCGCGCGTGCTCGTGGTCGACGACGAGCCTCAGATCCTGCGCGCGCTGCAGATGAAGTTGCGCAGCGAGGGCTATGAGGTCGACACAGCGGCAACGGCGGCCGAGGCGCTCGCCTCCGCGGCAGCGAGGATTCCCGAAGCGGTGATCCTCGATGTCCTCCTGCCGGACGGGCGCGGCACCGACGTCTGCCGCGAGCTGCGCGAATGGAGCGGCGCGCCGGTGCTGATGCTCTCGGCAATCGACGACGAGGCGGAGAAGATCGCCGCTCTCGACGCCGGCGCCGACGACTACGTCACGAAGCCGTTCAGCGTCGACGAGCTGCTTGCACGCCTACGAGCAGCGTTGCGCCGCACGGCGCCGGTCGGCGAGTCGGTGCTCGAGATCGGCGACCTGCAGATCGACCTCGTCAAGCGTCTCGTCACCGTCGGTGGGCGCGCCGTGTCGCTGACGCCGACGGAGTACGACCTGCTCCGCGTGCTCGCGCGGAACGAAGGAAAGCTGCTCACGCATCCGGCGATCCTCCGCGAGGTGTGGGGCCCGGCCTACCGCGAGGAGTCGAACTACCTGCACGTCTACGTCTCGCATCTACGCCGTAAGCTCGAGCCCGACCCTGCGCGCCCGCGCTACCTGCTCACGCAGCCGGGCGTCGGCTATCGGTTGGTCGACCCTACAAAGGCGCCGGTCTAGCTAGCCGAGCGCAATCATCCGGTCGATCGCGCCGCGGGCCCGCGCCGCGATCTCTGGATCGACCGTTACCTCGTACTGCCAGTCGCGCAGCGAGTCGCGCACCTTCTCGAGCGTGATCATCTTCATGAAGCGGCAGACCGCGCCCTCGCGCACCGGCTGGAAGGTCTTGCCCGGTGCCTCGCGCTGGAGGCGGTGGATGATCCCCTCCTCCGTCGCGATCATGAACCGCTGCTTCGGCGAGGTGCGCGCGTGCTCGACCATCCCCTCGGTCGACAGGATCTTCGTGCGTCCGTCGGCAAATGCCATCGCCTGGCTCGCGCAACCGCATTCGGGATGGACGAGCAGATCGGCGTCTGGCGCCTCCTCGTGCCAGCGCGTGATGTCGCTCGGGCGGATGCCCGCATGCACGTGGCACTCGCCGAGCCAGATCGTCAGCTTGCGGCCGGTCACTTTCTCCAGCCAGATGCCGAGGAACAGGTCGGGCAGGAAGAGGATCTCCCGGTCGGCCGGGATCGCCTCGATCACGGCCTTCGCGTTTCCGGACGTGCAGCAGTAGTCGCTCTCGGCCTTCACCTCGGCGGTCGTGTTCACGTACGAGACGACGACGGCACCGGGATGCTCTTCCTTCCAGGCGCGCAGTTGCTCCGCCGTGATCGAGGAGGCGAGCGAGCAGCCGGCGCGCAGATCGGGAATCAGCACCGTCTTGTCGGGCGAGAGAATCGCTGCAGTCTCGGCCATGAAGTGCACTCCACAAAAGACGATCACGTCGGCCTCGGTTGCCGCGGCCTGCCGCGAGAGCCCGAGCGAATCGCCGACGTAGTCGGCAACGTCCTGCACGTCGGGCAGTTGGTAGTTGTGCGCGAGGATGACGGCGTTGCGCTCGCGCGCGAGCTCGCGCACCTCCTCATGCAGCGTGTCTACTTCGAGCGCAGTCATTCGACCTCCAGGGAAACGTCGAGCGAGCGGGCCGAGTGGGTCAGCGCACCGACCGAGATGAAGTCGACGCCAGCGTCCGCGTAGGCACGCACCGTCGCGAGCGAGATGCCGCCGGATGCCTCGAGCTGTGCGCGTCCGTCGACGAGCTCGACGGCGGCGCGCACCTGCTCGGGCGTCATGTTGTCGAGCAGGATCCGTTCGACGCCTGCCTCGAGCGCTTCGGCAACGTCGTCGAGCGTCTCCGCCTCGACCTCGATCGGCCGGCCGTTGCGGAGCGCAGCCACCGCCGGCGCGATGCCGCCTGCGATGCGAAGGTGGTTTTCCTTCACGAGGATCGCGTCGTCCAGGCCGAAGCGGTGATTCACACCGCCGCCGCAGCGGACCGCATAGCGTTCGAGCGCGCGCAGCCCGGGTGTCGTCTTGCGCGTGTCGAGGATCGCCGTGCCCGTGCCCTCGACGAGGTCGACGTACCGGGCGGTGAGCGTTGCGATTCCGCAGAGTCGTCCGAAGATGTTGAGCGCGGTTCGCTCGCCCGTGAGGATCGCGCGTGCGAGGCCTTCGATCGTGGCGACTCGTTCGGGAACGTCGGTGATGCGGGAGCCCTCCGCAAGCAGCGCCTCGACGCGCACGCCGGGATCGAGCGCTTGGAAGACCGCGCGCACCGCTGCGACACCGCAGACGACGCCCGGCTCCTCGAGCAGCAGCTCGGCCGTGCAACGCGCATCGGCGGGAACGAGCCCGTCCGTCGTGCGGTCGCCGCTGCCGACGTCCTCGGCGAGCGCCGCGCGAACGACGGGGTCAAGGATCTCCGGGGTCAGACCCACGTCTCGAGCCGCGGCTCCTCGCCGCGCGTCAGGACGACATGGGTCGCGAACGCCTCGTCCTCCGTCGGGAAGTCGGAGCGGAAGTGCGCGCCGCGGCTCTCGCGCCGGGCGAGCGCGCTTTCGGCGACAAGGCGCGGCAGCAGCGCATCGACGTGGAGCAGCCGCTCGAGCCCGTCCGCGTTGCGGATCACGCCGGCGTCCTCCCAGAGCGCGTGCCGAATTTCCGGCGTCACTGTCTCTGACACGTCTCTGACACGTCTCTGACACGTGTCTGAGGTGTCTCTGAGGCCGGTGTCCGGTTCGGACATGGCTGCAATGGCCGCGCGGCGGCCGAAGACCAGGCACTCGAGCAGCGAGTTCGATGCGAGCCTGTTGGCGCCGTGCACGCCGGTCGCCGCGCATTCGCCGGCGGCGTAGAGGCCTGGCAGCGTCGAGCGCCCCTCGAGATCGGTGACGATGCCGCCGACCGTGTAATGCGCGGCGGGCGAAACCGGAATCGGCTCGGCGGCGGGGTCATAGCCCTCGCGTTCGAGTGTCGCCATCAGGCCCGGAAAACGTCCACGGTCGATCGCGCGCAGATCGAGCCGCGCGTCGCCGTTCGCGACGATCGCGCGCGTGACGACATCGCGCGGGGCGAGCTCGTCGGTGAAACGACCGCCGTCGGCTCCGACGAGCACCGCTCCCTCACCGCGCAGCGCCTCGGAGAGCAGGAAGCCGTTCCGCTTCAGTGCAGTCGGGTGGAACTGCACGAATTCGAGATCGCCGAGTGCGGCACCCGCGCGATAGGCGAGGACGAGCCCGTCCCCGACCGCGCCGGCCGGATTCGTCGTGCGCTCCCAAAGCGCCCCGTACCCGCCGGTGGCGAGCAGCGTCGCCGGCGCCGAAATCGAGCGGCGGTCTGTGACAACACCCACGCAGCGCCCGTCCTCCTCCCACAAGGAGCGCACCGTCTCGCCCTCGGCGACGGTGATCCGTGGCTGCACGCGCACGCGCTCGGCAAGCTCTGCGGCAATAGCCTTGCCGGTCTCGGCACCATTCACGTGCGCGATCCGCCGCAGCGAGTGGCCGCCCTCGCGGCCGAGGTCGTCGTCGAAGTCGACGCCGAGCTCGACGAGGTCGGCAATCCTCGCGGGCGCGTCTTCGGTGAGTGCGCGGACGGCGCTCACGCGGCACAGGCCGCGGCCGGCGCGGAACGTGTCCTCGGCGTGGAAGCCGGGCTCGTCCTCCTGCGCGAGCGCCGCGGCGACGCCACCCTGCGCGTGCCAGCTGTTCGATGCGGCGACGGGTCCCTTCGTGAGGAGGAGCACCTCGCCCTCCGTCGCCGCGCTGAGCGCCGCATAGAGCCCGGCGACTCCGCCTCCGACGACGATCATGTCAGGTTTTCTCCTCAAAGTCGATAACCTGTCCAGAGTCTACATGGTTTCCGACCCTCAGGCGAAAACAGCGGCCGCGGTGCACACCGTGCTGGCGGTCGTCTTCCAGGTCCGGGCAGGGCGGCTCGAGGTGCTGCTCTGGCAGCGGGCGCTCGAGCCCTGCGCCGGCTGCTGGTCACTCCCGGGCGGGGAGCTCGCCTCCGACGAGACGCTCGAGGAGTCGATCCGCCGGCACCTGGCGGCAAAGGTCGACGTCCGCGAACTCTCGCACATCGAGCAGCTCGAAACGCTCAGCGACCCCGACCGGAGCCCGGCGCGCCGCGAGCTCGCGACCGCCTATCTCGGGCTCGTGCCGAGCGACGTCGACCCCGCGCTCCCCGACGACACCCACTGGCATCCGGTCGACAAGCTGCCCAAGCTCGCGTTCGACCACGCGCGGGTCGTGCTCGCCGGACGGGAGCGTCTCCGCGCCAAGCTCTCCTATACGAATGCCGGCTTCGCACTCGCCCCCGCGACGTTCACGCTCTCAGAGTTGCGCGACCATTACCGCGCCGCGCTCGGTCACGACGTCTCGGCGACGAATCTCCAGCGTGTGCTCGTGCGCCGGCGGCTGCTCGTCCCGATGGGAAACCGACGCGAGTCCGGCCCGACCGGCGGGCGTCCGGCCGCGGTCTACCGCTTCGAGCGGCGTGAGCTTCAGATCACCGATCAGTTCGCCGTTTTGCGGCCCCAACGAGCTTCCACGCCCCAGGCAGAGCGGCCGCGGCGAGGTAGAGCTTGAACGTGTCGCCGGGCACGAACGGGTAGAGGCCGAGCTCGAGCGTCTTCTCGAGGTTCGTGTTCAGCACGACCGCGAGCCACGGCAGGCCGAAGAGGTAGATGACGACGTTGCCGGTGAGCATCGCACCGACCGCCGAGGAGAACTTGCGGTCCCAGCGTCGCTCGGCAAGCCAGCCCGTGAGCGCCGCAACGAACGGGTAGCTGACGAGGTAGCCGCCCGACGCGCTCGTGATCGTCGACCAGCCATAGCCCGTGTGCGGCGCATAGATCGGGAACAGGAGCCCGGCCAGCACGTAGAGAAAGGCGCTCGCCCCGCCGCGCATCGTCCCGAGCGCGGCGCCCACGAGCAGGACGGAAAACGTCTGGCCTGTGATCGGCACCGGCGTGAACGGCAGCTTGAACGAAACCTGGGCCGAGGCGGCGATCAGCCCGGCCCCACCGGCGATCAGCAGCGCGTCGGTGAGCAGGCCAGTCCTGGGCAGGATCGCGTTCCGAAGGGTGGCGGCCTGGGGATGCGTCGTCATTTGAACCTCCGAAAACTAGTGGTAACAGTCTGGTGGCGCTATTCTTGTGGGAGCAAATGCGTGACATCCTCCCCATTCTGGAGCGCTGGACGGGCGAAGGAACTGCGGTCGCGCTTGGCTCGGTGATCGAGCGTATCGGCTCGGCTCCCCGCGACCCTGGCGCAACGCTCGCCGTCTCGGCGACGGGAGAGGTCGCAGGCTCGGTGACCGGCGGCTGCGTCGAGCCCGCCGTGATCCGCGAGGCGACCGAGGTACTGAACGGCTCGACCGGCCGGATCTGCCGGTACGGGCTCACCGATGACGACGGTTTCGACGTCGGCCTCTCATGCGGTGGCACGATCGCCGTCGCGGTCTATGCGCTCGACCCCAAGCTGGTCGAGCCGCTCGGGAGCGCCGTCGGCTCCGACCGGCCGGTTGCGATCACGGTGCGCCTGGCCGAAGAGCGCTTCGGCGAGCAACGTCTCGTCTCCGGTGAGGGCGAATCGAACGGCGATCCGGTCGATGCCGCCGCCCGTGCGTTGCTCGAGCTCGGCGAGAGCGGCGTCGTCGAGACAGGCGAAGGCGAGCTCGTCTTTGTCGAGTCGTATGCGCCGCGCCCCAACATGTACATCTTCGGCGCGAGCGACCACGTCACCGCGCTCGTGACGATGGGGAAGTTCCTTGGCTACCGCGTCACGGTCTGCGACCCGCGGTCGACCTTCATGACCCGCGAGCGCTTCCCCGATGCCGACGAGCTCGCGATCGAATGGCCCGACCGCTTCCTCGAGCACGCTCCGGTCGATGCCCGCACGGCGATCTGCATGATGACCCACGACCTGAAGTTCGACGTGCCCGCGCTGAAGGGAGTGCTGGCCACGAATGCCGGTTACATCGGGGCGATCGGCAGCGAGAAGACCCGCACCGAGCGCGATCTACGGCTCCGCGACGAGGGCGTCGGCGAGGCGGATCTCGCCCGCCTCCATGCCCCGATCGGGATCCAGATCGGCGCCCGCACCCCCGAGGAAGTCGCGGTCACGATCGGCGCGCAGCTGATCGAGGCGAACGTGATCGCCCGCTCCAAGCGGATCACCTCGGTCGCCCGCGCGACCGTCCTCTCCTAGTCCTGCAAGCAGGGTTTTCCCCCTTTGCAGCCACCGGCCGCCGATGGTACGTTGATGGCTCCTGTCCTACGCGTACCGAAGGGGCTCCTATCCAAATGAGCAAGATCAGGGTTTTCACCCTCGGCCTGGTCGCGACCGGTGTGCTCGTGTGGGCTCTGCCCGCGACAGCGCATCGCACCGCCGCCAAGGCAACCGTGGTCACGGTCACCGCCGGCAAGCCGTCTGAGTTCCGCTTCACGCTTTCGACGAAGACGGTCAAGCACGGCGCCGTCACGTTCAAGGTGACGAGCAAGGGCGCACTGCCGCACGACTTCAAGATCAACGGCAAGACGACCAAGCTGCTCTCAGGCGGGCAGTCGCAGAGCCTGACGGTCACCTTCGCCAAGGCCGGCAAGTACCCGTACCAGTGCACGGTCACCGGGCATGCCGCAGCCGGCATGAAGGGCGTGCTGACGGTCACCTAAGTCAGGAGCCTTGCGGCTCAGTTTGCGTTTGCGACGGCCCGCCACTCGGCGGGCCGTCGCATTCATCCGTCAAGTCAATACCGCGACCGTGAGCTCCGCCAGCGAGCCGAGCACGATGTCCGCGTCGGCGACCGCGTCGCCCGGCGGGAAGCGAGCATTTGGGATCGCCACGCACCGGAGCCCCGCCGCCTTTGCCGAGCGGATCCCGTTGTGCGAGTCCTCGACTGCGGTGCACTCGGCCGGCTCGAGCCCGAGGCGCCGCGCAACCTCGACGTAAACGTCCGGCGCCGGCTTCCCCGCAGCCACCTCCTCCGACGAGACCGTTGCCTTGAACAGATCTGCGATCCCGCCCGCGTCGAGCACGACGTCGATCAGCTCCCGGTTCGACGACGAGGCGAGGCCCAACACAAATGCGCCTGCAACCCGCCACACAGCATCTAAGGCACCAGGCAGCCACGGCGGTCCATCCTCGTAACGGTCGAGCATCCGCTCGACGACGATCCGGTTGATCTGTTCGGGGCTCTCGCGCAGGCCGATCCGGTCGTGCATGTAGCGCGACCATTCGGGCGAGCTCATGCCCATCATGTCTCGCTGCGCGCCTTCATGCCATCGGCCGCCGAGCTCACGCGCCAGTTGCTCGCGCACGTCGTCCCAGACTTGCTCGGAGTCGATCAGCACCCCGTCCAGGTCGAACACGATGGCGGCGGTCAAAGCCCGGTGTACGCGCGGTCGAGGTAGACGAGCGATCCTTTGCCAGGCCCGCGGTCGATCGACTGGACCTCGCCGATGAAGAACACATGGTCGCCGGCATCGACTTCCTGGATCGTGCGGACGAGCAGCCAGCCGACGGCATCTTCGAGCAAACGTGGATCGTTCTCGCGCACCGCGATTCCGTCCCAGAGCACGAGCGGCGGCACGCTACGGGCGAAATGCTGCGCAAGGTGGTCCTGGTTGCCGGCGAGCAGCGACACCGCCCACTCCTCAGCCTCGCGCAAGACTTCGAAGAGCGAGGCCGACCGCGCAAGCGAGATGCCGACGAGCTGCGGCTCGAGCGAAAGCGAGACGAGTGAGTTGACCGTCAGCCCCGCGCGCCGCGTCCCGGACTCGGCGACGACGACGGAAACGCCGGTGGGCCAGCGTCGGAAGAGCGAGCGCTGCTCGGCACCGCGATCGTCCACGGTCCGAGGCTAGCGCACTGTTACGTCAGTTCGGCTGGCACTGCTTGTCGTGCAGGCCCGCGATCGCGGCGTTCGCACTCGCGTCGAGCGCCTTGTCGTACGGGCCGGGCGGTGTGCCCTCCCACATCACGTCCGGCGTGACGCCGGGGCCGAGGATCGTCGCGCGGTACTTCGAGCCG
>Ga0157370_10008195_pt1 | contig 11292 bp, 5 predicted proteins | sample C35metaG_FD_113463 | JGI IMG/M metagenome (GOLD analysis project Ga0157370, IMG submission 113463) | Corn rhizosphere microbial communities from Kellogg Biological Station, Michigan, USA - C3-5 metaG | ecosystem: Host-associated > Plants > Roots > Rhizosphere > Soil | place: USA: Michigan... | reverse complement strand
GGCATCTTCATTGATGCGTTCTGCTGTTCCGCCTTCTGAATGCGCCGTTCGATGTCGCGGATGCTCTCGAGGTACTCGTCGAGCTTGCTCTTGTCGCGATTCCCGAGCGAAGGCTGAAGTCGCGCCACATCCGCGCGGACGAAATCGAGAATGCTGCGCTCCTGCTGCATGTGCGCCAGGCGAGCCGCCGGATCGGTCGAATCGCCATCGCCGAACAACCGTTCGAACACGTTGCGCGGATTGATCTCCATCGGGTTCGGCGTTGTGGGAGTCCGCCAGGAAACCGTGTTGGTGTACGCGCAGCTATAGCCGGAATCGCAGCCACCGGCAAGCTGCGGCTCTTCGAGGCCGATCTCGAGCGAACCGAGCTGGGTCTCGTTCCCGAACTGACGCGCGGCAATCTGGTCGGCGGAAATGCCGGCGTGGATGTCAGCGCCTTCCGTCTTCTTCGGGTGTACGCCCGTAAGCCACGTCGCGCCCGCGCGCGCGTGGTCACCCGGGCCGTCACCGAGCGCCCGGCCGTTGATTTGCGCCAGGTTGCTCATCACCACCAGCTTGTCGCGGAAAGGCTCGAGGGCCTTCATCGTCGGGGTGAATTCGAATGCCGTGCCTTCAGCCGTGGGCAACCAGTTCTTCTGGATGATGCCATTCGGAACGTATACGAAGCCGAGCCGCGTCGGCCGCGTCGCAGCAGTCAGACGAGTCGCCGCCATCGCAGGAACCATGGCATCGAGCAGTGGCAATGCCAGCGTTGTCCCGATACCCCGCAGAAATGTGCGCCTCTTCAGCGCGGTCTTCGTAATAATCATGATTCTCGACTTCTCCTCATCTGAAATTGCTGGCTTTTTACGATTGCATTAATGTAAGCCTGGATCGTGTCGCCGTGGGCTTCTGCATCACGGATTACGCCGCGCAGCGCCGGACGATCGTAATATTCAAGTCCGCGGCCGAGCGCATAGGTCATCAGCTTCTCGGTGGACGCCGTGAGGAAATCATTCATGTCGGCGGTCAGAAGCAGATTCTTCAGGCCTGACGGACCTGCGAAGGTGGTTCCGTCCGGCAGCTTGCCGGAGGGATCGATCTTGCTCCCCGCATCCGTTGTCCGCCACTTCCCGACGCCGTCATAATTCTCGAGCGCAAACCCGATCGGATCCATGCGGGAATGGCAGGCGGCGCAGGTGGGATTCGCGCGATGCTGCTCCATCTGCTGCCGCATTGTGAGCTGCTTGCCTTCTTTGCTATGCGCCTCGAGCGCCGGCACATCGGGCGGAGGTGGCGGTGGCGGCGTGCCCAGAAGATTCTCCAGTACCCATTTTCCACGCTGCACCACCGAAGTCCGGTTCGGGTAAGAAGTCACCGTCAGGATCGAGCCTTGTCCAAGCAGTCCGCCACGGTCGGCGTCCGCCAGCAGAACCCGCCGGAACTGAGGACCGTATATGCCCTTGATTCCGTAGTGTTCCGCCAGCCGGTCGTTCAGGTAGCTGTAATTCGCGCTGAGCAGCTCCGTCACCGGCCGGTTGTCGCGCAGAATCGACGCAAAAAACATTTGCGTCTCCTGAAGGAAAGCCGCGCGCAAAGTGTCGTCGAATTCAGGGAACTCATCCGGATCGGGCGTCGAAAGCGCCAGGTTCCTCAGATACAGCCACTGCCCTGCGAAATTCGTGACCAGCGCATCGGATTTCGCATCCGCGAGCATACGGCTTACCTGAGCCTGGAGCACGGCGGGTTCGTGCAGCCGGTTTTTCGCAGCCAGATTCAGAAGTTCGTCGTCCGGGATGCTGCTCCAGAGGAAGAAGGAGAGTCGCGACGCCAGCTCATAATCGTTGACGCGGAAAACCGTTCCCGGCGCGGCGTTGGCCGGATCGTGTTCCACCCGGAACAGGAAATCCGGCGAAACCAGCATTGCCCGGAGAGCCATTTCGATGCCGTCATCGAACGTGCCGTTTTTCCGCGCGGAGTCGTAGAAACCCATCAAAGGTTTCAGGTCCGCTTCGGTAAACGGGCGCCGGTAAGCGCGGCGGCCAAGACTTGAAATGATGCGCCGGGCACAGCCCTCTTCCTGAGATGCATTCGCGGGCTTGCACACGAAGATTTTTTCGCGGCTTTCAGTATCGCCGGGACCCATTACGTCATAAGGACCGGTAATCGCGACGGCCGACCACGCTGGCCCATTCTGTCCCTCGGGAACATCGAATACCTTCATGCGCGCGCCATCAAGACGCACATCCATCTTTGCCATGCGGGGCGGACCGCGCCGCGCGCCGAGGGCCGCTGCCCCGCGCCGGCCCGCAGTCGCAGGGTTCACGATCACTTCCGGCAACTCGTCTTCGCGGAAGAAGGTGACGCCCAGCTCACGATTCCCCGCCTTTACCGGGATCTTCAACTCGGAAACCGTCGGATCGTTTGTGCTTCCATCCGGCTTCGCGGGCGTCGGTGTCTTGATGCGAATCGTATACGTCCCATCCACCGGGAAACGGTAGTGAATCAGTGTTCCACCCGCGGAATCGAAGGGAAGGTCCCCGCTGATGCGTTCCGGCCGCCGGTTGAACTTCAGCCTCTGCTTGGTCGTCCGGGTATCTCTTGTGGCGAAGAACTCGTCTTCCTGGGGCTTCATGTGAACGTCGCCCACAGCCACTTTGACGATCTTGTTCGCGGCCGACATATAACGCTCCAGCAGCACCGGCGAAAGCGAGAGCACGTCGCCGATATTGTCGAAGCCGTAACCACTGTCGTCGCCGGGAAGCGAAACCAGCGGTTTCGTATCGACAGCGAGCAAATCGCGAATCGCATTGGCGTATTCGGCGCGGTTCAGCCGGTGAATCGTGGGCCGGCCTGGATTGGGACGGGCGGCAGCCGCCTGGTCGAGAGAAGTCTCGAGCCACGCGACGAATTTCTGGCGATCTTCGGTTTTGGGATGCGGCAGGCCAGCGGGCGGCATCTGGTTCGCGGACAGTTTGCGCAGAACCTTTTCCCACGTCGCGGCGTTGTCGCCCACGCGCGTGGTATCCAGCCCTTCGAGCGAAACTCCCGCTGTCTTTACCTTATTGTTATGGCAGCCGAGACAATACTGCTTCACCATTGCGGACTGCGGCGTGGCTGGCGCAGCCTGCGACGCGGCGTTCGTCATGCTCTTCGCTGCCGCCGGCGCGATATGCGTTTCCTGCGCCTGACGCTTTTCCTGTGCCTGACTCGGAATCGCCATATAAAGGAATGCCGCCACAGCCGGCATTGCGACCACTGCGCCGATTTTTAGCCTCGTCACGGAATGCATGGTGCTTTGTCTTCTAATGTCTACGTTACTGCGTTTTTGCCTCAAAGTGAATCCCGTCAATGGTTTGGGTTCGCCTGGAACCCGTTGAGTTACAGCACCTGACTTTCGTTGGGGAGTACTACGTCCTACCGCCGGACAAAGCGTGGCGTATCGCCCGAACCCGGACGGAATCTGCTTCGTGCCGCCCGATTCTCATGATTTCGACCTCTCTGTGGGTCCAAACTCTCCTGTGCGGCCGGTCGAAGCGAGACTTTTCCTGAGATGGATGGCCAGTAGCTCGAGGCGCACTGCGACATTCCTGATGCCAACAACACCGTAGCCCCCATATTGAGGACGTAGCGAGCACGTATCGATACCGTACGTTGCGTTCCCGTTCGAGTGCAAAAGCCCGATTTGCGGAAGTCCGCAGTTCATTTGAGAGTGAGCAGATACGCGGTCACGTTGTGGATATCCGCATCGGAGTATAGGGGCAACAGTGCCCGGTGTCCGGCCAGTTTGTCGTCAACTTTTACCGTCACTTTGTTGGCCGGCCAATAGTGGTACTCACCGGCCGAATCGACCAGCGAAACGCCGAAATCGTCCATTTCCCGAATCGACCCGGTGTACGATTTCCCGTCGGCGGTTGTCACCGTGGCCTGCTGCGGTCCACGGTCAGCCGGCCACAGGAATCGCGCCTGCATCGTGGAAGCCTGGGTGAATTTGTCCCCGATGTTCGCCAGATCGCCGGTTGCGGAATGGCATTGCGCGCAATGCGCATCGAAAAAAGCTTTGCCTTTCGCCGCGTCTCCCGAAGTCTGATTCCGCACGGTTGCGTACGTCTGGCCGTAGCTGCCGCGGTTGGCCGCAAGCTCGACCTGCAAATGCAGGTATTCGGCGATCTTGTAAATCTGGTCGTCGCTCAGGGCCGGAAACGCGGGCATCCCGGCTTGGGGACGACCTTTTTTGATCACCGGCCCGATTTCGTTCGCCTTTTCGTCGTGAAGCACCACTACTGAACGGACCAGGTTGGGCCCCTGTGCGCCCCGGGCATTCGCCCCGTGGCAAGTGGCGCAGTTTTCCTTATATAGAGGCTCGCCCAGTTTGGCTGCCGTCATGTCCGGAGCCGGCCCCAGTCCCAGAAACGTTCGTGTCGCGTCCGCGCCGCCACGGCCTCGCCCCCGGCCACCGCGTCCCCCCCGACCGCCACCGGGAGCCTCGGGCTCCTGGGCAGGCAGGTGCGCAATTGCCAGAACCCCAGTCACAAGCAACAGGTAAGTGATCGTACGCTTCATCCGCACTGGGAAGTCTATAACAGTCTGCACGTCCGCTCACACCGGACCGGCTTCAATCCTTCAGAGTGCGTGCGGCGCAACACGGCGGTTAAGGTCTATTACGGTACATTCTGAGGACGCGTCGTGTTTGCTAAGAGTTACGGGCGCTGTATCGGACGTATCATACGTTCCGCGGGGCGTGAAATATAATCGAGGCGCAAGCAGATCGCCGTTGTCTGGCGCGAGAGCTCGCCGATGTCTGTCACGATCAGCACACGCCCAGAGCCGGGCGAATCTCCCGATTCATCCAGCGGCCCGCCCATCGAGCCAACAGCCGTGCGGGAGCAGCTTGATCGACTCCTCGAAAGCCCGCTCTTCCGCAACAGCAAACGGTATCCAGCTCTGCTTCGGCACGTGGTGGAAGCTACGCTTGATGGCCGCGCTACGGATCTCAAGGAGCGTCTGCTCGGCCTTCAGGTCTTTGGCCGGCCGGCCGATTACGACACCAATGTGGATCCCGTTGTCCGTACCTCCGCCGCCGAGATCCGCAAGCGCATTGCACAGTACTATCTCGACCCGGCGCACGAATCCGAATTGCGCATCGATCTGCCACTCGGCTCCTACGTTCCGGACTTCCACTGGCCGGCTCGCCCTGCTCCAGCCGCAGTGGAGCCCGCTCCGGCACTCGCGGTTCCGGCGGTCGCGCCGTCTGGCGCAAGCCGCCTCCGCGTGGATCCGAAATACATTGTGGCCGCCGCAATCCTGGCGCTCGCGGTTGTGGCAGCGCTCGCATGGGTTCGGCCGTGGTCGCGTCCTTCTGCGCTCGATCGCTTCTGGAATCCGGTACTCAAAACGAGTGTTCCTGTCGTGCTGTGCGCCGGCATTCATGAGGGCGGAATACCCTGGCCTGACGCCCTCACTCTTGCCCGCATCACGGGAGCGATTGGCGAGCGCAAACATCCGTACGAGATCCGCCGTGAGGACCTCGCGACGTTTACCGAGCTCTCACAGGGACCCGTGGTTCTGATCGGGGCCTTCAACGACTCATGGACGCTGCTTCTGAATCAGCAATCCCGTTTCGGTTTCGACCGCGACGCCTCAGCCAACTGGATCAGCGATCGTCAGAATCCCAGGTCGCGCAAATGGAGCGTCGATTCGAACAAGCTCGACGCCGCCGGCCACCATGTCTATAACGAGGACTACGCGATCGTTTCCCGCATTCTTGATCCGCGGACTGGAAATATCGTCGTCACCGCCGCAGGCCTGCACGGATACGCTACCGCCGCCGCCGGCGCATTCATTACGCGCGCCGATTACTTCTCGCAGTTTGCCTCAGGCGCCCCGGACGGCTGGGAAAAGAAGAATATCCAGATCGTGCTTCGTACGGAGGTGATCAACGGAAGCTCCGGCCCGCCCCACGTGGTCGCTACTTATTTCTGGTAGCGCCGCTTAGCGCACACGGGGCGTTCTGCGCGGTTCAAGCTGGAAACCTAAAGGCCCCCGCCGCGGGATCGCTGTCACTGCGGCTCGCCTTTGGCATCCGCCATTTCCCGCTCCACGCGCCGGAAGTGGTAATGCGCCACAACCTGGCTCGCCACCGGCTTGTCGCCCACCCTGGCCGGCTCCCACTGGATCGCGGCCGCGCGGTCCGCGGCCAGTGATCCGAAGCCGGTTCCAGCGCCCTCGAGCACCTCGGTTTGCTTCACTTTCCCCGATTTATCGATCGAGACCAGAACATCGATATCGACCGGCCGCTTCAGGTTGTCCACCATAAATCCGGGCACTTTCGGTTCAAGGCTGTGCGCCGGCCGCGCTCCTTGAAAATCGTCCTCGCCTCCGCGATAGCGCAAGGATCCCATATGCCCGAATAGCGGTATGTGGCCGAACACCTTGTGCATCTCCGAAGGCGGTCGCGGCTCGAGCTTTACGCTTACGCTCACCGTGTGCTCCGGCAGCCGGTTCGCCGCAGGTGGTGTTGCCGAGGGCGCGGGCGCCGTCTGGGCCGTATCTGCCGCGGGTGTCGGGGCCGCGTTGTTCGAAGGCGGCCCGGAGCGATTCGTCGCTGTGCTCTGGGGCTGCGAGTTCACCTGCTGGGGCGGTGACGCCGTCTGGGTCGGTGTCGACTCAGGTTGCGAGAGCCTCCCAAGAACCCGGAACGGGCGTGGTTTTATCGACGTCGCCGGCGTCTCGTCCGCATCCTCGTCCACATGACGATTCTGCATTTTTGGGTCATGACGCGCAGCGCTGGCGCTCTCGGGTGGCAAAAGAGAGGGAGCGCTTGTCCTCACCGCCTCCGTGCTCCGCATCCGGCCACCTTCCACCACTGCGGTAACCGATTCAGAAATCTCGCGCCTGTTGGTCACGTCCATTCGAACAACCACGTGTTCCGTCTGGGGCCAGAACTGCACGCTCCCATGCGCGAGCTCAGCGTGATCGAGCGTGACCTGTTGTTGCGCGCCTCCATCGTCGATGGTCAAAGTCGCCGATGGAGCATCCCGCAGGGCGGGCGCATTTCGGTTCCAATCCACCCGCAGCGATTGTCCGCTTCGCGCGATCCGGAGATCGAACGGGTTGGAAGCCGACCGGCGCGCCACTACCCCGGTTCCCAGCAAAGCAGCCACGCCGGCGAATGAGACTGCCGCCCCGCCCGCCCAGAGCAAAGCCGGCCGATATTTTTTAACGAACGCCGGAATCGCTGAAAAAGCTGTCGCCTGCCCGTTCGGGACAGATGCGGAAATGGAAGCCGGACTTTCAATCCGGCCCTGATGGCGCAGCATGTCTGAGTCGAATGGAAACAGCAGATGTGTCTGCTTGCGATCCAAATCGCCGTTTTCCCAGAAGAAGAATCCCGCGTCCGGTGGTCCGTCGATCCGTGGCCGCAGAAGCAGCGCAATCGAGCCCGGTTCCCGGAATGCTTCGTCCATCAGCGCCAGATCGTCCTGGTCCAGAAACAGTCCTGGCCTCTGGTGCGTTCGGAAGTAACCTACCGGCCGCTCGGTCTTCACGCGCGAGAGTTCGCGCGCCCGCATGGCCACGCGCTCTCTTTCGCGTGCGCCCAGATCGTATAACGTCCCTTTACGGTGCGCGCTGGGAAAGAACTCGCAACTGGTGACTTCGACCGTATTCGGGCCGACCATCTGTCCGAGTAAGATCCCGCCGTGCTCCTCGCTTGCAGGCAGCCGCATCAATGCGGCCCGCAAACGGTCCACCACCGCCAGCGAAAGCCGAACCGTGAAAGAACGTACTTGCCAGAGAAAGACGTCCCCTACCGGCATATGTATCGTGGCAGCAATTCAGGGACCAGTAAAAGAAGCGGCGCTTGCTGATCCTCAGGGCTTACGCCGCAGCCGACTGGCATATGCGTTATTCCCTTCCGCGCTGCAGGCCCATGGTATAACAGCCAAACTCTGCGGGCGTCCATAGCGCCTCGCGATTTGGGGAGTCACCACGGGCAAAACTTCGCCTGGTCCGAGCGTGCGAACAAGCTGAAAATCAAACCCGGCGGCAACTGGTGTGGAGCCGTCACAGAAGAACAGGCGCACGATATTCCCGTCAGCCGACCAGTTCACCTCTACCAGCCCGATCGTACCCGGCCCATTGCCGCGCAGCAGAGTCCTCCGAACCCCTTTCCCCCGCAGCTCCACCCGGTACCAGTAACCTAAAGTCTGCGCCGGCCGGTTGCGCATGATCGCGATCGAATACCGCCCGTCGGGCGACCGGCTCTCGAATTCCGGATGGAACACCCGGCCGCAACCGTTAACAAGAAAGAAGGCGACCAGCAGGAGCGCATAGGCCGCTGTTCGCGCGGCCCCTGTACGCGATTCGATAACGACCGCCCTCTTGCCGCATTTCCTGCTCAAGTCCTCAGACGTCGAGGTTCTTCACGTCGAGCGCGTTCTCCTCGATGAACTTCCGCCGGTTCTCCACGTCCTCGCCCATGAGCGTGGTGAAGATTTCGTCGGTCGCCACCAGATCCTCCACCCGTACTTCAAGCAAAGTCCGCTTGTCCGGATTCATCGTCGTATCCGCAAGCTGTTCGGCATTCATTTCGCCCAGCCCCTTGTAGCGCTGGACAGACGCGTCGCGCTTGCCTTCGTTTTTGACATGCTCGAGCAGTTCGTGCCAGGTCGCCAGCTTGTCGCGATTGTCGTTTCGGATTGCGGTGAACGGCGGCTCGTTGAACTTCGCCACCTGCTTCGCCAGATTCCGGTACTTGCGATACTCAGGCTGCTGCGAAACCTCGATATCGATCTTGCGCAGAGCATTCGTGGAATCGTGGAACGTCGCAAGAAAAGCGGAGTGCTCTTCGTCCGTCTGGATCTCCGCGGTCACGTTGTACTTTCTGAGCACCGCAACCAGCTTCTCCAGATTCGCGCGGTCGCTGAAATCGGCTTTCGTATCGACACGCAGCTCGGCGTCGGCGAGCGCTTCCACCACGCGGCTCTCCCGCAAACGCCGTTCGAGCTTGTGGGACATCTGCTGGAACTCGTCGAGGCTCATCAGAAAGGCGCGCAGTTCGCCAGTCTCGAGTTTGCCTTTCGGTCCATTGCCATTCAGGCCGAACTCCACGGTCAGGTTTTCGGTCGCCCGCCGCATGATTTCGCGTGTGAATTCCGCCTCGTTCTTGATGTACTTCTCGTTCTTGCCCCGCTTGATGCGATAGAGCGGCGGTTGCGCGATGAACACATGCTGCTTCTCGATCAGCTCCTTCATGTGCCGGAAGAAGAACGTCAGCAGCAGCGTGCGGATATGCGAACCGTCCACATCCGCATCGGTCATGATGATGATCTTGCCGTAGCGCAATTTGCTCGCGTCGAAATCATCCTTCCCGATACCCGTGCCCATCGCGGTAATCAGCGCCCGAATCTCCTCGTGGCCCAGCATGCGGTCATACCGCGCCTTTTCCACGTTGAGAATTTTCCCCTTCAGCGGCAGAATCGCCTGGAATTTCCGATCGCGCCCCTGTTTCGCCGTGCCGCCGGCGGATTCGCCCTCGACGAGGAACAGCTCGCAGCGGTCCGGATCCCGCTCCTGGCAATCCGCCAGCTTGCCCGGCAATCCGCCGGAATCGAGGGCGCCCTTGCGCCGGGTTAAATCGCGGGCCTTGCGCGCCGCTTCCCGCGCCCGCGCCGCGTCAATCGCCTTCGAGACGATCTTCCGCATCACGCTCGGATTCTTGTCGAAATATTCGCCCAGCTTCTCATTGACGAGCTGCTGCACCTGACCGGCAATGTCGCTGTTCAGCTTGCCCTTCGTCTGTCCTTCGAACTGCGGCTGGGGCACCTTTACGCTTATAACGGCCGTGAGTCCCTCGCGAACATCGTCGCCCGAAAGGTTCGCCGCATCCTTGTCCTTGAACAGGCCGCCCTGCTGGCCGTAATAGTTGATGGTGCGCGTCAGCGCCGTGCGGAAACCACTCAAGTGCGTTCCGCCATCCACTGTATTGATGTTGTTCGCGAAGCTGAACAGCGTCTCCGCATACCCGTCGTTGTACTGGAGCGCGATTTCGATGCCGACCGTGCCGCTCGGGCCCGGCTTCTCGCCCTCCATGTAGATCGGGTTATCGTGCAGCACGGATTTGCCGCGGTTCAAATGCTTGATGAACTCGGCGATACCGCCCGTGTACAAAAATTCCTGGTTTTTCTCAGGCTCTTCGCGTTCATCCTTCAGCGTGATTTTCAGGCCCTTGTTGAGGAAGGCGAGTTCGCGCAGGCGCTGCTGCAGCGTATCGAAATTGAATTTCGTCGCTTCCATGACCGTCGGATCGGGCTTGAACGTGATCTTCGTGCCCCGCTTGCGTCCGGCTTTACCCGTCGCCGCCAGCGGGGCCTTGGGCACGCCCCGTTCGTAGTCCTGTTCCCACGTCAGGGACGTACTGCCGCTGTCCTTCGAGGGCCGCCAGATCTCCAGATGCAGCGCTTCCGAAAGCGCGTTGACGCAGCTCACGCCTACGCCGTGCAGACCGCCCGAAACCTTATAGCTGTTCGAATCGAATTTGCCGCCGGCGTGCAGCTTCGTCATGACGACTTCCGCTGCAGAAATGCCTTCTTCCGCGTGCATATCGACCGGAATGCCGCGGCCGTTATCCACCACGGTCACCGAATCGTCGATATGGATCGTTACGTTGATCTCGGTGGCATAGCCCGCCAGAGCCTCGTCCACGGAGTTGTCGACCACCTCATAGACCAGGTGGTGGAGTCCCATCTCTCGCGTCGACCCGATGTACATCGCGGGACGCTTCCGAACCGCCTCGAGCCCTTCCAGCACCTTGATCGAGCTGGAATTGTACTCTTCCGGCGTGTGCGACGCCACTACTTCGTTTGCCATAGAATTCTGATCGTCTTTACTTGCCACGAGGCTGATCACCTTTGCTTGCCACAGGCTTTGCTTCCACAGGAGGATCGCCCTTTTCCAACAAAAAAAGCCCTTCTTTTTTAGATGCTCCGCGCGCCGGAAAAGCTGCTTCAGGCGCTTCGCTCCTGGTCATCAGCGACGTCTCGCCGTACTTATCCTGGACACCGGTCAATCGAAGAGAAGCGCCGCTGGTCATCAGCGACGTCTCGCCGTACTTATCCTGGACATCGGTCAATCGAAGAGAAGCGCTCCTGGTCATCAGCGACGTCTCACCGTACTTATCCTGGGCATCGGTCAATCGAAGAGAAGCGCCGCTGGTCATCAGATCCGCATCGGCATCACGATGTACCTGTACTGCTCCCCCGGATCCGCGCCCGCGGGCGTCAGTTCGCCGGCGCTCTTCTGATCCTTTAGCGC
>Ga0157370_10008193_pt1 | contig 11294 bp, 10 predicted proteins | sample C35metaG_FD_113463 | JGI IMG/M metagenome (GOLD analysis project Ga0157370, IMG submission 113463) | Corn rhizosphere microbial communities from Kellogg Biological Station, Michigan, USA - C3-5 metaG | ecosystem: Host-associated > Plants > Roots > Rhizosphere > Soil | place: USA: Michigan... | reverse complement strand
TAAGGAATGCCCATTCCCTGCGGCCGCTGGATGATCGGCGTCACGAACGGAGGCCCGAACGCGATCGGCGCGTTCTTCGCCTGCAGTTGCTCCATCGATTGTGCGTGACCTGTTACGACCACCGAAACCTGGCCGGCCGCGAGCGCCGAGGCCTCGGCCGTGTGACCTGGAATCAGCTGCGAGTTGGCCGCGATCTTCTTGAACATGTCGTCGACCTGCGCCTGGGTCATCTTCGGCGTCGCCTGGGTCATGAAGTACTGCTCGACTGCGGCGAACCAGTCGCTGTCAGTCGGCTCCATGGCGAGCTTGCCCTTCCACTTCGGGTCGGTGAGATCCTGGAAGGACGTCGGCGGCGTCGAGACGAGGTTCTTGTTGTAGGCAATCACGAACATCTCGAGTCGGTCGGCGGTGAAGTCGTCGAACCGGTACGCCGCCGGGATCTGCACGGCGTACGGAGAGCCGCGGTACGGGACGAGCAGGTTCTTGTCGTGCTGGAAGATCAGCATCGTCGTGCCGTTCGACTCGACGATGTCGGCGCCCTTCGTCCCCGAGCCGGCCTCTGCGAGGAAGCGCGCCGAAACGTCCTCGCTTGCTCCGCGGTAGAAGTTCAGCGTGATGTCGGGGAACGTCGCCTTCCACAGATCCGTCAGCGGCTTCGTGATGAACGAGCTCAGCGACGAATAGACGCTGACCTGCCCGCCTTCAGCGATCGCAAGCTGGCGCAGCTTCGTGTCGCGCGGATTGTTCGGGAAGCCGCCCTTGATCGTCAGGCCCTTCACCTGTGCGAGAACCGTCTTGAGTGGGTTGGGCGGGATCGGCACGTTCTTCGCCGGGGCCGCCGACCCGATCGAGGCGCCGACGAATGCCGCGAGCGCCGTACTAAGGACCGCCAGCGAGAGTGCGGACCTCTTCGAGAACGGAAGTTGCATGGATCCTCCTCCACCCTTCTGGGCGGAAGGGCCTCCCGGCCCCACCGCCGTGACCGGTCAAACGGAAGAACCTTTATACCAATGGCGGCAGCCGGTCGCAATGTCCAACGGTGGCGATTGGGCGGCCTCCTAGAGCAGCTCGGCGAGGTCGTCGACCGACAGTTCGGCCAGAAGCGCAGGCAGGACGGCGACCAGCGGCGTCTCGACGCCGGCCTCCTCGGCGAGGGCGAGCGCGACCTCGAGATCCTTCTGCGGCCAGCGGAGTCGATGCTTGCCCCATTCCTCGAGCGGCCGGTTGGCGCCACTCCCGAGCGCCATCGCGTTGCGCAGTGCTGCCGGGTCGACCCCCAGTGCGCGACCGAGCCGCAGCGCGTCGACGTCGGCGCGGATGCAGGCCCAGAGGAGGATGTTGTTCGCCGTCTTTGCCACCTGCCCGGCGCCGACGTCGCCGACATGAACGATGTCGGTTGCGAATGGCGCGACCACCGGCCGGATTGCATCGATCACCTCCGCCGGTCCGCCGCAGAAGAGTGCGAGCTGTCCTTCCTCGGCGCCGCGCTCGCCACGTACGAGTGCCGTGTCGATCACGTGCACGCCGCGCGTGTCGCCGGCAGCCGCGAGCTCGCGACATGTGTCCGGCCGAACGGACGCGCAGATCGCAAGGATCGTCCCGGGGGCGGATGTCTCGAGGCAGGCCGTCACCGCATCGCGGGTCTGCGCATCGTCGACGACGACGATCAGCACGAGCTCCGACCGTGACGCGACCGCGCCGGGATCCGCGCACGCGATCGCTCCACGATCGGCGAGTGGCGCGCAGGCGCCTGCAACCGGGTCGTAGACCGCGAGCGAGGTGCCTGCAGCCAGAAGATGTCCGCCGATCGCGGCGCCCATGCGTCCGCACCCGAGGAGACCGACGTTCATGGCCGGGACCTTAGACTCGCTCGCCGATGAAGCGCTACGGCTCCGATGTGATGGTCGACGCGATCAAGGCGTGTGGCTTCAAGTACGTCTCGCTCAACCCCGGCAGCTCCTACCGCGGGCTGCACGACTCCCTCGTCAACTACGGCGGCAACGACCCGGAGATCATCACCTGCAACCACGAGAAGCTAGCGGTCGGGCTCGCGCACGGCTATGCGAAAGCGGCCCGCGAGCCGATGGCGTGCATCCTCCACGACATCGTCGGTCTCCTTCAGGGGACGATGGGCATCTACTACGCATGGATCGATCGCGCGCCCGTCGTCGTCTTCGGCGGTGCAGGGCCGATGGCCTACGACCGCCGCCGGCCGAACATCGACTGGATTCACACCGCGAATCTCCAAGGGAACGTGGTCCGCGACTACACGAAGTGGGACGACCAGCCTGCTTCGGTTGCTTCGGTTCCCGAGAGCGTCATGCGGGGGTATCGCATCGCGACGGCGCAGCCGCAGGGGCCGGTCTACATCGCGCTCGACGCCGGGCTGCAAGAGGACGAGATCAGCAACATGCGACTGCCGAACTGGGACCGCTTGCGTACGCCATCGCCTGTCGGTCCCGATCCCGCGGCGTTGGGGCGGCTCGCCGAGCGCCTCTGCGCTGCCGAGCGCCCGGTGGTCGTCACCAGCTACGCCGGACGCGACGCCAACGCATTCGCACAGCTGACCGAGCTCTCCGAGCTCCTCGGCGCGGGCGTGATCGACACCGGCTGGCGGCTCAACTTTCCGAACCGGCACCCGCATGCGGTGACCATGGATCTCATCCCTGAGTCCGACTGCGTCCTCTTCGTCGACGTCAAGGACATGGGCAAGTGGACGCAGCGTCTCGACCGCACGACGCGGGAAATCGAGTCGCTGATCCCGCGGGGGGCGGCGATTCTCGATGTCGGCTTCAACGAGCTCGGAATCGGCGCCTGGTCGCACGACCATGCCCAGCTCCACGAGACCGACATCCAGGTGACGGCCGACACGGCGGTTGCGCTGCCGCTCCTGCTCGAGCTCTGCCGCGAGCTGAACGCGAACGCGCGTGACGCATGGCGCAGGCGTCTTGTCGAGTTCCACGACGAAACGTGGCGTGCCTGGGCTGAGCAGGCCCAGAAGGACGCCGGTCTCTCGCCGGTCTCCACCTCGCGCCTCGCGGCCGAGGTCTGGGAGGTCGTGCGCGAGTACGACTGGGTGCTCACCGCCGGCACCGCGAGTGGCTGGGCACCGAAGCTGTGGGACTTCGACCGCGAGTACCGCCATCCGGGCGCGAGCCTCGGCACGGCGACGCAAATCGGGATGTCGATCGGCGTCGCGCTCGCGCACAAGGGCACCGGCCGCCTGGTGGTCGACCTCCAGCCTGACGGCGACCTGATGTTCGACCTGGGCGCACTTTGGATCGCGGCGTACCACCGCATCCCGATGCTCGCCGTGATGTTCAACAACCGCGCCTACTACAACGACTGGGAACACCAGGAGCGAATCGCCCGCGCGCGCGGCACGGATGAACGGCGCGCGTACATCGGCATGGAAATCGACAAGCCGGCGCCCGATTTCGCCGCGGTCGCGCGTGGAATGGGCTGGTTCGGGGAAGGGCCCATCGATGATCCGGATGCTGTCCAGGCTGCTGTCCGCCGGGCGGCGGAAGTCGTCCTCACCGAAGGACGCCCCGCCCTCGTCGACGTCGTCTGCCAGTACGACTGATCTCGAGGACGAGCGCGTTGGGCCGGTCGACCCGCTCGACCCGCTGAAGCGCGAGCGCGTGCTCCCAGGTCTCGACCCGGTCGTGCCGCCCGTGCCGCCGGAGAGTTAGACGGGAGCGAACAGCTCGTCGAGCGACGGGCGGCGCCGAAGAATCTTCTGCGCAACGCAGTGGTCGACGAGCTGTTCGAGCACGGCCCGGTTTGGCTCGAGGCCATAGGGGAGTGGATCGCCGCCGGTGATCTCGGCCACCCGCGCGTGCAGCGGCTGCAGGTCACCGCCTTCGACATAGAGGTCTTTGGCCTGTTCGAAGGCGTCGAAGAGCGCGCGCCCGAGGTCCGGGTGGCGCTCGAGGAGCTCGTCCTTGACGACCACCAGGTGGTTGACGGGCCAGAGCCCGCGCTCTTCGAGCGCGCGGAAACCCGCCGCCTCGGCGTCGGCGATCATCGGCACCAGCTCGTCGCTCTTGACGTCGCCGACGGCCGCACCGAGGTCGGCGAGCTCGATTCCCGCGGGCAGGTCCTCGACGTTTGCCGGCGGCACGAACTCGGCGACGTGCTCCTGGTCGGAGCGCACCCAGGTGATCCGGTCGAGGTCGACGCCGTACTCGGTCGCGAGGATGCCGCGCGCCCAGACACCGGTCGTGACCGTGTAGCCGCGGTTGACGCCGACGCGCCTCCCCTCGAGCTCCTTCGGGTCGCCCGGCTCGCGCGCCAGCACCGCGCGGTGGTGCAGCCCCCGCGTCAAGAAGACGGGGAGCGCCGTGAACGGCTTGCCGTGGTCGCGAGCGACGAAGTACGTCGTTGCGGCCATCTCGCACACGTCGTAGGCGAGCTCCCGCGACATCACGCGAAACGCCTGCGTGATCGGCTGGACCTCCTCGAAGCCCAGCGTGTAGCCGCGCGGCTCGACCCGTCCGTCTTTCAGCGCGGCGTTCCAGGGCGAGGTGCGCGTGACCGTCTTGAGCTCCAGCGGGGCGATACGCTGAGACTAATGCCCGAAACCGTCGTTGCCGCAGTCAGAACCGCGCCGCGTACGACCGAGCTGCGCGAGTTCCCGATGCCGGAGATCCCTTCCGACGGTGCGTTGCTGAAGATGGAGGTCGCCGGGATTTGCGGAACCGACGTGAAGATGTATGCCAGGCCCGTGGTCGACGCTCCCGTGATCATGGGCCACGAGAACGTCGGCACGATCGCCGAGGCGGGCCCAGACTTCGTCAAGCGCCACGGTCTCGGCGAAGGCGACCGCGTGTTCGTCGAGCATTACGTCGCCTGCTATCGCTGCGAGTGGTGCCATCTCGGCGAGTACCGCCACTGCGAGGCCACCGACTGGCGCACGAATCCCGACGCGCGCCGTTACGGGTACACGTCGTGCGAAAAGCCATACCACCTGTGGGGCGGCTTCGCCCAGTACATGTTTCTCCCCTGGAACTGCGTGATCCACAAGGTGCCGGACAACGTCTCCGCGGAGCTCGCCGGGATTGCGACGCCGCTCTCGAACGGGATCGAATGGGCGCTCTACGACACGAAGGTCGGGTTCATGTCGAGCGTGTTGATCCAGGGCCCGGGCCAGCAGGGGCTCTCGCAGGTCGTTGCCTGCAAGCAGGCGGGCGCGATGCCGATCATCGTCACCGGCACGTCGCGTGACCGCGCGCGACTCGAGCTCGCGAAGACGCTCGGCGCCGACTTCGTGATCGACGTGGACGCGGAGGATCCCCTCGAGCGTGTGACCGAGATCACGGGCGGCGAAGGCGTCGACGTCGTGCTCGACTGCACGGCCGGCGCAGGCGTGACCCCGGTGTTGCTGGGAATCGACGCGCTCAAGCGTCGCGCCGGCACCCTGCTCGTGCAGGGCGAGCTCGCGAAGTTCCCGGACTTCCCGATCAAGCAGCTGACCGAGAAGGCGATCACGATCAAGAGCGCTCGCGGCCACAGCTATCGCGCCGTCGAGCTCGCACTCGAGCAACTCGCTTCCAAGCGCTTTCCGCTCGAGCTCCTGACGACGCACGAGTTCGGGCTCGCCGACGTCGACCGCGCGATCAGAGCGGTCGGCGGCGAAGTGGAGGAGGATGTCGTCCACGTCTCGCTGCTGCCGTGGCGGGAATAGTCGTCCGAGGGTTCGAGCGCGCCGACTGCGAGCTCGTCGACGCGTTCGCCGCCTATGGCGTCGCGACCGTGCACGAGGCGCAGGGCCGTACAGGATTGCTCGCTGCGTCGATCAATCCCATCTATCCCGGCGCGCATGTCGCGGGCTCGGCGGTGACCGTGAGCGTGCCGCCCGGCGACAACTGGATGGTGCACGTCGCGGTCGAGCAGTGCCAACCGGGCGACGTGCTCGTCGTCGCGCCGACGGCGCCGTCGGACCACGGGTACCTCGGGGAGCTGGTCGCGACCGCTCTGCAGGTGCGCGGCGTGCGCGGGTGCGTCATCGACGCGGGCGTTCGCGACATCGCCGAGCTTCAGCGGATGGGCTTCCCGGTGTGGTCGAGGTGTGTGTCCGCGCTCGGCACCGTCAAGGAGACGCTCGGCGACGTGAACGTGCCGATCGTGTGCGCCGGCCAGCGCGTCGAGCCGGGCGACGTGGTCGTCGCCGATGACGACGGGGTCGTGGTCGTCCCGCACGACCGTGCGGTGGAGGTGCTCGAGGCTTCACGCGAGCGCGAGGAGAAGGAGGCCAAGTCGCGCAAGCGCTACACGGCGGGCGAGCTCAGCCTCGACGTGCAGGACATGCGCGAGGATCTTGCGCACAAGGGCCTCACGTACATCGACCAATGATCATCGACTGCCACGGCCACTACACGACTGCGCCGGCCGCGCACAAGGCGTTCCGCGAAGCCCAACTCGCCCGGCTGGCGGATCCGGGCCTGCCCGAGCCGGCACCTGCCGAGATCTCCGACGACGAGATCCGCGAGAGCGTCGAGCAGAACCAGCTGAAGCTGCTGCGCGAGCGCGGCGGCGATTTGATGATCTTCTCGCCGCAGGCGTCGAGCATGGAGCACCACATTCCCGACCCCGCAACTGCGGTCGCGTGGGCGCGTGCGTGCAACGATCTGATCGCCCGCGTCGTTGGTCTCTTTCCCGGGCACTTCGCCGGTGCGTGCCAGCTACCGCAGACGCCGAACGGCAACCTCGACGGGTGCGTCGCAGAGCTCCGGCGGTGCGTGGAGGAGCTCGGCTTCGTCGGCTGCAACCTCAATCCCGATCCGTCGGGTGGCTACTGGACGTCGAAGCCGCTCACCGACGCGTACTGGTTTCCGCTGTACGACGCGATGGTCGAGCTCGACGTCCCGGCGATGATCCACGTCTCGGCGTCGTGTAACGAGAACTTTCACGCACTCGGCGCGCACTACATCAACGCCGACACGACCGCATTCATGCAGCTGATCGAGGGCGATCTCTTCGCGCGCTTTCCGACGCTGCGGATCGTGATCCCGCACGGCGGCGGGGCGGTGCCCTACCACTGGGGCCGCTATCGCGGTCTCGCCGACCGGCTCGGCCGACCTCCGCTCGAAGGGCACGTGATGAAGAACGTGTTCTTCGACACCTGCGTCTACCACCAGGCGGGCATCGATCTGCTTGGGCGCGTGATCGACGCCGAGAACATCCTCTTCGCATCCGAGCTGCTCGGCGCCGTGCGCGGCGTCGACCCGGAAACCGGGCACAACTGGGACGATACGAAGCGGTTCGTCGACGCGCTTGACATCTCCGAGGAAGACAAGCGGAAGGTGTTCGAGCTGAATGCGCGGCGGGTGTATCCGCGGCTCGACGCGCAGCTCATTGCCGCCCGCGGCTAGGGCGTTATAGTCGGACCAACAGACCATTCGCTGCCCGAGAAGAGGAGGTCCAGGGTGCGCCCGAGGAACCGGCTCGTCATCATCGGAGGTGCCGTCGCCGCGGTCGCGGTCGCGGCGTTCCTTGTTCAGGTAGCGATCGGCGGCGGGCCCGGCGTGCCGGCCGCCAGGGGCGGCGACGATGCCACGTGGACGACCGTCTTCAAGAGCACGTTCGGTCTTGAAGGGCTCACCGGCGACAACGACGGTTTCCTCTACTCCGCCGACCGCGGTGGTTCACTGGGCTGCCGGGTCTGGCGCGTCCCGGCCGCAGGCGGTGCCGCCGTCGTCGTCGGCCACGTCGCACCTCCGTGCAGCCCGAGCGGCCTCACCTTCGATGCGACCGGCAAGCTCTACATCACCGGCGTCGGGCCCGCGCAGGACCAGATCTGGTCGGTCCTGCCGTCGGCGACGACGCCCCCGCCCGAGGCTACGCCGTACGCGACGGGCGTTCCGATCGCGAATGGAATCGCCTTCGACACCTCCGGCGCGCTCTGGGCCGGTGACGGGACCAACAATCAGGGCATTGTCTGGCGCGTGCCGCCGGGCGGCGGCAAGGGGGTCGAGGCCTTCCGCGTTCCGCCGACGGCGAACTCGGTCGGGATCGGCCGCCAGAACTCGACGGTGCAACCGCCTGTAGCGGCAAACCCGCAGGGGATCGCCGCCAACGGGGTCGCGTTCACCGAGGACGGGACGCTCCTCGTAGCCGACACGTCGCGGGGTGCGATCTGGAGCGTCGCGGTCGGCGACGACGGCATCGTGGCGAGCCCTACGGGCTGCGACTCGACGTACACGGCCGACACGCTCTGCGCCGACGACCTGCTCGTCGAGAATCCCCTCCTCGAGGGAGCCGACGGATTCGCGCTCGATCGCGCCGGGAACATCTGGACTGCGGCCAACGAGCGCACGGCGATCGTCGTCGTTTCGCGCGCGGGCCGGGTCGAGGAGTTCTTCCGCAATCCGCCCGACGCGGTAACGCACCGCCGGAACAGCGGTCCGCTCGAGTTCCCGACGAGCCCGTTCCTGCTCGACAAGACGCTCTGCGTGACTCAGTCGGACGGCAACCGGCGTGACAACTCGCCGAACAGCGCGGGGGAGGTCGGCCCGGGGACCGGGTTCGCGGCGAAGATCTCCTGCCTCGACCAGCCGCTCCAGACGCCCGGGCTACCGCTGCCGGTCGGACACGGCAGTCACGGGTGAGACCGGAGTGCTCGAACGTGTCTACGACAGGCGGCGAGGCGTTTGAGCCCCGCTGTGTCGAGCAAACAATGGTCTAACCTTTACGTGTGCTCAAGACCGAGGTCAACGAGCTCCTGACGCAGACCGGGCCCGGGACGCCGGCGGGCAATCTCTTCCGCCAGTATTGGCTACCGGCTCTGCACATCGAGGAGCTCCCGGAGAACGACTGTCCGCCGGTCCGGGTGAAGATCCTGTCCGAGCGTCTGATCGCCTTCCGCGACAGCGAGGGTCGCTTCGGATTGATGGATGAGTTCTGCGCGCACCGCGGCGTGTCGCTCTGGTTCGGGCGCGTCGAGGAAGGCGGCCTGCGCTGCGCGTACCACGGGTGGAAGTACGACGTCACCGGTCAGTGCCTCGAGGTCCCGTCCGAACCGGAGAACAGCAACTTCTGCTCCAAGGTGCAGCTGACGGCGTATCCGCTCGTCAAGGTCGGCGAAATCCTTTGGACGTACATGGGCGATCCGGCCAACCAGCCCGCGCTGCCGGAGTTCGAGTTCTGCGACGTCCCCGAAGAGCAGACGTACACCTCGAAGCGCTGGCAGGAAAGCAACTGGCTCCAGGCGCTCGAGGGCGGGATCGACTCGAGCCACGTGTCGTGGTTGCACTCCGGTGGGTTGAAGAGCGACCCGCTCTTCAAAGGCACGAAGGGCAACGAATACAACCTGAACGACCTGCGGCCGTTCTTCGAGGTCGCCGAGGCAGATGGTGGCCTCTTCGTCGGCGCGCGCCGCAATGCCGAGGACGGCAAGTACTACTGGCGGATCACGCCGTACGTGATGCCGAGCTTCACGATCGTCCCGCCGCGCGGCGACCACCCCGTTCACGGCCACTTCTGGGTGCCGATCGACGATGAGAACTGCTGGGTCTACACGTTCGACTATCACCCGACGCGCGCGCTCACCAAGGACGAGCGCCAGGCGATGAAGGACGGGTACGGCGTGCACAGCCGCAACATTCCCGGCACGTACCGACCGCAGGAGAACAAAGACGTCGACTATTTGATGGATCGCGAGGCGCAGAAGCGCGGCGAAACCTTCTCCGGCGTGCGCGGGATCGCGCAGCAGGATGCGTCGCTCCAGGAGAGCATGGGCCCGATCGTCAACCGGGAGAAGGAACGGCTCGTCTCGTCCGACACCGGGATCATCAAGGCTCGGCAAAAGCTGCGGAAGGCGGTCGAGGCGCTGCGGGACGAGGGGATCACACCGCCGGGCGTCGATCCCGCCCACCAGCGAGTGCGCTCGGCGGCGATTGTCCTGCCGCAGGCGGAGTCGTTCATCGACTCGGCGCGGGACGCCGTCGCGGTGCAGCCCGGACAGGCTCACGTCAGCGTTTGATCGACTCGATCTCGAGCTGCGCGCGCGCTACAACCGCTGAGGAGGCCCGCTACCGCATCGACCGGCCGATCGCCGGACGCTCGGCGCGAATCATCGCGCTCGACGCATCGGCCGCCCAGGTCGTGCTCCGCGTCGCTGAGCTTCCGTGGGGCGCGTCGAGGTTCTACTCTGATGCGACAGCGTTCGACATCGAGGCTGATCTTGCCGATGCCGACGTCGCAATCATGATCGCCACCGCCGCCGCGGATGCAGAGACCGCCTCGTCGATCGCGCGTGCATGCGGAGAGCGCGGAATCATGACCGCAGGCCTTGTCCTCGGCGATCTCGCCGACGTGGGCGACGCCGTGTCGGCGCTCCGCCCCTACGCCCGAAACCTGATGGTCACCGAGGACGAGGACGACGTCGCCGCAGTGCTCATCGCGCTCCGCGCGTGACCGTCGCGAAGCTCACTCCTGCAGCGTTGCAGCAGATGAAGCGCGACGGCAGGAAGATTGCCGCGGTCGTCTGCTGGGACTCCAACACCGCGAAGGTGGCGGACGCCGCCGGCATCGACATCGTCTCGGTCGGCGACTCTGCCGCTCCGAGTCTCGACGAGCTGCTCCTGTTTTGCGCCGCCGTGCGGCGCGGCGTCACGCGCGCGCTCGTTTCATGCGACCTCCCCGAGCCCAGCGTCGAGGCTGCCGGGCGGCTCGTCGCCGCCGGCGCCGACATGGTCAAGGTGGAAGGGATCGACAACGTCGCCGCGATCTCCGCCGCGGGAATCGTCGTCTTCGCGCAGATCGCCGATGCTGCGGAGGCGAAGCCGATGGAAGAGGCCGGCGCGTCGCTGATCGACTTCCGTCACTCCGGTCCCGATGCAGGCGCGAAGGCAGCGGCTGCCGTCGCGATTCCCGTCCTTGGGGGGCTCGGTGGCGGCCCGTGGCTCGACGGCCGCGTGCGCGCGATTCACCGCCTGCTCGACGAGCCCATCGCCGCGTACCTCGACGACGTCCGCAACTCGCGCCCTGTAAAAGGCGACTGATGCCGACCGCGATTTGCGACGGAATCGAGACCCGCTATGAGGTCACCGGCGCGGGGCCGCCGCTGCTGCTGTTCTCGCCCGGCGGGTTCAACGCGACGATCGAGAACTGGCAGTCCTTCGGCATCTACCAGCGCCTGAACCTGCTCGACCGCCTGGGCGAGCAGTACACGTGCATCGCGTTCGACCGCCGCGCAGCAGGACGCTCGGGCGGCCGCGTCGAGCTCGTCACGTGGACGGACTACGCCGCTCAGGGGCGCGGCTTGCTCGACGAGCTCGGCCTCGAGCGCG
>Ga0157370_10008191_pt1 | contig 11296 bp, 9 predicted proteins | sample C35metaG_FD_113463 | JGI IMG/M metagenome (GOLD analysis project Ga0157370, IMG submission 113463) | Corn rhizosphere microbial communities from Kellogg Biological Station, Michigan, USA - C3-5 metaG | ecosystem: Host-associated > Plants > Roots > Rhizosphere > Soil | place: USA: Michigan... | reverse complement strand
CGCAGCGAGCGCCAGCGCTACGCCCGTGACGGCGATTGCCATCACGATCCACAGGGGCACGGCAAGCAGCAAGCCTTCGAAGTGCAACGGTTCGCCGAATAGCGCAAGCGCCAGCAACACGGCCAGGTACCCGGCAAACTGAAGCGCAAGCGTGGCCGCGACGCTCGCATAGACGACGATTTCATGCGGAAACGCGACTTTCCGGATGAGGCCCGAGTAGCCTGAGAGAACCGTCACCGCACGCTGCAGCCCCTCCTGTGCAGCGAGCCATGGCCAAAGGGCGACTGCGACGAACGTCAGGAAGTTGCTGCCGCGGAAGCCGGCCGCGTGGAAAATCTGGGTGAAGACGAAGTAGTAGACCGCGAGCAGCACCAGCGGATGAAGAAGCGCCCACGCGAGGCCGGTAGCACTGCCGAGATAACGCGTGCTGAGCTCGCGTTTGAAGAAATTTCTGAACAGCGCGACGTTGCGCCGCATCGCGATATCCGCTTGCGCGACCGGCACCGCGACGGGAGATGATGCGCGCAACTGGATACGTTACAGAATGGTCGCGGCGACCGCTGGCGCTTCGCGCTCCGGCAATTCGTTCTTGTTCGGACTCCAATAGGTTATCGCGCTCCAGAACGAAGACCCTTCGTTGCCCACGGGACCGACGTCGCAATTGCTGCAGACCGGCATTCCCGCCCGGTTTCGCTCCATCCTGTCACGCATGTCGCGACGCGCCTGGCCGTTCAGGATAGCGCTGTATTTTTCCGTCATCAGGTTGCCGAGCACCCCGGCCCGAGGATGCGCGCAACACGGAACCACGGTGCCGTCTGCGTCGACATAGAGCAGGTTGATTTCACCGAACCACGGATGCGCCGTGAATTCGGCAGCCTTCGCCAGGAACACGCAAGCGCCCTTCGGCACGACGACGGCGCGTCCGGTCATGTTGGTTTGCGCGTCCGGCAACGCCATCCAGCGCCTGAATTCAGGAGTCCAACCGCGCGGCACCAGTACCGATTCCCAGCGTCGCATATCGTCCCTGGAGCGAACCACTGTCCTGGTCCAAAGCTGGGTCGCCGGTGCCCAGCGGTCGCGCAGTTGCGCCGCGCGCTCCAGAAATTCGATCAGCTTCTGCCATTTCGACGGCGGCCTCAGGCGCTCGTATTGCTCCGGCGTGCCGTCACCGTCGCAACTGACAACCAGTTTCGTGACGACTTCCTGCTGGAGCATTTTCTCGAACTCGTCCCAATCGACCCATTGGGCATTGGTACTGATCTCGACGACCGACGCCTTCCACGCCTGCTTCGGAATCTCTGCAACGATCGCCGCCAGTTGCCGGTGCAGCAACGGCTCGCCGTAGTTGAAGAGCCGCAGCGTGTGAACCCGCTCGACATCGATGTTCGCAAGACAGCGCGCGAAGTCGTCGACCGCGATGCGATGAATTTTCGGTTCGAGCGTGGAGTTAGGACAGCCGACGCAGCGCAGTTGACAGCCGTGGACGATGTCAAAATGCAGCGAGTAGATATGCTTCGGCTGGGGGGATGTCATCGCGTATTGCGGAGCGTTGGCGGCCGGAGCCGCCGGCGCGCCAGTCCGAAAGCGGGGCAACGTGCATCTTACCAACTTCGGGGTCGAATGCCGTGAGCGCCTTAATCAGCCGCCACGCGAAATCGCTTCAGCGAATCGCGACGAACGCATGCGCCGTCGGCGAATCGAGTGCGACGATCCTGCATTCGCTGAATCCGGCAGCCACGGTGAAACGCCAGGCGTCCGCGCCGAACTCGGTATAGGTCAGGTACCCGCGGCCATCGGCCGGTGTGCCGTGAAAGCTCTCCGGCAAGCCGGTGCGATCGCGCGTCAGGCGTCCCACGAGCATGGGCACCGTAAACGCGCACGCGCCGCCCGGACGAAGCACGCGCCGGCATTCCGCAAGTCCCGCCACCGGATCGCGAACGTGCTCGAGCGTATCCGAGTGCACGACGAGATCGAACTCGGCGTCGCCGAACGGCAGCGAAAGCATGTCGACCTCCGGGTACCGGACGATGCGATGCCTCGGCAGCTTCGCGAACGCCGCGGACAGTCCGCCGGCTTCGTTGATTTCCAGCGTATCGAGCATTCTCGCCTCGTCGCCGCGAACGAATGCGTCGAACGTACCGCCCCACCCGAACAGCCGGTGAATCGCGATGGCAAGTACCATGCACCGCATCGTGCTGCGACATGCCGTGCAATGAAATCCCTGCTGCCGCCTGATGTAGCGTGCCTCGCAGGCATCGAGACGCCACTGCTGGACGAGCGCGTCACCGAGCACGTCCACCAGCGCGAACGCCGTACCTCCGCACACCGTGCAGGCGGATATCGGTTCGCTGTCGGGGGATGAAAACAAGACGCCGATCAGCCGTGGATGTCCCGCAGGCGATCGGATGTCATTTCGGTGCGCCGGACGAAGATTGGGCGTGGGCCGCAGTTTCGGACGCGCTTGCCGCCGCCGCTTCCGAATTGATCTGCTCGATGAGCGCGGCGTTCACCTTGAGCGTGGGATCGGAGAAAATCTGACGCTGTGCCGATGCGCGCGCATCGTCCACCGCCTTCTTCTTGAGTTGTGCGAGCAGTTCGGGCTTCATTTCGTCAAACGTGCGAATGGTCGCCGGACGGCGGTCCTCGAGACGAATGATGTGATAGCCGAATTTTGACAGGACGGGCGCACTGATGTCACCCGGTCTTTGCAAAGCGAACGCCGCCGCGGCGAACGCGGGGTCCATCGCGCTCGCCGCGAAATAGCCGAGTTCGCCGCCGTTGGTCGCGGCCTTGGGATCGTCCGAGAATTCGCGCGCGAGTTTCGCGAAGTCGGCGCCTGGTGCCTCGGCTTGCGCGCGAACCTCCTCCGCTTTATGCAGCGCGGCGTCCCGGTTGCCGTCGACTACCTTGATCAGGATGTGCGCCGCGCGCACGCGTTCGGGAACCGCGTATTGGTCGCGATTCACGAGGTACAGCTCGCGCGCCCTTGCAACGTAGCTTTCAGTGTTCCGGTCGAAATCGGCCGCGGCAGCCGCTTCGATGCGATCGACGCGCGCCTGCGCGAGCATTCGGTCCACCTGCAACGCGATCTGGCGGGCCAGAACGGGATCCTTTTCGAGTCCCTGCGCACGCGCGTCCGCGGCGAGAACACGCAGCATGTAAAGGTTGTCGAGGTACTGCCGCAGGCGCAACGGATTCGCCGCGAATTCCGCGCGCAATGCAGCGGGAAGCTTCGCGACCTCCGCCTGGTAATCGCCGATGGTGAGACGCGCACGCGCCGACTCTGCGATCACGTCCGATGGATCGAGCGCGGCGCCAAGTACCGGCGAGCCGACGATGGCGAGCAGCAAGGGAAGGCAACGGCGAACGCGATGCCGCGGATGTGATGCGCTGAGCAGAATCATGGGTCCTATCAAAACAAACGTCCCCGCCGAAACGGGGACGGAAGATGAATCGAAAGCGGCGGCTAGTTCAATAAGTCCGTGTACACACCGCAGGAACTCGTCTTCGTACAGGATCCCACCGTGTCGCTATAACTATTCCGATTCACGACGGTGATGTAGTACGTCGTGCCGGGAGTGAGCGCAGTGACTCCAAGCCTGGATAATCCACCTATCTGCAATCTGAAGACGGGGCTCTGGCTCACCGCCGATGCGAGGATGGATCCCGACGAACTGGCCGACGTGGCGATCTGGCACGGTTGCGTCGCAAGTGTCGCCACGCGGAATACCTGTGGCGTCCCGGCTATCTGCGAGAACTGGATGGACGACGTGTCGCCCGCGACGGCCGGCGTCGTGAACCGAAGCACCAGTGCGTTCGCGTTGCCGAAACTTCCGAGCGTGTCGGAGCTCAGCCGGGTGTTCCCAGGCGCATACGACAAATCCAGCAGCTTGCCCGCGAAGCCTTGCGCGGTGCACGCGCTCAGATCGACCGATCCCGTTCCAGGGGGAACCCCGCCAACGGTGTACGACCCCGAAACGGAATTGCTGCTCGACGATCCATCGGACGCAGTCACCGAATACGTCGCACTAGCGGTCGGCGCAGCAATCGTGAGCGAAGAACCGGATTGGGTAGTGCTCACGCCGGGCCCGGTAAACGTATACGATGTGATCGGGTTGGTCCCCTGGAAACAATTGGCGGTCAGCGTGATCGCGGATTGATTGGTCGTGACGGTCAGGCTCGTGCAGGACGGCGCGCCCTGAGACTTGGTCGCGCTGCAGTTGATTGTGATGTTGCCTGCATTGGTGACGGAGGTAAGCGAAGCACATCCGGTAATGGTCACGGTCTGCGCATTGACGCCGGTGGAACCGAACATCGAGGTGGCCAGTAGCGCCGCACCGCACAACAATCCTCGCAAAGCTGACTTCATGTGCTTCTCCCAAATGAATTCAATAACCGGACAACCGGCCGCGCGATTCGCAGCATCAGCCCGAAATGGTCGCTGCGCGCGCAACCTATGCAACTTTCAAACCAGCGGATACTAGCATGCTGTTGGCATAGAAAACGAAAAAAAGGGGCAGCCGCGCGGCTGCCCCTCCATCCTTCATCGACGAGTAAAGCTGGCTTACGGCAGGACTACCGTTCCGAACTGGGGTCCGATGTAGCGATGGCCCCAGCTCGCGCCATAAGTCGAACGGATCAATGCGCCTGACGTATCGGTCAGCGTACCGTTCACGAACGATTGCGCCGCAAACCCGATAACCGGCAATCCCGAGAACGTCGTGGACGGCGTGAACGTAAGGCCGGTTTGCGGATCGTAGCCGACCGCTCCACCCGTTGCGACGTTCACCGCACCGGCCCGGAACGTCAGGTCACCCCAACCGGACTGCTTGTCGGTGGTTACATCCGTGCGATTGGCGGATCCCAGCAGGTTCGAGCCCAGAACGGTGGACGTCGACGGCCGCGTGAAGGAAATGACGTTCGCCTCCCAGCAGAGCGAGGTACCCGCGCCGGCCGGAGGCGACGGCGAGAAATCGGCGCCTGCCGCCTGCGTGGCGAATTCCTCGCGATCGAACAGGGTCAGCGTGATGTCGTCGCAAGCGCCGTTCTTGGTCAGGACGTTCTGGAACGGCGGAACCACTGCCGTCTCCGTGACCAGATCGTGCTTGGTCGGCATCGTGACCACCCAGTCGGTACCCGACAGCGTGGCATCGGTCAACGAAAACTCGTTGATGACCGCCTGGCGTTGCAACGCGGCTGTCGACGCGAGCTCACCCGATGCAAACCCTCCCGTCACGATGCGCCCGAGACTGTCCACGGCCGAGGCGACCGGGAACGCGTTCGTGAAGTTCGGCGTATCGTTGCCGGTGGTGGAGTAGCTTCCGGTCGCGACGCTCTGATCCCAGAATTGCGTCAGCGCCGTGGCGTCCTCGGAGAACAGCTCACCGGTGTTCACGTTGATGAGCGACGCTTCACCCGACAGGCCGCCCGTTGGCGCAAGCGGGTCGACCGCCGCTGCGGCATCGGTGACGGAACTGCAGTCCTTGGGGACGCCGTTCGCGTGCGTCGAATTGATGGCGACCGGATCGGTATCGAGATAGGTGGCCATTTCGAACACTTCGAAATAACCCTCCGTGACGCGCCCGGTGCGGCTGGTGCCGATGACGTCGGCATCACTGTCGAACGTGCGGAAGTTCTGCGGATTGCCGAGCAGCTTGGGAATCGTGCAGCTTTGGTCGACAGTGGCGATCGTGGCGCCGTCGGTGCCATTGGGCGTAACCGCGGCTGTCCAGACGTCGTGCGGCGAAAGGAAGACGTTGAAGTCGAGAACTTCCTTCGACGCGGCGCCTTCGCGGAAGCGCACCTTGACGGCCTTCGTCGATGCCGTGGTGTTGACGATCGACATCAACGTGTTGAAGGTCCCGGCTGTCGGCGTGCTGACGCTCCGCACCGTGTAGTACGGATAGATCAGCACTTGCCCGAGGCCATTCGGGTTGACCATGACTGCGTCCGCCGTGCCGGCAAGACTCAGAACACCCAAGCCCGCCAACGCGACGTGCAGCGACTTCTTCGAGAACGTGTTCATGTTGGGAAGAACTCCTTCTGATTGAATTAACTAGATGATCACCCGATTGCCGGCAACGATGTCAATGGTATTACAGCCACTTCGTTTCATGCAAATGAAATGCGTAAGCGCGCTTGCCCTCCTGTCGAAAATTTGCAACGCCTCAACAGTGTCACGCGCCCCATACAAACCAAGCTTGCCCCTTGTCAATGATCCACGACTCCTGAAGCGGCGTGCGAACGCCCTTCATCATCGGCGCGTCGTAGGTCAAATCGATTCCCACCTTGCAAACCGCCGCATCGCAACTTACCCGCGTCACTTTGGCGGCGCGATACGCGAGGCGTGACGCGACGGTCTTGAACCCGGCACGCGTTACGGTTGCGCGCGACGCGGGAGACAGAAACCCGTAGGCGGTATCGAAATCCTTGTTGATGATCGCCTGCCACCGCGCTTCGGCTCTTGCCGCCACGATCTTTTGTTTTTCGTCCGGCGACGAGTTCGCGGTCAGCGTCGTGCAAGATGTCGTCCAAAGCGCGAAAAGTGCCAACACGGCGTACCGCAACACGAATCTCCTCTCCAGGCGTCCATTGCGCGCAACGCCCAGCACGGTCTGACCGCTTGTTGGAGTTCCGGTCGCAGAACGGCAACTTGTGCCACAGAATGTCAATCGTATCCATCCGAAGCGATCGTCTGATTCTTATTACTGCGGAGCGGAACGTTTCACAGCAACGAGCGTAAAGAAACTGAGCGGTGCAGTCAATCCGAAACGGTGCACGGACGCAGCGCTGTTGTGGGCGCGCAACACCGATTTGTCGTGCTTTGGCGACAATTCGGGCTCATTCGACAAATCCCCGCCGAATTAACACGCCTAATCAGGGATCGGGGCCTCGTGTCCGTCATTTTTCCCCCGCCGGCACGGCACGTTTGGATGACGTGCTCATTTCGCCGCAGGTGCGGCTAGAGGTGCTGGCGTCGGCTGACCGGTCGGCGGCGCGATCGGCTTCGGGACAGCGGGACGGGGCAGTTCCCAGCGGTAGGGATCGATGCTCTCGATGAAGCGGTCGGACAGGCTGGGCGGCGATGCCGGCCAGTTGGGCGTCGCGGGAAACACGCGATCGAGCGTTTCCATCCTGCGCCGCAAGTCCTCGATCGTGTGCTCGATCTCCGTGCTGTCGGAGACCGTGCGCGGCGTGACGAACAGCACGAGCTCGGTGCGGTTGTTCTGTAACGACTGACTGCCGAACAGGCCGCCCAGAATCGGCACGCGATCGAGCAGCGGCAGGCCGTTGGTCGTATTCCCCTTGGTCTCCTGGATCAGGCCGCCCATGACCATCGTCTGTCCCGATGGAACGGACAGCAGCGTCTGGATCGACTGCGTGTCGATCGGCGGCGCCTCGCCGGCTGCAGCCGATCCCGGGCTGCTGACTTCCGCCTGAATGTCGAGCGTCACCAGACCGCCCTCGTTGATGTGCGGCGTGACCTGCAGCAATACGCCGGTGTCGATGTACTGCGACGTCGTCGTGATCGCGTTGGTCGTGTTGCCGACGATCGTCTGCTGATTCACCGGGATCCGGAAACCGGCCTTGATCGTCGCCTTCTGGTTGTCGAGGGCGGCGATGTGCGGGTTGGCGATGACCTTCGTATTGCCGTACGTATCGAGCAGGTTCAGCGCCGCCTGCACGCCGCCCGGGAAATTCGCGTTGTTGATGAGGTAGCTGAAGCCCTGGGCCGCGATGGCGAGACCCGATGCCGCGGCGCCGGCCGTCGACGTCGGCAGCGGCACGGCGGGATTGAACGCCGTCTGCCCGGGCAGGTTGAAGTTGCCCCCGCTGCCGCGACCGGATGGCGCGCCACCCTTGAACAGCCAGTCGACCCCGAAGTTGAGGTTGTCGGTCAGCTTCACCTGCGCGATCGTGACCTCGATCATCACTTGCCGGGACGGCACGTCGAGTTTCTTCAGCGCCTGCTCGATGATCGAATATTCCGATGGCGTCGCGACGACGAGGATCGTGTTCTGGTCCTTGTCGGCCACCGCCTGGATATTGCGCACGACGCCTGCACCGCCTTCGCCACCGATGGCGCGCGCAGCGGCGACCGAGCCGGCTGCAGCACCCGCAGCCGCTGCCGCAGGTACCGCAGGCGGTACGTACGGCGTATTCGGCGTGATCGTCGGCTGCATCTGGAACGCCGGCGGCGAGACGATCGTCCCCGCCGGCGTGCCCGGCGCGACGGTCGGCGGCGCCTGCGTGGTGGTCTGCGTCGCGCGGCCCGTGAACGCCTGCTGCAACAGCGGGGCGACGTGCTCGGCACGCTGGTTCTGCAGGTTGTAGACGTAGAAGCGCACGCCTTCGCCGCTGCCGCTGTCGAGGCGCTCGATCCACTTCTTCGCCTGCTCGATGTACTCGGCGTTCGGCGAAATGACGAGCAATGCGTTCATCCGCTCGATCGGGACGATGCGCAGAATGCCGGTGAGCGGGCTCGTGTTCTTGTCGCCGATCAGCTTGTCGAGCTCCTGCGAGACGGACTTCACGTCGGCGTTCTGCAGCGTGAATATCCCGGCCGACATCCCCGACATCCAGTCGATGTCGAACAAGTCGATCGTCTCGCGCAGATGCCGGAGCTCCTGCTCGGTGCCCGACAGGATCAGCAGGTTGCGCGTGACGTCCGCGCGCACTGCCTGTGCGTCCTTGGCAAACGGCTCGAGGATCTTCACCATCTCGCCGACGCCGACGTACTTGAGCGGGACGATCTGCACGGAATACCCGGATGGCAGCGCGCGCGTCGAATTGCCGAGCTGCGGCGTGACATTGCCGCGCACCGCAGTGGTCTGCGGGACGACTTTCCAGATATTCTTCTCGAAAATCATCGTCGCGCCATTCATCCGCAACAACGTTTCGAGCGTCGCGGGCAACGCCTCGCGCGGGATACCGGAACTGGTCCGGATGGTCACCTGGCCGCCCACGTTGGGATCGATCTCGTAGGCCTGGTTGAGGATGTCGCCGAGAATGTTCCGCACGACTTCGCGCAGATCCGCACCCTCGAAATTGAGGACCACGCCGTTGCCCGACGATTGCGCCGATTGCCCGGGTGGAAGATTTCCTCCCGGCAGCATGCCTTTGATGACGACCCCGGTCCCCTTGTAGATACGCGCGGAATCGTTAGCCGTGTCGGATCGCGCGCGGGAAGCGGCATCCGATTCCGGATGCACTCCAGACGTGTATTTATTGGCGATCGAGCGCGCCGTGCGCTGCTCCGAACTCGTTTCGGCCGGGGAAGTGACGCAACCACCGAGGGCTATCGCGACCGCAATGGCCGCCGCGCGCATCGGGAATCCCAGTTCGAATTTCGTCATGGCTTGGCGGTTCCCTCGCACTGGAAATCCTCGCAGCGCATTCGCACGACTGGCATGTAAACGACGCTCATTGCGCCGGCTGCTGCTGCGCCTGCAAGCGCGCGCGACGGGCCGCATCGGCCTCGGCCCAGCGCGGGTCGACCGTACCGGTAACTGCCGCTTTCGTGCCCGCCGGAACAGCGGCAGACGCCGCTGCGGCGCGCGCGGCGCGGCGGCGCTCGGCGAGCAACTCGCCGACGCTTGCAACACCCGGACGCGCATTGGCTCCCGGTGGAGGTGCGACCGGACGAAGGCTCGAAGCGCCTCCGGCGGTCCCACCCGTCGCCGACATCCCGGCAGCCTGCGCCGCGGGCACGCCCGGCGTCGGCGCCGCCACCTGCACCGTCGACTTCGGTCCGCCCGCGATCTTGAGCTGCAGGTCTTCGACATCGTCGCCCTGCTTCAACCGCACGTGGTCGGACTTCACTTCAGCGACGAGGACGCCGTTCAGCGTTTCTCCCTGGTGAACCGTGTGCGACTTCCCGCCTTTTATTTCGCGCAGGAACGCCGTTGCGACGTTGCCGACGACCGTCGTCCCGGTTAACGCGTAAACACCCTGTTGCACCCCGGATTTGGAACCCGCCGTCTGCGATGCAGGCGGCGCCGCCCGCCGCGTCGGGTTGAACAGCACGCGCTCGACCGTTTCCTTGCGCGCCTCGATGCCGCCGTCGATTCGATATTCGGGCAACAGCGCCACCGCGACGGGCTGCGGCGCGACCGCGGCGGGCGACTGCGAGGACTCATGGTCGACGTCGAGGCCCCAATCGGTTTCGTAGCCAAGCGCCGCGATGACGATCGCGAATGGAATACCCCAGATCAATGCGTTGCGCATGAGCGCGGCGCCATCGTTCATCACAGCTCCTTCATCACGTGGATTTCGGCGGTGCCGCGCCGGGCTTCGCCGGTTCGCCGTATGCCCAGGCGCCGACATCCAGTTGCACGTTGAGCTCGGGCTCCTGCCCGGCCGCCGGCTTGAATCCGCGAAACGCGTTGAGCGGTCGCACGGTGAGGTTGTCGACGATGAGGTACGGCTGATGCGATTCGATCGCGAGCAGGATCTTCTGCAGCGCCGGCGTCGATGCGAAGAACTGCACGTTGACGCCGATCTGGCGAAAGCGCCCGTCCTCGTGCGGGCTCGTGTTCTGGCTCGTCGTGATCCGCCCTCCGTTGTTCTCGATCGCCGCCTTGACGAGCTCCTGCAATTCGGCGCCCGCGAGGTTCGTCGCGGTGTTGCGCAGGAAAAACCGGCGGCCGTCGCGCTGCTGCATGGCGTTGAGCGCGACACGCAATGCGGGCGCCTGCGCGGCGACGCGCTCGTACACGCGCAGCCGGCTGGACGTGTCGGCGATCGCACGATCGTAATGGCGATGCAGCAGCACGACCGGGCCAAGGACGACGGCCAGTGCGGCAACGACGGCCAGTACGAGCAGACCGACCGCGAGCGCGCGCTGGCGTGATGGCGATAGTTGCTCCACGATTCGCGGCGTCATTGCGACTCCTCGGGCCGCGGACCGAAGCCGTCGTTGGGCTCGGCGGCCGGTGCTGGCGCCGCGGCCTCTGCCGGCTGCTCCGCGGGCACCGCCGGGCGCACGGGCGCGGCTGCACCGGGTATCACCGCACGCCGGGTCGAAGCAGTCGGAGCCGTCGGCGCGACCGCCGCACCGGGCAATGCGGAAGTGCTACCGGTCGAGGCGGCGGGTTTTGCGCCGGCCGGAGCGCCTACGGCTGCGCCGGCGCCTGGTACGGCAGTCCCGGACACCGCCGGCGCGCTCGATGCCGGCGGGTTGCGCGAAGCCGCCGCAGTCGCCGGCGGGTTGCGGACGATCGGCGCTGTCAGGTCGAGCGGCATCGCGGTGGGCGGAGGCTGCGGCGCCAAGTGGGCGCTTACATCGAAGATTTCG
>Ga0157370_10008190_pt1 | contig 11296 bp, 13 predicted proteins | sample C35metaG_FD_113463 | JGI IMG/M metagenome (GOLD analysis project Ga0157370, IMG submission 113463) | Corn rhizosphere microbial communities from Kellogg Biological Station, Michigan, USA - C3-5 metaG | ecosystem: Host-associated > Plants > Roots > Rhizosphere > Soil | place: USA: Michigan... | reverse complement strand
GAAGTGATCCGTGCGCGCCGAGCCGGTGTGGAGCGTCGCAAGCGCGGCGGTCACGTCGCCCGCAGCCTGGCCCGCCTGCGTGCGGATCGCAGCGAGCGCATACGGGTTCTTCTTCTGCGGCATCAGCGCGCTCGCGCGGCTGTGTGCGTCGGCAAGCTCCAAGAGGGCGAACTCCTGGCTCGCGTAGATCTCGAAGTCCTGGCCGATCTGACTCTGATGCGCGGCGGCGATCGCGAGCGCCGCGAGGAGCTCGACGTAGACGTCGGCCTGCCACGCCGCATCCTTGGCGTGCTCGATCAGCCCGTCGCAGCCGAGCAGTTCGGCGAGGCGCGTGCGATCGAGCGCCCAGCGCGACCCGGCGCTGCCGCCGGCGCCGGCCACGCTCGCACCGAGCGCGGCGTGCGACGAGCGCGCTCGGTCGGCATCGCGCAGCGCCGGATAGGCGTAGGTCAGGAGCAGATGGCCGAGGGTGGTCGGCTGGGCCGGCTGCAGATACGTGTAGTCGGTCGCGAGGATGTCGCGAGTGGCGCGCGCGTGTCGCGCGAGCGCCGCGGCCTGGTCGGTGAGGGCGTCGTGCAGCTCGCGAACGGCGGTGCGCGCCGTCACGCGGAGCGCCACCCGAAACGCCTCGCGGCGGGGGCGGCCCGCGCTCAGCCAGCCCGCGGCGGAACGGCCGACGCGCCGCTCGAGCTCGGCCTCGCGCGCGTTGAACGCATCGCCGAGCGAGGGATCCCACGGGAACTCGTGGCCGGCGATCTCGTGCAGCTCGAGCAGGCCGCGCACGAGCGCCCGTGCGTCATCACCCGCAAGGTCGCCGCCCTCGACGAGCGCAACGGCATGCGCGAGATCCGCGAGCGACAAGCCCCGGGCCAGACGCGGTCCGTGCGCGCTCTCGGCCGCGTAGGCGGCTGCGACCAGCTCACCGGCGGCGCCGCCGCGCAGCCGTCCGCCCCGGCCGAGCTCTCCTGTCTCCGTCATGAACGGAGCGTAGAGAACTGCGGGCGATGAGTTTCTGTCCACGCGACCGTCTGAAGAGACAAATCCCAGAGACCAGGAGGCTCGAGATGTCGAAAGTGGCTACAAAGCTGAATCTCTCGCAGGTCGGCCGCGTCTGTGTCACCGTTGCCGACACCGACCGCGCCATCGACTTCTACGTTGACACCCTCGGCTTCGAGAAGGTCGTCGACGTGCCGATGGGCGAGGCGGGGCGCTGGGTCGAGGTCGCACTCCCCGGGACGGCGACGACGATCGCCCTCGCCCCGCCGCCGCAGGGCCAAGAGGCCGGCGGCAGCCAGACCGGGATCTGCCTCGACACTTCGAACGTCGATGCCGACCACGCTGCGCTGAAGGCCGCGGGCGTCGACGTCGACGAAGAGGTCGTCCGCTGGGGCGGCCCGGTACCGCCGATGTTCTGGCTCCGCGATCCAGACGGAAACTCGCTGATCATCGTCCAGCCGACGACATGAGCCCAAGACGCCAACGCGACCGGCGCACAAAGCCGGTCGCGTCTGGCCTTGTTACCGCGATCGTTCCCATGGCTGTCTCCTGATTCTGACCAACACGGCGAATGTGATCAGAAGCAGAGGCAGAACGGTTGCGTGATAGGCGATGTCGACAGTTGCGCCTCCGCGGATAGTCATCGAGAGACCAACGATGAAGCCGGCGATCGCGAACGCGACCGTGCCGACGGCGACGCGGCGTCGGCCGCGTGCGAGCGCAAACGCGCCGGCGGTGAGAACGACCGCAATGATCGCTTCGGCGATGCCGGCGCGATCGGGGCGAAACGGCGGCTTGCCGTTGTTGACGGCGCCGGCGAGATGAAGCGTCGACGCCACGATGAGCGTCGCAGCCTCGAAGCCCATCAATGCCGCGATCCCCCGAGCGGTCATTTGGCCAGCCATGCGCGTCGCGCGAGTGTGCCCGCCGCTGCCATCACGGCGAGCGCGTTGAGACCGTGTAGTGCACCGAACCATGCCTGGGTCTCGGCCCCGAGCACGCCGAGCCCGGCCTGCAGCGCAACCACCAGCAAGAGCGCGCCGCTGTGACGAACGAGCCTCATCGCCGCCAGAGCGACGACGAACGCGATGCCGGCCAGGAACAGCAGCGCCCAGCCGAGTGCACGATGCGCGTTGAAGCTCGTCGCGCCGAACGCGCCGGCGCCGGCGAGCAAGAACTGGACCCCAACGCCGGCCACGATCAGCGTCACGAGCACGCGGTGTGTCGAACGGGCCCAAGACACGATCAGCTCGCTGCCGTGATCGGCGAGGCTTTGACACGCAGGAGCCGGGCCGGCAGTCGCGGTAGCCACCAGTTCCAGCGGCCGAACAGCGAGACGACCGCGGGCACGAGCAGGGCGCGGATGATGGTGGCGTCGATCAGGATCCCTGCGCCGAGCCCGGTCGCGATCATCTTCGCCTGTGTTGAGGGCGCAGTTGAGAGCGCCACGAAACTCAGAAAGAGGATCAGGGCGGCGCTGGTGACGAGGCGCCCGGTGCGACCGATCCCGTTGACGACCGCGCCGTCGGTGGAGCCGGTGGCATCGTATTCCTCGCGCATACGCGCGAGGATGAAGACCTCGTAGTCCATCGAGAGCCCAAACAGGAACGCGAACATCATCACCGGCAGCCAGGAAGGGATCGAGCCCGCGGCGCCGATGCCCCAGAGCAAGTGGGAGCCGTAGCCCTTCTGCCAAACGAGCGTGACCACGCCCCAGGCGGCGCCGACGCTGAGCACGTTCAGCAGCACCGCCTTCAGCGGCAAGAGCAGCGAGCGGAACGCGCGTGCCAGCAGTACGAAGGTGAGCAGCGCGATCAGGCCGATCATCAGCGGGAAATTGCCGTAGACCGCGGAGTCGAAGTCACTGTTCTGCGCAACGCTCCCACCGACCCGCACCTCTGGCCCAGCTTCATGTGCGACGGAACGGACGCGACGAACGGTGGCTGCGCTGTCCGTACGTGCGAGCACGTCGACAATCGCGGTGCCGGTCCTGTGCCAGGCGGGCGCAGCCGGTGCCGTGGCGCCGTCGATGCCTGCGATCCCCTGCACTCGCTGCGCAAGCTGGCCGGCAGTGCCACTCGGAGCGAGTATCTCGATCGGCGAAAGAACGCCGGCGCCGATGCCGGAGCGCTCGAGCGCGTCCAAGGCGACCTTTGCGTCTCCTTGCCGGCTGAGCGTGTCCGGGCTTCCATTCGCAGGACCGAGACTGATCGAGGTCGCACCAACCACGAGCGCTCCGAGAATCGCGACCGCAACAGGGGCAGCGATCCAGCGGCGGCGGACGACAAGTTCCGCCCAACGCGTCCAGAAACGGCCGGCGCGGTCGTCTGAGCGCAGATGGGGCCAGTCGAGCCGCCTTCCGAGCTTGGAGAGGATCACCGGCAGCAGCGTCGTCGCGACAGCGACGCTGACGAGCGGTATCACCATGCCCCCGTAACCGACACTGCGCAGAAACGGGACTGGCAGCGCGACGAGCGCGAGCAGGCCGATCGCGGCCGTCGTGCCACTGAAGATCACGGCGCGTCCGGCCGTCGCCATCGCACGCACGACCGCCTGATCGCCGTCGTAGCCGTGTGCGCGCTCCTCCCGCCAGCGAACGACGATCAGGAGCGAGTAGTCGATTGCGACCCCGAGCCCGACAAGCGCAATCAAGAAGCCGACGATCCCGGAAACGGGCGTGACTGCGGTGAGGGCCCAGACGAGCAGGATGCTGGTCATGATCGAGATCAACGCGACGATCAGCGGCACGAACGCAAGCAGCGACGCGAAGACGAAGGCGAGCACGACGAGTGCCCCAAGTCCGCCGAGCAGCGCCTCGGCGAGGATCCCGAGGCCGCCCTTGCTTCCACTCGACGAATTCAGGGCGTCGAAACCCGTGACTCGAACCGGAGCACCCGCGACGGTGACGCCGCGGAGTGCGGCGCTCACCGCCTTGGCCGCCGCCGGGTTCTGGCCGAATTTGCCTGGCTTCGGGTAGGCAAGCAGGAACGTGGTGCGCCCGTCGGCCGACACGAAGACGCTATCCAGGGTCGAGGCATACGAGACGAGACGAACGCGCGGGACTGCGTGGGCGACTCGCTCGTCGACCGCCGTGAGAGCTCGCATTACCGGCGGCGATCCGATCTTCGCCCCAGGCGGAAGCGTCACGACAGCAACGATTGGCGGGCTGTCACCGCCGTTTCCGAATTCGCGCGTGATCGCTGCGTTGGTCTCGTAGCCCTCACGGCCCGGCACCGAATACTCATCGCTGAACGCCTTGAACGCTGCACCCGACGAGGCGATCCCGGCCGCCGTGACGAGCAGCCAGAAGAGCACCACCAGACGGCGATGTCGCAACGAGAAGCGGCACAGCCGGACAAGCACGCGACGATCGGCAGACGACATGCCGGCCACCGTACGAGGCTCGCGCTCGAAGCGAAACACTCCCAGGGAGGAACTCGCCATCCTCCCGCGGAGGGAGGCGGATCCTCCCGCAGGAGGACTCAACAGCTAGGACGCACGGGTTAACCTCGTCTCAGAAGGCGCATTGTGACCGCTCCCGCCGCAACGATCCGGGTCCGCCGGCTCACCCAGTCGCCGATACTCCGCGACCTCGCCGTCACCCTGGTGGCGTTCGGTCTCACGCTCGCCGTGATGCACGGCGTGCACGGCGCGCGCCGGCACCTCGACGGACTCGGCGGCGCACTCGCGGCACTTGCCTGTTTCCCACTGCTCGCGCGGCGGCGCTCGCCTCTCACCGTATTCGCGTTTACCACCGCGGCGAGCGCGGCCTTGAACGGTCTCGGGTACGGCCTCGGCCCGCCGTTCGGGCCGACGGTCGCGCTCTTCTTCGTCGCCTCCAACGAACGCAGTCGAACCCGCATTCACCAGACCGCGGTCGTGGTGCTCGGCATGTTCGCGATCCACGTCGGCAGCACCCTGATCGCCCACCACGGCTTCCCGACCAGCCCGATCCTGTTCGGCGTGCTCGTCTGGGGCGGCGCCTGGGCCGTCGGCGACCAGGTCCGCCAACGCCGCCGCCGGCACGCGGACCTGGTCGAGCGCGCCCGCCGCACGGAACACGATATGAAACGCGAACGCCGCCTCGCCGCAGCTGAGGAACGAACCCGCATTGCCCGCGACCTGCACGACTCTGCCGCGCACGCGATCAATGTCATCCTCGTCCAGGCAGGCGCTGCACGCTTGCTCCAGCAACGCGACCCCGCAGCCGTCCACGACGCACTCACCACGATCGAGGATGTTGCCCGCGAGACGATCGGCGAGATCGACCAACTCGTCCGCACGCTCCGAGATGACAACCACACCCACGAACCAATCGAACCGCCCACAGGCATGGCCGCACTCGAAACCCTCGCCGACCGACACTGCGCCGCGGGACTGACGATCGAGATCCACCGCGCGGGCACAGAGCGCGCGCTGACACCAGCGATCGATCAGGCCGCCTACCGAATCCTGCAGGAGTCGCTCACAAACGCCGCCCGCCACGGCAACGGCAGCGCGGAGATCAACATCTCTTACCAGGAAAGCGAGCTCGAGCTCACCGTTTCCAACCGGCTTTCTGACGCAACTGCGAGCGAGCCCGCAGACGGCGGGCACGGAATCCTCGGCATGCGCGAACGCGCCGCGCTCCTCGGCGGCACCCTCGATATCCGCCGGGTGGACGGGCGCTTTCGCGTGGTTGCCCGCATTCCGTACAGCGGCTCGGAGCAGCGATGACACCGGTCCGCGTGGTTCTCGTCGACGATGACGACCTGATGCGCGCCGGCCTCAAGGCCGTCCTCTCGAGTGACCCCGGCATCAAGGTCGTCGGCGAAGCATCGAACGGTCGCGCCGCTTCCGCCACCGTCCGCGCCGGCAGGCCCGACCTGGTGCTGATGGACGTGCGCATGCCCGACCTCGACGGCATCGCCGCCACTCGTGAAGTCCTCGCCAGCTCACCCCACGTCAAGGTGGTGATCCTCACCACGTTCGAAGAAGACGACTACATCTTCGGCGCCCTCAACGCGGGAGCCTCCGGCTTCCTGCTCAAACGCACCCGCCCCGAAGAGCTCCTCGCCGCCATCCATACCGTCGCCGCCGGCGACTCACTTCTCTCCCCTTCGGTTACGCGCACCGTCATCGAGCGCATGGCCCATCAGCCCACGCCCGACCTCCGTTCGGCCGGGCAGCTCGACGAGTTGACCCCGCGCGAACGGGAAGTCCTCGAACTGATCGCACGCGGACTCTCCAACGGCGAAATCGCCGCCGAGCTCGTGATCGAAGAATCGACGGTGAAGACGCACGTGAAGCGGATCCTGATGAAGCTCCGCCTCCGCGACCGCACCCAAGCCGTCATCTTCGCCTACGAAACCGGACTGACCCAACCCGGCCCCAAACCCGTCGCCTGACCAGCTCGCGGCGGGTTCGCGTGAAACGTCGCTCACGCGTCGAGCGATAGCCGCTGCAGCAGCGCGTCGACCCGCACGAAGCCGCCCTTCGCCCCTTCCTCGACGCCGTACTGCATCGTCGTGTCGCGCTCCTCGGTCGTCGCGAAGCGCATCGTCTGCGTCAGCTTGGTCTGATCGCCGAGGTCCTCGAACTCGAGGATCTGCAGGTGGTTCATGAACGTCTGCACGAGCCGCTCAGGTGCGTCGACCTCGCGGAACTCGCCCTCGACGACGCCGAACGCGGTGCGGAAGCGGTAGGTGCCGCCGGGTCGGACGTCCATCTCCTCGACGACCGTGCCGTCGCCCCACCATTCGGGGATCAGCTCCGGGTCGGTCCAGACGGAGAACACATGCGCGCGCGGTGCGTCGAACGTCCGCTCGACGCGGATCTCGAGCTCGTTCGGCTTGGTGACGGTGGTCTCGTTCATCTCAGGCCACCGCTTTCTTCACGAGCGCGCGGATCTTTGCCTCGTCTGCTGCAGTCAGCTTCGTCAGCGCGAAGGCGGTTGGCCACATGGAGCCTTCGTCGAGCTTCGCCCTGTCGTTGAAGCCGAACGTCGCGTACCTGTCCTTGAACTTTGCCGCGTCGCGGAAGAAGCAGACGACCTTCCCCTCCTTGGTGGCATACGCGGGCATCCCGTACCAGGTCTTCGGCACGAGGTCCGGGGCGGTGCCTCTGATCAGCTCATGGAGCCGCTTGGCGATCGCACGATCCTTCGGCGACATCGCGGCGATCGCCTCCCGCACGGCCCTTTCCCCATCCTCGTTGGCCTTCAGCTCTCGCGCGCGCGCTCTCATCGCGGCTTTTTCCTCCGCCGAGAATCCTTCTTTCTTGGTGGTGCTCATCTGTCTCCTTTCGTCCGTTCGACGACTTGGGCGAACCGGTCGAGCCGCTGCAGCCACGTGCTGATGCCGTCGAAAGCGTAGGGCGCGAGCATGCACCTGCGGACACGGCCGACCTTCTCCGTCGTCACGAGCTCCGCTTCCTCGAGCAGGCTGATGTGCTTCTTCATCCCGGTCAGTGACATGCCGAAGGGCGCGGCGAGCTCGCTGATCGTCGCGCGGCCCGAACCGAGCCGTTCGAGGACCGCGCGGCGGGTGGGGTCGGCGAGAGCGGCGAAAGCCCTGTCGACGGTCGTTTGATACTGAACCATTGGGTTCACTATAACAGATTCAGCGCTGCTCCGTGGGTCATACTCTGGCGCATGCCGTCCGCCACGCGGCAGCTACCGAAGAGCGTTGCGATCAGCAGACGGCGCTGGGGGTACGTCGTCTGGGGAGTCGCGCTCGGCTTCGTCTTCATCCCGGAGATCCTCGCCGCGCTGCCGCTCACCGAATCGCAGCTGCCGTTTCCGACGATCTCGAGGATGACCGGCCACCTCGAATACGAGCACGCCGAATGGGAGATCTTCCCGACGATGATGACCGTGTTCGTGCTCTATTCACTCTGGCGCGTGCCTCCGGCGACGACCTCGGGCGGCAACACGACCGATACCGGTCCGCAGCGCACGCCGGGCGGCCGGCTGACCTTTCACCCGAGCCCCGAGCAGGCAAGCGTCTTCGACGACGAAGTGGTGAGAGACGTGCTGTTCGCGCTGCGCGTGGTCGGAGTAGCTCTCGCGATCACGTTGATCACGCTCTGGTCCTTTCACCATTGGCCGAACCAGTACGTGACTTCCCCGGACGGAACGCGGACGAAGCAGGCGAACTACCACGTTGCCTACTTCCTGTACGGCTCGATCGGCTTTTTCTGGCTTTTCCTTCCGAGCATCACCGGTTTCGTCAAGGGGAAGGACGCGGAGTTCCCCTCACTCTTCCGCACCGTCGCAAATCTCGAGGCGTGGATCGGCAGGCCCCGCACGCGTCCCGCCAGCGAGCGGATCGGTAAGGCAATCGCCTGGCTCGTGTCGTTCATTCTCGTGTGGGGAATGGTCTTCCTGATGATGCACCTGACCCTCTATCCATTCCCGAACATCACGCACATTCTCAATCACGGGGGCTAGCTGTAGCTGCCGCAGCGATGATTGATTCTGGGACAGGCGCCTTGCTCATCGGTGGCGCGAAGGTCTTTCCGATCATCCTCTCCAACGGGCCACCGCCGGCCGGCACTGCGCCGAGTGGAAAGAACGCGTTGGCCGAGGTCGCTGCCGGCGGGGTGAACATGATCCGCAGTGGCTCGGGCACCTGGTCGATCGAGCTTGCGGATGGTCAGATCGCGGCGGAGCGGAGCGTGCTGGACGCGGCCGGCGGGCATGGGCTCCATTGCTGGACGTGGTTGGGGAAGGTCCCGAACTTGCCGGCGCAGGCGGGCTCCGCGAATGAGCAGCTGCTCGTGAAGATCGTCGACGCACTCAAGGGCCATTCGGCGCTTGCAGCATGGAAGGGTGTCGACGAGCCCGCGCTTGCTCCGGTGCCGGCGGCGGGGCTCGTGCGTGCCTACCGGCGTCTACGCGCGCTCGACGCCGATCACCCGCTGGTGATCATCGAGGCGCCGCTGGGCGCGGTCGCCGCGCTCGCGCCCTACAGCGCGGCGCTGGACATCACCGGAGCCGACATCTATCCGGTCTCCTATCCGCCCGGTGCGCATGCGGGTGGAACAAACACCGACATCAGCGTTGTCGGCGACGTCACCCGCAAGCTGGTGCAGGCAGCGCGCGGCAAACCCGTCTGGACGACGTTGCAGATCGCCTGGAGCGGTGTGCTCCCACCCGCGCATGTGCCTCGCTTCCCGACCTTGCTCGAAGAACGCTTCATGGCCTACCAGGCGATCGTCGCCGGGGCGCGTGGACTGGCCTTCTTCGGCGGGCACTTGACCCAGCTGATGCGGCCCGCCGACGTGCAGAGCGGCTGGAACTGGACCTTCTGGGAGCGGGTGTTGCAGCCGCTCGTCGGCGAGCTGAGCTCGACGGCGATTGCGCCGGCGCCCGTGGCACCGGCCGCCGCGGTGACGATCGCGGCGAGCGCCGCCGACATCGATCTCACCACCCGTCAAGCTGACGGGTTCCTCTACCTGATCGCGGTCAGGCGCGGCGGCACCACGAGCCAGATCACGTTCTCGGGCTTACCGGCGGGAATCGGTGGCGGTGAGGTGCTGTTCGAGTACGCAGCGAGCAGATTCCGCGAAGTCACCGTGACCAAGTCCGCGTTTCGCGACTGGCTCGGTCCGCATGACAGCCGCGTCTACCGTTTCCCACACACGCCCTGAGCACGCGATGAGCGAGTATCCGTGGCCGGTCAAGCCGTTCGACCACCAGCACGCCGTGCGCGGGTTCTTCCGCGATCCGCGAATCGGCGACAACGGCGGCAAGTCGTTTCACACGGGCGTGGACGTCTCCGCGCCCGATGGCACAGCCGTCTACGCGGTTGCCCCGGGTCGCGTCTCGATCGAGGGCGCGCAGATCGTCGCCGTCGTCGCGAGCGGACGGAACTTCGGCTACTGGCACATCCTGCCATCGGTCGCGAACGGCGCCGACGTGCCGCTCCACGGCCTGCTCGGACACATCGCCCCCGGTTGGGGCCACGTCCATCTCTCCGAGCGAACCCCTCATCCCGGCCCACACGGGAGCTACTGGAACCCACTCCGCGCCGGCGCGCTCACACCGTTCGCCGACTACGGGGCGCCTGTCGTCTCGCACATCGTCACCTCGCGCCCACCAGACCAGTTGTTCGGCCTCGTCAACTTCATCGTCGAGGCATTCGACCACCCGCCGATTTCCGCGCCGTCGCCATGGCACGACATCCCGGTCACCCCCGCCCTGATCCGCTGGCGCCTCGCCCAGGGCGCAAACGACATCGTCCCGTGGCGCATCGCCGCCGACTTCCGCACCTCGTTCGCGCCCGACGTCGTCGCCAACTCCGACCTCCACTTCGGCGACGTCTACGCGCCGGGCACACGCCAGAACCATCCAAACGAGCCGGGGCTGTTCCGTTTCTGGCTCGCGCGCGGCTTCGACACGCGCTCACATCCCGATGGGAACTACCTCCTCGAGGTCGAGGCCGCCGATGTCCGCGGCAACACCTCTCGGGGCCATCTCGCCGTCACCTTCGCCAACGCCGTTTAGGCCAGGCCTCGTGCAGCCCACGCCCGCGCCGACACGACGAATGGCGCCGGGGGCAGCTTCTCCCGGCAGAGCTCGCGCAGTTCAGCCTGTCCCGCCGCATCGAGACTCGTCGCATGCCCGCCGGCTGGGCCAACGCCGAGCGTGAACGGCTCCCACCACTCCTCGAAGCTCGGATGCTCGACGTCCACTGACAGCAGGCTCTCCTCGAGGTCGTGCACTCCTGCCGCTGCGAACAGTTCGGCCAGATGGCCCTCACGCGCGCCTGCGAGCTGCGACTCGTCCGGGACGTTCGGGTCGAGCTCGCGCGCGGCAGTCCAGAACACGCTGAGTGGCCCCTGGCCGCCGCCGTGATCCCAGACGCATGCCGCCACCACACCACCCTTCCTCGTCACGCGCGCCATTTCGCGAAGGCCGGCGACCGGGTCTGCCATGAAGTGAACGACGAGTTGGGCGAGAGCCGTGTCGAACAGCTGCTCTTCGAAGGGCAGCTCCTCGGCCGCGGCGCGTTGCACGCTGACCCCGGGCTGGCGAGCCCGGACGGCCGCGACGAAGCTCTCCGAGGGATCGACGGCGGAGACCGAGTCAGCTCCGAGCCGCCCGGCCAGCTCGGCCGTCAACGCGCCGGGGCCACAACCGACGTCGAGTGCGCACTGGCCGGCCGCGACGCCGGCGAAATCGGCGAACACCGGAGCAAGCGGCTGCGAATACCGCCCCATGAATCGGTCGTACGCGTCGGCGCCAACGGCGAAGCTCATCGGCCGACTCTACGTCAGGCAGAGGGCGGCGACGACCGAGACGGCCTAGAGACGGCCT
>Ga0157370_10008187_pt1 | contig 11301 bp, 9 predicted proteins | sample C35metaG_FD_113463 | JGI IMG/M metagenome (GOLD analysis project Ga0157370, IMG submission 113463) | Corn rhizosphere microbial communities from Kellogg Biological Station, Michigan, USA - C3-5 metaG | ecosystem: Host-associated > Plants > Roots > Rhizosphere > Soil | place: USA: Michigan... | reverse complement strand
AGCTTCGGTCAGCTATTCCGGTATCAATGTCGGATGGGGAGGTAACGGTGATTACGCCAGGCGCTGGCAGCAGCCCGGAGACGAGCTGAAAACCCATGTGCCTTCCTATGTAGCTGTAAACAACGATAACCGAGACCTGTTCTATCGCAATTCCGATGTACTGGTCCAAAAATCAGATGTGATCAGGCTGGAAGACCTGAACCTGGCCTTCACCCTGAATAAAAACACGCTGAAAAAACTCCCGTTTAAGGCCATCAGCGTTTATGTCTACGCAGCAAACCTTGGTATGCTCTGGAAAGCCAATAACATCGGGATTGATCCCTATTATAACAATGTTCCGGCAGAGCGGATGAAGATCGCCATCGGTACAAACCTCACCTTTTAATTTAAGATCATGAATAAGACAGCAATAGTTTTATCGGTACTGGTGATGGTCACCGGTGCCTGCAAAAAGTCAGATTTTCTGGACAAAAAGCCCGACAGCAAACTGGTGGTGCCCAAAACACTTAAAGACTTCCAGGCCATTCTTGACAATGACAGTGAGATGAACGGGATACCGTATGGAGAAGGGCTGGTCCCGCATCTGGGGGAAACCGGCGCGGATAACTACTTCCTGCTGGATCAAACCTATAACAGCAGTATCAATAACCCGCTTTACCGCAGTTATTACCTGTGGGCAAAAGACGTGAATACCAGTGACCCGGTTCCTGACTGGAACCGGCCCTACCAATGTGTCTTTTACGCCAATGTGGTGCTGGACGGCCTGAAGACGCTGGAAGCCGGAGAACAAAAAACGGCAGCATTCAGCACCGTTAAAGGCAGTGCGCTGTTTTACCGTGCCCATGCGCTTTACCAGCTGGCCCAGGTCTTTGCCCCACCATACCAGGAAAGCACGGCCTCCTCAGTTCCGGGGATCCCGTTAAGGCTCAATGCAGATGTGGGAGAGCGCATCACCAGACCTACACTGAAAGCAAGTTATGACCAGATCTTAAACGACCTGTTATCGGCAAAGAACCTGCTGGGCACAGACAACAGCATCAAGGAACGTCCGTCCAGACAAGCAGCCTTTGGCTTATTGGCCAGGACCTATCTTGCAATGATGCAGTACGATAAGGCCTATGCCTATGCAGATTCCTGTCTCCGGCTGAAAAGCAGCCTGACAGATTACAATACCCTGAACACTAGTGATTTTTACTCATTTGCCGTCAGTGATGTAAAAGAGCAGGAGATCATTTTCACCAGCATGATGATCGGGCCGGATTTTGAGATCCCTGTGAACATTTTCCAGGCAAAGGCAGACCCTGCGCTTTACGCCAGTTATTCGGATGATGACCTGCGCAAAACAATCTTTTATGCCCCGGGCTATCCTTCCGGATACCGGTTTAAAGGAAGTTATTTGGGGCTGGACAGCCATTTTGCGGGCATTGCCACTGATGAAGTCCTGCTGATCCGTGCTGAGGCGGCAGCCAGGATAAACAAAGTGCAAGCTGCAGTGGACGACATCAACCGGCTGTTGGTCAAACGCTGGAAAAAGGACAAGGTCTATCCGCAGTTTTCTGCTTCCAATGCCGGACAGGCAGTAGACTTCATCCTTCAGGAGCGAAGAAAGGAACTGGTATTCCGTGGACTGAGGTGGACGGATATCCGGCGGCTGAACCTGGAAGGCCGGAATATAAAGATTGAGCGCACTACTAATGGCACGAAGTATACCCTGATGCCAAATGATAGCAGATATACTTATCCTATACCGCTTCAGGTGACCGGGTTCAACCCCGGAATGGTGCAGAATCCGCGGGAGTAGGAAAACAGGCAGGAACGGCAAAACAGCAAAAGGGCAGGTATGAAAATACCCGCCCTTTTGCGTTCAGCGCTATACCAGCTTAGGGAACAAGCTGACGGGGAATGTTCTGCTGAGCGGTAGTTGTTGCCGCATTTGCCGCACCCGGATCAGTGATAAAGCCTTTAAGACAGTTCTGAGGCGTGGTCACAACGCTTGGGCAGGAAACGCTTCCCGGAGGGGTTGCAGACAGGCCTTTAGCGTCATAGACCCCGGTAGCCGGATTGTTGTAGTACCAGTAGTAATCGGTACGTTTTGCATTGTTTTCCGCAGATTTAACAGAAGTGAAGGCGCTTGCAGCGAAGGCCAGAACGATGGCAGCGATGCCAAATAATTGAGTTTTCATGTAAATTTATTTTAGAGTTAGTGCCTACTATTTTACAGGTGTTCGGCATTTTCCTGATCCGATTCGCGCAAATGAATATTTTAAGATCAATAAGGATGATCATTGTTTTTATGATGATTTCGTATGGCAGAGATTCCCAGCAGCAGGAACCCCAGGTTAAAGATCATGTGGTAAAACCAGCTGAATCCCGAAATGATTCCGCCGCAAACGCAAGGTGTATTTTTACTAAACAGCAGCATGAAGCCAATGTAGAGGGTAAATGCCGCCATCAGGATCGTGAAAATATAAAGTCCGTACTTTCTGCTGCGGCTGAACACCATCATCAAGGCCGATGCGGTCTCAGCCGCTGGTATCAGCCAGGCGAGTATTGCAGCAAACGGTGAGATATACGGCGATCTCCCCAGCTGCAGCTGAAAGTTCGAAAAATCCATCAGCTTGCTGAAGGCAGCATAGGCAAATAGCAGGATGCAAAGAAAGACAACCACCTCTGCTACTGCAGCTCTTAGTCCTGGTGCATTTCCCTTGGTGAGGCCTTTTAAAATATAAGCTTTCATGACAATAAGTTTGATGATCCGAATGTCAGTGGAAATTTTTCCTGAAAAATTGTTGATCGACAATATTATTTATGGAAATTTTATTTACATTTTTTGCCGGATTTGTTCCAAGCGTTGATCAAGAGTAATGTAGGGGTGTTTTAATTCATATAACTCCGTACAATCACGGGAAATACCGGAAGTAAGAGGAGAATTTTCGCCTTCAAGCCGACCTTTAAATCCTTGAAAACTCAACAGCGAATACTCATTCCATCTTCTTTGGCCTCATTTGTGTGCATCATTTTAAAATAATATTGCCAAGAAGAATAAGAATGAATTAAAATTGTTATATTTTCGAAACAAATTATGGCAGCAGAACAAATTAAGAGTTTGATTAAGTCCTTTGGGGAAGATGATGAAGAACGCTTTTTTTCATCGGCTATTCAAATTGCAGCCACTGAGGCCAGACGCGGACACGTAAATATTGCTCAGGAGCTAAAATCGGCTATTGAGCAGGCTAGAAAGAATCGTTCCCACCAGGTTTTTGACAAAAGCAAAACTGTTCACTTTTCTCATCCTAAAAGAGAGCTGCTTGAACTTATCGATATATTTCAACCTCAGTCTACTTTGAAGGACATGGTGCTAGATATTGAGCTCAAAGCTACTCTGGACAGATTGATAGATGAACAAAAAAAGACAGAAATTTTACGTCAATATAACTTGAGCCCCCAACGGAAATTACTGTTAATGGGGCCTCCCGGATGCGGCAAAACAATGACAGCTGAAGCCATAGCCGGAGAATTAGGTATTCCGATATTTATTGTTCGTTTAGACGGAATTATGTCCAAATTTATGGGCGAATCTATCGTTAAGCTTCGTCTGATTTTTGATTCTATGGCACATCAACGAGCCGTTTATTTATTTGACGAATTTGATTCTATCGGATCTCATCGTCATTTAGGACAGGATGTTGGTGAAGTCAAACGGGTGCTGAATAGTTTTCTGATCAACATTGAAAAGGACCAAAGTAATAGTATCATCATAGCAGCAACAAATCTTCCGGAATCGCTTGATAAAGCACTTTTTAGAAGATTTGATGAAATTATTTCTTATCCTATGCCTGATAAAAAAGGTATAAAAAAGTTGCTTAAAAAACTGACACGTAACTATGAGTTTGATCAGGAGTTTAAAATAGATGAACTGGCAGAAATCTGCGTTGGCCTAAACTATTCCGATATAGTTAAGGCCACAGAAGAAGCGGTTAAGTATATGATACTGAATGGAGAAAATTCATTATCTTTAAATGTACTAAACCGAACGCTTCTTAAGAAAAAGATCTAAATGCCACTAATCTCAAATTTACCCCATCTTAAAATAGATGGACACTCTTCTAAGGAAGACTATCGCTATCCCAAAAACGTGGTAATTCCTTTCCCGACAGCTGTAAGAGACAGGTCCATACATGGTGCCAAAATTCTTGAGCAGTTAAACCAATTAAAACTGAGGTTTGATCAGCTGCAGGCGGAAGAGACCCCCGAAGGAATTGTTCACGATGATGCAATCTATGTTGAATTTTTCTCCGAATGGGATTTTGGCCTTAAATTTTCCAGCTTACATAACGATGCGGATAAGCCGAAATATCAAATTTTAAAGGTAGTAAAGGAAAGCTCGGCTGAAAACCCGGCCCATCATAGGTTCAGAGTATTAGTCATGCTAACAAAGGGTGGGATTGGGCATTTTATTAAAGCTGTAAAGGAATATTTAAACAGCGAAAAGGATTCTGTAAAAATGGATCTCGATGGTAACGTGGTTGAAACCAATCCGAAGAATAACCCTTTGATCGCAAACTTGGCGGCGATACAAATTGCAACCATTAAAGAATTTTGGAGCGACGCTCCTGAAATCCCATTTCCTGGACTGGATGAAGAACGCTGGTGGGAGGTGTGGTTTCGGAAATCCGGGGATCAGGGAAACCGGTTTTTTCAAGTTGCACGGAATATTGAGGAGATAGGTGGCCAGATCGGTCAAAGCGAATTGCAATTTCCGGAACATGTTGTAAGATTGATTAAAGCTACTGCACGGCAGCTTTCCGAGTCATTGTTATTACTTGATAATTTGGCTGAACTCCGCCAGCCCCAGGAAACAGCAGACTGTTTTACAAGAGAAGGCATTAAAGGACGAGATCAGTGGATAAGCGAATTACTCCAAAGAACCGATATAGAAATAGATGATGCCTCAACATTGATTTGCCTTTTAGACAGTGGTGTAAACAATAAGCATGAGCTGATCGCACCTTTTTTGCCAGATAACCGTTTATATGCTTATAACCCTAGCTGGGGCACGCATGACAGCTGGAGTGGAGAAGGGCATGGGACAGGCATGGCGGCACTAGCACTCTATGGAGATTTAACCTTGGCATTGGATACACGACACCGTATAATCATCAGGCACGGACTTGAATCTTTTAAAGTAAAACAATATGATGTATTGAATGATCCGATCCTGTATGGAACAATTACTCAGCAAGCTGTTGATCTTCCCGCGATCAATGAGCCTTTTAGACGGAGAATTTTTTGTCTGAGTATTACCGATGCCGATTTTGCTTTTAAAGGAAGACCTTCTTCATGGTCTTCTACCATCGATGCGCTCACATTTGGGAATGAAGAACTTAATGCCGACCGGCAGCTTTTTATCATTAGCGGTGGAAACGTCGAAACCGGATTGCATGCAGACTACGCTAGTTTAAATGATGCTTCTTCTGTTCATGACCCTGGACAATCCTACAATGCCATAACAGTAGGCTCATATACCCGGATGGATAGATTTGATCCGGTTGATCAGCCCGGCTGGAGTGTTCTGGCAATATCAGGAGGAATGTCCCCTTCAAATTCCACCTCTTTATTTTGGGAAAGTCAATGGCCGAATAAACCGGATATTGTTATGGAAGGTGGCAACATGATCACCAACGGGCATGATGTCGCACATCATGCTTCATTGCAGATGTTGAGTGCGAGTAAACGGCACAGGGACCATCAGTTCCAGCTGTTTGGTGATACAAGCGGGGCGGCGGCACTGGCATCAAAATTAGCGGCAGAATTATATTCACAATACCCTAATTTTTGGCCTGAAACAATTCGTGCTCTAATCATTCACTCGGCAAAATATACTACGACAATGATGGATGGCAAAAACGCTGCACTATTAAGTTCAGTGGATAAACGAAATTTGCTGAGAAGGTTTGGTTACGGTGTGCCAAATCTTGCAAAGGCTTTATATTCGGCCTCAAATTCATTACATATGGTAATGGAACGGACCATCCAGCCTTATCAGCAAATAGGAACCGCATTGCCAAAATATAATAATTATCACCTTTACCAGCTACCTTGGCCAAAGGATATTTTAGCGGGAGAATTAGCGGAGAAAAATGTTACCTTAACAGTTACATTGTCTTATTTCATCGAACCAAATCCTGGTTCAAGAAGATACGCCAGTAATTTTCAGTATCATTCACATTCGCTAGATTTTATGCTGATAAAGCCAGCTGAAGATCTAGCTACATTTAAGCTGCGAATCTCAAAAGCATCACAAGATGACGAAGAAGAGCGTGTAGACCGAACAGGGGAGGCCTGGTCATTTAAACAGGCGAGAAGCCGTGGTTCTGTGAAGAAAGATTTTATTACGATGTCGGGCGCGGATTTAGCTACTCAGCACATTATTGCTGTATACCCACAAAGCGGGTGGTATAAGACCAGAAAAAAACTTAATCTTGCGAATAAGGAGGTGCGTTATAGCCTTGTTGTGTCGATAGAAAGCGATGAATTGGAAGTAAATATCTACAATCCGGTAATGGCGATGATTGCAATTCCGAATTAATCAGATCAAAAAGCAAAACGGATTAAACAGCCATCAATCCATGTTTAGCCCAGGATATTTCCGTAGAGACTTACTCCAAAATGAATCAGGCAAAGAATTCGTTTCTAACTAACCTCTGTTTGTGCTGTTGTAACGCGCTTTTTCCCTGCAATAATTCGCTTCTGACATTTGCAGAAAGGAAGCCGCTGAAATATTTGGCAGTTTGTTCATGGGATAAATTCTTGCAAATTCTTTAATCCTTTCCCGTTCGGAAAGTGACATCAGTCTGGTCCTGACCGATTCGATCTCCTGTTCCAGAAATAAAATATGCTCGACCAGTTTGTGGGTTTCAGCAAAAGGCTCCATATGTGTTTTGTAATCCTTCCTGCTGATGTACATGAGCTCCGCATCACCGATCACCACAAGACGTATCGTAGACCGTTTATCATTCAGGAAGCTTCTGAGATCGGTAAATATGCTTCCCGGCAGGTAAATGCGGATCACCTGCTCTGTGCCGTTCTGATCTTCCTCAAGAGCGATGACAATACCGTCGAGGATAAACCAGGCGAAAACTGCACGGGCGGGCGGGATTAACAGTTCCTGTTTATGGCTGCCATGCTGGGGATGCATCAGCGGAGGCAAGGTAATGGCAAAACCGGTCGAAAGCGGAAACATGGAGTGCAGTGCCTCCAAAAGCTGGCTAATGTCCATGGGATAGTAAATTACGGAGGACTTAACTAGACGGAACGCTGATAATTCCGGACACTGAAATGCTCGTCGAGCCATTCCATCATCCCGGACAGCGTGTCCCAGAGTTTGAGGGCAGTGGGGAAATCAACGTCGGTAGACTTGCGCTGAAGACTTCCAGAAGAAATAAACAGCGTTTTCTCCGTATAGAAATGCATCGCGACAAAATTGAAGACATCATGAATGTGTTCCTTGATCAGGATCCCCTTTTCGAGCTGGATCCGAAAAAAAAGCGCCAGCTGGGGTACGGTCAACAGTGAAAGAACCCTGAAGGATTCCTGTGACGACTGCTGATCTTTCAACGCAGCCCTGCGTAAGGCAAGCATGGCTTCCAGCGCCTGCTCTTTTTCCACATAATACTGATGGAGATCATTCCATAGCGAGGGAAGCCGGGGGTGAAGCCTGTATCCGGACAGCATCTGCTTCCTTAACATCTTCTCCTTTTGCATCAGGACAAATTCAACCTGTTCATGAAGACCGTTGATGTCGTAAAGACGCCCGTCCGTTTCCGCGATTTTTTGCAGGTAGAAATCAGGCTGATTGAAATCCATACTGACCATCAGCTCATCCATTTGGACATCATCCGGCCGGGTCAGCTTACCGCAGCGCGAACAGAATTCAGTGACGTAGCTGATGCCATAGACTGACAAGTCTTTTTTCAGCAGGTTGCCGAGCCCTGCGGCGATCATCCCTGTAAGGCCGGGCGAAATCCCCGCGGTTTCAAGTTCATTTTTGAGTTTCCCGACCTGCTGCCTGAGTTCGGGGATCACACTGCGCAGCCGGAAATCAGAGATTCTGGACTGACGGTCCTGGTAGCGTCCGAAATCAGCGGTAATAAAATCAAGCAGGTCCTCCATACAGGAAAGCGAATACAGGTAGTGAGATCTGATTTGCCTGGCAGAAGCGTGGGATTCCCAGCTCCGCCTTTCCCTGAAGAGGTATTTGTTAAACTGGTTGCTGAACATGACCAGCTGCTCCTGGAGCGCGGAAAGCCAGGTTTGTTTCTCCGTTAAGGAGACTGCCCCTAAAAGGATAACAATCATTTCGAATTTGACCTGTCCGGATTCCTCTTCAAGAAAGGATTTCCACTTGTCAAAGTCATTTTTCTGAAGATCTTTGAGCGTTAAGGTCCAGGGTGTCAGTTGTGTAATAAAAGCATGCAGATTTGATAATGGTGAGTTCATAATGGGATAGATTTCAGTTTATTTATGGTAGGGTTAGTTTGAATCCTTCATATCATCTTTATTTTAAATCCCGCTAAAGTGTTTAACAATTTTTTAACACAGGCGAATAATTATTCGCCATTTATATATTTTTATATCAATGTTCGTATATTTTGGAATACACTTCCTTTATCTGCCCGGCCCCAAAGACTGTCTCTATTTGAAAATTAACACTAATCCCCTGAAATTACATATCTTGGTCACCGTTTCCGTAACTTTATACAGGTATATAACTAACCTATGACTGGTAAAAATCTGAAGACTGAAAGCGACGAGGTATTGCTCGGCCTGATAAAGGCCGGAGACTATTCCGCATTCAGGGAGCTTTATGACCGGCAGTTTGATATGCTGTATGGTGCAGCTTACAATATCCTGAGAGAGCATGACGAAGCAAAAGATATCATTCAGGACATTTTTGTATGGTTCTGGGAGCACAGGGAACATTGGAACCTTACCTCCAGTAAAGGATACCTGCTCACTGCTGTGAAATTTAAAACAGCCAGTTATTTCCGGCAAAACAAATCCAGGGAAGACTTCTATAAAAGAATGGCCGTCCGGCAGCCAGCAGAATTTGACCAGAGTATAGAATTCGAAGTCCGTCAGCTTAAGGAGCTGATTGAAAGAGTGACCTCCGAACTGCCTGAGCGCTGCAGGGAAATCTTCAGCCTGAGCAGATTTGATCAGCTGAGCAACAAGGAGATCGCAGAAAAATTAAACCTATCTGAGAAAACAGTTGAAGCACAGATCACCATTGCATTGCGAAAACTGCGCGAAAAGCTGGGCCGTGTCAGCTTTTTGTTGTATTTTTTTATCTGACAATCAGTAGGTTGTAAAATACTCTATAAATAATTTCATTTCTCTTAGGGGACAGGACCTGTTTCTGCGCTTTACAGTAAATTAACCAATTAGTAATGCAGAAGGAACAATTTATTGATATTGCCACCAGGGTTTCTGAGCATACAGCAACAGATGAAGAAATGGCGTTATTTCTGTTTCACATCAACAGCTACAGTAAAGAATCTCCTGTATGGGACAATATTGACCCCGATGTTAAAGCTGCCATCAAATCCGCCTTAGCAGAAAATATCTTTGCCGACATACAGGCACACACTACTAAAACAGAAGCCCCGCTTAGAAAGCTGTGGCCGCGTATCGCGGTTGCTGCTTCTATCGCGCTTGCGATTACTGTTGGAGGATATTTTTATTATAGTAACAAGTATTCAACAACACCTCAGGCTAATACCGATGTTGCTGACATTGCTCCGGGGAAACTTGGTGCAACACTAACTTTGGCTAATGGTAAAAAGATCAGGCTTTCAGATGCGGCTAAAGGCCAGCTTGCCCGCGAAGCAGGGGTAAATATTTCTAAAACTGCGGATGGCCAGGTGATCTATGAGGTGAAGGCATTACCTGGTGGAGTTGTTGAAAATAACCTTGGTGCAATCAATACCTTAACCACTGCTAAAGGAGAGACCTATATTTTAACCTTGCCGGACAAATCAAAAGTCTGGATAAATGCCGCTTCAAGTTTGACCTATGCCGCTGTTTTAAATGAGCGTGGACAGCGGAGGGTCAAACTTAGTGGTGAAGCGTATTTCGAAATAGCCAAGGATAAGGCACATCCGTTTGTTGTGGAAACTGATAAACAGGAAGTGGAAGTTCTGGGAACTCACTTCAATATTGATAGTTATGCCGATCAGCCGGAAACTAAAACGACGCTACTGGAGGGCTCGGTGAAAGTAACTGGAAAAAGTGGTGTTAAGATCATAAAACCCGGTCAGCAGGTTGTCCTTTCAGGGAATAGCATTAAGGTAGCTGATGTGGAGGCTGAAGATGCAATTGCATGGAAGAACGGTTATTTTATGTTTGATATTGAAACTCTGGAAAGTGTGATGCAGAAAATATCAAGGTGGTATGATGTTAAAGTAGTTTATGAAGACCCAACCTTGAAATCAAAAACCTTCCTTGGAACAATCAGTCGATTTGAAAATGTCTCCAAAGTTTTAAATATGCTGGAACGAACGGACGAGGCGAGATTTAGTATTAAAGGCAGAACAATTTATATCAGTAAGAAATAAGACGGACTAACCATCCGCAGGGAATCATCGCCCTATTGAATCAACAAGATCAATTAAACTAATTCAACCAAACCATGAACAATCAAAAAAGAATCCCTTAGTATAATTTAACTGGGAAAGAAAAAAGGACTCCGATTTGCCGTCGAAGCCCTTGGATCTGTCATCTCAGAAACATTGATGAACAATTATTTCGTAAACCGGGTGTAGTGTCCATTCTTCGAAAAATATGCACTAGCCCTTAACAGACAGTCAAATGTATAAAATTATACTGAAAAATTATTGTGTGCCACCGGGCTACATACCTAAACTGCTATTGATTATGAAACTGACCACTTTCATATTGCTCATATCATTAATGCAGGTAAGCGCAGCCACTTTCGGTCAGCGGGTTACTTTAAAACAGAAAAACCTGACCATTGATAAAGTATTCCGTGAAATCAGGAAACAAACCGGATATGATGTTTTGATGGGCTATGGTGATTTCAAAGCTTCCAAAATCAATGCTAATTTTGATAATGCTTCTTTAACCGAAGTCATGGATATGGTGGTTAAAAACACTGAATTAACCTATTCCATTGAGGAAAAAACTATTGTTGTAAAAAGAAAGAACACAAGTTCTCTGAAGAGTGATATTGACCGATTTGGGCAGATTGATGTTTCGGGGCGTGTGGTGGATGCTGACGGT
>Ga0157370_10008186_pt1 | contig 11301 bp, 10 predicted proteins | sample C35metaG_FD_113463 | JGI IMG/M metagenome (GOLD analysis project Ga0157370, IMG submission 113463) | Corn rhizosphere microbial communities from Kellogg Biological Station, Michigan, USA - C3-5 metaG | ecosystem: Host-associated > Plants > Roots > Rhizosphere > Soil | place: USA: Michigan... | reverse complement strand
TTCGCCGCGCTCACCCTCGGCGCGGTGCTCGGCCTGCAGCGGCGGGCATCCGGCGGCCTGCTGGCCCCGGTCCTCACCCACCTGACCTGGTCGGTGGGCATGCTGCTGGTGCTGCCACCGTTGTTCGGCGGCCGCTGAGCCGCCGCTCGGCTCAGCGAACGGCGGCGGCCTCCCGGTCCGCCCGCTCGCCGGCAACCTCGTCGTGCACGTACCGGTTGCCGCGCAGCAGCGAGGCCGCCGCACCGACCAGCGACATGGCAATGGCCATCGCGAACACGATCACCAGGCCGTGGTGGAACGGCTGGGAGATCAGCTGCGGGAAGAACTCCTTCCCGGTCAGCGTGCTGGCATCGCCGGGCGAGAGCCGGGACAAGGCGTCATGCCCGAGCAGCGCGCGGATCGGGTTGTCGCCGAGGAAGGCGGCGAACAGGCTGCCCACCGGCGGCTGGTTGCCGATCGAGGTGGCCAGCTGGCTGGGCACGCCGTGCGACTGCAGGCCGTCGCGCAGCGTGTGCGGCAGCGTCGAGGCGAGGCCGGCGATCATCAGCGAGAAGAACACCCCGATGGACAGCGACGACCCGGAGTTGAAGAAGGTGCCGCGCATGCCGGAGGCGGCCCCCCGGCTGCTGGCCGGCACGCTGTTCATGATGGCGGTGGTGTTCGGCGAGGAGAACAGCCCCGAGCCGATGCCGTTGAGCACCAGCAGCCCGGCGAAGGCCCAGTAGTTGAAGTCCGTCGGCAGCAACATCAGGCCGAGGAAGCTGAGGGCGACGATTACCAGGCCGCCCGTCGCGAACGTCCGGGCGCCGAACCGGTCGGACAGCGCGCCGGACACCGGCCCGACGATCAGGAACGCGATCGTCAGCGGCAGCAGGTAGATGCCGGCCCAGAGCGGAGTGTCCTCATACCGGTAGCCGTGCAGCGGCAGCCAGATTCCCTGCAGCCAGATGATCAGCATGAACTGCAGGCCGCCGCGGGCCACCGAGGCCAGCAGGCCGGCCAGGTTGCCGGCGGCGAAGGCCTTGATCCGGAACAGGCCCATGTCGAACATCGGCTGCCGAATCCGGGTCTCGGCGAGGCAGAACGCCACCAGCAGCGCCGTGCCGAAGATCAGCCCGGCCAGCACCCAGGGGTTCGTCCAGCCCATGTTGTGCCCGCCGTACGGCTGGATGCCGTAGGTGATCGCGGCCAGCAGCGCGGTCAGCCCGACCGCGAACAGGACGTTGCCGATCCAGTCCACCTTGGCCGACTGGCGTTGGGCGAGTTCGTGCAGGCTGCGGTAGGACCACACGGTGCCCAGCAGTCCGAACGGCACCGAGACGAAGAACACCAGTCGCCAGTCCACCTCGGACAGCAGGCCGCCCGCGATCAGTCCGATGAAGGAACCGGCGATGGCGGCCACCTGGTTGATGCCCAGTGCCATCCCGCGCCGGCTCGCTGGGAAGGCGTCGGTCAGGATCGCGGTGGAGTTGGCGAACAGCAACGCGGCGCCGACCCCCTGCACCAGCCGCCAGCCGATCAGCCAGAGCGCGCCGCCGCCACCGGTCAGCGGGTCGAAGGCCAGCAGGATGGAGCCGACGGTGAACACCACGAAGCCGGCGTTGTACATCCGGACCCGGCCGTACATGTCGCCGAGCCGGCCGAAGGAGACCACGAACACCGCGGTGACCACCAGAAAGCCCATCAGCATCCACAGCAGGTAGCTGACGTTGCCCGGGGCCAGCGGGTCGAGCTTGATGCCGCGGAAGATGGCCGGCAGCGAGATGATCACGATGGAGGAGTTGATGGTGGCCATCAGCACGCCGAGCGTGGTGTTGGACAGCGTCACCCACTTGTACCGCGGGTGGTCGCGGTCGACGGTGAAGGCCGACCAGCGAGACTGACCGCGAGGCGATCCTGATTCCGGCGAGTTCATGCGTTTACTCCGGGGTTCGGTACGTCCAGCGTTTTGTTAGCCAAGCTAAGTATACGCCTGAGTGGGCGGCCCGCTGAAGTCCGGGAAGGGTTCAGCCGGGTTGGCCGTAGCCGCGAAACGCCTCGGCCGCCTCGGCCAGCTGGCCGGCATCGAGCGTGCGCGGTTCGCCCAGCAGCCGGGCGCGCCAGCCGAGCTCGGCGACGTACTCAACCGCCTCGGCCACCGCCATCGCCCCGTCCAGGCTGTTCCCGACCGCTACCACGCCGTGCTGGGCCAGCAGCACCGCCGGCCGGTCGGCCAGCGCACGCACGCAGGCTTCGGCCAGCTCCTCGGTGCCGTAGCGGGCGTACGGTGCGAGCGGCACCGGGCCGCCGGCCCGGGCGAGCAGGTAGTGCACCGCCGGGATCGGCTCGCCGAGCACCGCGAACACGGTCGCGAACATCGAGTGGGTGTGCACGATCGCCGACACGTCCGGCCGTGCCCGGTAGACCGCCAGGTGCAGCGCCAGTTCCGAGGTGGGCGCCAGCTCGCCGTCCAGCCGGCTGCCGTCCAGCCCCAGCACCGGCACGCCGGCCGGCTCCAGTTCCGGGTACGGCACGCCGGTCGGCGACACCGCGACCGCATCGGCCTGCCGGATCGAGACGTTGCCGGACGTGCCGCGCACCAGCCCGGTGGCCAGCAGCTGCTGGCAGGCGCGGACCACCGCCGTGCGCTGCTCGCCGAGCATCAAGCCGTTGGCCGCCATGGCTGCCGAGACTAGCCAGTGAGCAGGATGAGCCCGCGGCCCGAGTGGCCGGTCGCGGCACACGCCGTTCGAGGCGATCACTCGTCGCGCGAGGAGCATCCGTCACGCGGGTTACGCTCGGCGGATGCGGACGATCGACTGGGTGGACGGCCGGATCCGGATTATCGACCAGACCCGGCTGCCGGCCGAACTGTGCACCATCGACATCGCCGAGGTGCCCGAGCTGGTGCGGCACATCCGGTCGCTGGCCGTGCGCGGCGCGATGGCGCTCGGCGTCGCCGGGGCGCTCGGCATGGCGCTGGCGGCCGCCCGGGCGGCCGAGGCCGGAGCCGACCTCGACCCGGCGCTGGCCGCGGCCGCCGACGAGCTGATCGGCGCCCGGCCGACCGCGGTCAACCTGGGCTGGGGGGTGCGGGAGCTGCTGTTGGCCCGGGCCGCCGGCGCGGACGCCGAGCAGCTGCTGGGCAGGGCACTGGCCATCCGGGACGCCGACATCGCGGTCAGCCGGGCGCTCAGCGAGCGCGGCGCGCAGCTGCTGGCGGGTTCCCGGACGGTGCTCACCCACTGCAATGCCGGGGCGTTGGCCGGCGTCGAGGCCGGCTCGGCGCTGGCCGTGATCGCCCGGCTGCATGCCGACCAGCCGCTGGAGCTGGTCTATTCCTGCGAGACGCGCCCGCTGCTGCAGGGCAGCCGGCTGACCGCCTGGGAGCTCGGCCGGCTCGGCATTCCGTGCCGGGTGATCGTGGACTCCGCGGCCGCCGGCCTGGTGGCCGGCGGCGGGGTGGACGCGGTGGTGGTGGGCGCCGACCGGATCGCCGCGAACGGGGACGTCGCCAACAAGGTCGGCACGCTGGGCCACGCGCTGGCGGCCCGGCATGCCGGCATCCCGTTCGTCGTGGCGGCCCCGGAGGCCACCATCGACTCGGCGACCGAGGCCGGCCGGGATATCCCGATCGAGATCCGGAGCGAGGACGAGGTGCTCACCCTGGCCGGCCAGCGGGTGGCGGCGCCCGGCAGCAGCGGTTGGAACCCGGCCTTCGATGTGACCCCGGCCGAGCTGGTGACCGCCATCGTCACCGAGGCCCGGGTCATCCGGGGCCGGCCGGACCGGGCGCTGCCGCTGCCCGCCGACTTGTCCCAGCTCACCCCGGCCGGGCCCAGAACTACTGCCGGCTGACCGGCCGGGGTTGAATGTGCTCCCGTGGCCACCGAACTGCACCCGCTGGACGAACACTTCCTGACCGAAGCCGCCGAGCTGCAGGCGGCCGAGCCGAAGGGTGAGGACGAGCCGGTCCAGCGCGGCAGTGCGCTGACCGTTCGCCAGGCCAGGCAGCTGTTCGAGTGCCAGTGCGAGTCGCGGCATGCCGACCTGGCCGCGATCTGGATGCAGTCCCAGGGCCGCGGCTACTACACCATCGGCTCGTCCGGGCATGAGGGGAACGCGGCGGTGGCGGCCGCGCTGCGCCCGGACGATCCCGCGCTGCTGCACTACCGCTCCGGCGGCTTCTACTGCTCCCGGTCGGCCCAGGTGGCCGGGCCGGGCAGCTCCGACGCGGTGCGCGACATCCTGTTGGGGGTGGCCGCCGCCACGGGCGAGCCGATCGCCGGCGGCCGGCACAAGGTGTTCGGCAATGCCGCGCTGCCGGTGATACCGCAGACCTCGACGATCGCCTCGCACCTACCCCGGGCGATGGGCCTGGCCTACTCGCTGGAGCGGGCCAAGCGAATGGGCATCTCGACACCCTGGCCGGAAGACGCGCTGGTGGTGACCAGCTTCGGCGACGCCTCGGCCAACCACTCGACGTTGGTGGGCGCGTTCAACAGCTCGTCCAACACGGTCTATCAGGGGCTGCCGATGCCGCTGCTGATGGTGTGTGAGGACAACGGCATCGGCATCAGCACCCGCACTCCGGCCGGCTGGATCGCCCAGCGGTTCTCGGCCCGTCCGGGGCTGCGCTACCTCGCGGTGGACGGTTGCGCGCTGGCCGACGTCTACGACGCGGCGCGGCAGGCGGTGGAGTTCGTCCGGACCGCGCGCAAGCCGGCGTTCCTGCACCTGAAGACGGTCCGGTTCCTCGGCCATGCCGGCTCGGACGCCGAGGTCGCCTACCGGACGCAGGCCGAGATCGCGGCTGACTACGCCAGGGATCCGCTGCTGGCCAGCGCCCGGCTGCTGGCCGCGGCCGGTGCGCTGGACGGCAAGGAGATCGTCGAGCTGTACGAGCAGGTGCGCGAACGGGTACACGGCGTCGCGGTGGCGGCGATGGCCGAGCCGCAGCTGGAGACCGCGGCCGAGGTGATCGCGCCGCTGGCTCCGCGCCGTCCGGACGCGGTGGCCGAGGCGGTGGCGGCCTCCGCGGCATCGCCGGCCGACCGGGAGCGGGTGTTCGGCGCCAAGCTGCCCGAACAGGAGCCGCCGCTGACCCTGGCCCAGTCGATCAATCGGACGCTGCACGATGAGCTGGCCCGCCGGCCGGAGGCGCTGGTGTTCGGCCAGGACGTTTCGGTGAAGGGTGGCGTCTACGGGCTGACCCGTGGGCTGCGCAAGAACTTCGGCGCAGCCCGGGTGTTCGACACCATCCTGGACGAGCAGGCCATCCTCGGGGTGGGCCTGGGCGCGGCGCTGGCCGGCCTGCTGCCGATCCCCGAGATCCAGTATCTGGCTTACCTGCACAACGCCGAGGACCAGCTGCGCGGCGAGGCGGCTACCCTGCAGTTCTTCTCCCAGGGCCAGTACCGCAATCCGATGGTGGTGCGGATCGCCGGCCTGGGCTACCAGCGCGGTTTCGGCGGCCACTTCCACAACGACAACTCGGTGGCGGTGCTGCGCGACATCCCGGGCCTGGTGCTCGCCGTTCCGTCGCATCCCTCGGACGCTCCGGCGATGCTGCGCACCCTGCTGGCGGCTGCCCGGGAGGACGGCACGGTCGGGGTCTTCCTGGAGCCGATTGCGCTGTATCACCAACGGGATCTGGCCGCCGACGGCGACGGCGGCTGGCTGGCCCGCTACGCCGGCCCGGAGGCTTGGGCCGAGCAGCACGTCCCGATCGGTTCGGGACGTACCTGGCAGGTGGGTGCCGGCGAGCCGGAGCTGACCTTCGTGACCTTCGGCAACGGCCTGCCGATGAGCCTGCGGGTGGCGGGTGAGCTTGCCGCGGCCGGCGTTTCCAGCCGGGTGCTGGACCTGCGCTGGCTGTCACCGCTGCCGGTGCGCGACATCCTGCGGGAGGCCGCGGCCACCGGGCGGGTGCTGGTGGTGGATGAGACCCGGCGAACCGGGGGAGTGTCCGAGGCAGTGCTGGCCGCGCTGGTGGACGGTGGGTTTCGCGGCGCGATCAGGCGGGTGACCAGCGCCGACAGCTTCATCCCGTTGGGCGCTGCGGCACGTACCGTGCTGCTGGACGAGCAGACCGTGCAGCGGGCCGCGCGGGATCTACTTGGCGGTTAAGGCAAAAGCGCAGTTACGAGGAGTTGCGTTCTTGCTGCGTTAGGTTGCTTGGTTGCAGTTTCACCTTTGTTAGTAGGGTGATTCCGCGTTGGCAGCACTTGCCTATCGCTGTTCGGGACGGTAGAATCGAACGTATGCACGAGCAGCTCGCTACCGCATCGGATCTGCGGCTGCTCGCGATAGTCGGAGAGCTTGAAGCCGAGCTGCGCCAGTTGCAGCACCAGCAGCTGGCGGTGCTGGCCGAGCTCAATTCGCGCAATGTCGCGGGCACTCTTGGCTTTCGCGGGTTGCCGGAGCTGATCGCTGCGCAGGTGCGCTGTACTCGGGCCGAGGCGCGTAAGCGGTGGTTGGCGGTGGAGCGGTTCGGCGCGCGGCGCGGCCTGACCGGCGAGCCGCTGGAACCGGCGTTTCCCGCGACGGCCGAAGCTCTTGCGGGCGGCGAGGTCGGTCCGGAGCACGCGGCGGCGATCGTCGACACCGTCGAGGCGATCCCGGCTTCCCAGCGGGCCGAACACGGCGTGCCGGTCGAGCGGACCTTGCTCGAGCATGCCCGCATCAGCGATCCGCGCACGATCCGGCTGCTGGGTCTCCGGATTCTCGCCCACTTGGATTCGGACGGCCCCAGCCCGGAGGAGCGCGGTCTGCAGCAGGTCCACCGGCGAGTTTCGGTGAACCGCCTGGGGGATGGGACCGGGCTGCTGGAGGGCCGGCTCTCGCCGTCCTGCCAGGCGATCTGGGAAGCCATCCTCACCCCACTCGCGACCCGGCGGCCGGACGACGCGCTCGGCCCGGCCGACCGCACCCTGCCGCAGCGGATGCACGACGCGTTCGAGGAGGCCGGCCGACGGCTACTCGCCACCGGTGAACTGCCCGACCACGCCGGGCTGCCCTGCCAGCTGATCATCACCATGAGCCTGAGCGACCTGGAACGCCGCGCCGGCAGGGCCACCACCCACCACGGCGGCACCCTCAGCGTCGACGAGGCGCTGCGCCTGGCCGCCGAAGGCAGCATGCTCCCGGCGATCCTCAACGATGCCGGCGGTGTCCTTGCCTACGGCCGCGGCCGCCGGCTGGCCTCACCGGGCCTACGCCGGGCGCTGTTCGCCCGCGACCGCGGCTGCACGTTCCCCGGCTGCACCCGCAGCGCCGCCCAATCCGAGATTCACCACGCCAAGGACTGGGCGAAAGGCGGCCCCACCAATCTCGACAACATGGCCATCGCGTGCGGGTACCACAACAATGAGGCTCCGAAGCGATTCTGGACGACGGTGATGATCGACGGCGTGCCGCACTGGCAACCCCGCCCTGGCATCCGCAACAGGAGCCACAGCGCAACTTCCTGCACCATCCGGAAGTGCTGCTCCCACAGCGGGAATGATCCGAATGGTCGGCCACTAACGTCGCGGATGCTGCCGCCGTTTCGCGGCGTCGGTAGCTGGCAGTTCTGGTTGGGAGACCCAGCGGTTGCCCGCCGACCGGCTGCGGCTGCTCGCCCGGACCACCCGGGGAGCCAGCGACGCAGGCAGCTGAGGCCTGCGGTTAAGCGGTCAGGTCGTCCGGGCGAACGCGGCGAAGCGTGGTGAGGCGTTGCCGAGCCGGATGTTGATCGCGTAGACGCAGATCACGTGCCGGCCGGGCGGCAGGGTGAGTGTGATGTTGAAGCCGAGGTCCGGTCCGGCGTGGTAGCGGGCGGCGACATCCGGCCGGGCGGTGTTGGTGCGGAAGTACCCGGCGTACTTGCCGTCGTAGTAGACCGCGGTCAACGGCGCGACGCTCTTGTAGTCGGGGTCGATCGACCAGCCGGTGAGCCGGACCTGGTGGCCGGACAGGACGGTGGCGCTGTCCAGGTGCCCGATCGGGTTGTGCAGGGCGAGCTGCGCAGGGGTGGGGGCAACCACGCCGCTGACGTCGGCGAAGTCCTCGGTCAGCCAGAGCTTGCCGGTTCCGCTGTCGAGATAGACGTCGATGCCGACGTAGTGCACGGCGCTGGACAGGATGTTGAGCCGGTGGCCGTCGTCCGGTGCCTTCTCGTTGTACATCGCGGTTTCCAGCCCGTCGGCACCGCTGGTGGTTCGGTTGGTGGTCCAGCCGATGTTCTCGGCTGCCCAGTGCCAGGCGACGCCGGCCTGGCTGATCCGGGTGCTGAAGTACGGCTCGCCGGGCAGCTGGTGGGACAGCGTGTTGTACTTGGCCATCCACAGGTTGTGCCGGTGGGCCGAGCTGATCAGCGCGGTGCTCATGCCCAATGCGGGCAGCCGGTTCGCGGCCCGCTCGGTGTTCATCAGCTGGAGCACCGAGTTGGCGGCGCTGGTCTCAGCGGCGGTTGCGGCCTCCGCGGTGCCGCCGGACGCTACGCCGGTGATCACACCCGCGGCCACGATCACCGCGCAGAGCAGAGCGCGCGAACCCGGAGTAGCAGCACGAAAAAACATCAACCGTCCCCTTGTTTGGTAACCGGCACACAAGGCAGGCACTCTAGGGGAATATCGGCGGCTAGTTCACTCAGTTGACCCAAATCACTACGCTGAGTAGCACATTCCTGGTGTTCTTTGGTGATCTATGGGGCTAATCGGGCGCGAATTCGGCAAGAGCTTGATGGGCGCGAGCCATGGCCTGATCGGGGTCGGCTGTGGGTGAGCCGATGGTCGGGTCGAAGTTCAGGTCCACGAAGGCCTCGGAGACGCCCTGCTCATGCAGGTTTTGCAGATCCTTGCGGATCTGGGCAGCGTTGCCGTGCAGCGGCCGCCGGTCCGGCCGCTCGTCCGGCTGGTCGGACAGCTTCACCACGGCTCGCACGATGAACCGCAGTCGCTCCGGATCCCTGCCGGCCGCGACGGCGGCGTCCTTGATCAGTGCGATGTCGGCACCTATCTTGCGCAGGTCGTGACGGCTGGCGCTGATCCAACCGTCGGCCAGCCGGCCGGCCCGGCGCAGCGCCCGGTCCGCTCCACCGCCCAGCAGGATCGGTGGATGTGGCCGCTGCACTGGTTTGGGATCGACCAGAGCAGCGGGCACCTGGTAGAACTCGCCGGCGAACTGGACCGGGTTGTCCGCCCAGATTGCCTGAAGGCACTGGACGAACTCCGCCAGCCGGGCACCACGGCGCTCGGTCGGAGCACCGACCGCGGTGAATTCCTCGGCCGCCCAGCCGAGACCAAGGCCCACATCCAGCCGGCCGGCACAGATCTGATCGAGAGTGGTCAGCTGCTTGGCCAAGACGATCGGGGCGTAGAACGGGGCGTTGACCACGGCTACGCCGAGCCGGACCCGCTCGGTGAGCGCTGCCGCGTAGGCAAGGCTGATCAGCGGATCCTGCACCGAGCGATAACTGGCACCCCAGTCGCCCTCGGCCGGGTGCAGCAGCCGCTGAAAGGTCCAGACCGAGTCGTAACCGAGTTCCTCGGCACGCGTGGCGATCTCGGCCAGGTTTGCCGGTGTGGCCCAACTACCCGAGACCGGAAGGCCGAAGCCCATCCGCAGGTCCGTCACCTGCCGTCCAGCCATTGGCCGCCGAAGTACATCAGGTCGTCGGAGAGCAATTCGATCTGGATGCCATCCGGATCCCGGAAGTAGAGCGACTCCTCGATTCCCTGGTCCGGCCCGCCGTAGCTGACACCGGCCTCGTCGAGCGCCTGGCGGAGCTGGCGGTGCCGTTCCGGGGCGACCGAGATGGCGATGTGCTGCACGGTGCCCAGTGCCTCGATGCCCGGCTGCAGGCCCAGACCGGGAAAGTCGAAGAAGCCCAGCAGGGTGGAGTTGCCGAGGTCGAAGAAGAAGTGCGAGGAACCCGGGTAGTCCCGGTTCTCGACCAGCTCGATGAGGGGAAAGCCCAACAGGCCCTGATAGAACTCGATCGTCCTGGCTGGATCGGAGCAGATCAGTGCGGCATGGTGGATGCCACGTCCGTTGGACTGCGGGCGTCGCTGCGGTGGCAGCAGGTAGCGCTCGCGCAGTTGGCGGCGCCGTTCGGCGAGCTCGGCCTGTTCGGCCTCGGTCGGCGGTGGCATCAGCCGAGCTTCTCGTGCAGGAAGTCCACGGTGCGCTGCCAGGCCAGCTTGGCCTGCTCCGGGTCGTAGGTACCGAGCAGGTCGTGCTCGGCGTGGAAGGCGTGCCCGGCCGGGTAGTAGAAGAACTGCACCTCGGCCCCGGACTCCTCGCGGATCTGCTGCTCCTGCTTGCGGGCCTCGGCGACCGGGTAGAACTCGTCCTGCTCGGCGTAGTGGCCCTGCACCGCGGCGGTGATGCCGGAGAACTGGTCGGGGACTGCCGTGCCCACCCCGTAGAACGGCACCGCGGCGCCGACCCGGTCGCCCTGTTGGGTGGCCAGCATCAGCACGAAGCCGCCACCCATGCAGAAGCCCACCGCGCCCACCTTGGTCGAGGTCACCGCCGGGTGGTCGAGCAGGAAGTCGACGGCGCCGGACAAATCCTTGGCCGCCTGGTCGACCGGCAACTCGTTCATCAGCCGGCCGGCTTCCCCGGAGTCGTGCGTGGTCTTGCCGCCGAAGAGGTCCGGGGCCAGCGCCACGAAACCCGTGTTGGCCAACCGGTCGGCGACATCGACGATGTAGTCGGTCAGCCCCCACCATTCCTGGATCACGATGACGCCCGGCCCGCTGCCGGAATCCGGGATCGCCAGGTAGCCGTGCGCCTGGCCCCCGTTGCTCGCAAAGGTCGTGTTCTGTGCGGGATTCTGCTCGGACACGGGGTATGCGGTCCTCTCTGTCGGCGTGGGCGAACGCGGTAACCCCGACGTTAATTGCCCGCGCACCCGGCCGGCAACAGCGACCAACCCATCTGTGGACAAGGCGTGGCACCGTGGATGGATGACTGTGCGAGCAAGCTGGAACGGTGCGGTGATCGCCGAGAGCGACGACACCGTGGTGGTGGAGAACAACCATTACTTCCCTATGGATTCGGTGCGGTCCGAGTTCTTGCGGCCGTCCGAACGGCATTCGATCTGCCCGTGGAAGGGCACCGCCTCGTACTACACGCTGGAGGTCGATGGACAGGTCAATCGAGACGCTGCCTGGTACTACCCGCAGCCCAAGCGGGCAGCCGAGGCGGTGACCGACCGGGTCGCCTTCTGGAACGGGGTCACCGTCGAGGAGACCTGAGCAAGCCGGCGTCCACTCGACCAAACCAGCGAGCGAGCCGGAACTCAGCGGTCGCCGAGGGCGGCCAGCAGCGCCT
>Ga0157370_10008184_pt1 | contig 11303 bp, 10 predicted proteins | sample C35metaG_FD_113463 | JGI IMG/M metagenome (GOLD analysis project Ga0157370, IMG submission 113463) | Corn rhizosphere microbial communities from Kellogg Biological Station, Michigan, USA - C3-5 metaG | ecosystem: Host-associated > Plants > Roots > Rhizosphere > Soil | place: USA: Michigan... | reverse complement strand
GAGCCAGAGGTGCGCATCATCGGAGAGCCGGCATGAATCGCCTCGACGCGATGCCGGCGACCCGCCGCGCTGCGCGCTCGTCCCGCGGCCCGATGCCGGCGGATCGCTGCGCTGCGCGCTCGTCCCGCGGTCCGAAGCCGGCGCTCCGCTGCGCTGCGCGCTCGGAATCCGTGAACGCCTGCCTGCGGGTACCCGGCGCAGCGTCGCTCGACCAATTCTGCGTTCAGGTGTTCCTGACGGGCTCGCTCGCTGCGCCACCCGCGACGGCAGGCACTCCCACTCGCGCGCAGCGCAGCGATCCGCCGGCTTCTCGCGACACGGCAGATACGCGCACTCGCGCGCAGCGCGGCGGACCGCTGGCATCGGCCGTACGGTCGCCGTTCGACGCGGCGCCCGTCGCCGGCGTCACGCGCGTGCATCTCGAACTCGTCGCATCGAACGTCGTGTCTCCAACGCTGCGCATCGATGCGGTCGCGCGCCGGCACGGTGGTGGTGCGCCGCGCGCGAGTGGGAGTGCCTGCCGTCGCGGGTGGCGCGGCGAGCGAGCCCGTACGAAACGTGGGGAGCACGATGTCCCCGAGCGAAGCTGCGCCGGGTACCCGCAGGCGGGCGTTCACGGACTCCGAGCGCGCCGGCGCTCCCCCGCGGCGGCGGCGATATGCATGCGGGCGATCGCCGCGCATGCGATTCGGCGCAAGAGGCATCGGCGATGAGCGACGTGCGCGCCGAATTCGGCAAGGTCGCCGTGCTGATGGGCGGGCCGTCCGCCGAGCGCGAGATCTCGCTGATGTCCGGACGCGCCGTGCTTGCCGCGCTGCGCGACGCCGGCGTCGATGCGCATCCGTTCGACCCGGCCGAGCGCGACCTGTTCGAGCTGCGCAGCGACAACTTCGCACGCGTCTTCATCGCGCTGCATGGCCGTTTCGGCGAGGACGGCACTGTGCAGGGCGCACTCGAGACGCTGCGGATCCCCTACACGGGCAGCGGCGTCATGGCGTCGGCGCTCGCGATGGACAAGTGGCGCACGAAGCTCGTGTGGCTCGCGAGCGGCGTTCCGACTCCGCGCTACCGCGTGGTCGATGCGGGTACCGACTGGATGGGTGTAGTGGCCGAGCTCGGCCTCCCGCTGATCGTCAAGCCAGCGCGCGAAGGGTCGACGATCGGCCTCTCGCGCGTCACCGGTGTCGATCACGACGAGTTGCGCATCGCGTGGGAGGAGGCTTCGCGTCACGACCCGCTGGTTCTCGTCGAGGAGCTCGTCGCCGGCGTCGAGCTGACCGCATCGATCGTCGGGCGACGCGCGCTGCCGCTGATCCGGATCGAGGCGCCCGGCGGCAACTACGACTACCACCACAAGTACTTTTCCGACGCGACGCGCTATCTATGCCCGAGCGGGCTGCCGGCCGCGCTCGAGGACGAGCTTCGCGAGCGTTCGCTCACCGCTTACGACGTCATCGGCTGCAGCGGCTGGGGACGCCTCGACCTGATCCTGCGCGCGGATGGCTCGTATTCGTTTCTCGAGGTCAACACGTCGCCGGGCATGACCGGGCACAGCCTGGTGCCGATGGCGGCGCGGCAGGCGGGGATGCCGTTCGACGCGCTTTGTCTCGAAATCCTGCGGGGCGCGCATGTGGGATGACTCGCGCCAGTTGAACGCGATGGCTGCGACGCTCGCGTTGATCGCCTGCGCATTCCTCGTGTGGGCCGCGTTCGGCTGGGTCGCCAGGCTACCGCTCTTTGCGATCCGCCACGTCGTCGTGACAACCACGCCGGTGCGGGTGAATCCGGCGTGGATCGCGAGCGTCGTTCGCGGCGACCTCTCCGGAACCTTCTTCTCGATGGATCTTGGCGCGGCGCGCGCGGCGCTTGCGCGCATCCCGTGGGTGAAGAGTGTCGCGCTTCGCCGGCAGTGGCCGGACCGTCTCGAGGTCGAGCTCACCGAGCACCAGCCGCTCGCACGGTGGAACGACCAGGGGCTCGTCGACAGCGACGGTGCCGTGTTCGTTGCGAGCGATGCTGGCGAGCTGCCCGAGTTCGACGGTCCCGACGGCGACGCGCCGACGATGGTCGAGCGCTATCGCGAGTGGGCGCCGATGCTCGCCGGCCTCTCGCTGAAGCTGACCGGCCTCGCGCTATCGCCGCGCGGCGGGTGGCGCATTCGCGCCGAGGGCGACGGTGGACCGCTGACGATCGAGCTCGGGCGCGATCACGCCAATCTGCGTCTCGAGCGTTTTGCGGCGGCGTGGAAGCTGACGATCGCGGCGCTCGCGCGCGAGGGGCGGCACGTCGATCACGTCGACCTTCGCTACCGCAACGGCTTCGCGGCGCGGCTGCCGGATTTCCATCCGAAGCCGGCGAAGCGGGCGACATGACGCGAGACTCGACCAACCTGAATGGGAGCCACCGGATGACGCCGACACGCGGGATCGAGGCATGGTGAAGGACGGCAAGAACCTGATCGTCGGACTCGATATCGGCACGTCGAAGGTCGTCGCCATCGTGGCCGAGGTGACCGACGACGGCATGAACGTGATCGGGCTCGGCATGCAGCCGTCGCGTGGCCTGCGCAAGGGGGTCGTCGTCAATATCGAGGCGACGATGGCGTCGATTCAACGCGTGCTCGAGGAAGCCGAGTTGATGGCCGATTGCAGGGTCAGCGAGGTCTACACGGCGATCGCCGGCAGCCACATCAAGAGCCTCAACTCGAGCGGCATGGTCGCGATCAAGGAGAAGGAGGTGACGCTGGCCGACATCGACCGTGTCGTCGACACCGCGAAAGCGATCGCCATTCCGAACGACCAGCAGGTGCTGCACATCCTGCCGCAGGAATTCATCATCGACGGCCAGGAGGACGTGCGCGAGCCCCTCGGCATGAGCGGCGTGCGCCTCGAGGTGAAGGTGCACATCGTCACCGGGGCGGTGTCGGCGGTCGAGAACATCACCAAGTGCGTCCGCCGCTGCGGCATCGAGGTACGCGACGTCATGCTGCAGCCGCTCGCCTCGGCAAAGGCCGTGCTGAACGAAGACGAGAAGGAACTCGGCGTCTGCCTGATGGACATCGGCGGCGGCACCACCGACATCGCGGTGTTCGCGGGCGGCGCGATCCGTCACACGGCGGTGATCCCGATCGCCGGCGATCAGGTGACCAACGACATCGCGATGACGCTGCGCACGCCGACCAAGGAGGCCGAGGAGCTGAAGCTCCGGCACGGCTGCGCGCTGCGGCAACTCGCCGATGCGAACGACATCATCGAGGTCCCGGGAGTCGGCGAGCGCGCGCCGCGCAAGCTGTCGCGCCCGATGCTGGCCGAGGTGATCGAGCCGCGCATCGAGGAGCTCTATTCACTCGTCCAGGCCGAACTGCGGCGCTCGGGCTTCGAGGAGCTCCTGTCGTCGGGAATCGTGCTGACCGGCGGCTCGGCACTCCTCGCGGGCATGACCGAACTCGGTGAGGAGGTCTTCCACCTGCCGGTGCGCGTCGGCGTACCCGCCTACTCGGGGCCGCTCGCCGACGTGATCAGGAGCCCGCGCTACGCGACGTCGGTCGGCCTGCTGCTCGAGGCGCGCGAGCAGTACCTGCGCGGCGAGGCGGCGCGCGCGCAGGTCGCGGGCATCGGCGGCGTCGCGAAGCGGATGCGCCAGTGGTTCAGGGCCAATTTCTGAGTCGAAAGCGGGGATCGAGGATCGAGAAACGGGGCAATCGAAAAGGAGAGATCGGAGAGCAAATCGATGGAACGACGGATGGGCGAAACGCGGTACGGCAGGGCAACCCGGGCGCGGTCGACGGTCGGCGTCCCGATGGCGATCGCCATCGGGCTGCCGGCAGCCGGCCTCTGACACCTGAACACCGAATCTGGACAGGAGAAACACCATGTTTGAAATCATCGATCAACCGCAGGAAGACGGTGCGGTCATCAAGGTCATCGGCATCGGCGGCTGCGGCGGCAACGCGGTCGAGCACATGATTACTCGCGGGCTGTCGGGCGTCGATTTCATCTGCGCCAACACCGACTCGCAGGCACTGAAGCGCTCAACGGCGTCGATGCAGCTTCAGCTCGGTTCGACGTTGACCCGCGGGCTCGGCGCCGGCGCGAAACCCGAAATCGGCCGCGATGCAGCGATGGAGGATCGCGATCGCATCGCCAGCACGATCGACGGGGCGGACATGCTGTTCATCACCGCAGGCATGGGCGGCGGCACCGGCACCGGTGCGGCGCCGGTCGTCGCCGACATCGCGAAGAGCCTCGGCATTCTCACCGTCGCGGTCGTCACGCGCCCGTTCCGGTTCGAGGGCAAGCGCCAGAAGGTGGCGAGCGCCGGCATCGAGGAGCTCACGAAGCGGGTCGACTCGCTGATCGTGATCCCGAACGAAAAGCTGATGGAGGTGCTCGGCGATGACGTTTCGGTTCTCGATGCCTACGCTGCCGCCAACGACGTCCTGCACGGCGCGGTGTCGGGCATCGCCGAGGTCATCAACAACGCCGGGCTCGTCAACGTCGACTTCGCTGATGTGCGCACGGTGATGGGCGAGGTCGGCATGGCGATGATGGGATCGGCCGCGGCAGGCGGCGTCGACCGTGCACGGCTCGCCGCGCAACAGGCGGTCAAGAGTCCGCTGCTCGAGGACGTCAACCTTGCCGGCGCGCGCGGCGTGCTGGTCAATATCACCGCGTCGGCCGGCCTCAAGATGAAGGAGTATCACGAGGTAATGAACACCATCAAGGAGTTCACCGCCGAAGACGCGATGGTGATCGTCGGTACCGTCATCGACGACGCGCTGGAGGATCAGCTTCGCGTGACGATGATCGCCACCGGCCTCGGCGGGGCGACAGCGGTGCGCAGGCCGCCGAAGCTCGAAGTGCTTCCGACGGTGGTCGAACGAACGGGCACCGACAATGTCGGAGTACGCGTCGGCGGCGATGCGATCGACTACGAGAAGCTCGACCAGCCCGCGGTGGTTCGGCGCGGTCGCCCCGGTCCGACCATGACGGCGCCGGCGTTCGATCCGTCGGAGATCCCCGCGTTCCTGCGCAAGCAGGCCGACTGACGGGAAGGATCGGCACGGCGACCGGGAGAAAGGAAGGGCAGCGTGGGCGGGCGGACGAGGCGGGCGGATGCTAAGATGAGCGGTTGGCGGCGCTCGCAATCGCCTGTAGGGAGAGGGGCCCGTCCGTCGATGCTGCTCCAGCGCACCCTGAAGACCACGGTCCGCACGACCGGCGTCGGCCTGCACACCGGCGCCCGGGTCGAGCTCACGCTGCGCCCGGCGCAGCCCGATTCGGGGATCGTGTTCCATCGGAGCGACCTCGCCCAACCGGTAAGCATTCCGGCCCGCGCCGAGAACGTTGGAGACACGCGCTTGTCTTCGACCCTGGTTGCGGACGGCGTCTCGATCTCCACCGTCGAGCACCTGATGTCGGCGCTCGCCGGCCTCGGCATCGACAACCTGCACGTCGACGTCGCGGGTCCCGAGCTTCCGATCATGGACGGCAGTGCGGGGCCGTTCGTGTTCCTGCTGCAGTCGGCCGGGATCATCGAGCAGGCGGCGCGCAAGCGCTACCTCCGGGTGCGCACGCCGGTCGAGATCCACGACGGCGACAAGTGGGCGCGCTTCGAGCCGTTCGCCGGCTTTCGCCTCGATTTCACGATCGACTTTCCGCATCCGGTGTTCGGCACCGAGAATCGCCACGTCGTCGTCGATTTCGCCGAGCACTCGTACGTGAAGGAGGTCGCGCGCGCGCGGACCTTCGGCTTCATGCAGGACGTCGAGGCGATGCGCTCGGCGGGTCTCGCGCTGGGCGGAAGCCTGCAGAACGCCGTGGTGCTCGACGACACGCGCGTGCTCAACAGCGAAGGGCTGCGCTACGACAACGAGTTCGTCAAGCACAAGGTGCTCGACGCAATCGGCGACCTGTACCTGCTCGGCCACCCGCTGATCGGCCAGTACACGGCGTTCAAGCCGGGGCACGCGCTGAACAACGCGGTGGCCAGGGCGCTGCTCGCGCGCCCCGAGGCCCACGAAGTGGTGAGCTTCGAGGCCGACGACGAGGTCCCGACGGCATTCCACGGCTGGGCGGTCGGCGCCGCCTGAGCGCGTGGCGGGGACGCGCCAGGCGCAAGCCTCAGCGTCCGCGCGCGCGGCGCGACCAGCGCGCGAGCGACTCTTTCAGCGGTCCATCGGCAAGGCGCGCGGCAAGATCGAAGAGCGGCGCCGCGGAGCGCGCGTCGAGTGCGCGCGGGGTTGGCTCCGATTGCGGCGGCGGCGCGCTGTCGACCCGCACGCGCACGTGAAGTGCCGTAACCTCGCAGCCGCTGCGCCGCAATGCGGCGACGACATCGGGCGCGCGTGCGCGAAGCGCCGACGCGATCGCCCCGGCCGCGACCGCGACGACGAGAATGCCGTCCTCTATTCCGGCGACGCGCACCCGCTCGCCGATCGCCCGCGGGAGATTTCGCCGCACGAGGCGAGTGAGCTCGGCGTCGCGCTGCGCCCGCCGCGCCCACTGGCCGAGCGAGGCGTCGGCGTCCAGCACGTCGCCGAGCGGTCGGAAGGCGGGGCGCTTCGGACTCATTCCCGCATGTTAAAATGCCCGCCGCCGGCGCGTACCGGCCGATCGAGCAAAAAAGAGGGGTGAGGCGGTCCTCACCCCTTGTTTTTTCTGCCCCGGACGCAAAGTCCGGACGAGATTCCCACCGGATCCGATGATCACCAACTTCCTCACCCACATCTTCGGCAGCCGCAACGAACGCCTGCTGAAGCAGTATTCGCAGGCGGTGCGCCAGATCGCCGCGCTCGAGCCGACGATCGCCGCGCTCACCGACGACGCGCTCCGCGCGAAGACCGTCGAACTGAAAAAGCGCGTCGGCGACGGCGAGGAACTCGACGCCGTGCTGCCGGAGGCGTTCGCGATGGTTCGCGAGGCCGGCAAGCGTGCGCTCGGCATGCGCCACTTCGACGTGCAGATGCTCGGCGGCATCGCGCTTCACAACGGAAAGATCGCCGAGATGCGCACCGGCGAAGGCAAGACGCTCGTCGCGACGCTTCCCGTCTATCTGAATGCGCTCGCCGGCAAGGGCGTGCACGTGGTGACCGTCAACGATTACCTCGCGCAGCGCGACGCGGACTGGATGGGGCGGATCTATCGCTTCCTCGGGCTCACCGTCGGCATCAACCTGTCGCAGATGTCGCACCCCGACAAGCAGGCGGCGTACGCGGCCGACGTCACCTACGGCACGAACAACGAGTTCGGCTTCGACTACCTGCGCGACAACATGGTATTCGCGCCGGGCGAGCGCGTGCAGCGCGGCCTGTCCTACGCGATCGTCGACGAGGTGGACTCGATCCTGATCGACGAGGCGCGCACGCCGCTCATCATCTCGGGCCAGTCCGACGACAACATCGACCTGTATTACCGGCTGAACGAGATCGCTCCGCAATTGACGCGCCAGGAAGACGAGAAAGGGCCGGGCGACTACTGGGTCGACGAGAAGCAGCGCCAGGTGCTGCTCTCGGAGGAGGGGCACGAGCACGCCGAGGCGATCCTCGCCCGCACCGGGCTGATCCCGGCCGGAACGGGCCTCTACGACACCCACAACATCGGCCTGATGCACCACCTGTACGCGGCGCTGCGCGCGCACGCGCTCTACCTGCGCGACCAGCAGTACGTCGTGCAGAACGGCGAGGTGGTGATCGTCGACGAGTTCACCGGGCGCCTGATGCCGGGGCGGCGCTGGTCGGAGGGGCTGCATCAGGCGGTCGAGGCGAAGGAGGGCGTGCCGATTCAGCGCGAGAACCAGACGCTCGCGTCGATCACCTTCCAGAACTATTTCCGGATGTACGGCAAGCTCGCCGGCATGACCGGCACCGCCGACACCGAGGCGTTCGAGTTCCAGCAGATCTACCACCTCGAAACGGTGGTCATCCCGACCAACCTGCCGATGGTTCGCAAGGACGAGAACGATCACGTCTATCGGACGCTCGCCGAGAAGGTGAGCGCGATCGTTGCCGACATCAAGGACTGCCACCTCCGCGGGCAGCCGGTGCTCGTCGGGACGACGTCGATCGAGAACTCCGAGATGCTGTCGGTGCACCTCGACCGCGAGGGACTGGCGCACCAGGTCCTGAATGCCAAGCAGCACGCGCGCGAGGCCGAGATCGTCGCGCAGGCGGGCCGGCCCGGGGTGATCACCATTGCGACGAACATGGCGGGGCGCGGCACCGACATCGTGCTCGGCGGAAGCATCGAGGCGCAGCTGATGAAGCTGCGCGAGGACCCCGAGCTCGAAGCGGCCGAGAAAGAGCGCAGCACGGCGGAGTTCAAGCGCGCGTGGCAGAGTCGCCACGACGAGGTGCTCAAGGCCGGCGGCCTGCACATCATCGGTACCGAGCGCCACGAGTCGCGGCGCATCGACAACCAGCTCCGCGGCCGTTCGGGCCGCCAGGGCGACCCCGGCAGCTCGCGCTTCTACCTCTCGCTCGAGGATCCGCTGCTGCGCATCTTCGGCGGCGAGCGCCTCGCCGGCATCATGCAGCGGCTGAAGATGCCCGAAGGCGAGCCGATCGAGCACACGATCGTCAACCGCTCGATCGCCAAGGCGCAGAACCGCGTCGAAGCGCGCAACTTCGATATCCGCAAGCAGCTCCTCGAGTACGACGACGTCGCCAACGACCAGCGCAAGGTGATCTACCAGCAGAGGAACGAGCTGCTCGAAGGCGACGATGTCGCCGACACGATCGGCAACATGGTGAAGGGCGAGATGGACTCGGTCCTGCGCCGCCATATCCCGCCCGAATCGGTCGAGGAGCAGTGGGACGTCCCAGGGCTCGAAGCGACGCTGAAGAGCGATTTCCAGCTCGACGCCCCAGTGTCCGAGTGGCTGCAGAACGAGCCTGAGCTCGACGACGAGGCGCTGCGCGAGCGCATCTGGGGTCTTGCCGAGAGCGCCTGGCACGGCAAGGCCGAGCTCGTGGGTCCCGATCTCATGCGCCAGTTCGAGCGCAGCCTGATGCTGCAGACGCTCGACCAGCACTGGCGCGAGCACCTCGCTTCGCTCGACCATCTGCGGCAGGGCATCCACCTGCGCGGCTACGCGCAGAAGAATCCGCAGCAGGAATACAAGCGCGAGGCCTTCGAGCTGTTCTCGGGCATGCTCGACCGCATCAAGCAGGATGTCGTGAAGATCATCCTCACCGTGCAGGTGCGCTCGCAGGAGGACGTGCAGCCGGTCGAGCCCGAGCCCGCGGTCAGCAACGTCCGCTACCAGCACGCCGAGTACGACGGCGCCCTCGCGCCCGGCGCCAGCGCCGATGCGAATGGTGATGCTGGCGGAGGTGCCGAGGCGGCGGTGGCCGTCGCGGCGGCGCCGCCGTTCGTGCGCGCCGGGCAGAAGGTCGGCCGTAACGATCCGTGTCCGTGCGGGAGCGGGAAGAAGTACAAGCAGTGCCACGGCCGACTCGGCTGACGTCTGGCGGCTGCGCGTCCCGCCAAGCCCATGCAGCCCGCAACGGAAGAGCCCTCGCCGATTGCCGGGATCACGCTCGGCACCGCCGCGGCGCGGATCAAGGATTGGGATCGCGACGACGTGACGCTCGTCGTGGCCGACCGCGGCACCGTCGCGGCCGGCGTGTTCACGCAGAACCGCTTCTGCGCGGCGCCGGTCACCGTGTGCCGCGACCATCTCGCGCGGCAGCGCGCAGGAGGACTCGACTTCCGCGCCCTCGTCGTCAACGCGGGGAACGCCAATGCGGGTACCGGCGACGCGGGGCTCGCCGATGCGCGCGCGACCTGCAGTGCGGCCGCGCGCCTGCTCGGTTGCGCTGCGGAAGAGGTGCTCGTCTTCTCCACCGGGGTGATCATGGAGCCGCTGCCGTCACCGCGGCTCGCGGCGGCGCTTCCCGCCGCGCGGGCGGCGGCCGCCGCGGGCGGATGGAATGCGGCCGCGCGCGCGATCATGACGACCGACACCGTGCCGAAGGTCGCGTCGCGCAGACTGACGATCGACGCGCGCGAGGTGACGGTCACCGGCATCGCCAAGGGTGCCGGCATGATTCATCCCGATATGGCGACGATGCTGTCGTTCGTCGCGACCGACGCTCCGGTCGCCGGACCAGTGCTCGACCGGCTCGCACGCGAAGTTGCCGACGTGTCGTTCAACTGCACGACGGTCGACGGCGACACCTCGACCAACGACAGCTTCGTCGTCGCGGCGACCGGCCGCGCGGCGACCGCACCGATCGCCGATCGCCACGACGCACGCGCCGCTGCGTTGCGCGAGGCGCTCGCGGAGGTCGCGGTGACGCTCGCGAAAGCGATCGCCCGCGATGGCGAGGGTGCGACCAAGTTCATCACGATCCGCGTCGACGGCGGTCGCGACGTCGCGGAATGCCGGCGCGTCGCATTCGCGATCGCTCATTCACCGCTCGTCAAGACGGCGTTCTTTGCGTCCGACCCCAACCTCGGCCGGATCGTCTGTGCGATCGGTAATGCCGCAGTCGACGGGCTCGACGCGTCGGGGGTGTCGTTTCGCCTCGGCGATGTGCTCGTCGTCGATCACGGCGCGCGCGCGGCGTCGTACACCGAAGCAGACGGCAAGCGCGTGATGACGGAACGCGACATCGACCTCACCGTGCTCCTCGGCCGCGGTGCGGCGGGTGCCGAAGTGTGGACCTGCGACCTCTCGCACGACTACGTATCGATCAATGCCGACTACCGCTCGTGAGCAGGCGCTCGATGCGCTCGTCCTCCGCGCCGAGGCGGTGCTCGCGCGCGTGGAGGCGCTGCTGCCGCCCGCGGCTCCCGATCCGGACTGGAAGCGCGTCACCGCCGCGCGCTGGCGCAAGCGCAACGGGCGTGGATACCTGCAGGGTGTCCCGCACCCGCACTCGATTGCGCTCGCCGATCTCGTCGCGATCGACGCGCAGAAGCAGGCGATCGATCGCAACACGCGCCAGTTCGTCTCGAGGCTCCCGGCCAACAACGTCCTGCTGACCGGCTCGCGCGGCACCGGCAAGAGCTCGCTCGTGAAGGCGATGCTCGCGCGGTATGCAGCAAAGGGCCTGCGGCTCATCGAAGTCGACAAGGCCGACCTCGTCGACCTCCCCGACATCGCCGAGCGCATCGAGGCAGCCCCGTACCGCTTCGTGGTCTTCTGCGACGACCTCACGTTCGATGCCGGCGAGCGCGGCTACAAGGCGCTGAAGGTGATGCTCGACGGCTCGATCGCCGGCGCCGCCGGCAACGTGCTCGTCTACGCGACGTCGAACCGCCGTCATCTGCTGCCCGAATACTTCACCGAAAACCTCG
>Ga0157370_10008181_pt1 | contig 11306 bp, 11 predicted proteins | sample C35metaG_FD_113463 | JGI IMG/M metagenome (GOLD analysis project Ga0157370, IMG submission 113463) | Corn rhizosphere microbial communities from Kellogg Biological Station, Michigan, USA - C3-5 metaG | ecosystem: Host-associated > Plants > Roots > Rhizosphere > Soil | place: USA: Michigan... | reverse complement strand
GGCTTCACCGACCTGGCGATCAAGCTGGCGCTGCGGCCGGACAAGCGCATCGGTTCCGACGAATTCTGGGACCGCACCGAGGAAATGCTGCGTCGGGCATTGCGCGCCGCCGGGGTGGAGTGGGAGGAGTTGCCGGGTGAAGGCGCGTTCTATGCGCCCAAGATCGAGTACCACCTGAAGGACTCGATCGGCCGCGCCTGGCAGGTCGGCACGATGCAGGTCGATTTCATGATGCCCGAGCGCCTCGACGCCGAATATGTCGATGAGCACTCGCAGAAGCAGCATCCGGTGATGCTGCACCGGGCCATCGTAGGCTCGATGGAGCGCTTCATCGGCATCCTGATCGAGCATCATGCCGGCCTGCTGCCGGCCTGGCTGGCCCCGGTGCAGGCGGTGGCATTCAATATCACCGATGCGCAGGCCGATTATGTCCGCGATGTGACGCAAACCCTTGTCGACAAAGGTTTCCGGGTACAATCGGATTTGCGCAACGAGAAAGTCGGCTATAAAATCCGCGAACATACGATGCAGAAAGTGCCGTATCTGCTCGTGGTCGGTGACCGCGAGAAAGAGACGGGGACGGTTTCTGTGCGTACCCGTTCCGGTGAAGATCTGGGCAGCATGCCGCTGGCCGATTTCGTCGAACGACTTGGGGCCGAAAGCCGACGCTGAGCGTCGAGCGGCCCTTTTCATTACTTCTTCTGGAGGATCGTGGTATCGCAACCACCGACAACAAGGGCAATCGTCGCAACCTGGAAATCCGCGTGCCGCGGGTACGTGTGATCGGTGCCGAAGCGGAACAGCTCGGTATCCTGACCCGTGACGAGGCGCTGGCGCTGGCACAGGAAGCCGGCATGGATCTGGTCGAGATCCAGCCGAACGGCGACCCGCCGGTCTGCCGCATCATGGATTACGGCAAGTTCAAGTTCGAAGCCCAGAAGAAGGCGCAAGCCGCCAAGAAGAAGCAGAAGCAGGTCGAGATCAAGGAAGTGAAGTTCCGTCCGGTCACGGACGTGGGCGACTACCAGATCAAGCTGCGCAACATGCTCCGCTTCCTGGAAGAGGGCGACAAGGTCAAGGTCACCATCCGTTTCCGGGGTCGCGAGATGTCGCACCAGGACCTGGGGCAGAATCTCGCCCGCAAGATCCAGGAAGACGTCGGCGACAACGGCCAGATCGAGTCGTACCCGCGACTGGAAGGGCGCCAGATGGTCATGATGATCGGGCCGAAGAAGAAATAACCCCCGGCGTGTTCGTGTGCCAAGTTGCTCCCGGCAGGAGCCCGCCAGCGGGGTCCTGCTGGTATCCGGGGTTTGAATTCCGTATAATCGCTGGTTCGACCCGCCGGAAGGGTCGTGCACCGATCGTGGCAGGACGGAAAGCGTGATCCAGACTCAGTCGAGAACGGGATCACCGCCAGATCAGTCAGAAACCGGGACGTCCGCATCGGATCCGTCCCACACAAGGAGCATTCCCATGCCCAAGATCAAGACCAACCGGGCGGCTGCGAAGCGTTTTCGCAAGACCGCATCGGGCAAGATCAAGTGCGGCCACGCGTTCAAGTCGCACATCCTGACCAAGAAGTCGACCAAGCTGAAGCGTGGTCTCCGTGCCCCGAACCACCTCAAGGCGTGCGACGCCCCGGGCGTGGCTCGCATGCTGCCGTACTTGTGAGGAGATAGACCATGGCTCGTGTAAAGCGTGGCGTCACCGCCCGTCGTCGTCACAAGAAAATCATCGGCCGCGCGAAGGGTTACTACAACGCGCGTCGCAAGGTCTTCCGCGTTGCCAACCAGGCCGTCATCAAGGCCGGTCAGTACGCCTATATCGGCCGCAAGCAGCGCAAGCGCCAGTTCCGTGCACTGTGGATCGTGCGCATCAACGCCGCCGCGCGCATGTTCGGCCTGTCCTACAGCCGCCTGATCAATGGCCTGAGCAAGGCCGGTATCACCGTCGACCGCAAGGTCCTCGCGGATATCGCCGTGCACGACATCAAGGCGTTTGGTGCGATTGCCGAGAAAGCGAAGGCCAGTCTGGCCGCTTGATCGTCCGGCGCCGCGGCGCCAGCACGATATGATGTAAAGCAAGCGGGGAGGAGGCCGACGCCTCCTCCCCGTTTTTGCTTGTGCGGGCCCGACAGGAAGCCTGTCGGCCACCATGACTTTCGCACGATCGGGGTCGTACCGATGGATGATCTGGACAGCCGCGCCGCGCAGGCGCTGGCCGAAATCGACAAGGCCGACACGCTGGAGGCGCTCGACACGCTGCGCGTGGGCCTGCTGGGCAAGAGCGGCATCGTCACCGCGGCGCTGAAGACGCTCGGCGCACTGGCGCCGGGCGAGCGCAAGGCGCGCGGTGCCGAGGTGAACAGGGTCAAGGAGCGTCTCGCCGATACACTGGCCGCGCGCAAGCAGGTGCTGGAACAGGCCGAGCTCGAGCGCCGACTGGCTTCGGAGGAGCTCGACATCAGCCTGCCCGGGCGCGACGGCGAACGCGGCGGCATCCACCCGATCACTCGCGCGCTGGAGCGCATCGCGGCGATCTTCGCGCGGCTGGGTTACCAGCGTGCCGACGGCCCGGAGATCGAGGATGACTGGCACAATTTCGAGGCGCTGAATTTCCCGCCGCATCATCCGGCGCGCGCCATGCACGACACCTTCTACTTCGGCGACGGACGCCTGCTGCGCACGCATACCTCGCCGGTGCAGATCCGTTCGATGGCCGGGCGCCAGCCGCCGATCCGCATCATCGCGCCGGGCAAGGTCTATCGCAGCGATTCGGACCAGACCCACTCGCCGATGTTCCACCAGATCGAGGGCCTGCTGATCGACGAGACTTCCAGTTTCGCCGACCTCAAGGGCACGCTGGCCGAGTTCATCCGCGCGTTCTTCGAGCGCGATTTCGAGATGCGCTTCCGCCCCAGCTATTTCCCGTTCACCGAGCCGTCGGCCGAAGTGGACATCCGCTGGGACGCCGCGGACGGTTCGACCCGCTGGCTGGAAGTGCTCGGCTGCGGCATGGTCCATCCGAACGTGCTGAAGAACTGCGGCATCGACCCGGAGCGCTACACCGGCTTCGCCTTCGGCCTCGGCGTGGAGCGCTTCGCGATGCTGCGCTACGGTGTTTCCGATTTGCGCGCGTTCTTCGAGAACGACCTGCGTTTCCTCAAGCAGTTCGCTTGATCGCATCCAGGAATACACAAGCATGAAATTTTCCGAGAACTGGCTGCGCGAGCTGGTCGAGATCAAGGCCGATCGCGCCCAACTGGCCCATGCACTGACCATGGCCGGGCTGGAAGTGGAGGAACTCACCCCGCTGGGCGACGACCTGGCCGGCGTGGTGGTGGCCGAGATCGTCGCCGCCGAAAAGCACCCGGAAGCCGATCGGCTGCAGGTGTGCAAGGTGGACGTGGGGCAGGGCGAGCCGCTGCAGATCGTCTGCGGCGCACCCAATGCGCGCGTCGGCATCAAGGTGCCGCTGGCGATGGTCGGCGCGACGCTGCCGGGTGGCCCCTCTCGGCCATCCATGGCCTCCGGGGCACTTGGGCTCCTGCCCGGCGGTGTCGCGATCAAGGCGGCGAAGCTGCGCGGCGTCGAGTCGTCCGGCATGCTGTGTTCGGCGAAGGAGCTGGGCATCGATGCCGACGCCTCCGGTCTGCTGGAGCTGCCGGTAGATGCGCCGGTCGGCCAGCCGCTGGCCGGTTACCTCGGACTGCCCGACGCCAGTTTCGAGCTGAAGCTCACCCCGAACCGACCCGACTGCCTCGGCCTGGTCGGGCTGGCGCATGACGTGGCCGCACTGTTCGGCAGCTCGGTGAAGACGCCGGCAACGGCGGCCGTGACGGTGACCGGCGCCGCGCGCCGCGGCATCCGCCTGGAAGCCGGCAAGGATGCGCCGCGCTATCTCGGCCGCATCATCGAAGGCGTCGATCCGGTCGCTCGCACACCGCTGTGGCTGGCCGAGCGTCTGCGTCGCGCCGGGCTGCGCTCGATCAGTGCGGTGGTCGACGTCACCAACTACGTGATGCTGGAGCTGGGCCAGCCGCTGCACGCGTTCGACAACGACACGCTTGAAGGCGACGTCGTGGTGCGCCACGCGCGCGCTGGTGAAACGCTGAAGTTGCTCGACGGCAATGAGGCGAAACTGGACGACGGCTTCGTGCTGATCGCCGACGAAAAGAAACCGCTGGCGGTGGCCGGCGTGATGGGTGGCTTCGGCTCGCGCGCCACCGACGCGACCCGCAACATTTTCCTGGAGTCCGCGCACTTCGCCCCTGCCGCGATCATGGGGCGCGCACGCAAGCTGGGCCTGCACACCGATGCCTCGCATCGCTTCGAGCGCGGCGTCGACCCGGCATTGCCGCGTCGCGCCCTCGAGCGCGCCACCGAGCTGCTGCTGGCGATCGCCGGCGGCAAGGCGGGACCGGTGCTGGTGGCGGAGAACCTGGCCGACCTGCCGGTGCCGATGGCGGTGACGCTGCGCCGCGCGCGGCTGCAGCGCGTGCTGGGCGTGGCGGTGGCCGATGCCGAAGTCGCGCGGATCCTCACCGCGCTGGGCATGCAGGTGGTCGGGACGGCCGAGGGCTGGCAGGTCACCGCGCCGAGCAGCCGCTTCGACATCGAGCGCGAGGAAGATCTGATCGAGGAAGTCGCGCGGATCCATGGCTACGACCATATTCCCACCGCCACGCCGGCCGGCGCCCTGACCCTGGCGATCGAACCGGAGGCACGCATCGGTGAACTGGCGTTGCGCGAGCAACTGGCGGCACGCGGTTATTACGAGACGGTGAACCTGTCGTTTGTCCCCGCCGACCTTTTGGCCCGCTGGGGGTTCAGCGAACGCCTGGTATCGCTGGCCAATCCGCTGTCGGCGGATCTGGCGGTGATGCGTCCCTCGCTGCTGCCAGGCCTGATCGAGGCGTTGCGACACAATCGCGCGCGCCAGCAGGAGCGCGTGCGCCTGTTCGAGCTCGCGCGGGTGTTCGCCGCCGGCGCCCCCCCGGTGGAAACACCCAGCCTCGCCATCGTGGCGTGCGGGAACGCCCGCGCCGAGCAATGGGGGGAACCGGCGCGAATGCTGGACTTCCACGACCTCAAGGGCGATCTCGACGCCCTGATCGGTTGGGGCGGCGAGCCGCAGCGCTGGACGGTACACGCCGACGGCTTGCCGGCATGGCTGCATCCGGGGCGTGGCGCACGCGTGGCGCGGGATGGCGAGACCGTCGGCTATCTCGGGGCCCTGCATCCGCATCTGGCCAGGGAGCTGGACCTGGGCGCCGACGTTCATGTACTGGAAGTGGCCCTGGAACCCCTGTTGGCCCGACGCCTGCCGCAGGCGGCGGCCATACCCCGTTTCCCGGCCGTGCGCCGGGATATCGCCATGGATCTGCCGGAAACCGTCAGCTGGTCACAGATCGACCGAACCGTTCGCGCCACGCTCGGCGAGCGGCTCCGGGAGCTGCGGCTGTTCGACCGGTACAGCGGCAAGGGCGTCGAAGCGGGCCGAAAAAGTCTCGCTATGGGCTTGATTTTACAGGACGCTTCACGCACCCTTACGGACGACGACGCGGATCGCTGGGTGCGCGAAGCGGTAAACGCGTTGGAGCAGACATGTCAGGGGAAACTGCGAGGATGAGATGGCGCTGACCAAGGCGGAAATGGCCGAGCGGCTTTTCCTCGATGTGGGTCTCAACAAGCGTGAGGCCAAGGAATTCGTGGATGCCTATTTCGAGGTGGTTCGCGGCGCATTGGAGAAGGGCGAGCAGGTGAAATTGTCCGGGTTCGGCAATTTCGATCTGCGCCTGAAGAACCAGCGACCGGGACGCAACCCCAAGACCGGCGAGGAGATCCCGATCTCCGCGCGGCGGGTGGTGACGTTCCGGCCGGGACAAAAACTCAAGGTGAGAGTCGAAGGCTATGCTGGATCAAGGGAATAACACCGAGCTGCCGGCCATTCCGGCCAAGCGCTACTTCACCATCGGTGAAGTGGGCGAATTGTGCGGTGTGAAACCCCATGTGCTGCGCTACTGGGAACAGGAGTTCCCGGCGCTCAATCCGGTCAAGCGCCGCGGCAATCGTCGTTATTACCAGCGACACGACGTGTTGATGATTCGCCAGATCCGCTCGCTGTTGTACGACGAAGGTTTCACCATAACAGGCGCGCGCGCGCGCCTGGAAGGCACGCAGGCGCGGCTGGAATCCAGCATGTCGCACCAGATCGTGCGACAGGTGAGGATGGAACTGGAAGAAGTGCTTACGCTGCTGCGTCGCTGAAGGCTTCCGGACAAAGCGACCAAGCTGCTAGACTTGCGAGCTTGCTGTATGTCGGGGCGTAGCGCAGCCTGGTAGCGCATCTGCCTGGGGGGCAGAGGGTCGTCGGTTCGAATCCGGCCGCCCCGACCAATCCGCAAGATCCTGCCGACGGCGCCCATGGGCGCCGTTGTCATTTTGCGGCACACGACACCGGCCCGGAGGGCGCGCTAGGCTCCATCCGGTCCAACTCTCCCGGGGTCCTCGCATGCCGCTGAACAGCTGTCATCCGGATGCACCGCACGTCAAGTTGAAGGCACCCGACTGGTACGTGTCGGCGTTGATGCTGGATCGTGCGCTCGACGCGATATTGCGCCGCCTGAAGAAGCTGGATCGCGAGCACGATATTCCGTATCTCGCCGGTTACAGCCAGGACGGCAAGACCATCTACATCGACCGCCATCTGCCGAGGAGCTTCACTTTCCGGGGGCGCACGATCGAGGTGGATCGTTTCCTGATCCTGCACGAGGAAGTGGAGAAGACGCTGATCGACCAGCTCGGCCTGCACTATCTGCATGCGCACCAGATCGCCACTCGGGCCGAAGAGGCGGCGGTGAATGCCGAGCGCATCACCTGGAAGGCGTACGACCGCTTCATGCAGAAATACGTCAAGTCGATCGGCGACGAGCGCCTGACCAAGGTGCCAGCCGACCTCGACCTCAAGCCGTATCGCGACTATCACGATTACGACCTGATGCAGCGGATGGTGCGGCACATCGACGAGGCGCCGGGCACCAGCGCGAAACTGCGCGAAGAGCTGAAGTTCTATGCCGCCGCATTTCGCGAACAGCACCGTGACGCGCGACGCGCGTCGGGCAAGGCGGCACCCAAGGCGAAAAAGGTCGCGCCCCGGGTCGTCGACGGCGCTGGCGGGAAACGGAAGGTGATCGCCGGCGAACCAGCTATCCGCAAGCCCCCGCGCAGCCCTCGCCAACCGGCCGGATGATCGAAGCCGTGGAGCCGCCCATGTCATGCTGCACGGGCGGTCGGCGTACGGGTCAGTACAGCACGCGGCTGCGCAGGGTCCCCGGGATTTCCGCCAGCTTGCTTCTGAGTGCGTTGGCCTGGTGGACGTCGGCACTCACGTCGATCACCACGTAACCCACTTCGCTGTCGGTCTGCAGGAACTGCGCATCGATGTTGATGTTGCCGGCCGAGAACAGTTCGTTGATGCGCGACAGCGTGCCCGGCACGTTGCGGTGGATGTGCAGCAGGCGACGGCTATGCGGATGTTCGGGCAGGGTCACCTCGGGGAAGTTCACCGCCGACAGGGTCGAGCCGTTGTCGCTGTAGCGCACCAGCTTGCTGGCCACCTCGATGCCGATGTTGTCCTGCGCCTCCAGCGTGCTGCCGCCGATGTGCGGAGTCAGGATCACGTTGTCCATGCCCACCAGCGGCGAGACGAAGGCGTCGTCGTTGCCCTTCGGCTCGGCCGGGAATACGTCCACCGCCGCGCCGGCGAGGCGGTCCTCGCGCAGCGCCATGGCGAGCGCGTCGATGTCCACCACGCTGCCGCGCGAAGCGTTGATCAGCATCGCGCCGGCGCGCATCTTCGCCAGCTGTTCGGCCCTGATCATCATCTGCGTGGCCGGGGTTTCCGGCACGTGCAGGGTGACCACGTCCGCGCGCTCCAGCAGTTCGTCCAGGCTGGACACGGCGCGCGCATTGCCCAGCGCCAGCTTGGTCTCGATGTCGTGGAAGATCACCCGCATGCCCAGGCCCTCGGCCAGCACGCCCACCTGGGTGCCGATGTGGCCGTAGCCGACGATGCCGAGCACCTTGTCGCGCGTCTCGTAACTGCCGCTGGCCGACTTGGCCCAGCCGCCGCGGTGGCACTGCGCGTTCTTCTGCGGAATGCCGCGCAACAGCATGATCGCCTCGGCGATCACCAGCTCGGCCACGCTGCGGGTATTCGAATACGGTGCGTTGAACACCGGCACGCCGAGCTGACGGGCCGCCCCCAGGTTCACCTGGTTCGTGCCGATGCAGAAGCAGCCCACGGCGATCAGGCGCTTGGCCTGGGCCAGCACGTCGTCGGTCAGCTGGGTGCGCGAGCGCAGGCCGACGATATGCGCCTCGGCGATGCGCGCCTTCAGTTCGTCCTCCGGCAGCGATTTCGCATGCAGCTCGACCTGGCTGTAGCCGGCGCGGTGGAAAACCTCGATCGCACTGGCGCTGATCCCCTCCAGCAGCAAAACCCTGATGTCCTGACGGGGAAAGGAAGTCTGCATCGCATCGGCCCTGGCATGTAGGAGCCCCTACTATGCCAGAGCCGAAGGCAAATTGCGGCACTGCAGCACTGGACGCGGGATGACACGGCTGGCAGGCTGTGCGAATGACCCCGGAGTCCCGCATGTCCGACCCCCGCCTTGCCGAATTGTGTCGCCGCCTGCCCGGACTGCGTTTGCTGACCGAACCCGGTGATCTGGAGCACTACGGCCGCGACTGGACGCGCCGCTGGACGCCCGCACCGCTGGCGATCGCCTTGCCGGCCAGCGTGGACGAGGTGCAGGCGATCGTGCGCTGGGCGAACGAGCAGCACGTGGCGGTCGTGCCATCCGGGGGGCGCACCGGCCTGTCCGGCGGCGCGGTGGCAGCAAACGGCGAACTGGTGCTGAGCCTGGAGCGGATGAACCGGGTGTTGGCGTTCAATGCGGTGGACCGTACCCTCACCGTGCAGCCGGGGATGATCCTGCAGCAGGTGCACGAGGCGGCGCGCGAGCATGGCCTGCTCTACCCGGTCGATTTCGCCGCGCGCGGTTCGTGCTCGATCGGCGGCAATATCGCCACCAACGCCGGCGGCATCCGGGTGATCCGTTACGGCAACACGCGCGAGTGGATCGCGGGCCTGAAAGTGATTGCCGGCGACGGCGAGTTGCTGGACCTCAACCGCGGCCTGATCAAGAACTCCAGCGGCTACGACTTCCGCCAGCTGATGATCGGTTCCGAAGGCACCCTGGGCATCGTGGTCGAAGCCACGCTGAAGTTGACCGATCCGCCGTCGTCGTCCCAGGTGATGCTGCTGGCACTGCCGGACATGGATGCGCTGATGGAGGTGTTCGCGCTGTTCCGCGCGCGGCTGGCCTTGCAGGCGTTCGAGTTCTTCACCGACCGCGCGCTGCAGCATGTGCTGGCGCATGGCGCGCAGCGCGCCATCGAGGGCGATCATCCCTATTACGTGGTGACCGAGTTCGATGCCGCCGACGAACGCCAGCAGGACGCGGCATTGGCCGCCTTCGGGCATGCGCTGGAACAGGGCTGGGTCAGCGATGGCGTGATCGCGCAGAGCGAAGCGCAGGCGGCGGCCCTGTGGCGCTTGCGCGAAGGGATCACCGAGAGCCTGGCGCCGCGGCGGCCATACAAGAACGACGTGTCGGTGCGGATCAGCGCGGTGCCGGCCTTCCTGTGCGAGATGCAGGCCTTGCTGGCGCACGAATATCCCGGCATCGAGGTGGTCTGGTTCGGCCACATCGGCGACGGCAACCTGCATATCAACGTGCTGCCGCCGGACGACCTGGCCGAGGGAGCCTTCATCGCCCAATGCGAACAGGTGACCCGGCTGCTGGCGGCAACCCTGCACTGTCACGGCGGCAGCATTTCGGCCGAGCACGGCATCGGCCTGGTCAAGCGGGCCTACCTTGCAAGCACGCGCAGCGCCGCGGAGATCGCGCTGATGCAGGGTGTGCGCAAGGTGTTCGATCCGCACGGCATCCTCAACCCGGGCAAGCTTTTCGCAGGCGACTGACGGCCGGAAAACCCGCCCGTGCTAGTCTTTCGGGCTTGCCCGTAGGATTCGAGGAGCCGTCATGCCGTCGTCGCCGCTGCGTTCGCTGCATCCCGAAATCGAGCCGTTCGACAGCGGATTCCTGCCAGTCTCGCCCCTGCATACGCTGTACTACGAGCAGAGCGGCAACCCGCGCGGCAAGCCGGTGGTGTTCCTGCACGGCGGCCCGGGCGGCGGCACCAACCCGAAGTGCCGGCGTTTCTTCGATCCGGCGAGTTACCGCATCGTGCTGTTCGACCAGCGTGGCTGCGGCAAATCCACCCCGCATGCGGAGCTGACCGACAACACCACCTGGGACCTGGTCGCCGACATCGAGCGCGTGCGCGAGCACCTGGGCATCGATCGCTGGCAGGTGTTCGGCGGGTCATGGGGTTCCACGCTGGCACTGGCGTATGCGCAAACGCACCCGGACAAGGTTACCGAGCTGGTCCTGCGCGGCATCTTCATGTTGCGCCGCGCCGAGCTGGAATGGTTCTACCAGAAGGGCTGCGATGCGCTCTATCCGGACGCGTGGGAGACCTATCTCGATGCGATCCCCGAGGTCGAGCGTGGCGACCTGATGAGCGCCTACCACCGTCGCCTCATCAGCACCGATGCGAAGACGCGCACCGACGCGGCACGTGCCTGGTCGGTATGGGAAGGTGCCACCAGCTTCCTGTGGCAGGACAAGTCGCATATCGAATCCAGCGCCGAGGACGAGTTCGCGCTGGCATTCGCGCGGATCGAGTGCCACTACTTCGTCAACGGCGGGTTCTTCGAGCACGACGACCAGCTGCTGCGCAACGTCGAACGCATCCGCCACATCCCGGCGGTGATCGTGCAGGGCCGCTACGACGTGGTCTGCCCGCTGCGCAGCGCGTGGGATCTGCATCGGGCGTGGCCGGAAGCCGACCTGCGCATCGTGCAGGACGCCGGCCATTCGGCGTTCGAGCCCGGCATCCTGCACCAGTTGCTGGAAGCGACCGACCGCTTTGGACGTTGAGCGCGATCGGCGCTGCTCATCCGTCCCCGCGGGCCTCGCCTTCTTCGGGCCATCCATGACCTTCACCGACGGACGACGGGCGCCGTGCAAGTCGGCCGTCCTGTCGATCTGTCTCCTCGAAGGGGAGAAGGGAAAACCCTAATCGACCGCGGGCAACTGCTTGGTGCCGAAGATCTTGTCGCCGGCGTCGCCGAGGCCGGGCAGGATGTAGCCGTGCTCGTTGAGACGCTGG
>Ga0157370_10008180_pt1 | contig 11307 bp, 11 predicted proteins | sample C35metaG_FD_113463 | JGI IMG/M metagenome (GOLD analysis project Ga0157370, IMG submission 113463) | Corn rhizosphere microbial communities from Kellogg Biological Station, Michigan, USA - C3-5 metaG | ecosystem: Host-associated > Plants > Roots > Rhizosphere > Soil | place: USA: Michigan... | reverse complement strand
TGTCTCTCAGGATCGGGGCTGCGGCTTGAGCAGCACCTTGATGGAATCCAGCGAGTTTGCCAGCGCGAAGGCGCGCTCCCATTCGGTCAGCGGAAAGTCGTGCGTGACGATGCCCTTCGAGGTGACCAGCCCGCGCGCCAGCAGGTCGATGGCCACGGGGTAGCAGTACGGCCCCAGGTGCGCGCCGCGCACGTCCAGTTCCTTGCGGTCGCCGATGATCGACCAGTCGGCGCTGGTCTCGGAGCCGAACACGCTGAACTCCACGAAGCGGCCGAGCTTGCGGATCATCTCCAGGCCCTGCGTCACGCCGATGGGCGCGCCGGTGGTCTCGATGTACACGTCGCAGCCGTAGCCTTCGGTCAGACCCTTGACGATGGCGTCGGCGTTCTCGGTCTTGGGGTTGATCGTCACGTCGGCGCCGAACTCTTTCGCGAGCGCGAGGCGCTCGGGCACGAGGTCGATCACGATCAGCTTCTTGGGTGTCTTCAGTGCCGCGGCCTGCACCATCATCAGGCCGAGCGGGCCGGCACCGGCGATCACCACCACGTCATCGAGCTGGATGTCGCCGCGGTTCACCGTGTGGATCGCGCACGAGAGCGGCTCGATGATGGCCGCGTCTTCCAGCGAGATGCCGTCGGGAATCTTGTGCACGCGCGACGTGGGCGGCAGCCGCATGTAGTCGGCCATGCCGCCATCGGCCACGATGCGCTGGAAGCCGAAGATGTTGTGCACCTCGCACATCCAGTACTTGCCGGAAGTGCAGAAGCGGCACTTGCCGCAGGGCACGATCTGCTCGGCGATCACGCGGTCGCCTTTCTCCACGCCGAAGTGCTCGGCCGCGCCTTCGCCGAGCGCCTCGACATAGCCGAAGAATTCATGGCCCGGGATGACCGGCGCCTTGACCCACGAGGGCTGGCCGTCGCCGCCCCAGAACATCTTCGCGCCCGAGTGGCACTTGCAGTCGGAGGCGCAGATGCCGCAGGCGGCGATGGAGATCAGCAGTTCGTTGCGGCCGATGGTGGGCATCGCGACGGTTTCGAGCCGGTAGTCCTTCGGGCCGTGGCACACGACGGCCTGCATGGCGGCGAGTTCGCCGATGGCGCCCGATGCGCCGGGCTGGAGTTTCTGGTAGCTCATGGTTCTCTTTTCTCTGAGGGGTTGGGGTTGTTCGTGGAACACCGCGGAACCGGCTTTGCCGGGCCGCAGGTGTTGCCCCCGGTAGGGGGAAGGAGAAGCGACACGCAGTGCGCGGAGCCTGGGGGCGAGCTCATCTCTTTGCTTCTCGGCTGATGAAGATCGCAAGGAGGACGATGCCGCCCTTGATGATCAATTGCAGGTACGGCGACACGCCGATCATGTTGAGACCGTTGTTCAGCACGCCGAGCAAGAGCGCTCCGACCAGCGTGCCGACGATGGCGCCACGGCCGCCTGCGATGGACGTGCCGCCCATCACCACCGCCGCGATGGCATCGAGCTCGAAGCCCACGCCGACACCGGGTTGCCCGCTGGTGACGCGCGCCGCCTGCACGATGCCGGCAATGGCTGCCGTAAGACCGCTCAACGCATAGACGAGCAGCTTGTAGCGAGACACGCGAACGCCGGACAGGCGCGTCGCTTCCTCGTTGCCGCCGATGGCATACACATACCGCCCGAACGGCGCCATGTTCAGCAGCACGTACGCCACGAGGTACGTCGCCAGCATGATGAGGATCGGCACCTTGATGCCAGCGAGCACGCCGCCGCCGAGGAAGGCAAACGACTCCGGCAGCCCGTCGATCGGATAGCCCCCGGTGTAGATCAGCGCAATGCCGCGCGCGATGCCCATGGTGGCCAGCGTCACGATGATCGGCGGCATGCGCAGGTACGCGACGCAGTAGCCGTTGAAGAGGCCGATCACCACGCCCACCGCAAGCCCGAGCGGCACGGCAAGCATCGGCGGCAGCCCGAACTGCACCATCATTCCCGAGGCCAGCGTGCCCGACAGCGCCACCACCGCGCCCACCGACAGGTCGATGCCGCCGGTGAGGATCGCCGCCGTCATGCCCACCGCGATGATCGCGTTGATCGACGACTGCAGCGCGATGTTCTGCAGGTTGCCCCACGAGAGAAAGTTGTCGGTCGCGACGATCATGAAGACCGAGATCGCGACCAGCCCCACCAGCGGGAGAAAGGCCGTGGAACGGCGCAGCTGGGTGAAGAATCCGCCGGAAGGAACCGGCGGCGCGGGATGGCTGGCGGTGGCATTCATTGCGAACCTCCTGTGGTTGCGTGGCGCATGATGTCGCCCGAGTTGATGGAGTCGCCCTCCAGCGTGGCCACGATGGACCCGCCCGAGAACACGGCGACGCGGTCGCACATGCCGACGATCTCGGGCAGCTCGCTCGAGATCATCACGATGGCTTTTCCCTGGCGCGTGAGTTCGCGCATCAGGCTGTAGATCTCGGCCTTGGCGCCCACGTCGATGCCGCGCGTGGGCTCGTCGAAGATCAGCACCTCGCTCGCATGCCCGAGCCAGCGCGCGATCACCACCTTCTGCTGGTTGCCGCCCGAGAGCGTGGCCACGCGCGTCTCGATGCTGGGCGCCTTCACGCCGACGCGCCTGGCGAGCTCGCCGGCCGACTGCTTTTCCGACCGCTGGCTCACGAGCCCGGCGCTTCGGTGCTTGCCCAGGTTGTTCATCGAGATGTTGAAGCGGATCGTGAAGTCGGTGATCAGCCCCTCCACCTTGCGGCTCTCGGGCAGGAGGCCGATGCCGTTCGCGAGCGCTTCGGTCGGGTCGTTCAGGCGCACGGGCTTGCCGTTGCGCAGCACCGCCTTGCGGTGCACGCGGTCGGCGCCCATCATCCCGAGCGCGAGTTCGGTGCGGCCCGACCCCACGAGTCCCGCAAAGCCGAGGATCTCGCCTTCGTGCAGGTCGAAGCGGTTGACCGGCCCGCCCCTGGCGAGCTGGATCTCGGGCACTTCGAGCACCTTGCGCCCGCGCGGCGCAGGCACGGGCTTGGGCGGAAAGTTGTGCTCGATCCTGCGGCCGACCATCATCTGGACCAGCGCATCCACATCCGTTGCGCCCACGTCCGCATGCCCCGCGTTGGCGCCGTCGCGCAGCACGCTGATGCGGTCGCACACCTCGAAGATCTCGTCCAGGTGGTGCGAGATGAAGATCATCGCCACGCCCTTGGCGCGCAGCTCCCGCATGATCTTGAAGAGGTGCCCGGCCTCGTTCGGCGTGAGCGTGGCGGTCGGCTCGTCGAGCACCAGCAGGCGCGCCTTCAGCGACAGCGCCTTGCCGATTTCCACGAACTGCTGCTGCGCGACCGAGAGCCGGCAGATCGGCACATCGAGGTCGATCTGCACGCCCAGCTCGTCGAAGAGCTGCGCGGCCGAGCGCTTCATCGCCGTCTTGTCCATCAGCCCGAAGCGGTTCTTCAGGTAGCGGCCGAGAAAGATGTTCTCCACCGCGTTCAGGTAGGGGATGAGGCTGAACTCCTGGAAGATGATGCCGATGCCCGCCGCAATCGCGTCGTTGTAGCCCGCGAACTGGCGCTCGCTGCCTTCGATGAAGATGCGGCCCTCGTCGGCCTGGTAGATGCCGCCGAGGATCTTCATCAGCGTCGACTTGCCCGCGCCGTTCTCGCCGAGCAGCGCGTGCACCTCGCCCTTGCGGATCGAGAGGTCGATGCCCGAGAGCGCCTTCACGCCCGGAAAGCGCTTGGACACGCCTTCCAGCCGGAGCATTTCTTCGCCTTCTGCACAGGTCATGGCTGATCCGATGCGCCGCTTACCAGGTGAAGGTCTTCGCGCCTTCGGCGTCGATGAGCTTCACGTCCACCGGCACGGCAGCCGGCACGTTGGCGCCCCACTTCTTGGCGAGCGCGATGCCGATGGCCAGGCGGATCTGGTCGCGCGGGTACTGCGCGGTGGTGGCGATGAACTTGGAGCCCGGCTTCTGCATCGCCTTGATGGCTTCGGGCGCGCCGTCCACGCTGGTGAGCTTCACGTCCTTGCCGCTCGCATCGATGGCCGCGAGCGCGCCCATCGAGCCGCCGTCGTTCACGCTGAAGATGCCCTTGAGGTTCTTGTTGGCCTGCAGGATGTTCTCGGTCACGGTGAGCGCGGTGGCGCGCTCCTGCTTGCCGTTCTGCGTGCTCACGACCTTGATGCCGGGGTACTTGGCGAGCGCTTCGCGGCAGCCCTTCACGCGCTCCAGGATCGGCACGACCGGGATGCCGTCGAGGATCGCCACGTCGCCCTTTTCGCCGATGCTCTTGGCGAGGTATTCGCAGGCCAGGCGCCCTGCATCGGTGTTCTTGGAGCCGACGAAGGAGTCGACCGGGCCTTGCGCATTCGCATCGACCGCCACCACGACGAGGCCCGCCTTCTTGGCCGAGCGCACCGCCGACTGCACGCCGGTGGAGTCGGTCGGGTTCAGCAGCAGGATGTCGACCTTCTTCTGGATCATGTCTTCCACGTCGCCGATCTGCTTGGCCACGTCGTGCCGCGCGTCGGTGGTGACCACGGTGGCGCCGATGCTGGCTGCGGCTTCTTCCAGCGCCTGCTTCATCGTCACGAAGTAGGGGTTGTTCAGCTCCTGGAAGGTCATGCCGAGGCGCAGCGGCTGCTTGGGCGCCTGCGCCTGTGCGGCGGTTGAGCCGCAGGCGAGGGCGGCGGTGAGGGCGGTGGCTTTGAGAAGGTTCTTCATGGTTGCGGTCTCCTTGGGGTTGTGGGCTGACTGACAAAAAACGCAGGCAAAGGCGTGCCCCACGCGGCGCCCGGAGCGCCGCGCCGGTAACGACGCGGGAACAGGAAAACGAACGCCGGCTACGGCGCGCTGGCGGCACGCGAGGCCGCGGCCTGCATGCGATGGAAGTTGCGGAACTTGGTCGGCGGCATGCGCTTGTGCAGGAGGAACTGCCGGTTGAAGTTCGACACGTTGTTGAAGCCCACGTCCATGCAGACGTCGAGCACCGGCTTCTCGCTGTTGGTGAGCAGCTCGCAGGCACGGCTGATGCGCAGCCGGTTCACATAGCGCACGAACGACTGGCCCGTGTGCTTGCGGAAGGAGCGCGAGAACGCGCTCGGGCTCTGGCCCACCAGTTCGGCCAGCATGGGCTCGCGCAATTCGTCGCCGAGGTTGGCCGAGATGTGCGCGAGCACGTTGTTGATGGCGTGCGACATGAAGGCCTTGGGGTCGGGCTTGAACGCGGGGCTCGCGAGTCGCTGGCGGTCGTGGCTGTCGACCAGCAGTTCGAGCAGCGAGAGCAGCAGGATCACGCGGCGCAGGCCCCGCGCCTCCAGCAGCGATTCCATGATCGGCTTGGCCGCGACGGCCGTCTCGGCGGAGAACAGCAGCCCCGAGCCCGATTCGGCCAGGAGCGGCTGGATGCGCTGGAACTCGGGGAAGGCGGCGCTCATGTTGGTCATGAGTTCGGCCGGAAACTGGATCACGATGCCGCGCCGCTCGACGCTCTGGCCCGCGGGCACGTCGCTGATCCAGTTGTGCGGCAGGTCGGGCCCCATCAGCACGAGGTTGCCGGGCTCGAAGTGGCCGACGTGGTCGCCCACGAAGTAGACGCCCCTGGTCTCCACGATCAGCTGGATCTCGTACTCGGGATGGAAGTGCCAGCGCACCGTGCGGTACGGATAGCCGTGCGCCCAGGCGGTGAACGATTCATCGCTGCGGACTTCGACGATTTCCAGATCGGGTTGCATCGGGGTCTCCTTTTCTTTCTTTCTTGTCTCTCTGTTTGCCCTGCGATCGACACACGACAACGTGGGGCGGACTGTACGAATCGCCCAGGACGCCAACAACCAGAGATGCAGCTTGAAATTGATACTTTTTTGACCTTCGTGCAAGCGGGTTGACCAGCGCATTGCGGTGCAGCAAGCACCGTTCTCCTCGGGGGAGAGGGGCAGCGGGCGGGCGATTGCTGCGGTGCAGAAAGTGCTGGAGATGCGATGTCAAGAATTCATAGGTGTTTTCCCGCCCCGGAGGGCGCTTGCCGCGACGCGGCACACTCTGGCGCCATGACGAAAACCTCTTCTTTCTCGGCCACGCCGGCCGCCGCGGGCCCGCTGGCCGGCCTCAAGGTCGTCGAGCTCGGTCAACTGATCGCCGGGCCTTTCGCCGCACGCACGCTGGCCGATTTCGGCGCCGACGTGGTGAAGATCGAGCCTCCCGGCGCGGGCGATCCGCTGCGCACCTGGCGGCTGCTGAAGGACGGCACTTCGGTCTGGTGGCAGGTGCAGTCGCGCAACAAGCGCTCGCTGGCGCTCGACCTGCGCGAGCCCGAGGCGCAGGCCATCGTGCGGCAGCTCGCGGCCGAGGCCGACGTGCTGATCGAGAACTTCCGCCCGGGCGCGATGGAAGGCTGGGGCCTCGGCCCCGACGAGCTTCTGGCCGCCAATCCCGGCCTCGTGATGCTGCGCATCAGCGGCTACGGCCAGACCGGCCCCTACCGCGACCGCCCCGGCTTCGGCGTGGTGGCCGAGGCAATGGGCGGGCTGCGCCACCTCACGGGCGAGCCGGGCCGCGTGCCGGTGCGCGTGGGCGTGTCGATCGGCGACACGCTGGCCTCGCTGCACGGCGTGATCGGCGTGCTGATGGCGATGCAGCATCGCCACGCGACGGTGAGCGCCGAATACCCGAAGGGCAGGGGGCAGGTGATCGACGTGGCGCTCTACGAGGCGGTCTTCAACTGCATGGAAAGCCTGCTGCCCGAGTACGGCGAATTCGGTGCGGTGCGAGAGGCGGCCGGCAGCGCGCTGCCCGGCATTGCGCCGACCAATGCATACCGCTGCGCCGACGGCGGCTACGCGATCGTCGCGGGCAATGGCGACAGCATCTTCCGCCGGCTGATGGCATGCATCGGCCGTCCGGACCTGGCCGCCGACCCGGCGCTGGTGGGCAACGCGGGCCGCGTGGCCCAGGTGGAAATGCTCGATGCCGCCATCGGCGACTGGGCCGCAGCGCGCACCGTGGACGAAGTGCTCGCCGCGCTCGATGCGGCGCAGGTGCCGGCGGGCCGCATCTACACCATCGCCGACATCGCGGCCGACCCGCACTACGCCGCGCGCGGCATGCTGCAGCAGGTGCGGATGCCCGACGGCAGCGCGCTCGCGGTGCCCGGCTTCGTGCCCAAGCTGTCGCTCACGCCGGCCAGCCATCGGCACAACGCGCCGGCGCTGGGCGCGGACACGGATGCGGTGCTGAAGGAAATCGGCCTGAGCGCCGAGCAGATCGCCGCGTTGCGTGCGCGCGGGATTGTCGGTTCCCCTTCGTGAAACACCACGGAACCGGTTTTGCCGGGCCGCAGGTGCTGCCCCCGGAAGGGCGGCGCAGCGACACGAAGTGCGCGAAGCCTGGATTGGGAGCGCCTAGCCTGCGCGCAGGGACTCGATCAGGTCGATGTACTTCTGCTTGGCCTCGTCGCTGCTCGCACCCTTCTGGGCGGTCCAGGCGTCCCACTTGGCACGCGCGACGATGTCGCTGAAACTGGGCTTCTTGGCGGTGTTGTCGCCTTCGGTGGCCTGCTTGAAGAGGCCGTAGATCTTCAACAGCGTCGGGTTGTCGGGGCGCTCGGCCAGGAGCTTGGAGTTGGCCTGGGCGGTTTCGAATTGGGCGTTGAGGTCGGACATGGCGGTGGGAAGAAGATGAGTCGAAGCGGCAATCTTAATAACCGCGAGCGCGAGGGACATTCATGAAGAAGACATCCGCACTCTGGCGTGCCGCGCTGCTGCAGTTCCTGCTGCTGGCCGCGACGACCGCCCACGGCGCCTTGCGCGAGGAGCAGCTCGACGTGCCGGTGCAGGTCAGCGACATCTACGGCAAGCGCGTCGAACAGTCCATCCGGGTGACGGTCTTCTCGGACGACGCGAACCCCGTGCCCGCCCCGCTGATCGTCCTCAACCACGGCCGGGCGGCAGAGGCCGCGGAGCGCGCGGCCATGGGGCGCGCGCGCTATTCGGTGGCATCGCGCTTCTTCGTGGCACAGGGTTTCGTGGTCGCGGTGCCGACCCGCATCGGCTACGGCGTGACCGGCGGCGAAGACGTGGAAGCGAGCGGCCAGTGCGGCGCCAGGCGCTACGCACCGGCCTACGAAGCGGGGCTGGCGCAGACGCTGCGGGTGCTCCAGGCGATGCGCGCGAGGCCCGATGTCGATCCGGCGCGTGCCGTCATCGTCGGCCAGTCGTTCGGCGGAACCATCGCCATCGCGGCGGCGGCGCAGAACCCGGCGGGCGTGGTGGCCGCCATCAACTTCGCGGGCGGCGGCGGTGGCAATCCGAAGACCCAGCCGCAGCGCCCGTGCTCGCCAGAGGCGCTGGAGCGGCTGTTCGGCCAGTACGGCAAGACGGCGCACATGCCCACGCTGTGGATCTACACCGAGAACGATCAGTACTTCGGGCCCACCTATCCGAAGGAATGGTTCAAGGCCTTCACGGATGCGGGCGGCAAGGGCGAGTTCATGCAGTTTCCGTCGTACGGCGAGGACGGGCATGCGCTGTTCTCGCGCTATCCCGAGGTGTGGCAGCCGCGGGTGCGGGTGTTCCTGGAGCAGGTCGGGCTCGCGCGCCGCAGGCGCTGATGCGATGCGGGCCGCTCAGTCCGACAGGCCTGCCCGCGCCAGCTCCACGTCCAGCCGCTCCCGCGCATCGGCCGGTGTCATCGCCGCGGCCTTTTCGTAGAGCCGGGTGGCCTCGGCCATGCGCGAGTCGCCGTGCAGCATCAAGAGGGCGCGGGCGTATTCCATCATTCCGGCGGGCGAGTGCGGGTGCAGTTCGAGCCCGCGTTCGAACAGCTCCACGGAGGCCTCGGCGCGCACGCCGTAGGTCATGCGGCCGACCAGCGCGCCCACCTTGTCGATCACCTCGGCATGGAACGCGGCCAGCGCGAGGTGCGCGTCGGCGTGTGCCGGCTGCAGCTCGATCACACGTTCCAGCGCGCCCTTGAGCTTGGTGCCCAGGCCCTGCGCCAGCGCGCGCGCCACGCTGATGCCCTGGCTGTAGCGGCCCAGCGCATAGGCCTGCCAGTAGAGCGCCTGGCAGTTGTCGGGCTCGGCGGCGGCCTGCGCACCTGCGCGCTCGATCACCTGGCGGAACATCGCGAGCCGGGTCGCCTCGCGCGGCTCCAGGTAGTTGGCGTAGATGGCCGTGGCCTGGTTGGCCAGCACCAGGCCCTCGGAGCCGTGCAGGAGGCCGATGGCGGCGGCGCGTTCGAATTCGCCGCTGTGATACAGCGCCCAGCCCTCGGCCAGCGGCGTGCCGGCGTCGGGCGGCGGCAGGTGGTGGCCGGCGTGCAGGCGCGGCCAGTGCGGCAGCACGCTGCGCGCATCGAAGCGCGGCACGTCGGCGTAGGGAAGGGGCGTCCAGGGTTCCGCGTTCGCGGCGACCGGGCTGGCGGACATCAGCGAGAGCGGTTTGAAATCGGGATGGGGCATGGTTGTCTAGGCCGCCATGTCGACAGTGGGAACCACGTGGGGCGTGGCATCTTCGCCGTTGTAGGCATTGCTGAGCGTCAGCAGATGCCGCCGTTGTTCGCGCCCGAGGTAAGGCGCGAGCAGATGCAGGGTGTGGTGGCCGCCGCGCATCAGCGCGCCCTGCGCATGCGCGGGTTCGAGCGCCTCGCGCGGGTTGCGCACGTATTCGTAGCTCAGCCAGTAGGTCAGCACCACGACCATGCTCTGGGCCAGCGGATCGATCTCGTGCGCATCGATGTCCAGGTGGCCGGCGCGGCCGAGGCCGGCGATCAGCTGGCGGATGGCGCGGGCCTTGTTCTTGAGCACCAGCTGGAACTGCGTCTCCAGGTGCCGGTTCTTGCTCAGCAGGTCGTTCAGGTCGCGGTAGAGGAAGCGGTAGCGCCAGATCAGCTCGAACAGCGTGTGCATGAAGAACCACGCATCCTCCACGTCGTGCACGCCTTCGCTCGCATGCAGCAGCTCGTTGAGCTCGGCTTCGTAGCCCTGGTAGAGCTTGTTGATCAGCTCTTCCTTGGCGGGGTAGTGGTAGTAGAGATTGCCGGGGCTGATGTTGAGCTCGCCCGCGATCAGCGTGGTCGAGACGTTCGGTTCCCCGAAGCGGTTGAACAGGTCCAATGCGGCTTCGAGGATGCGTTGCGCTGTGCGGCGTGGCGCCTTCTTTGCCATGTCGGTGCCCCCGGTGTGTCTCTTGGTCTTGGGAACACTCTAGCGTATGTGCACTGCACCATGAACGGTGCGGGACATGTTTTGCGGCGCTGATTTTTGTGCAGCGCCGCAATTCGGTCGGGGTCAGCCGGCCTTGGTGCGGCGCAGCGTCTTCTTCGCTGCGGGGGCGGTTGCCGCGGTCTTGCGCGCGGTGGTCTTGCGGGTGGTTGCGGCCGCCTTCGCACTGCCCTTCAACTGCGCTTCGAGGGCCTCGACGCGTGCCTGCAGCGCGGCCATGTCGGCGGCCGAAGGGGCACCGAGTTTTTCGAGGGCGCGCGCCACGCGCTCTTCGAAGATGTTCTCCAGCTTGCCCCACTGGCCGGCGGCCTTGGTGCCGAATTCGCTGGCGAAGCCGGCCATGCGCTGCTGGGCCTGGGCGAGGGTTTCTTCGGCGGCCGCCTGGGTCTTCTTCTGCATGCCGGCGCCGTCCTTGACCAGCGCCTCGAAGGCCTTGCTGCCTTCCTGCTGCATCTTGGCGAAGGCGCCGAGGCCGGCCAGCCAGATCTGCTGGGCGGAATCCTTGATGCGGTCGGAAGATTTGCCGCTGTTGCTGTCGTCGTCTTGAGTCGCCATGCGAAGTGTTCCTTTGAAAACAATCGCCTGACTCTAGCTGCTGGGCATCGCTCCCGTTAGAGCTTGGCGTCTATGGGCGCGGTCCCTTCGTGGAACACCGGGGAACCGGCTTTGCCGGGCCTCTGGTGTTGCCCCCGGCGAGGGGGAAGGAGAAGCGACACGAAGTGCGCGAAGCCTGGGGGAGGTTCAAGGTGTTGCGCCGGCTGCGCGGCTGGCGTCCAGGTGCGCCTTCGCCCGTTCCGCCAGCGCCATTTCGCCGGGTGTGCCGGGCACGAAGGCCTCCACCGGGAGCGGCCGGCCGTGCGAATCGACCGAGACGAAGACGATCAGGCACTCGGTGGTCTTTTCCATCATGCCGCCCTTCATGTCGCCGCTGCGCACCTCGACCGAGATGTTCATGCTGGTGGTGCCGGTGTAGGCGAGGCGGGCTTCGACCTCGACGAGGTCGCCGATCATGATCGGCCGGTGGAAGCGGATGCTGCCGATGAAGGCGGTGACGCAGTAGCGCTTGGCCCAGCTGGTCGCGCAGGCGTAGCCGGCCTCGTCGATCCACTTC
>Ga0157370_10008179_pt1 | contig 11307 bp, 9 predicted proteins | sample C35metaG_FD_113463 | JGI IMG/M metagenome (GOLD analysis project Ga0157370, IMG submission 113463) | Corn rhizosphere microbial communities from Kellogg Biological Station, Michigan, USA - C3-5 metaG | ecosystem: Host-associated > Plants > Roots > Rhizosphere > Soil | place: USA: Michigan... | reverse complement strand
GTTTGCGCATAAATAGTCGAAACCCCGATGCACAGCATTAGGGTCAGAAATTTGAGGGCGATTTTCTGCATGAAGGTATTTTGTTTGGTTAGTACAATAATAATATAAAGTATTCAATAGTAGAAAGTTTTGTAATTCTTTTTATACTTAAAGGGGGGGAGGATAGTGAATGTGAAAAACAAATACCCCTAACAAATAAGTTGACGTATGTATTTTTTTGTTAATAGTTTTGCAAACTATGATAGAGCCTACTAAATGGAGCAATGTTTAATTGATCAGGTTAGAGAAAGCACGTAGCAGCTGGCATCATATTAGTTGTATTGTCTAACTTATATTGATGCAAGTGATAGCAGCGGCAATTTATGAAGTGATTTGCTTTACCGCCATGCAACTCCCAACTTATGACTCAATACCCTGCTAACAAGACTTCGGTTCCCATTGCAGTTCCATCCCAGTCTTAGCCCATGATAGTTGCATTTTAGTGCATTTTTAGATATGGATATGTTAGCGCGCCAGTGCTTGAAAAACAATTCAGTCAAAATAACTCTTCAAATTCTTGTTACCTCTAATTAATTCTTACGGCGATCAGTCTTTAATAACCGTCGTAGTTATTATTGCCTAAAACTCTTTACATCCAAACCACAATATCTTTTAAAAATTAAGGAAGTTTTCTTATCTTTGCCTGGCAAATAATAAATCGTAATTTATTTGCTATGCAACTCGACTCCACAAAATTTATTGCAACAGGTTTAACATATGACGACGTACTTCTGGTACCCGCATATTCGGAAATTCTGCCCCGCGATGTAAATACAGCTACTTTCTTAACTAAAAAAATTAAGCTTAACGTTCCATTGATTTCTGCCGCGATGGATACCGTAACAGAAGCTGAACTTGCCATTGCCATTGCGCAAAATGGCGGTATCGGGATGTTACATAAAAACATGACGATTGACAGACAAGCGGAAGAAGTTCGTAAAGTTAAACGTTCAGAAAGCGGAATGATTCAGGATCCGGTTACGCTATTGGAAACTGCAGTGGTTGCCGATGCTTTCAAAATTATGAAAGAGCACAAAATCGGTGGAATTCCGGTGGTAAGCAGCGACAATAAATTGGTCGGAATTATTACCAACCGTGATTTGCGCTTCCAGAAAAATATGGCCAGGCCGATTGCTGAGGTAATGACGAAAGATAATTTAATTACTGCACCAGAGGGAACAAATCTGGTGCAGGCAGAAGAAATTCTTCAAAATTATAAAATCGAGAAATTGCCGGTCGTATCTAAAGATGGTTATTTAAGTGGCTTAATCACTTTCAAAGATATTTCAAAAGTTAAAAATTATCCTGCAGCCTGTAAAGATGAACGCGGTCGTCTACGTGTCGGTGCTGCGGTTGGCGTTACTGCCGATACCCTACAACGTGTAGATGCTTTGGTTCATGCAGGTGTTGATGTAATCACGATCGATACTGCACATGGCCACTCGAAAGGTGTAGTAGATAAATTAAAAGAAGTAAAAGCGAAATATCCTGATTTACAGGTGATTGTGGGTAATATTGCTACTGGTGCGGCGGCTAAGTTTTTAGCTGATGCTGGTGCTGATGCGGTTAAAGTTGGTATTGGTCCGGGTTCGATTTGTACCACCAGAATTATTGCTGGAGTAGGTGTTCCGCAACTTTATGCAGTTTACGAGTGTGCCAAAGCCTTAAAAGGTACCGGCGTTCCGGTAATTGCTGATGGTGGTATTAAACACACAGGAGACATTGCAAAAGCAATTGCTTCGGGCGCGAATACTGTAATGGCTGGTTCATTATTTGCAGGAGTAGAGGAGTCTCCGGGTGAAACGATCATCTACGAAGGACGTAAATTTAAGTCTTACCGTGGCATGGGTTCCATCGAAGCTATGGAGCAAGGTTCTAAAGACCGCTATTTCCAGGATGTAGAAGATGATATTAAAAAATTAGTACCTGAGGGAATTGTTGGTCGCGTTCCATTTAAAGGTACTCTCGCTGAAGTAATGTATCAATATATTGGCGGTCTTCGTGCCAGTATGGGTTATTGTGGCGCAGCTACAATCGAAGCTTTGCAGGAAGCTCAATTTGTTCAAATTACAGCTGCGGGGATGCGTGAAAGTCATCCACACGATATCACTATCACCAAAGAAGCACCTAATTATACGAGGTAAGCTAAAAGCTGAAAGGCTAAAGCTTTCCAGTCAGTTGTTTATTCAGCGGCATTTGTAAAGCTTCAAAACGAACAATATAAAGGTGGGGCGTCCTAAAGATAGCCCCACTTTTTGTATCATTTTTCCTTTCTTAATAATTTTATCAAATCACCATCGATTCCGTGTTAATCCGTGGTAATTGAACGTTCATTCGTTCAATAGCCATTAGTTTATTAGTTTGGGCGCAAAATTGATCCGTGCTGATTGGTGTTTCCGTGGTAATTAAATGTCCATTAGTTCAATAGCCATTAGTTCATTAGTTTGGATGCAAAAGTTAATCCGTGTTTCTTCGACAAAGTATCTTCAACTCCAAAATCCTAAGAATGATTTTCACAAAATAAAATTTGGCAAACGCTTTTTTTTAATATATTTGTCTACTAAATCTATAGATTTTATATAAACATGATACAGATTAGCCTTCGAAGCCTATCTGATTGTTACTGTTGTTGTTTAAACATCCTTTAAACCGGGTTCTGAACGGCACGATAATTAAAATATAAACCAACCACCACTAAATTAATTATGAAAAAAAGTTTACTTATTTTATTTACTTTAATCATTTCTACGAGCGCAATATTCGCGCAGAATACTTTAAAAGGTATTGTTAAAGGCGCTAATAATATTACGATACCCGGAGCTACAGTAACCATTAGGGGAACTAAAACAGCAACATTGACAGATGCCAATGGTGCCTTCGCAATTGATGCGAGGCAGCAGCCTCCATTTTACATTAGAATTAGTTACGTAGGTTATAAACCTCAGGATTTCCAGATTTTGAATTTTCAGGAAACGCCAATTGAACTGGTTTTGGTTGAAGATACGCAACTAGATGAGATTGTGGTAACTTCCAGAAGGCGATCAGAAGTATTGCAGGATGTGCCGATTCCAATTACGGTAATTGGTGGTCAGGCTGCAGAAAATGCAGGCGCTTTTAATGTGAACCGCCTAAAAGAGCTTGTGCCTTCTGTACAGCTTTATGCTTCCAATGCAAGAAATACCACCTTAAACATCAGGGGATTAGGGTCTACTTTTGGTTTAACGAATGATGGGATTGATCCAGGTGTAGGTTTCTATGTAGATGGCGTTTATCACGCCCGTCCGGCTGCTACTTCTACAGATTTCCTGGACATTGAACAAATTGAAGTCATCCGCGGACCGCAGGGAACTTTATTTGGTAAGAATACAACCGCTGGCGCCTTCAACATCACTACAACAAAACCTACTCAAACACCAACTGCTAAAGTGGAAATGAGCGTTGGTAATTATAATTTCATTCAGGCCAAAACATCAGTTTCTGGAGGCGTAGCTAAAAATCTTGCTGCAAAAATCTCCATATCTGGTACACAACGTGATGGTACTATTTATAATACCAGAGAGGAACGCAGGTATAGCGGTCAGAACAATTTAGGTTTTAAGGGGCAGTTATATTTTACGCCATCTGATAAATTGAAAATTTTATTAAGTGGCGATGTAAGCGTTCAGCATCCGGCAGGATATCCTTTAGTTATAGCCGGCGTAACCAGCACAGAAAGAAGCGCCTACCGTCAATACGCCAGAATTGTTTCAGATCTGGGTTATCAGCAACCAAAAATTGACCCTTTCTCAAGAGAAATTAATACCAATACACCCTGGAGACACAACCAGTCGATTGGTGGAATATCTTTAAATGTTGATTATAAACTTGGAAACGGAACATTAACTTCGACAACAGCATGGAGATTCTGGAACTGGCATCCAACCAACGACAGGGATTTCTCTGAGCTCGCCGCATTAACTAAATCGCAGGGTAATTCTCGTCACGACCAATACTCTCAGGAAATCCGCTATGCGGGTAACATTACAGATAAATTGAGCGGTGTAATTGGGGTATTCTTGCTGGGTCAAAATTTACAGGGTTTAGGGCAAACAGAAGAAGTTGGTAAAGATCAATGGAGATTTGTTCAGACAGGAAATACAGGCGCACAGGCTTTATATTCAACTCCAGGTTTATTGGATGGTTACGGCATTAAAACCAATTCAACCATTAAATCATTAAGTGCAGCGGTGTTTGGACAAATAGATTGGGAAGTGATTGAACATTTACACGTTTTACCTGGACTAAGGTTTACATATGATAAAAAAGATGTGGACTATGATCGAAATACCTATGGCGGTTTACAAACTACCGATGCTGCACTTTTGGCGCTCAAAGCTGCTGTTTATAGCAACCAGCAATTCAACACCAGTACAGAGAACAACAATTTATCCGGAAACATCACGGTTTCATACAGACCAAACCCTAAATTAAATCTATACGGAACCTTCTCTACTGCTTACAAACCGGTTGGTGTAAATGTAGGTGGTTTGCCAACCACACCTAACGGACAAGCCGATTTGTCTTTAGCGGTAGTTAAACCTGAATATGTGGAACACTATGAACTGGGCGTTAAAACTAAACCCTTTAAAGGCGCTATCTTAAACGTAACGGCTTTCAATACCGATATTAAAGATTATCAAACAAATGTGCAATCGCCACAATTGGGTGTAAACAGAGGTTACCTGGCCAATGCAGAAAAAGTTAAAGTTAAGGGATTGGAAATTGATGGAACCTACCAATTAGAGCGTTTTCTAACTTTAAATGCAGCTTTAGCCTATCTTGATGGGGAATATGTTACGTTTACCAATGCACCACTTCCGCTGGAAGAAACCGGCCATACCGAACTGGTAAATGGCGTGGCAACACAAGTAGCCTTTAAAGATGCATCTGGTGGAAGGTTACCAGGTATCTCTAAATGGAATGTTTCTGGAGGTGCAGAGTTTAGCACACCTGGCAATTTAGCTACTAAACCTGGCCGGTATTTTATCGCAGGGGATGCCAGCTACCGTTCTACCTATTCATCCAATCCTACACCATCAAGTGTATTAAATGTTCAGGGGTATTCGCTGTTAAACGCCAGACTTGGATTTAAATCTGATAAGTTTTCTGTATTTGTATGGAGCAGGAACTTAGCTAATAAAAATTATTATGAGCAGCTACAGGCTGCTGCAGGGAACTCAGGTTTATATGCCGGTGTTCTGGGAGATCCGAGAACTTATGGCGCTACCTTCCGTTATAGTTTTTAAATTCTTTAATGAAACCTCATGGCTTTAAAAAATCATGAGGTTTTATATACTTTCTCTTTTTTTGTTTAGAAGCGTCGGTTATTCGGCGCTTTTTATCGTTATATTCAAATCCCTTGCAGAGAAACGTAACTGCTGTAAGGTGATGATATTCGGGCAAAAGGAAATCGCAAATACCTAATAATGATCAGATAGTGTTGCATACAATAGTTAAAGTAACAGCTTTGTGCAGAATTAAAATTTACAGCAACAGGATAAAATCTTAACTTCGCTAAATTTTTTTAATCAGATGAATAAGCTTAGAGCGGTTTGTGTTTATTGTGGCTCAAACTTTAATGGCGATCCGGAATTGCGTAAAGCCATTAAAAAGTTGGCAGATACTTTGGTCAGGGAAAAAATTAACCTGGTATATGGAGGTGGAAGCGTTGGCGTGATGGGCGTACTGGCAAATGATATTTTAGAAGCCGGAGGTTTGGTTACAGGCGTAATTCCACAGTTTTTGATGGATAAAGAAGTTGGGCATAAAGGAGTGACTGAAATGATCATAACCGAAAATATGCATCAGCGCAAGCAAAAGATGGCAGATTTGAGCGATGGCTTCGTTATTTTGCCTGGCGGATTCGGTACCCTTGAGGAATTTTTCGAAGTGCTTACCTGGTTACAGCTAGGTCTTCATAACAAACCTATCGGTGTTTTAAATGTTGATGGATTTTATGATCCATTGTTTGCACAGATGGAAATGATGGTAAAAAGCAGATTTCTGAAACCTGCCAATCGCGATTTGGTCTTTAATGAAACGGATGCTGAAATACTCATTAACAAAATGGATAACTTCTCGGCCGTGCCGGATGAAGTTTGGTTTAAGGAAAGAAATTTAATCTAAGTAACCGATAACGGCTAAAACCTTCGGAAGTACTATCACTATAAAAGATTCTAAAATGCAAATTATTACATCTCACGCAGAATTTGAACAACATTTAGGTAAAGAACTTGGTGTTTCTTCGTGGCATACGATTACACAGGAACAAATTAATCAGTTTGCTGATGCTACCCTCGATTTTCAGTGGATTCATACTAATGAAGAGAAAGCGAAAAATGAAGGCCCTTTTGGTTCCACAATTGCCCATGGGTATTTAACACTTTCGCTCATTCCTTATCTCTGGAAAGAAATCGTTGATATTCAAAATCTAAAAATGGAGATTAACTACGGGATTGAAAGCCTGAGATTTGCGCAACCAGTCCTCGTAAATGCTAAAATCAGGCTAAAGGCCAAATTAGCCGCTATTGTTAACTTACGTGGCGTAACGAAAGTTCATATGGCAATAGAAATGGAAATTGAAGATCAGAAAAAACCTGCATTTTCAGGTGAGGTGGTCTTTTTGTATCACTTTATAACGGCATAAATTTTTATTTCTTGTAGCGTTTTAACTGTGGCTTTCGTTTAATCTGGAAATCAGAAGTAAACCCGCTTTCATGAAAAACACTTTTCAAAATGCCACGTTAATCTTAGCATTATGCGCATTATTTCTTACATCCTCTTGCAAGAATAATAATATGTTGCAACCCATTAAAGATTCTTTTTTGCCTATGCAGATAGGTAATTTATGGTTTTTGAATAATGAAAATTATACCGAGATTACCGATACCGTTAGGATAAACAATAAGCTTTTCTATCAATTTTATTCTTTAATAGGGGGTGATGTTACAAGCACATCATATTTAAGAATCGACGAACAAAACCGATTAATAGAAAGTTACCCAGACGCTCCTTTGAAAATATATTTGAAGGCTGATTTTAATGCAAGTTTAGGATCTAAATTTTTTACTACAGGCGATAAGGATTATAACGATAATGAGGTTACAGTTTTACAGAAAAGCGATACAGAAATGACCTTTAGTTTTGATATGATTTACCACCCAAATCTAAAAGGTCATCCGCATTCGATAAAATATATAAGAGGTAAGGGTTTTACAGGAAACTGGAAAAAGTTAAAGATCAACGGTATTGTTTATGCCAATTAGTCTTTTTTGATTTTCTTTTTAATGTATCTTCTGATCGAGGAATCTTCAGTATCTTCCAGGTTACTCAATTCCAATTCCAGCGCTTTCGTACTCAATTGAATCTCTATTAACGAAATAATCAGCGAGATCAAGAAAAATATTAAGCTCAAAGCAAAGAGTATCTCTGCCACTATGTTCCACTCCAGGTAGATGAAAAACATGCAGAATAAGCAGCTGGCAAAGCTTAATACACCAAATGCCTGCATATTTTTGATTAATTTCAATCTGTAACGGAGGTTTTTAATTTGATTCTGCAAACCAATATTTTTCTCACCTTCCTCATACTTGGCTTTTAAACTCCTAACTAAAGTTGCTAAAGCCAAAAAACGATTAGTGTAGGCTAGCATAATCAGACTGATGGCTGGAAATAGTAAAGCAGGAGTATTGATGGTTAGCTGCATTTAATGAGGTTTTTTCAAAAGTATTGTTTTAAAATGGTTTTATGGGGTTAACCGCAAAGAGAAAGGAAGTTTTCGCAAAGTACACAAAGTTGGGTGTAGGATTAGCCACCTGGTTGACACAGAGAACATCGCGTTTAAAAGTTAAAGCAAGTTGTAGGGATTTAACCGCAAAGAGAAGGGAAGTTTTCGCAAAGTACGCAAGTTGGGTGTAGGCTTAGCAACCTGGTGCACTGAATTGATAGAGAGCATAACGTTTAAAAGTTAAAGCAAGTTGTAAGGATTTAACCGCAAAGAGATGGGAAGTTTTCGCAAAGTACGCAAAGTTGATTCAGGTTTAGCACCGCACACCAATTGTACATACAAACATATAGAGATATTTAAATTAGTTTCTGTGTTTTTTCTCTTTTTCTTCTGTGGCTATTCCTGTATTTCTTCTTTTTCTTCGCGATATTTTTTCTTTGCGTTCTTTGCGGTTATTTTGCGGCTCTTCGGTTCTAACCGAACAGCAGACACGTAAGTTAATCACCAAGTGCACAGCATTCGATTACATGAAAATTTACCTTTTTCTTCATTTTCTTTGCGATATTTTTCTTTGCGTTCTTTGCGGTTACCTCTTCTTGAACCAGAAACCAATTTGGTCGCCATGCTTAATTCCAAAATAAGATTTAAATTGCCATCATGGATATCGAATTCAATAAGAACGAAGATGTAAACAAACAACTGGTTTACGAACTCAAAACCAAACTGAAAAAGATTTACCTTGGTGGCGGAGAAAAAAATGCCGCTAAACAAAAAGAAAAAGGTAAGTTACTTGCCCGTGAACGAATTGATTACCTGATTGATGAAAATTCAGAATTTCTGGAGGTTGGTGCTTTCACCGCTGATGGAATGTACGCTGAACAAGGCGGTTGCCCATCTGCCGGCGTGGTTTGTGGCATAGGATATGTCAGCGGTAGACAGTGTATGATTGTTGCCAATGATGCCACGGTAAAAGCTGGCGCATGGTTTCCCATGACGGCCAAGAAAAACCTTCGGGCACAGGAAATTGCCATGGAAAATCGCCTCCCGGTGATCTACCTGGTTGATAGTGCTGGGGTTTATTTGCCGATGCAGGATGAAATTTTTCCGGACAAAGAACACTTCGGGAGGATGTTTCGGAATAATGCGATGATGTCAGCAGATGGTATTGTACAGATTTCTGCCATTATGGGTGCTTGCGTAGCAGGTGGTGCATATTTACCAATTATGAGTGATGAGGCTATGATTGTGGATAAAACCGGTTCTGTATTTTTAGCTGGTTCGTATCTGGTAAAGTCTGCAATAGGTGAGGATGTTGATAATGAAACGCTGGGTGGCGCAACTACACACTGCGAAATTTCTGGTGTTACGGATTATAAGCATCCTAATGATCAGGCTTGTTTAGACAGCATTCGGAATATTATGAGCATGTTAGGCGCTCCGCAAAATGCTGGTTTCGATCGGATCAAGCCTGCCAAACCAAAGGAAACTGAAACAGAACTCTACGGAATTATTCCGGAAAACAGAGATAAACAATATGAGATAATGGATGTCATCAGTCGTTTGGTTGATCATTCTGAATTTGAAGAATATAAAAAGGGCTACGGACAAAGCATTGTTTGTGGTTTAGGTCGTATAGATGGCTGGGCGGTGGGAATTGTAGCCAACCAACGGAAAGTGGTGAAATCTAAAAAGGGCGAAATGCAATTCGGAGGCGTAATCTATTCTGATAGTGCCGATAAAGCTACCCGGTTTATTATGAACTGCAATCAAAAGAAAATTCCGCTTGTTTTTTTACAGGATGTAACCGGGTTTATGGTGGGTAGCCGCTCAGAGCATGGGGGTATTATTAAGGATGGCGCAAAAATGGTGAATGCCGTAGCTAATTCTGTAGTACCAAAATTTACAATTGTAATGGGAAACTCTTATGGTGCTGGTAATTATGCCATGTGTGGTAAAGCTTACGATCCGAGACTAATTTATGCCTGGCCAACGGCGAAAATTGCGGTGATGGGTGGTGCCCAGGCGGCTAAAACCCTGGTGCAAATTCAACAAGCATCCTTGAAAGCCAAAGGAGAGGTAATCACACCTGAAAAGGAGGCTGAATTGTTAAAGGAAATTACCGATAAATACGATAGTCAGACTACGCCATATTATGCTGCTGCCAGACTTTGGGTAGATGGAATTATTGATCCGCTGGAAACCAGAAAGGTAATTTCCATGGGCATTGAGGCTGCAAATCAATCGCCTATTACCAGGAAATTTAATGTGGGGATAATTCAAACATAAAGTACAATAGGCACAGGTATAAGCTAATAGGAAATGAGGAGCTCTAATCTGTAGACAGACATTTAGTCGTTCTATTACTGGAGATTAGCATTCAGCCTGCAGGGTAACTTTCTATCTAATGGTTAATAGATGTTAATATAGTAAACTATGTTGACAATGAATACTTGTCAACAATTGTTTAAAGCATTAAATTTGTGCCACAATTAAAGAATTCAAATACACGCTATAATGTCACAAGAAAACGAACACGTTCAGTGTTTAATCATTGGATCAGGTCCTGCAGGTTATACTGCTGCAATTTATGCTGCCAGAGCCGATTTAAAACCAATTATGTATACTGGCATGCAAGCCGGCGGTCAGTTGACACAGACTACAGATGTAGAAAATTTCCCCGGTTATCCGCAAGGAATTATGGGGCCTGAAATGATGGAAGATTTCCGTAAGCAGGCGGAACGTTTTGGTACCGATATCCGTTTTGGCTATATTAGTTCAGTAGACTTCTCTACTACACCACATCAGGTTGTTGTGGATGAGATTAAAACCATTACTGCTGATACGGTAATTATTGCTACAGGTGCTACGGCAAAATGGTTAGGCTTACCAAGTGAGCAACAATATAATGGATTCGGCGTATCTGCCTGTGCAGTTTGTGATGGATTCTTCTTCAAAGGACAAGACGTAGCTATCGTAGGTGCAGGAGATACAGCAGCTGAGGAGGCTACTTATCTGGCTAAGCTATGTAAAACTGTACATTTATTGGTGAGAAGAGACGAGTTCAGAGCTTCGAAAGCCATGGTTAGTCGTGTATTAGCTACCCCAAATATTGTAGTGCACTACAATACCGAAACCCAGGAAATTCTTGGAAATGGTAAAAATGTTACTGCTGTGAAGGTGATGAACAACCAGACCAACGAAGTTTCGGAAATAGCTGTTGAAGGTTTCTTTGTAGCGATAGGACATAAGCCAAATACTGATATTTTCAAAGGTCAGTTAGATATGGATGAAACTGGCTATCTAAATACTAAACCAGGTTCTACATTAACCAATATCGAAGGTGTTTTTGCTTGCGGCGATGTACAGGATATGTATTACAGACAAGCGGTTACTGCTGCAGGTTCTGGATGTATGGCTGCTTTAGATGCCGAAAGATATTTGGCCGCGAAGGAACATCCTGTTGAGGCATAACATTTTATCTGCTATATTTTAAAAAGAGAAAC
>Ga0157370_10008177_pt1 | contig 11308 bp, 11 predicted proteins | sample C35metaG_FD_113463 | JGI IMG/M metagenome (GOLD analysis project Ga0157370, IMG submission 113463) | Corn rhizosphere microbial communities from Kellogg Biological Station, Michigan, USA - C3-5 metaG | ecosystem: Host-associated > Plants > Roots > Rhizosphere > Soil | place: USA: Michigan... | reverse complement strand
CTCGGCCTCTTCCGCATCCGCAACTTCTGGGTCACCAACCTGACCACCCTCGCGACCTACGCCGGCTTGATCGGCGGCCTCTTCTTCGTCGGCCTCTACCTGCAGCAGGTGGTCGGCTACTCGCCCCTGGAGGCGGGCCTGGCGACGACGCCGATCTCGATCCTGATGTTCTTCCTCTCGCCCCGGTTCGGCCGCATCGCCTCCGGCACCGGCCCGCGGGTGCCGATGAGCGCCGGCCCGATCGTCGGCGGGATCGGGCTGCTGTTGATGATGCGAATCGGGCCCGATACGAGCTACCTGGCCGACGTGCTCCCGGGCCTGCTGATCTTCGGCGTCGGCCTCTCGGCGACGGTGGCCCCGCTCACCGCGACCGTCCTCGACTCGGTCGACGAACACCGGGTCGGGGTCGCCTCCGGGGTCAACAACGGCGTCTCACGGGTGGCCGGGCTGCTGGCGATCGCCGTGCTGGGAGCGGTGATCTCGGCCAGCTTCGGGAGCAAGCTCGACGACCAGCTCGGCAGCGCGCCGCTCTCCCGTCCCGCGGCCGCTGCGGTCACCGAAGCGAAGGAAAAGCCGCTGGCCGTCCCCGCGGCCGAAGATCTCCCCGCGGCCGAAGCAGACCGGGTGACGCAGGCGGCCGAGGACGCCTCCACCTCCTCCTTCCGCCTCGGGATCGGAATCGCCGGGATCCTGATGATCATCGGCGGCATCGTCGCCGGCCTCGGGGTCCAGAACCCGAAACGTCGAAGAAAAGCTGTGCCAACCCGAGGTTCGGCTCAAGCCGGCGAGTGCGGCCACAGCTCCGACTGCGACTCGCCAGAGCGCGCCGGTGAAGAGGCGCCCCAGGCCGAGCCCGCGTAGGCTCCGGGCACCCATGCCAAACCCGATCATCTTCTCCGGCATCCAGCCGACCGGCCGCAAGCATCTGGGCAACTACATAGGCGCCATCCGCCAGTACGTAGAGGGCCAGGAGCGCGGCGAGCCGGCGATCTTCTGCATCGTCGACCTGCACGCGATCTCGGTCCCGTACGACCCTGCAGAACTGCGCGAGCGCGTCTATGACACCGCTGCGATCCTGCTCGCCGCCGGCCTCGACCCGGAGCGCTGCATCCTCTTCCGCCAGTCCGACGTCCGCGAGCACGCCGAGCTGACCTGGCTGCTCTCGGCGGTCACTTCCCACGGCGACCTCAACCGCATGCACCAGTTCAAGGAAAAGGTCGGCAAGGACCGCGAACTCGCCTCCGCGGCGCTCTTCTACTACCCGGTGCTGATGGCCGCAGACGTCCTCGCCTACCGGGCGACCGAGGTGCCGGTCGGCGACGACCAGCGCCAGCACGTCGAGCTGATGCGGGAGATCGCCCGCCGCTTCAACGCCCGCTTCGGCGAGACCCTGGTCGTCCCGGAGCTGGTGATCCCCGAGGTCGGCGCCCGGATCATGGACCTGCAGGAGCCCGAGCGGAAGATGTCGACGACCGGCGGCACCGAGCAGGGGACGGTGCTGGTGCTGGACGAGCCCGAGACGATCCTGAAGAAGTTCCGCACCGCCGTCACCGACTCCGGCCGCGAGATCGGCCGCTCGCCGAACAAGCCCGGGATCACCAACCTGATCGACATCTTCTCGGTCGCCTGCGACACCAACCAGAAGGAGGTCGAACGGGAATTCGACGGCTCCGGGTACGGCGACTTCAAGCAGGCCGTCGGCGAGGCGGTGGTCAGCTACCTGGAGCCGGTCCGCGAGCGTTACGCCGAGCTGCGCCCCGACCAGGCCGAGCTCGACCGCATCCTCGCCCTCGGCGCCGGCAAGGCCGAGGCGCTCGCCGCCCCGGTCGTCGCCGAGGTGCGCGAGCGGATGGGCTTCGGCCGCTCAGCGCAACCGCCCAAATAGCCGGGAAAGCGCCCGCGGCCGTCCCGCCCCGCCTCTAGTCTGCGCGTAGTGGCCGTCGCCGATCTCGACCTCGATCTGGACCTCGACGTCTTCGCCGGGCCGTTCGACCTGCTGATGGCGGTCGTCCTGCGCGAGGAGGTCAGCCTGCTCGACCTGCAGCTGGGCGAGGTCGTCGTCGCCTACGTCGAGCACCTCGAGCGCGAAGGCGAGCTGGAGCTGGAGGTGGCGACCGAGTTCCTCGTCCTGATCGCCGCCCTGCTGGAGCTGAAGTCGCGGCTGATGCTCCCGGGCCCCGACGAAGAGCTCGAGGAGATGAAGCCCGAGGAGGCGATGGAGGAGCTGCTGGCGCGGATGCTCGAGTACCGGCGCTACCGCGATGCCGCCGCCGAGCTCTCCGAGCGCTTCGAGCGCCAGCGCGGCTACCTCTACCGCTCGGCGCCGCTGCCGACCGAGCTGAGGCGGGTGGCGGTCGAGGCGGCGGTCGCCGTCTACGACCCCGACCAGCTCGGCGCCGCCCTCGGCGACCTGCTGACCGAGCCGCCTGACGTCGACATCAGCCACATCCGCCCGACGGTCTCGCTGGAACGGCGGCTGCGGGCGCTCCGCGACGCGCTGCTGCGTCGCTCGGATTTCGACTTCGACGAGGAGTTCGGCGGCGAGGACCGGCTGACCCAGGCGGTCACGGTCTTCGCGATGCTCGAGCTCTACCGCAAAGGCGAGGTGACCTGGGAGCAGGGCGAGTGCTTCGGGCCGATCCGGGTGAAGAAGGTCGTGCCGACCGCGAACGTGACCAAGAACGGATGAGCGACCTCTCCCGCACCGTCGAGGCGCTGCTCTTCCTCTCGCCGCAGCCGGTCGCCGTCAAGGACCTGGCGGAGGCGACGCAGGCGGCCGAAGGCCAGGTCGAAGAGGCGATCGACCTCCTGCGCGAGGACCTCGCCGAGGGCAAGCGCGGGGTGGTGCTGCGCGAGGTCTCCGGCGGCTTCGCCCTCGCCTCCGATCCCGCCAGCGAGGATGCCGCCCGCCGCCTGCTGTCGAAGCCGCGGACGCCGCCGCTGACCCAGGCCCAGGCCGAGACCCTGGCGATCGTCGCCTACCTGCAGCCGGTGACGCGACCGGAGATCGCCCGCATCCGCGGCGTCACCTCCGAGTCCGCGGTGACCAGCCTCGCCGAGCGCGGTCTGATCGAGGAGGCCGGCCGCTCCCAGTTCGGCGCCGCGATCTTCAAGACCTCCGAGCTCTTCGAGCGCCTCTTCGGCCTCTCCGGCCTCGACCAGCTGCCCGACCCGTCGAAGTTCGACCCCAGCCCCGAGGACGCGCGCGACCTGCGCGAGCGGCTGCTCAAAGCCGGCGAACAGCGCGCCGAGTAGCGCGTGCGTCTGGCGAAGTTCCTCGCCCACGGGGGGGTTGCCTCCAGAAGGCGGGCGGAGGAGATCATTGCCAAGGGTGTGGTGACGGTCGGGGGAGAGGTCGTGACGGATCCGGCTCGGGATGTGGGGGAGGGCGATGACGTGCGGGTTAACGGGGCGCCCGTCGCGGCCGAGGCGCACGAGGTGTGGGCGGTGAACAAGCCGGTCGGCGTGGTCTCGACGGCGCGGGAGCCGGGGGATCGGACGCCGGTGGTGGATCTGGTCGAGACGGAGGCGCGGCTGTACCCGGTGGGCCGGCTCGACGCGGACTCCAGCGGCCTGCTGCTGCTGACGAACGACGGTGAGCTGGCGAATCGCCTGACGCATCCGCGCTACGAAGTGCCGAAGACGTACGTGGCGCGGCTGAAGAAGCCGATTGCGGCTGGGGATCTCGAGCGCATCGCACGTGGTGTGGAGCTGGAGGATGGCCCAACCGCGCCGACGCAGGTCAAGCGCCGCGGCGAGCGCGAGGTTGAGATCGTCCTGCGGGAAGGGCGGAACCGCCAGGTGCGGCGGATGCTGGAAGCGGTTGGGAACGAGGTGGTCGAGCTTCGGCGTGTTGGGTTCGGGCCGCTGCGCCTGGGTCGTCTGGCCGACGGTTCCTCGCGGCGCCTTTCGCAGGACGAGATCGCTCGGTTGCGCGAAGCGGCTGGTTGACAGTTCCAACCGCTCGGGGCGGCCAAATCCCCCTCGCACAAGCTTGTAGGAGGGGGATTTGGCCGCCAGCTGCGGCTAGTAGGAACGACAGGGATCTACGAGGGGTTGCGGGTGAGCTGGGAGGCCACGGCGTCAGCGATGGCCTCGGCTTCTCGTTCGGCCTGTTGGTGAGTCACGCGCAGAACGGAATAGCCGGCTCGCATCAGTTCGCGGTCGCGCCAGCGGTCGCGCTCGAAGGCGACTGCGGTGCCGTGGAAGTCGCGGCTATCGGCCTCCAGGGCGAAGCGGTGGTCGGGCCAGAGGAAGTCGACCTCGATGCGGCCGTTGGCGATCTGGACGGGTGCGTTGAAGAACGGTGGAGGGAGATCGCGCCGGACGATCAGCGGCAGCACTTTCGCCTCCAGCGGACTCTTGAGCTTGCCTTGGGTCCTGAGCAAGGGCGCGGCTCCGCGCCACTCGTCGATGAGCTTCAACAGCACCTTCATCCCTCGTCGCCTCGGATCGATCGAAGCTTCGATGGCGCCGAGGTCGAGCATCTCTCGCCGCGCCGCCCGCTCGAAAGCGCTGCGAAGCCTCCATTCGCCCACGGTGCCCGCGAGGTCCACGAGCGTGCGGGATGGGCTGGTGCAAGGGATGCCGTCAAAAGCCCCGGTCTCCTCCAGTCGCGGCGGTCGCACGAGATGAAGGCGGATGCCGTCGATCTTCCGCCCACGTGAGCGCGGCGCGATCACGTCGATCACCACCGGCCCCTCATCGACGAGCCCCAGGAGGGCCGCGGCGCTGCGGTGGGAGACCAATGCTCCCTTGCCACAAGCGAGGACCGCAGCCATCGCGCGCTCGTGATCCGTCAGTCGCGAGTGTCCTACGGCAAAGGCCCCACGGAAGACACGGTGTAGTCGACCCGTCTCTGCGGCCCGCGAAATCGCCGTATCGCTCATGCCTAGTTGGCGCAGTTGATCCCTCGAGACCACACCATGCTGGCGAGCTGCCAGCCCAGCTATCCCTTGAGAACGAGTGGTGTTCCTTTTGCCCGCTATGCGGTCATAAGGCGCACCACTCGGGCGATTCGCCCCCCTGCTCTGAGAAGATTCCGGGAGTGAGCGGGAATGGAAGCAACGGCGAGCTGCGGGTTGGCGCGTACGAGGGGCCGCAGCAGCGGCTCTTTGCGGTGCGGGGGGCCGCTCAGGCCGAGGCCAACGAGGCGGCGGCGATCCTCTCGGCGACCGAAGAGGTGATGCGGGGGCTGATCGAGCGCAATGGGATCGCGCCGGAGGACATGGTCAGCTGCCTGTTCACGACGACGGACGACCTGGACGCGGAGTTTCCGGCGGTCGCCGCGCGTGATCTGGGGCTGACAATGGTGCCGCTGATGTGCTGCCGCGAGATCCCGGTACCGGGGTCGATGCAGCGGGTGATTCGGGTGATGCTGCACTTCTACGCGCCGGCCGGTCACGAGCCGGCTCACGTCTACGTCGGCGCGGCGCAGAAGCTGCGGGCCGACCTCGAGGCCGCCCAGTAGGGCGCTCTCGCCACCGTCCGTCAGAATCTCTCGCCGATGACGATCACGTTCGCGGAGAAGCTCGCCCGCATGCCGGGCTATCAGGCCGGGGTCCCTACGGGGCAGGCGCCTGAGGCGATCGCCTCGGGCAACCTCGCCCAGCTCGCCTCCAACGAGTCCTCGTTCCCGCCGCACCCGCAGGTCGTCGAGGCGATCCAGAAGGCGGCCGGCTCGATGAACCGCTACCCCGACCCCGACGCGACCCTGCTGCGCCGGCGGCTCGCCGAGCGCTACGAGACCGAGCCGGGGCGCGTCGCCGTCGGCAACGGCTCCTGCGAGATCCTCCTCGCCGCTGCCGAGGCGCTGCTCGAGCCCGGCGCCGAGGTCCTCTACGCCTGGCCGTCCTTCTCGATGTACCCGTACCTGCCGGCGCTGACCGGCGCCCGCGAGATCCGTGTGCCGCTGGCCGCTGGCGAGGTCCACGACCTCGACGCGATGGCCGCCGAGGTCACCGCCGCGACCCAGCTGCTGATCGTCTGCAACCCGAACAACCCGACCGCCACCCACATCCCGGCGGCGGAGATCGGCGCCTTCTGCGAGCGCATCCCCCCGCACGTGACGATCGTCCTCGACGAGGCCTACGTCGAGTTCCAGGCCCACGACGACCCCGACGCCTCGCTCGACCTGCTGGCGGACTTCCCGAACCTGGTCGTCCTGCGGACCTTCAGCAAGTGCTACGGGCTCGCCGGCCTCCGGGTCGGCTACGCGATCGGCTCCGCCAACTTCCGCGCCGCGGTCGACGCCGTGCGCCAGCCCTTCAGCGTCAATGCCCTCGCTCAGGCGGCCGGGGCGGAGGCGGTGCGCCACCACGACGACGTCCTCAGCCGGGTCGAAAGCACGATCGCCGCCCGCGTCATCGTCGAGGAGGGCCTGCGCCAGCTCGGCCTGCAGACGAGCGACTCGCATGCCAACTTCTCCTGGGTCGACCTCGGCGATGCCGACGAAGCCGCGGTCCTCGCCGGCCTCGCCGAGCGCGAAATCGCGGTGCGCCCCGGCAAGGCCCTCGGCGGCCCCGGCCACATCCGCGTCAGCTACGGCACGCCCGCCGAGAACGAGCGCTTCCTGCGCAGCCTGTCGGAAATACTTGACTAACCGCCCACCCGTGGTACAACCTCCTGCAAGGTGAGGTTGGACAAACGCACATCCTCGGGCAGCACCAGGGCGCTTGACGCTGCCGTCGCGCCGGCCCGACTCACCTACTGGTATTGGCGATTTAGCTAGGCGTTCGGCCTGGCGGCGCCGCGCCGCCCGAAGACCCAGATCTTCCGGCCGGGCGCCGTCCCAGACGTTGTCGCGTTCGCGCGCGCCGACCCAGCCCGGCAGCGAGCGACCAGAAAGTACGATTTGAAGGCTTTGGAGAAAGGCGAAGGAAATATGTTCATCGGAATGGAGGGAGCAAAGCGAGACGGCGTCCGCGACACCCGGATCGGCAAAATCGTCGAGCTGGTGCCGCCTGAACGGCTCCTGGCGGAGTTGCCGCTCGGCGAGGAGCGAGCGAAAGCGGTGATCCGCGGCCGCGAGGAAGTGCGGAGGGTGCTGCAGGGCGAGGACTCCCGGCTGATGGTCGTGGTCGGCCCGTGCAGCGTCCACGACCCGAAGGCGGCGATGGAGTACGCGACGAAGCTGAGCGCGGTGGCGCGCCAGCTGCGCGACGACATCCTGGTGGTGATGCGCGTCTACTTCGAGAAGCCGCGGACGACGACGGGGTGGAAGGGGCTGATCAACGACCCGCATCTCGACGAAAGCGGCGACGTCAACGCCGGGCTGCGGATCGCCCGCAAACTGCTGCTGGAGGTGCTGGACACGGGGCTGCCGATCGGTTGCGAGTTCCTCGACCCGATCACCCCGCAGTACATCGCCGACTGCGTCGCCTGGGGGGCGATCGGGGCGCGCACCTCGGAGAGCCAGACGCACCGCCAGCTCGCCAGCGGCCTCTCGATGCCGATCGGCTTCAAGAACCGGACCGACGGCAACATCCAGATCGCGGTCGATGCGGTGCGCGCGGCGGCGGCCTCGCACGCCTTCGCCGGGATCGACGACGCCGGCGCGCCGGCGATCCTGCACACGACCGGCAACCCCGACTGCCACATCATCCTCCGCGGCGGCCACGGGCAGCCGAACTACCACCCGCCCGAGGTCGAAGACGCGCTGGTCACGCTCGGCGTCGCCGGCCGGCCGGAGCGGCTGGTGATCGACGCCTCCCACGACAACAGCGGCAAGGACCCGGAGAAGCAGTTCTTCGCCGCGGGCGACATCGCCGACCAGGTCGCCGACGGCAACAAGGCGATCGTCGGGGTGATGCTGGAGTCGTTCCTGGTCGAGGGGCGGCAGAACCTCGTTCCCGGCGAGGAGCTCGTCTACGGGCAGTCGATCACCGATGCCTGCATCGACTGGGAGGACACGGCCTCGGCGCTGGAGCGCTTCGCTGCCGCGGTGGAGGCCCGGCGCGGCGCCTGAGCCCGCGCCCTCGCCTATGAAGATCGCTGTCCTCGGGGTGGGCCTGATCGGAGGCTCGATCGGGCTCGCCGCGCGGCGGCGGCTGGATGCCGAGGTGGTCGGTAGTGGGCGCAGCCCGGAACGGCTGGCACGGGCAGTCGAGCTGGGCGCGATCGACCGCGCCGCGGGCTCGCTCGCCGAGGCCTGCGAGGGCGCCGACGTCGTCTTCTGCTGCGCGCCGGTGGCGACGCTGCCCGACCAGGCGCGCGCGGCGCTCGCGGCCGCCGGGCCCGAGACCGTCGTCACCGACGTCGGCTCGACCAAGGGCGAGCTGGTCGAGGAGCTGGGCGGCGACGAGCGCTTCATCGGCGGCCACCCGCTGGCGGGGGCGGAGACGGCGGGGGTGGAGAACGCCCGCGAGGAGCTCTTCGAGGGCGCCCGCTGGTACCTGACCCCGACAGAGCAGGCCAGTGGCCTCCTCTACGACCGCCTGCAGCGGACGCTGGCGGCGCTGGGGGCGCGGCCGCAGGCGATCGACCCGGAGGGCCACGACCGCCTGATGGCGGCGATCAGCCACCTCCCGCACGTCCTGGCGAACGTGCTCGCCTGCGAGGCGGCCGACGCGCTGACACAGGACTCCGAGCGGCTGCCGGACGTCGGCCCGAGCTTCCGCGACATGACTCGCGTGGCGGGCTCGAACCCGGCGATCTGGGCCGACATCTTCGCCAGCAACCGCGAGGCGGTGGCGCGGTCGGTCGACTCCGTGGGCGAGCGCCTGCGCCACGCGGCGCAGCTGATCCGCGAGGGCGACCGCGAGGCGCTCGCGTCCTGGCACGGCGCCGCCGGCGAGGCGCGCCAGCGCCTGCTCGAAGCCGAGTCGGAGGCGGGGCCGCTGCGCGAGCTGCGGATCGTCGTCGCCAACAAGCCCGGGACGATCGCCGAGCTTGCCCTGGCGCTCGGCGAGGCCGGAGTCAACATTGAGGACATGGCGCTGCACCCGGCGCCGGACATGACCTCCGGCGCGGTCTCCCTCTGGGTCGCCGGCGACGAGCAGGCGGCAAAGGCGGAGGAGCTGGTCCGCGGCCTCGGCCACACCGTGACCGTCCTCGGCAGCGCCGAATAGGCTCGCGCGATGACCCGCTTCGACCCTTCGGGACCCCTGCGCGGCTCCCTGCGCCCGCCGTCCGACAAGTCGATTTCGCATCGCGCAGCGCTGATCGCGGCGATGGGGGAGGGAGAGACGGAGGTCCGTGGGTACCTCGATGCCGCAGACACGCGCTCGACGCTGAGCGCAGTCGAGGCGGTCGGAGCTCGGGTTGAGAACGCCGATCCGGCGCGGATCACGAGCGAGCTGAGCATCCGTGGGGTCGGTCTGCGCGGAGCTGGTTCGGCGGCCGTCGACGTCGGTAATGCGGGCACGCTGCTCCGCTTGCTGCCGGGATGGTTGTCGGGGCAGGTAGGGCAGCGGTGGACGATCGATGGCGATGAGTCGATCCGCCGCAGGCCGGTCGACCGCATCGCCGTCCCGCTGCGGAAGATGGGCGCCCATCTCCATGCGCGCGACGATCGCCTGCCGCCCCTCGAGATCGAGGGCGCGCCACTCCACGGGATCACCTACGAGATGCCGATAGCGAGCGCGCAGGTGAAGTCATGCCTGCTTTTTGCCGGGCTGGTCGCGGAAGGGGAGACGCGGTTAGTCGAGCCCCTGCCCAGCCGCGACCACACCGAGCGCATGCTGTCGGCGGCGGGAGCCACGGTGCGGCGAGACGGGCTGACCGTCGTTATCGAGCCAGCCGAGTGCCTGAGGCCGGGTCTCATCGCGGTTCCCGCCGACATTTCATCCGCGGCCTTCTTCATCGTTGCCGCCCTGCTGGTTCCCGACAGCAAGGTGCTGCTTGAAGGAGTCGGCGTCAACCGGACCCGTACCGGGGTGCTGAAGATCCTCGAACGGATGGGGGCGGATTTGGTGGAGGGTGAGCTAACTGGCGAGTACGGCGGCGAGCCGACCGCCAACATCGAAGTCGGATCGTCTGCCCTCCAAGCCACCGACGTCGGCGGCGCCGAGATCCCCCTCGCGATCGACGAGCTGCCGCTGGTCGCCCTCGCCGCCTGCTTCGCCGAGGGCACGACGAAGATCCGCGACGCCGAGGAGCTGCGGCGCAAGGAGTCCGACCGGATCGAGACCGTGACGGCGGCGCTGCGAGCGCTCGGCGGCAAGGTCGAGCCGACCGAGGACGGGATGGTGATCGAGGGCACCGGTGGCCTTCGTGGTGGCACGATCGACTCCCACGGCGACCACCGGATCGCGATGCTCGGCGCCGTCGCCGGCCTCGCCTCCCGGGAGGGCGTGGAGGTGCGCGGCATGGACGCCGCCGCCGTCAGCTATCCCGGCTTCGAGGCCGACCTCGCCTCCCTGTTGGGCCGCTGAATACGCTGTCTGCATGGTGATTGCGATCGACGGGCCTGCCGGGGCCGGCAAGTCCACGGTTGCGCGCGGGGTCGCCGCCGCGATCGGCTTCACCTATCTCGACTCCGGGGCGATGTACCGCTGCGTGGCGCTGGCGGCGCTGTGGGCCGGGACCGATCTCGACGACGGCGATGCGCTCGGAGGGCTGGCCGAGGGGCTCGCGATCGACTTCGACGGCCGCCGCGTCCTGCTCGACGGCGAGGACGTCAGCGAGGAGATCCGGGCGCCGCAGGTCTCCGCCGCCGCCTCCCGGGTCTCGGTCCACCCGCGGGTCCGCGAGGCGATGGTCGCTCGCCAGCGCCAGCTGATCGCCGCCGGCAACTACGTCGCCGAGGGACGCGACATCGGCACCGTCGTCAGCCCCGACTCGCCGCTGAAGATCTTCCTCACCGCCTCCGACGAGGAGCGCGCCCAACGCCGCGCGGCCGAGACCGGCGAGGACTTCGACGCGGTCCTGGCCGCGCAACGCCAGCGCGACGCCCGCGACACCGAGCGCGAGCACGGCGCCCTCCGCGCCGCCGAGGACGCCGTCGAGTTGGATACGACCGGCTTCACCCAGGACGAAGTCGTCGCCCGCGTCGTCGCCCTCGCCCGCGAGAGAGGACTCGCATGAGTTGTTCCCTTTGGCTACATAGCGACGATAAGGAACAGGAGGCGGTTGCATGAGCCCGCCGACCGTCGCCATCGTCGGCTTCCCCAACGTCGGCAAGAGCACCCTCGTCAACCGCCTCGTCGGCGGCACCGAGGCGGTCACCTCGCCCGAGCCCGGCGTCACCCGCGACCGTAAGCGGCTGGCGACCGAGTGGAACGGGATCGCCTTCGAGCTCGTCGACACCGGCGGCATCGACCTCGGCGACGAGGCGGAGCTGGCGCGCGACGTGCAGGCGCAGGCGCGG
>Ga0157370_10008176_pt1 | contig 11308 bp, 10 predicted proteins | sample C35metaG_FD_113463 | JGI IMG/M metagenome (GOLD analysis project Ga0157370, IMG submission 113463) | Corn rhizosphere microbial communities from Kellogg Biological Station, Michigan, USA - C3-5 metaG | ecosystem: Host-associated > Plants > Roots > Rhizosphere > Soil | place: USA: Michigan... | reverse complement strand
TAAATGTAGATGAGAACCGTTTTGAGCAGGAGCTTATTTACTATCTTGAAAAGATGGATATTACCGAAGAAAAAGTACGTCTTGAAAACCACCTTAACTATTTTATAGAAACACTTGCAGGTACTGAAGCTAATGGGCGTAAGCTTGGTTTTATAACGCAGGAGATGGGCCGTGAGATAAACACTATGGGCTCTAAATCTAACCACGCTAAAATGCAAAAGCTGGTAGTGCAGATGAAAGATGAACTTGAAAAGATTAAAGAGCAGGTGCTTAATGTACTTTAAGAAACCTTAGATAATATAAATTACCGCATAACACACGATACTGCATAGTTGCATGAAAAAAGGAAAATTATTAGTATTCTCGGCACCATCTGGATCGGGAAAAACAACCATAGTAAGACATTTACTTGAACAGCCGGAACTTAACCTGGCATTTTCTGTTTCGGCAGCCACACGCGATGCACGCGGTGAAGAAGTACACGGAAAAGATTACCATTTTATAAGCCTTGAAGAATTTAAAAAGCACATTAAGGCCGATGACTTTGTAGAATGGGAAGAAGTTTATCGTGATAACTTTTACGGCACTCTTAAAAGCGAAATTGAACGCATTTGGGCTGAAGGCAAAAACGTAATATTTGATATTGATGTTGCGGGCGGACTTCGTATAAAAAAGAAGTTTCCAAATGAAACATTAGCCGTTTTTGTAAAGCCGCCAAGTATAGACGAGCTTAAGATTCGTCTAAAAAAGCGTAGTACAGAAAGCGAAGACAAGATAAATATGCGTATTGCAAAAGCATCGGTAGAACTGGCAACAGCGCCACAGTTTGATACGATCATCAAAAACTATGATCTTGACACTGCTAAAGGCGAAGCTTATGAGTTGGTAAAACAGTTTTTAGCAGATTAAATTTTTAGCCGCGATTTTTTAGTCACGGTTGTCATTCTGAGCGAAGCGTAGTCGAAGAATCTCTTTTGTTGTTTCCTTGCTTAGAATTTCAAAACATATCCGAAAAAAATGAAAGTAGGGCTATACTTCGGGACATTTAACCCCATACATACCGGGCATCTTATTATTGCCAACCACATGGCCGAATACAGCGGACTGGATCAGGTATGGATGGTTGTTACACCGCATAACCCGCTTAAAAAGAAAAGTACGCTGTTAGACGATCATCACCGTTTGCAGATGGTATTTCTTTCCACAGAAGATTTCCCTAAGCTTAAGCCAAGCGATATAGAATTCCGCCTTCCACAGCCTAATTATACTGTACATACACTGGCGCATCTTCAGGAAAAATTCTCAACCCATGAGTTTTCGCTTATTATGGGTGAAGACAACCTCAACTCATTACATAAGTGGAAAAACTATGAGGTTATCCTGCAAAACCATGATATCTACGTATACCCACGCATAACAACCGAAGCTATACAGCCTGAACTTGAAAACCATGCCCGCATTCATAAAATAGATGCGCCGGTAGTAGAAATTTCCAGCACATTTATTCGTAATGGCATAAAAGAGGGTAAGAATGTTATGCCGTTATTGCCGCATAAAGTATGGCAATATGTTGAGCACAATTTGTTTTACACAAAGTAGCTGATTAACATACTTTCTATATCTTTAGCATAATTTCTCATGCTATGAAAAAAATATTACCATTTCTGTTTCTTATTACAGCTTCTTGTTTAGGTCAAAGAACTTTTAATGTAACTCAGGGAGAGCTCGCATTTATACACCCTAAAGAAGGCATTATTCTTTTCAAAGACAATAAATATTTAAAGCTGGAAATTAAGGCAGATATTGTTGACAATGTAATATCTTATGATACGGTACTGTCGCAGATTTCAAATGAGAAAATAAAAGAACTAAAAGCGGAATCGGGAAATATTTATGCTCGTAACATCTTTTCTATTGATGTGTCAAAATTAGATAAATTGCAGTTTATTGGAGATTTTGAGTACAATGTAAATTCAATAAGCTATTTAAATAAAGAGTGCTTCATACTTAAGGAATATACTTCGGGAATGGTTGACTCCCGAACTGAACCTATACACTACTTCTATGTAAAATTAGGGAATAAAACGATTATACAACTGTTTGATGAAAGAGATGGATTTATTGTAAACAATAAAGATAAATTTGTTTTATACCCTGTGGGCGGAGGTTCTGAAAAGTACAGTATAAAGAAAAAGAAGGTTAAACTTTTATGTCAGGATGTTGAACAATTACAGTTTGATGATCTTTACAGGGTTGATACATTGGCTGGTAAAGTAGGTTTGCAAAATTACTTTAGAGAATGGGCCCTGCCTGCAAAGTATGACTCTATATTTATTACGAGGAATTATTTGACTACTTACTTAGATGAAAAGGTTGAATTATATAATGCTACACTTAATAAGTTAAGATTAAAGGGATTAAGGGCTGCAAGGCAAGAGGAAAAATTTCCTTACATCTACATTTTGCAGAAAAATAACAGCAAAAAGATAAATGTGCTTGGCGGAAAAAAAATGACCATCCAGTGGTGGAAAGGTTATGGTCCCCCGGATATAACATATTCGTTTAATATCTCTAAAGAAAGTGATGTATTTTATATTGAATCACCGGAAGGTTTTGGAATTTTGTATGGTAAAATATGGAAAGGGGGAAGACAAAAACTTTATAACACCCACGATTTAGACTCTATATATTTATGGAAAGAAGAAATTTATGATCATTCTTTTATAGGTTTTAATCAAGTTTTAGTTTGTAAGATGAAGAATGGTAAATTTAAACTGGAGTATCTTATAAATTTTTTAGTGGAGCATCCTGAGACCTCACAAGAGCAATTTGCAGGAAATAGGATAATTGGCGATTTTGACAGCGTAGAGGATAAAACTAATTATTTAAAAATTGTAAAAGATGGATTGATAGGCTATTTTCCTTTCAACAAAACCGTTAGATATAAAGAAATAGAGGAATATCACGGTTTTAGCAATTACATCCGTTTTACCCTGCCCGATGGCAAAAAGGGCTGGCTTGATATAAATGGTAAGGAATATTTAGATATACCTTAAGCTTAATAAAATTAATTTTAAATAGCTATAGAGTATGGCAATATGTTGAGGAAAATTTGTTTTGCACAAAGTAATGTTGATAATTAACAGTATGCAGGGTGTTAGCTTAATAATGATTTTGTAAATTAGCGAATCATTATTAACTTAGCCGGTTTGGCTCTGTTTTATAAATGGTAATTTAACGTAGCTATTCATACAAAAGTTGACTGGTAGACTACATTAATTGATAATAAGTTCTTTATATAAAATACCAAGTTGCGATTGTAACTTTAAATGCTAATAAAAATACTTCGGTATTTTTATTAATAAAGTGTCTTTGGGGGAAGATAACTTTAAACAGCCTGCTTATTTATTAAGCAGGCTTTTTTGTTTTTTATCAAAACCACGATCTGCAAAATGGTTAACAATACTTTATCATACTCAATTGCCCTATTTTGTACCTTTGGGTAAATTTATATAAAAACATGCTGAATTTTGAATACTATAACCCTGTAAACTTAGTGTTTGGCAGGGGTCAGATTGCCAAACTATCCAGTCTCATAGCAAAAGATGCCAAAGTGCTTTTAGCATATGGCGGCGGGAGCATTTTTAATAACGGGGTTCACAAACAAGTTACCGATGCCCTTGCAGGCTATGATATTACCGAGTTTGGGGGCATAGAGCCTAACCCGCGCTATGAAACCGTAATGAAAGCTGTAGAGGTGGTTCGTGAAAAAAATATCGACTTTATCCTTGCAGTAGGTGGAGGATCTGTTATTGATGGGGTAAAATTTATATCGGCAGCAGCCAAATTTAAAGGCGACCCTGTAGATATACTTATTAAAAGAATAAGGATAACAGATAACACGGTACCTTTTGGTACGGTGCTTACGCTTCCTGCTACGGGTAGTGAGATGAATTCAGGCTCTGTTATTACGATCAATAAAACTCAGGAAAAATTAAGCTTTGGTGGCCCTGCGGTTTTTCCGGTATTCTCTATATGCGATCCTGAAACGGTTGCATCGTTACCTAAACGCCAGATACAAAACGGAATTATAGATGCTTATACACATGTGCTTGAGCAATATTTAACCTATCCTCATGATGCTCTACTTCAGGACAGGATTGCCGAAGGTATTTTACAAACCCTTGTTGAGATTGGCCCCGGTGTTGCAGAAGATCCGGCCGATTATAAGCTGGCGGCTAACTTTATGTGGTGTGCTACTATGGCGCTAAATGGGTTAATACAAAAAGGTGTGCCAACCGACTGGGCTACACACATGATAGGCCATGAGCTTACTGCGTTATATGAAATAGACCATGCGCGCACACTGGCTATCATAGGGCCTAACCTGTACCGAGTGATGTTTGAGACAAAAAAAGACAAACTGGCGCAATACGGTCGCAGAGTTTGGAATATTGCCGAAACGGATACCGATAAAGCGGCACTTGAGGCTATTGAAAAGACAGTTCAGTTCTTCCATCTTATGGGGATGGAAACTAAAATATCTAACTATACCGCAGATTATAAAAACACGGCCGACTTTATCGTGAAGCGTTTTGAAGAGCGTGGATGGAAAGGCCTGGGCGAGCGTCAGAACGTAACGCCGGAAAAGGTTAGGGCTATAGTTGAGATGAGCTATTAGCATAAAACATAAAAGGCATTCCGGTTTTAACCAGAATGCCTTTTAAACACCAAAAACAAAAAATTTTATTAAATAACTTGTTACACCCCCAATGTAAGCAAGAAGTTTGTATGAATAACGGCTGGCGATGCGATTACATTGCATCAGGGCATCATAATAAAATGTTAATCTTTTCTTAACAAATTTTCTCAATCGATAAAGTACTGAACAAAAAGGCAGAAGTGGTTTGTTTATTTTTAAGTATTTTTGGCCTTTCAAACAATAAAAAAACATGAGTGATACTCCTAAGTTCGCTGTAATAGGTGGTGGAAGCTGGGCAACTGCAATTACTAAAATGCTTTGTTCTAATGTACCGCAAATAGCATGGTATATGCGCAACAACGATGCTATAGAGCATATAAAGTTGCAAAAGCATAATCCTAACTATTTGAGTTCTGTTGAGTTTGATACAAATAAACTGATGCTTACCAGCGATATTAACGAAGCGGTAGCCTATGCAGATTATGTAATATTTGCCATACCGTCGGCATTTTTAAGCAGTGAGCTGGAAAAGCTTACCGTTAGCCTTGACGATAAGGTAATATTTTCTGCAATTAAAGGTATTGTTCCCGAAACAAGCCTTATTGTAGGAGAGCATTTTCATGAAAAATATGACATATCTTATGATAACATAGGTGTTATTACAGGCCCCTGCCATGCCGAAGAGGTAGCACTTGAGCGTTTGTCGTATCTTACTATTGCCTGCGGAAATGAGAAAAAGGCAAAGGTTATGGGTAAGAACCTGAATAGCCACTATATAAAACCAAAAACCAGCGACGATATTGTTGGCACAGAATATGCGGCAATGCTTAAAAACATTTATGCTATTGCTGCGGGTATAGCTCATGGCCTTGGCTATGGCGATAACTTTCAGGCATTGCTTATGAGTAATGCCATTCGCGAGATGAAAAAGTTTATCCGTAAGGTGCATAAAATGAAGCGTAACATTAATGACTCGGCTTATCTGGGTGACCTTTTGGTTACCGGCTATTCGGTTTTTTCGCGAAACAGGATGTTTGGTAACATGATAGGAAAGGGTTATACAGTAAAATCGGCAATGATGGAAATGAGTATGGTTGCCGAAGGATATTATGCCGCAAAAAGTGCCTACAAGCTTAATAAAGAGTATGAGGCTAAAACGCCGATTATTGACGCTGTTTATGATATTTTATATGAGGGCAAAGATGCCAAAACCGTATTTAGCAAATTAACCGAAAAGCTTAACTAATACACAAAATTTATGGATCACCTGATAAATCACCCCGGAGTACTAACTGGTTTTGCTATAACTGTGGTTATTATGCTCCTTCTGGATCTTGGTGTATTCAATAAAAACAGCCATGTTGTTTCTAATAAAGAAGCACTTGCATGGTCTATAGTATGGATATCATTGTCTATGATATTCAGCGGTGTAATTTATTATTATTTAGGCTTTGAGCAGTTTACCCAGTTTCAAAGTGCCTACTGGATAGAAAAAGCCCTTTCTGTAGATAACCTCTTTGTGTTCATAATGGTTTTTGGATTCTTTAACGTTCCAAAACATTTACATCATAAAGTACTGTTTTGGGGAATCATAGGCGCGTTAATCTTCCGAGCTATCTTCATCTTTACGGGTGTAGAGCTTATAAATATGACGTATCTGCCCGAAATGGAAATTTTAGGGCACAATGTGCGTATAAACGCAGTTCTTTCGGTATTTGGCTTCTTTTTGGTTTATGCAGGTTTTAAATCGTGGTTTTCTCACAGTGATGATGACGAAAATAAAGATTTCTCTAAAAGTCCGGGAGCACGTTTTATCTACCGTTTTTTTAATGTAACCAAAAATTATGAAGGCGACCGTTTTTTTGTGAAAGTAAACGGAAAAAGCCTTGCAACACCACTTCTTGTTGTTGTAGCCGTTATAGAATTTACCGATATTATTTTCGCAGTAGATTCTATCCCTGCCATATTTGCTATAGCACCAAACGACCCTTTTATTCTTTACACCAGTAATATATTTGCCATACTTGGCTTGAGGGCATTATATTTTTTACTGGCTAATTTTATGTACATGTTCAGCAAGCTGCATTATGGCCTTGCAGTTATATTGGCATTTATAGGTGTAAAAATGCTTGTAAGTCCGGTATGGCACATATCATCTCCGGTATCACTTCTTGTTGTAGGAGGGATATTGATAGCCTCGGTGTTAGTTTCGTTACTATTCCCTGCAAAGGAAGAAAATTAGTGATCAGTGTTCAGTAACCAGTCGCTACCGACATTGCGAGCGTAGAAGCGATGTGCGGCAACCTTAATGAAACAGCATACGCATTAATTATAACTATTCTTTACCTGCAGTTTTACTTGCTTCAGCAAACCATTCTTCCAGTATAGGAAATATAGTATTTGAAACTTTCAGAATAGGGTTAAAGAACATCGATTTATCAAGTGTTTCCTTATCGGCAAAAAGGTTATTTATGTTAACCTTCACAAAAAAGTTAAGCAATACGCTTACAATCAATATTGTTCGCAACAATCCAAAAAAGCCGCCAAGTATTCGATTCAGTAAGCCAAGACCCGAGAAGTCGGCTATTTTGGTCATAAATTTTGCGAGCAGCGTAATGCCTACCACAACCCCTATAAAAGTAATAATAAATGCGGTTATTGCTGCTGTTTTAGGATCATCGGGCAGATGCCCATCTAAATAATGGCCTACAACGCCGGAGAATTTGATGGCAATATAAATACCAAGTAATAGCGAAACCAGCGATGCCAGTTCTACAAAAAGTCCTTGTCGCAGCCCGTTTACAATGCCGTAAACCAGAAGGCAGAATAAGATAATGTCTAAACCCGTCATAGGGCAAAGGTAAGCCACGACAGGGCACAAAACAAAAGGCACAGGGCTATTAAATTTCAACTCACTATCTTTGCGCTTTTTAAAACATAAAAATGTCAAGAGACGAACAACTAAAAGAACGCTGGGAACAGCTTGTCACTATACTTTCTGACCGTTTTGCCGACGGCGATAAACTGGACCTCGATGCTATAATTTATCTTATAGGCGTGCAGGAGCTGGGTCAGTTCAACAAAAAATTTAAGAAAGACGAAAAGGTAAACCTGATGCACATTGCTATCTGTCGCCTTCTGGAGCCTTTTGGCTACTATGAGTTTTCTTTTTTTGATGAAGATGGCTGGCCGCATTATACCGTTAAAGAAGAACTGCCACCATTAAAGGCAGGAGAGCAGAGCATACTGATGAAAGGCGCTATAGTAGACTATTTTCTGGAAAAAGGACTTATTAAATAATCCTTTAGCAACAAAAACAAAAAAGCCGGTACATAATGTATCGGCTTTTTCATGAAAATAGCATACTCATTGGGGATTGTATGCTAGTAAATGTGTTTGGCAAAAACGTGTTGCCGTGCCTGGAAAAAAACAGGACTTCTTTGTAAAATAACCAATTTTACATATAAAACTTAAACCGTATCAAACGTACTGCAAAAAATCAGCACATAAAATTTTTTGAGGTTAAGGGTAAAAATGTGTCGGTTAACAGTTTGTATTGATGAAAAAGGGGCAATAAAAAAACCGGCGCAGTAAGGGCACCGGTTTTTACAGTAGTAGTGTTCTTTTTGCATGTCTCTCTGCCATTGCCTGTTCAGCAGGGTTCAACTAACTAATCAATCAGCATTATATCACTCAGAGATCTTGCCTTACTTAAAATCTTAAAACAAATGTATGACTGGATATTATAGTATAATAATTTATGAGGTTAATGCAGGTTTAAAGCCAATAAAAAAACCTATGTGGTGAACATAGGGTTTTTTAGTAACAGCATTGTGGGGGCAATGTATTCTGTTTTGTGTTTGTCTTCCGTTGGGGGCAGCGGACGACGTGTAAATCAATCAACCAATCTTAAATCTGATACAAACATACAGTGGTATTTTGATGTAAAATAATTTTTGAGGTTAAGGGGAGTAATGTGTCGGTTAACAGGGTTTATGATTAAAAAAGGCAATAAAAAAACCGGCGCAGTAAGGGCACCGGTTTTTGCAGTAGTAGTGTTTCTATTTTGTTTGCATTTCTGCTTTTGCCTGCCGAAACAGGACTTTTAACCAACCAATCATTATATCATTCAAAAAGATCTTGTCTTACTTAAAATCTTAAGACAAATGTATGACAGAAGATTATGCTATAATAATTTATGAGGTTAATGCTGATAATGTGCAGGTTAATAACGAAATAATGCGGGTTCACAACAAATAAAAAGCCCCGTGCGATGAGCATGGGGCTTTTTAGATTGCAAGACCCCTGGGGGGAAGGGTATTGCTTCGGAAAAAATAGGCCTGCACTGGGGGCAGATACAGGCCCGGGTAGATGTGCAATCAAACGTTTGATTTTAAATCTGAAGCAAACATACAGTGTGTTTATGCTCCAAAATAATTTTTGAGGTTAAAAGAGATAATCTGTCGGTTAACAAATATTTTGTAGGAAAATAGAATTAATAAAACGATATAGTATGGCTTATTTTTAAAAAACTAAAAGCTATCCGGGCGACGTTGAATGTTTCTTACATCTTTTATATCTCATTATATAGTATAAAATATATGAAGCTACAACAATAAAAAACCCCATGTGGTAAACATGGGGTTTTTTAGCAACAGCATTGTGGGGGCAATGTAATCTGTTTGTGTTTGTCTTCCGTTGGGGGCAGCGGACGACGGTAAATCAATCAACCAATCTTAAATCTTGAACAAACATACAGCGATTATTTTAACCGTAATAATTTTTGAGGTTAAGGGTAGTAATGTGTCGGTTAACAGTCAATACTCCAGATTTTAGGGCATAAAAAAACCGGTGGAGTAAGCCACCGGTTTTAAAGTAATGTGTGTTTCCCTTTTTAATATTTCTGCCATTTGCATTCTGTAACAGAACTTGTTACTAACCAATCTTAACTAACTATAAAGCCATTCTTAAACTATGGTACAAATGTACAGCAGCATTTTGAGTTACAATAATTTATGAGGTTAATGCTGATAATGTGTAGGTTAACTACAAACTTATGCGGATTTACAACAAATAAAAAACCCCATGTAGTAAGCATGGGGTTTTTTAGTAACAGCATTGTGGGGGCAATGTAATCTGTTTGTGTTTGTTTTCCTAAGGGGGCGTAGGATAACGGGTAAACCAATCAATCTTAATTCTGAAGCAAACATACAGCGGTTATTTTAACCGTAATAATTTTTGAGGTTAAGAGTAAAAATGTGTCGGTTAATGCCGCTTTTCAGCCTTAAAAGGCATAAAAAAACCGGAGCAGTAAGGGCTCCGGCAAAGTAGGTGTGAGTTGTAATTTTGTTTGGCATTGCTGCCGTTGCCTGCTGTAACAGGACTTTTCTTTTAACCAACCAATCTATTAAACTATGAAATAACTTAAACTATAGTACAAATGTACAGCGGTGTTTTGAGTTACAATAATTTATGAGGTTAATGCTGATAATGTGTAGGTTAACTACGAACTAATGCAGGTTTACAGCCAATAAAAAACCCCATGTAGTAAGCATGGGGTTTTTTAATAACAGCATTGTGGGGGCAATGTATTCTGTTTTGTGTTTGTCTTCCGTTGGGGGCTTCGGATGACGTGGTAAATCAATCAATCTTAAATCTGAAACAAACATACGGCGCATATTTTGACTGTAATAATTTTTGAGATTAAGGGTAAAAATGTGTCGGTTAACGATGCTTTTTGTATTGGTTGGGCTTTAAAACATGAAGGTAAATCATAAACCCTGCGCCTTTAAACATAAAATTATACTTGGCTATTGATGGTGCAACAAATTTAAAATGCCTAAATTTGCACCACTTTACTGAATAACGATGATAGATAAGATTAAAGGATATATTGCAGAAGCAGAAGCTTTTACTACTCAAAATAAAGAAGAACTGGAAGCATTCAGGATTAAGTTCCTGGGGCAAAAAGGTCTTTTAAAAGATTTTTTCACCGAATTTAAAGCTGTTCCTAACGAACAGAAAAAAGAATTTGGACAGGTGGTTAATCTATTGAAAAAGACTGCCGAAGATAAAGTAGCATTCATTCAGGATGCACTTGAGAACAAAGAAGAAGCTAAAGGAATTTATGGCGACCTTACGCGTCCGGGAGAACCGTTCAATATAGGTTCGCGCCACCCTATATCTATCGTAAAGAACCAGATCATAGATATTTTCTCTAACATAGGCTTTAACGTAAGCGAAGGTCCTGAAATTGAAGACGACTGGCATAACTTTACAGCACTTAACCTGCCGGAATACCACCCGGCGCGCGATATGCAGGATACATTCTTTATACAAACCAACCCTGATGTGTTGTTAAGAACGCACACCTCATCGGTACAGGTGCGCTATATGGAAAACAACAAACCACCTATCCGTACGATTTCTCCGGGAAGGGTTTTCAGGAATGAGGCCATATCATCGCGTTCGCACTGTATCTTCCATCAGATAGAAGGGCTTTATATAGACAAAGACGTTTCGTTTGCCGATCTTAAGCAAACATTGCTATATTTTACAAAAGAGATGTTTGGCAAAAGTAAGATACGCCTTCGCCCGTCTTACTTT